>OLGF01000079.1_pt1 | contig 108594 bp, 116 predicted proteins | sample 1604971 | NCBI WGS metagenome assembly OLGF01 (sample SAMEA3888902, study PRJEB22519) | human gut metagenome | biome: human gut; feature: human-associated habitat; material: faeces | place: Denmark | collected 2011 | reverse complement strand
TTCCCAGTGCACGCAAAAAATTTTTTAAAGTGGTCTTGACAAGGGGCCCATTATAGTGCAGTGATAATTTCGCTAAAATTCCAGGAGCACCTGTGGCGTATTGGGTGAATGAAAAGTTTTTATTATGCTTCAATAAATCACACCTATTAAGAAATATATCGAATCCTAAACAAGGTCTGATTACTGGTAATGTTAATAAATTTGTTAGAAAGTGGTTCGAAATATCTTGTTGTAATTTTTCAAAAAAAAACGATTGCTATTTTGATAGCAAGTGGTATCCATATTGCAATGGTGGTAATTTCAGAAAATGGTATGGTAATAATGAAGATGTAGTTAATTGGTATGATAATGGTATAGAAGTAAAGACTTTTTTTGATGAAAATGGAAAATTACGTTCTAGACCTCAAAATCAACAGTTTTATTTTAAGGAGGGCGGAACGTGGACTGCAATTTCAAGTGCTAGTTTTTCAGTAAGATATTTTCCCAAAGGATATATTTTTTCTAATGCTGGCATGGCAATTTTTACTAAAAAAAGTTTATTGTTAATATTGATAGGTTTTTTGAACTCTAAACTTTCACAAGCATATTTAAGTATATATAACGAAGGGCTAAATTACAATCAGGGGGATATAGCCAAATTACCTATTATTGACAATTTAGATGATGAAATGATTTTAAATAAAGTCAATCAGTGTATCTCCCTCTCCAAATCCGACTGGGATGCCTTCGAAACTTCATGGGATTTTACCAAACACCCTTTAGTAGTGACTAGTGGTCAGTTATTAGTGAATAGTGATAGTTCGGCTAACACCCAACTATCCACTACTCACTATCCACTAACCACTATCGCGCAAACATACCAACGTTGGGAAGAAGAGACAAACGCTCGCTTTACGCAGCTCAAAGCCAACGAAGAAGAGCTCAACCGCATCTTCATCGATATCTATGGCTTGCAGGATGAATTAACTCCGGAGGTGGAGGATAAGGACGTAACCGTGCACAAGGCTGATTTGCAGCGCGATATCAAGTCGCTGCTTTCTTACGCCGTGGGCTGCATGTTTGGCCGCTATTCGCTGGATGTAGAAGGCTTGGCTTACACAGGCGGCGAATGGGACGAGAGCAAATATGTAACATTTAAGCCGGACGAAGACAACGTAATCCCCATCACTGATGAAGATTATTTTGAGGATGATATCATAGGTCGCCTGATTGCCTGGCTGAAGGTTGTTTACGGCGCAGAGACGCTGGAAGAAAACCTGCGCTTTATTGCAGATGCACTTGGCACGTCGGGTGATACTGCGCGTCAGAAAATCCGCAACTACTTCCTGAAGGACTTCTTCAAGGATCACTGCAAGATTTATCAAAAGCGTCCTATTTATTGGCTCTATGACAGCGGTAAGCAGAACGGCTTTAAGGCTCTCATCTATATGCACCGCTATAATGCCGATACTTCCGGCCAGGTGCGTGCAGAATATCTGGGCAAGATGGAAGAAACCTACGAAAGCGAAATCAACCGTATGCAGGATATCATGGATAATGGCGCTGGTCGTGAAGTGGCGCTGGCGGGAAAACGCAAGGAGAAGCTGCAAAAGCAGCTGCATGAATGCCGTGACTATGATGCTGTGTTGGGACATATTGCTCTTGCAAGCATTGCTATTGACCTCGACGACGGCGTGAAGGTGAACTACGTCAAGGTGCAGACTGCAAAGGACGGCAAGCTGCTGCCGATATTGGCGAAGATTTGATAGGGAGTAGTGATTAGTGATTAGTGGTTAGAAAAGGACGGTGCAAAGATGAAGCTTAGCAAATTATATCTTGATCGTTATACTGTTTTTGATTCATTACATATTTCGCTTGCTGAAGGAATTAATATCTTTATTGGCGAAAATGGAACCGGTAAAAGCCATTTGCTGAAAGTGTTGTATGCTGCAAGCAGAGCAACTGATGGAAAAACTGCTTTTGCACAAAAACTAGTTAACCTTATGTTACCAGACGACTATCAGTTAGCTCGTTTGCTGCATAAAGGAGCCAAAAATAGTTATATCAGAGTAGAGGAAGAAAGCGGACTCTATGTCAGTCTGTATTTTGACGATGAAACCTATAAGTGGAATGCTGCTGCGGAAAATGAAGCGGCTTGGGAAAATGGACTGATTAACTCTGATAGTATCTTTATTCCTGCTAAAGAAATTCTTTCTAATTGTTACCAGCTTAATTCAGCAGTAGCAAGAAGAAACGTTAAATTCGACGATACATATATTGATATCATTGATGCAGCAAAGGTTGATGTTGGTAATACTGTTGAAACCAATATGATTTGTGAAGATATAGAGCAATATGGCTGGCAGGATAGGCTTTTGAAAAAAATTGAAGCATTAATTGATGGCAAGGTGTTTTATGATCCTCAGAAAGATGGGTTTTACTTACGTAATGCTAATAGTAAATTAGAGTTTAATCTTGTAGCCGAAGGTATACGCAAATTAGCTTTGCTGTGGCAGCTGTTGAAAAACTCTGCTTTGGAGAGAGGTTCTATTCTGTTTTGGGACGAACCGGAAGCCAATATTAATCCTGCTTACTTACGCAATATTGTAGAAATCTTGCTTGCTTTAGAGCGTCATGGTGTACAAATCTTCCTGAGTACGCATAATTATATGCTGGCCAAATATTTTGAAGTGCTGAAAGACGACAGCGATACAGTGCTCTACCATTCCTTGTATAAAACAGAGCAAGGCATTGGTTATGAATGTGGCGAAGCATTTGATGATTTAAAGAACAATGCGATTATAAATTCCTTTGATAAACTTCTTGATGAGATTTACGACATGGGAGTGAGCAAGCATGAATAAGGTGTTTGTGGAAGAAAATGGCGTTTATCAGATAGATTGTACAAAAGCTATTTGGGCAACTGATGCTGTACATGAAATCTATCGTGCGAATAAGGTAGGCTTAAAGGATATAGATTTCATTATTGAGCAAGAAGACAATATACTGCTGTTAGAATACAAAAATGCAGCTATTGGCAGAGCAGTAGAACACGGAAGTAATTTTGATCCTAATGCTGAGAAAATAATCAATAATATACCTGAAAAATATTTTGATACTCTGCATTATTTGAATTTATTGGGAAAAACTAAGAGAAGGCACTACGTTTGGGTTTTAGAATATCCTCACGGAAGTTCTGTTGCACGCAAAATGCTGCGCAATAAGATAATGAAACAACTGCCATTTCAGCTACAGACGAGTTTGTCAGATAAAGTTAAGCTTATAGAAAGCTTTGATGTGCTGTCTATTGCAGAGTGGAATGAAAAGTATGGTGAGTATCCCATTAATAAGGTGGAAACTACAGAAGAATAGTATTGTATAAAACCTAAAAAATAAACAGGTGGTAAGATGGCTTCATTAAATTTAAACCAAATTGAAGAAAAACTAAATAACGAATTCGCAGGCGAAGGGCGCAGACTAGTGTTCTGGTACGATGATAAGGCAGATTTTGTTGATGAGGTGGATAACCTTCAGCTGACAAACGCCAAAATATATCATCTGACGCCAACCAATCAGTTCCGCACTAAGGTTCTTTTGGAGCGCGAGGATACGCAGAGTAATTACCTGTTGTACGCGCCTTTTGCTAAACCTGAGGTGTATTGCAACCACTTGGAGGACACCCTGCTGTACTCCAAACGCTTCTATGCTGACAGAATCTCTTTGATTTGCGCAGATCTGGGGATTGACGAAGCCTTTAAGCCTGTTTTAGAAAAGTACAGCAAATATTTTGCTGCCAAAGAACGCGTGGAACGCTTCTATAGCCTAGGCGTAGACAGTTATGATGAAAAGACGATAGAGCTTGCCCTGCTGTGCTGCATCTGCAAAACGCGCGTATTATCCTTTGAGGAAGTATTAAGCAAGATTCTGCTGGTAGAGGATGAAGAGAAGAATCCGTATCTGGAGGAGATGGCGAAGTATAACCTGCAGGAAGCATTTTGGCAGCAATGCAGCGACAGCTTTGGCTATGCGCTGACAGACAAAGCCTTGGACAAGCTGTTGCTTTCCCTCTTTGTTACCTATGCAGATAAATACATCGCTGGTAAAATTCCTGCCAGCTGGGAGCCTTTCATGTGCAATAAGCAAGGCAGCGTAGTAGTATTCCTGGATAGCTTCATGAACAACGTGCAGTGCCGTGACAGGTATGCGGCGCTGGCAAGCTATGCGGCAGGAAAATTGCAGGCAGAAACGGCCTTAACAACTTTGGGAGCAGAGGCTGTGGTACAGCTTGATGCTTTTATTGACTGTGATAAGGTTATAATCCAATGGCTTGTAGAGCATCTGCTGCTGGAGGATCTGTCTGCATGCTTAGATGGCAAAAGCATAAAGGAAATCTGTGAGTTGCGCAGTAAAATGCATTTTGCTGATAAAACGATAGCGCAATATGCCCTATGCGCAAGTGCTTATGAGCTGATAAGAAACGTAATGTATCAGCCGGAGCAGGGCTTCAATAATATTCTTGAGAAGTATCTTCATGAGGACTGGCAGGTTGACTATTGGTATCGCCAATTCTACACTGCTTATGACAGCTTGAAGAACACTTCTGGCTTTGGCAAGCTGCAGCAGCTTATCGAGAATATTTATAGTAATATTTATCTGGGAAAGCTATTACCGGTCTGGAATGAAGACGCGGTGCAGGCAGCAGCTCAAAAACAAGCTCCTTTGCAGCGTGATTTTTATAGCCGCTATATAAAAAATGAACGTGACCGCATTGTAGTGATCATATCTGATGCTTTACGTTACGAGGTTGCCAAGCAGCTTGAACAGAAGCTGCAGCACGAGGAACGCTGCAAGGAGGAAAAGCTGGAAGTGCAGCTTGCTCTGCCACCGTCGTATACAGCGCTGGGAATGGCAGCGCTTTTGCCGCATGAACAGCTGGCGATGGATGAAGGCTGTCGTGTGCTGGTGGATGGGCACCGGTGCGCTAGTCTGGATGAGCGTGAGAAGCTTTTGCAGGCGGCAAATTCTGCAAGCCTGTGCCTGCAGTTTGATGAATTGAAGAAGATGAAGCGTGATGAGCTGCGCAGTGCCTTTGCTAATAAGCAGGTTGTGTATATTTATCATAACCAGATTGATGCGCGTGGCGATGCAGCTAAGACAGAAGATGAAGTTTTTGTTGCTTGTCAGGAGGCTGTGGATGAGCTTTATACTATGCTGTGCAGGTTACCTGTAAGCGCCAGCATCGTGAAGTTTATTGTTACAGCTGACCATGGCTTCATCTATCAACGTCATGCTGTCAGTGAAAATGAAAAGATACCTGTAAATGGAAACAATGCTATGGTAAATCATCGTTTTGTCATTGGTGAGGCACCGCAGGGAAATGGCGCTGGTGCGATTAGCCTGGGAACAGTGCTTGCTAATGATGATGCTAGGTATGTTTCATACCCAAGGGGAGCGCAGATTTTTAAAACCGCTGGCGGTGGCACGAGCTATGTGCATGGCGGATCGTCGCCACAGGAAATGGTGGTACCGGTGCTCTGCGTGAAAATGGATAGAGGTCACGTAGAAACAAAGCAAGCAGAAATCAAGCTGCATACCTTGCTCAAGAAAATTACCAGCAAGGACGTTAACCTTATTTTTGTACAGACTGAGCCTGTCAGCGAAACAGTGAAGGCTGCATCATATAAGCTTAGCTTTGTTGATAGGAATAATAAGCCTGTTTCTAACGAATGCCTGTTGACTGCAGATAGCGCAGACAGCGATGTGTCGCAGCGCATGGTTACAGCAAGATTTTCTTTCATTAACACGGAATACGACAGCCACGCTTCTTATTATCTGGTAATGAAGGATGCGGATACAGACATAGAAAGGTTGCGTCAGGAATTTATTATTGATATGCCTTTCATGGGTAACTTTGGGTTTGATTTCTAGAGTGGAGTTGAGATAAATGGATACGCAAGACACCCGCGAGATTATAAAGGATAAGCTGCGTCAGAACTTTGCCGGCAAGATAGTACGCAAGGATTTGACGAAAAAGATTAAAGAGGGAGCTAATGTTCCGGTTTACGTGTTGGAATTTTTGCTGGGACAATATTGCAGCTCTGATGATCCTGAGCTTATCGAAAAAGGCGTTGAAAGCGTTAAACATATTTTGGCAGATAATTTTGTACGGCCGGATGAAGCGCAGAAGATTTTGTCGCAGCTGCGTCAGCGTGGCAATTATACAGTGATTGATCGCATTACGGTAAAGCTTGATATCAAAAAAGATGCTTATTTTGCTGAGTTCTCCAATTTGGGTTTACGTGATGTACCTATTGAGGAGGACTATCCTGCTAAATTCGATAGACTGCTTTGCGGTGGCATTTGGTGTATCATTCAGCTAAACTATGAGTTTGACGATGAGGATTATCGCAGTGTAAATCCGATTCAGATTGCAAAGCTGACGCCGATTCAGATGCCGCATATTGATATTGAAGAGTTGAAGGCAGGCAGAAAGGCTTTTTCACAAGAGGAATGGCTGGATGTGATGCTGCGTTCTACAGGTATGGAGCCTGACGCGTTGACAGAACGCGAAAAATGGCTTTTGCTGGCACGTATGCTGCCATTGGTAGAAAACAATTTTAATATGTGCGAGCTTGGTCCGCGCAGTACTGGCAAGTCGCATCTATACAAGGAGATTTCTCCAAACAGCATACTGGTATCAGGTGGTCAGACTACGGTTGCCAATCTGTTCTATAATATGGGCAGCAAAACAGTTGGTCTGGTTGGGATGTGGGATTGTGTAGCCTTTGATGAGGTTGCCGGTATCAAGTTCCGTGATAAAGATGGCGTGCAGATCATGAAGGATTATATGGCATCCGGATCTTTTGCTCGTGGCAAGGAGGAGAAGGCAGCATCTGCTTCGATGGTGTTTGTTGGCAATATTAATCAGAGCGTTGATGTGCTGTTAAAAACCTCCAGCTTGTTTGATCCGTTTCCGCCAGAGATGGGGCAGGATACAGCCTTTTTAGATCGTATGCATTGCTATATTCCTGGATGGGAAGTACCAAAGTTTCGTCCGGAGCATTTTACGGATGATTATGGCTTTATTACAGACTATCTGGCAGAGTTTTTGCGTGAGCTGCGCAAAGAACAGTTCAGTGATGCTTTGGACAGATTTTTTCGCCTGGGTAAGAATTTGAATCAGCGTGATACTATTGCTGTGCGTCGTATTGTCAGCGGTATGGTTAAGCTGCTGTATCCTGATGGGGACTTCACTAAAGAGCAGTTGGAAGAAATTCTGCGTTTTGCTTTAGAGATGCGTCGTCGTGTTAAAGAGCAGCTGAAAAAGCTTGGCGGCATGGAATTTTATGATGTCAACTTCTCATATATAGACAATGAAAGCTTTGAAGAAAAATATGTAACTGTTCCTGAGCAGGGTGGTGGTAAACTGATCCCTGATGGAATTTGCAATCCTGGGCAGGTGTACACAATAGCACAAGGGCGGTCTGGTATGATTGGGGCATTTCGTTTGGAATCGCAGATGCTGCCAGGAAACGGAAAGTTCCAGCGTACAGGTTTGGGTTCTGATCGAGAGGCGAAAGAGGCTACAGATACTGCATTCAATTTCTTGAAAGCTAATTGTAGGCACATTAGTGGTAACATAAGTATTACAACCAATGATTTTATTATTAACTATCAGGATCTGCAGGGACTGGGGCTTACTAGCAATTTGGCTTTGCCGTCTTTGGTAGCGATGTGCTCAATTGCTTTAGGTAAACCAGTTGTGAGCTCTTGCGCGGTACTTGGCGAAATCAGCATAGCCGGCACAATGCAGAAGGTTGATAATTTGGCTGATACGCTGCAGGTATGTCTAGACAGTGGTGCGAAGAAGGTGCTTCTGCCGCTCACGTCAGCGGCAGATTTGGGAACTGTACCTGCTGAGCTGATAGGAGCATTTAGTTTAATTTTTTATAACAGTGCTGAGGATGCGGTATTCAAGGCGCTGGGAGTAGAGTAAATGAAAAGAGGCGGTCACAGAAATGCGACCGCCTCTAATATCGAGGAATATGGCAAATCCAAATTATGATAAACGCATCGAAATATTGTCTGGAGACAATCCAAATGCTAATTTCCGAAAATTTGACGTGGAATTTGGGGGGAGTACACGAACAGTTGATATTATAAATATTCGGAGGTGATGTAAAATTGAAAAGTAGAAATCCTTATGAGTTATTAAGAACAAAGGAAATTATCGCTATTTTAGATGGTGATACAGATTATGGTACGTACGAATTTGAAGATGGTACATCAATAAAAGTGGCTATGCCGTATCTTAGTGGAACTACAATTTGCAAAATAGCAAAATTATTCGGATTGCCTATACAATATTCCAATATGAGTCGATGGCAGTATTTTGATGAATTGATGGAATACTGTCTACAGAAAAAGATTTTTTCTAACTTGTTGGCTTATTTGTTTGCAAAAGAACAGTTTTCTAAGGTATTGTCTGGGTATGGTTTAAATGAACTAAATACTGCCTATAACCATATTATTTCTACTGTTAAAGACAAAATAAACGGCATACTTTTATTTAGTGGTAATGAACTTGCAATTGTTGGGAATCAATATGTTATTCGTGCGATTGATAGCCAGATTAGTATTCAGGTACCAATGATAAAGACCATAGATAGAGAATACATAAAAAGCATTTCAAGTCGCGCTATGGATGATGTTGAACAGTATAACTTTGACAGTGCTATTACAAAATCAAGGACACTTTTGGAAGAAGTCTTTTGTTATGTTATAGAGAAAAGAAAAGAAAATCCTTCTGAGAATGGTGATATGATAAGGCTATTTAAGCAGGTCAAGAGTCTATATAATATGCACACAGACCAGAATACAGATAGAAGGATTAATACTCTTCTTTCTGGATTACATAGCATTGTTGTTGCAATTGCAGAAATGAGAAACAAAGATAGTGATGCTCATGGTGTCGGTGCTAATAGAATATCTATTGATGAATATCATGCACGGTTATTTGTTAATTCAGCAATGACTATGGCTGACTTTATCCTTTCAGTTGAGATAAAAGCAAACTCTAATATATGAAAAATTCGATATTTACGCAACGGCAGGTTTAGGGGCCAATATGTTTCTGGTAAAGATGGCGTTGATGAATCAATTTGGCGAGAACGGCTGTAAATTGAATAAAGCTTACAACATAAGGGAAAAACTATTTAGTGATTTATCGTGTTGCCTAGTTTTAATTAGATGATTGGAGATGCTCAAGAGTATGAAAAGTAAAAACGGTTACACGTTGTGTAGTGACAAGCTCTTTAATCAGTGATACAATGATATCATTATTATTATCGAAGTTAAATAATCTCGCTGCTACGCTAGTAGCACAATAGATTGTTGATTCGTCTGCAATCCGACTCCCGATGCACTTAGGTGTGTCGGGAGTTTTTTGATTTTCTGCATCAAAGAATATATAATATTTGCAACGGAACTAGGAGGCGAGTAGAGGATGCAAGTCAATTATCAAGGCAATCGCGACGCAAAAGTAGTCTTGCTTCAAGTAATAGGAGAACACGAGTTACCATTGCTCGAAGAGGAGCTTTCTCATATAAAAGCTATAACGCAGAGTACAGATTTTTTGTTTATTACAGTGCAGGTTGATAGCTGGAACGACGACCTTTCACCATGGGTAGCAGAGCCGATTTTTGGAGATGCTGCATTTGCCGGCAATGCGGAAAAACTTCTAACACGTATAAAAAATGAAGTAATTGTTCCGTTATTAAGTGAGCATCAAGATATAAAGATTTTTGCGGGCGGCTATTCCTTAGCCGGATTATTTGTATTGTGGGCGGCTTATCAAACAAATTTATTCGAAGGTATAGCAGCAGTATCTCCGTCTGTGTGGTTTCCTAAATTTGTTGATTTTGTACATAACAACAAAATATTAACCAATAGAGTCTATTTAAGTCTTGGCGATAAGGAAGCAAAGACACGCAACCAAATTCTGGCACAGGTGGCAAATGATATTTATGATGTGTATCGCTCATTAAGAGATCATGGGCTGAGTTGTATTTTTGCTTGGAACAAGGGAAATCATTTTAAGGAACCTGCTTTGCGTATGGCAAAAGGATTTGCATGGTTGATGAGCTATGAAAAGATTCACTCATATGAATTTTTTCTTAAAATATTTGAGCATGATGAAGTTTTTCTTGTTGATGAAACCTTATTTTATTTTGATGATGAGCCTAAAAATCAACAGGAACATTACCTTGGCTGTTTACGTGAATATGATAAACCATATTGGGTGGGGTATTGTGACATACCTGATGGTCAGGAATTCTTGACTGCCAAAGAAATGTTAGAAGCTAAAATCTTTGAAGGCAAGTCAATTAAGGATAGATGGGAACATGTTGTGATTGTCAATATAGGTGGATTCTGTTGGGAGGATTGGCTAGATATGTATATGAATAAGCTAGGTGGAATAAGTGATTTAAAGTAGTATTTATTTGCAAGATAATACATTAATAATTGACTTGGATTTCGGCTGTAAAGTAATTAGCGATATCACTTGTAATATATACTTTCACCTTAGCTCAGCTTTCTAATAAAAAAATTACATTCTAACATTCTTATGCTATAATATAAAAAATGACCTACTATATTGCTGTGTAAAAATGATTGAGTTTTTATAAAGGAGTTTCATATGCTTACAGACGAAAAACGTAAAAAGCTTTTGGCCGGTGCACTGGCGGTAGTTATGCTGACAGGTGTTGCAGGCTGCGGCAACAATAAGGACAGTGAGTGGAAGAATGACAACTCTGCTCAGAATAATCAAGATGAGAAGAAGGATGAAGATAACGGCGGCGGCTTTTTTCATGGCTTCTTTCCCTGGTACTTTATCGGCCGTACCTTTGGCGTAGGACCTATGGCAGGTGTGCGAACTGCGCCTGCACCTCAAACGAAGCAGAATACTGCACCCGCAGGCTCGGCTAATACTAAGCCTGCCGGCAACGCTGCAAATGGCACTACTGTGCAGCAGGGAACTGCCGGAGGTACGCAAAATTCCAAGCTTGGCAGTACGGGCAGCACCGGTAAAAGCGGTATCGGCAGTGGCATGAGCCGTTCCAGCGGCAGCGCAATTTCCTGAGGTGATGAAGATGTATAAATATCGTAAGCCTGATACCTGGCTTGATAAAATTGATTTGAATATTATGTCGTATGTGGATGCGCCGGAGTGGGAAAACCGTTATCCTACTATCAGCGCGTTGCTGATGAGCAATGCCAATAAGCGTGAGCTGCAGCGCATCAGTGCCGGACTTACAGCAGCACTGTCACGCCTGGCAGAGGCTTTGCGTACCAATAATAATGGCGCAATGCCCTTTAATCTGTTTAATATGACGGATAAGCTCACACCGTATATCCTTGCGGATAACTCGGACCATGTGAGCTATATCAGCCGCCTTGACTTTGTAAAGAATACAGACGGCTGCTATAAGCTGGTAGAAATAAATTCGGATACACCCTGCGCCTTGCCTGAAACCTTTTATGCCAATAAGGTAGCGGAAGCATATTTTGCCAAGGAGTACGGCTTGCATTTGCAGCCGCGTTCGGATGGTGAGGAGCTGGCAGAGCCCTTTTTAAAGCTGTTGGAACAGCCTAAATATGCAGATAAGGATGTAGTACGCATTGCTTTTGCTGCTGATAAAAGCTACAGCGAGGACTGGGCTAATGCCAAATTTTTATTTGAGCGCGTGCAAAAGGTGCTGCGTGAACGCATTTTGAGCAAGCAGCCCTTCGTTTGTCGGCTTGTCGGCCTGGATGAGCTTATTATACATGATGACGGAGTGTACATTCCCAATGAAATCTTCAAAAGTAAGGAAGATAAGCTTGATGTACTGTATCGTCTGCATCCGCTGGAGCTTTTGATGGATGATGAAAGCGAGGATGGCTATCCTGTTGGCTTAAAGCTTATGGAGTTAGCTAATTTCGGTGCTGTTGATCTGGTTAATCCGGTAAAATCCATTGTACTGCAGAATAAAGCACTGCTGGCACTGGCATGGTATCTATATCAGCATCGTCTGTTCTGGACACCGCAGGAGGAAGAACTGTTGGCTGCGCATTTAACGCCGACCTATTTGGACAGCAAGCAGTTGGCTGGACAGCGTTATATCAAGAAGCCTATCTTTGGGCGTGAGGGTGCAGGCATTGCTATTGTAGAGCCTGATGGTGCGCTGAGCTACGAGGCAGAGGAATGCGATGACTGCGATTTGATTTACCAGCAGTTTGTTCCTTCAGCAGATGTACAGCAGGAAACAGATAACGGTGAGGCAACCGGCAAGTATACTTATTCCTGCTTTGTCATTAACGGTAAAGCGTCGGAGACCTTTGTGCGTTTGCAGCCGGGAGAAATTACCGGCGTGGAAGCATATTTTGTACCTGTTCTTGATGAAATATAAGAATTTGAGGAATATCCGAAATGAATATCCAAGTATATCAATCTTTTTTGACTGTTGTACAGTGCCGCAGCTTTACACAGGCTGCGAAATATCTTAATTTTACCCAGCCTACAATCAGCAATCATATCAATGCTTTGGAAGAAGAATACGGCGTTATTCTTTTTACCAGAGATGGCAAGAATGTTTATCTGACGCAGGCAGGTAAAAACTTTGTGCCGATAGCACAGCAGCTGATGGCTGATTATCAGAAAAGCCAGGAGGTAATGCGACAGTTTCAAAAGAAGAATTACAGTCTGAAAATAGGCGTTTCCACCCAGGGCATAAATTTTTATCTATTGCCTGTGCTGCTGAAGCTCAAAAAGGAATTTCCCGAGCTTGATATAGAGGTTAACCGCTGTATGACGGTAGAATCGACAATAAATGATGCTTTTGTACAAAAGCTGTATGATTTTGCCTTTGTGCATATTGATGTGCAGCCGCTTTATACCAAGCGTGTACAGCTTTGGAATCAGCCGATGGTTTTTGTAGCCTCCAAAGAACTGTATGAACAGATGGGAGAAAACAATAATATTTATGATTATCCTTTTATTGCCTATCCTGCAAGTGAGGTGTACTATAAGCATCTGAAATCGAAGGTTGATTTCACACGTCTGCAAAGTATATTGACCTTCAGCGATTCGGAATCCGTACTGATGGCAGTTGAGCAGAATCTCGGTATAGCCTTGACACCGCGGGTAAAGGTAAGGAAGGAACTGGAGCAGGGGACATTAGTCGAATTCCCGGTCAAGTATTCGGGAAATATGCCTATTTCGGTTCTTTATGATTATGAATTTAACTTTACCTTGCCTACGAAACGCTTTTTGGAGCTTTTAAAAGAGTCGCAGGAAAAGATAAAGGGTTAATTTACTTTCTGTTCTTTATATAAGAATAATTTATCAAAATACTATAACAGGAAAAGCAATCTTATTGAATTTTTAATTTAGGACTTCTTCGACGTGTTTGAAGAAGTCCTAAATTTTTAGTATAAAAAAGCGCATAAGTAAGCAAATGTCCACAAATTATAGTACAAATTTTGTATACAAAATACAGGACGGCGAATAAATTGCTTATGTATACAAGAAAAATTCCAATAAGTATAGATAAAGAAAACTGTTGAGATAATTAAGCTATAATGATAAAATTTTTATAGATAGCGTTGCTTGCGCAAAATTAAGCCGGCTATATGACCGGCAGAAATGAGGGTATTATGTCAAAGGATATGCAAAAAACTGAAGAAAAAACAAATAGGCGTATGCCAACCTTTACGGAATCCGTTATTCCTATTATTGCCATGATGGTTATTCTGACTGTCGGCAAAGGTTATCTGGGTTACGCAACCGAGCCGCTGCTGCTTTTGGTAGCTGCTATTGCCGGCCTGATTGCTTACCGCGTTGGTGTTACCTGGGATGAAATGATGGACGAAATCTGCCAGAAGATTGCCAAGGGCATGCCGGCAATCCTGATTCTGACCTGCGTTGGTGCGCTGGTTGGTACTTGGATGGCTTCCGGTACTATCCCGATGATGATTTATTATGGCGTACAGATTGTAAACCCGACCTTTATGCTGGTAACAGCATTCCTGATTACCGCAGTAGTATCTATCGTAACTGGTACCTCCTGGGGCTCTGTTGCTACTATGGGTGTTGCACTGATGGGTATTGCCAGCACTTTGGGTGTAAACCTGGCAGCTACTGCCGGTGCTGTAATCGCCGGTTCCTATTTTGGTGATAAAATCTCCCCGCTGTCCGATACCACTAACCTGGCACCGGTTGCAGCTGGTTCTACTCTTTATGAACACATTGCTCACATGTTCTGGACTACTGTTCCGGCAACTATTATTTCCCTGGTTGTTTATGCTTTCGTAGGCTTAAAGGGCAATATCGGCGGCGATGTTTCTTCCGAAGCAGTAAGCACTATGCTGACTCAGCTGGATGGCATGTACAACTTTAACATTCTGCTGATTCTGCCTGTACTGTTGATTCTGGCAGGCTCTATCTTTAAGAAACCGACGCTGCCGGTTATGATGGCTTCTACTGTTCTGGCTGGCGCCGAAGCATTGATTTTCCAAAACATTAACCTGAAAAACCTTCTTTTGGCTACTGTAAAAGGCTTTAAAATTTCCATGCTGACTACTCCCGGTTTTGACCCCGCTACCGCTGCTCCGCAGATTATCAAGCTGCTGAACCGTGGCGGTATGGCTGAAATCATGGGCACCACTCTGCTGGTATTCTGCGCATTCTGCTTTGCCGGTATCATGAGCAAGGCCGGCTGCCTGGAAGTAGTTCTGCAAAAAATCCTGACCTTTGCTAAGAGCACCGGCGATCTGATTGCTTCCACCGTTGCTTCCTGTATTACCATGGGACTATGCACCGGTAACTCCTACCTGTCCATTCTGATTCCCGGTGAAATGTTCCGTGATGCTTATAAAGCAAGAGGTCTTGCTGCTAAGAACCTGTCCCGTACCTTGGAAGATGCAGGTACCGTATTTGTACCGTTGGTTCCCTGGTCTGCAGCAGGTGCTTATATGACCGCCTGCACCGGCATTGAAACTCTGGATTATGCACCGTGGGCAATTCTCTGCTACACCGGTTTCATTATCGCTCTGTTCTACGGCTACACCGGTATCGGTATCGCTAAGCTGGAAGACGAAAAGAAATAAGCCGGTTGCGCAAGCAAGTCGGCAGTACTGAGCCGTTGCTTAGTACACAATGAAAGGAAAAGTGACACATTTTGATTAAGTTAATTAGAAACGCTGACGTTTATGCACCTGCGCATCTTGGTAAAAAAGATGTGCTGGTTATTGCAGATAAGGTAGTGCGTATTGCTGATAAAATTGAAGGCTACGAAGGTATGCCTGAGGTTGAGGTATTTGATTTCAGCGGCAAAAAGCTGTTGCCAGGTTACATTGATATGCATATGCATATCACCGGCGGCGGCGGTGAGCAGGGCCCTGCTTCCCGCGTACCCGAAGCAATGCTGAGCCAGATTACCAGCTGCGGTATTACTACTGTTCTGGGCCTGCTGGGTACAGACGGTGTAACCAGAAGTGTAGAAAACCTGGTAGCTAAAGCACGCGCACTGACGGAAGAAGGCATTACCGCCTACTGCCTGACCGGTGCTTACGGTATCCCTTCTCCGACCATTACCGGTTCTATCGAAAAGGATATCATGATGGTTCCACCGATTATCGGCACCAAGATTGCAGTAAGCGATCATCGTAGCTCTAATCCTCAGGGACCGGAGCTGATTGAGGTTGCTACCGCAACCCGTCGCGGTGGCCTGTTGGCTAATGTTGCCGGTTTGGTAACCATGCATATGGGTTCTGGTATCGGCAAACTGGATCCGCTGTTCTACGCATTGGACCATTCCGATGTTCCTGCAAAGAACTTCCTGCCGACTCATATGCTGCGTACTCGCGAGCTGATGGAAGAAGGCGCAAAGCTGGTACGTCGCGGCGGCTATTTTGACATGACTGCCGGCAGCACTGATGAGGATATGGAAATCGGTGCAGAGCAGATTATGGAAATCCTGAGCTGGGAAGGCATGAGCACCGACCACCTGACGATGAGCAGTGACGCCTTCGGTTCTCAACCTAAGTTCAATGAAAACGGTGACTGCATCGGTCTGACCTACTGCTCTCCTAAATATCTGCATCTGACTATCAAGAGTCTGGTGCGTCGCGGTCTGCCGTTGGAAGAGGCTATCAAGCTGCTGACCTCTACACCTGCTGAGCTGCTCGGCAAAGCCGGCGTTAAAGGCTGCGTTGCAGTCGGCGCAGATGCTGACCTGCTGGTTCTGGACGAAAACCTGGATATCGACGCATTGTTTGCTAAAGGCCAGGTTGCACTTCTGGATAAAGAGATTGTACTTAAAGGCCGCTTTGAATAAGCTGCGCCTATGTAAATACAGACACACTGATTATGGTGTGTCTGTATTTTTTTGACAAAAATCTTGACAACTTGCGCAATTTATGATAACATATCATACTACATCATTATTATTTTTGCAGGTGTAAATTTTGACAACAAATACTGCCGGGTCAGTGGTTGAACGGCGTATCTTGCTTATAATGAAAGATGAGGCAGATCATCGAAGACAACTGACAAGGTCCTTGTGGTAAGAACCTTGTTGTTTTTTTTGTCACGCATGATTCGCCGAGTTTAGTGTGCTGATAATACAAGAAGGGGTGAGGAATTACATGTTTAAACCGGTTCCAGTAGGTGATAGGACTCGGTATAGTTATGCAAGAATCAATGAAATTTTGGCAATGCCTCATTTGATTGATATCCAGAGAAAATCCTACGAATGGTTCGTTCAAAAGGGCCTCATGGAGATTCTGCATGACATTTCTCCTATTAAAGACTTTGCAGGTAATCTGGAGCTTTCCTTTGAAAGCTTTGAATTAGGAACTCCGAAATACAGCGTTGAAGAGTGCAAGGAGAGAGATGAATCCTATTCTGCACCGATGAACGTAAAAGCACGCCTGATTTTCAAAGACAAGGAAAAAGGCGAAATTAAGGAATCCTCTGTATTTATGGGCGACTTCCCGCTGATGACCGATACCGGTACCTTTGTTATCAACGGTGCTGAACGTGTTATCGTCAGCCAGCTGGTGCGTTCTCCCGGCGTTTACTATAGTGTAACTATGGATCCCAGCGGTAAGAAGATTTACGGTACTACTGTAATTCCTAACCGTGGCGCTTGGATTGAATATGAAACTGACATTAATGATATTATTTCTGCTCGTGTAGACCGTACCCGTAAGGTTCCGGCAACCGTGCTGCTGCGTGCTCTGGGCTTGTCTTCCAATGATGAGATCCTGGCTTGCTTCGGCAATCATCCTGCGCTGCTGGCAACTCTGGAAAAGGATACTACCACTAACAGAGATGAAGCTATGCTGGAGCTTTACAAGAAGCTGCGTCCGGGCGAACCTGTTATTCTGGAAAACGCCGTACAGCTGATTGAAAACACCTTCTTCGACAGCAAGCGTTATGACTTGGCTAATGTAGGCCGTTATAAACTCAACAAAAAGCTTGGCTGGCGCAACCGCCTGAGCGGTACCGTACTGGCTGAGGCTATTGCTGATGAAGAAACCGGCGAAATCATCCTGCCGGCAGGCACTAAGATGACCGATGAAAATCTTGATAAGATAGCAGAAAGCGGCATTTATAACGAACGCGGTCTGCGTGCTGTCAAGGTTCAGAACCATGAAGAAGAAATGCTTCTGATGTTCACCACCGGTATCGATGAAAAAATGCATACTGTTACCAATGAGGATGTATTTGCTTCCTTTAACTATTTGCTGAACCTGATGGATGGCCATGGCACCGGCGATGATATTGACCATTTGGGCAACCGTCGTGTACGCTGCGTTGGTGAATTGCTGCAAAACCAGTTCCGTATCGGTCTTTCCCGTATGGAGCGTGTAGTAAAAGAACGTATGACCATTCAGGACAACGAGGTTATTACCCCGCAGGCTCTGATTAACATCCGTCCTGTTGTTGCTGCTATTAAGGAATTCTTCGGCAGCAGCCAGTTGTCCCAGTTCATGGACCAGAACAACCCTCTGGCAGAGCTGACTCATAAACGTCGTCTGTCTGCCCTCGGCCCCGGCGGTCTGTCCCGTGAGCGCGCAGGCTATGAAGTCCGCGACGTACACAACTCCCACTATGGCCGTATGTGTCCTATCGAGACGCCTGAAGGTCCTAACATCGGTTTGATCGGTTCTTTGTCCACCTATGCTGTTATCAATGAATACGGCTTTATGGAAACTCCGTACCGTGTTGTTGATAAAGAAAATAAACGTGTAACTGAAGAAATCAGATACATGACTGCGGACGAAGAAGATAAATATATCGTAGCACAGGCCAACGAACCGTTGGACGATGACGGCTACTTCCTGGGCGAGCGTGTTACCGCCCGTGCTAAGGATGATGTCCTCTCCATTACTCCGGATAAGGTTGACCTGATGGACGTTTCTCCTAAACAGGTAGTATCTATCGCAACCGCGCTGATTCCGTTCTTGGAGAACGATGACGCTAACCGTGCTCTGATGGGTGCAAACATGCAGCGTCAGGCTGTACCTTTGCTCTGCACTCAGGCTCCGATTATCGGTACCGGTATGGAATACAAGGTTGCTGCCGACTCCGGTGTCTGCGTTCTGGCTAAACGTGCCGGCGAAGTTATCCGCGTAGTAGGCAACGAAATCCGTGTACGTGCAGAAAACGGTGAAGTGGATGTATATCCGCTTCTGAAATTCAAACGTTCCAACCAAGGTACCTGTGTTAACCAGCGTCCTATCGTCTTTAAAGGCGATAAGGTTACCGAAAAGCAGATTCTGGCTGACGGCCCTGCTACCGATCACGGCGAGCTGGCTTTAGGTCACAACGTAATCGTTGCTTATATGCCTTGGGAAGGCTATAACTACGAGGATGCTGTTCTGCTGAACGAGGATCTGGTAAAGGCTGATATCTTTACATCTATTCATATTGAAGAATATGATTGTGATGCCCGCGATACCAAGCTTGGTAAAGAAGAAATTACCCGCGAGATTCCTAACGTATCCGACGAAGCTCTGAAGGATCTGGATGAGCGTGGTATTATCCGTATCGGTGCCGAAGTACGCCCCGGCGATATTCTGGTAGGTAAGGTTACTCCGAAAGGCGAAACCGAGCTGACTGCAGAAGAACGTCTGCTGCGTGCAATCTTTGGTGAAAAGGCACGTGAAGTACGTGACAGCTCCCTGCGTGTACCGCACGGCGAAGCAGGTAAGATTGTCAGCGTTAAGGTATTCAGCCGTGAAAACGGCGATGATCTGCCGCCGGGAGTAAACGAACAGGTTCGTGTACATATTGCCCAGAAACGTAAGATTTCCGAAGGCGATAAGATGGCAGGCCGCCACGGTAACAAAGGTGTCGTTTCCCGTATTATGGCACGTGAGGACATGCCTTTCCTGCCGACCGGTGAACCGGTACATATCGTACTGAATCCGTTGGGCGTACCTTCCCGTATGAACATCGGACAGGTACTGGAGAACCATCTGGGCTGGGCAGCACGTGCGCTGGGTATGGAAATTGATACTACCAACCTGGCAGCTAAGCTGAATGCCGTTGAAAAAACCGGCGCAGCAGAAGGTACTCCAGAATTTGAAGCAGCCTTTAAGGAAGAGCTGGCTAATTCTGAAACCGCTAAGAAATTAGAGCATTACGGCTACGATTATGAAAAATATGGTATGCCGGAAACTGTTGAAATTGATAAATTCGGTGGCAAGAGCGTAAAAGCAGTACAGATTTCCGTACCTGTATTCGACGGTGCGCATGAGCAGGATATTGCTGATGCATTGGAGCTTGCAGGCATTGATAAAACTGCTAAGACCACTTTGTATGACGGTCGTACTGGTGAACCATTCGATAACCCTGTTACCGTTGGTCTGACCTATTACCTCAAGCTTCACCATTTGGTTGATGATAAGATCCATGCCCGCAGCACCGGCCCGTACTCCTTAGTTACCCAGCAGCCGTTGGGTGGTAAAGCACAGTTCGGCGGCCAGAGATTCGGTGAGATGGAAGTTTGGGCGCTGGAAGCATACGGCGCTGCTTACACTCTGCAGGAAATCCTGACTGTTAAGTCCGATGACGTTGTTGGCCGTGTTAAGACCTACGAAGCAATCGTTAAGGGCGAAAATGTACCTGATCCTGGTATTCCTGAATCCTTCAAGGTACTGGTTAAGGAATTGCAGTCCATCGGTCTGGATATCAAGGTTCTCAACGAGGACGAGGAAGAGGTTTCCTTGCGCGACGATGAGGATGACGATATTGCAACCACCGCTCGCGAGGTTGATTTAGACATCAACGGCCAGGTTGTTGAAAATGCACCTGAAAAGCCTGTTGATGATTATGCTGATAATGACGCTACCGAGGATGATAGTGATTCTGGGGACATCATTGCCGATATGGGTAATTTCACTATTACCGATAATCCCGATGGTGACTTAGATGATCCGACTAATATGTAAGAGAAGGGAGCGAATGATTCTTGATCGACGTAAATAATTTTGTGTCTATGCGTATCGGTTTGGCTTCTCCGGACCAGATTAGAGCCTGGTCCTACGGCGAGGTAAAAAAACCCGAAACCATCAATTACAGAACCCTGAAGCCGGAACGGGATGGCCTGTTCTGCGAAAGAATCTTTGGCCCTACTAAGGATTGGGAATGTCATTGCGGCAAATATAAACGCATCCGTTATAAGGGTATTATCTGCGACAAGTGCGGCGTTGAAGTTACCCGCAGCAAGGTTCGTCGTGACCGTATGGGTCACATCGAACTGGCTGCGCCGGTTTCCCATATCTGGTACTTCAAGGGTATCCCCAGCCGTATGGGCTTGATTCTGGATATTTCTCCGCGTAGCCTGGAAAAGGTTTTGTATTTTGCAAGCTTCATTGTACTTGACCCGGGTGAAGGCACCGACCTGGTTAAAGGCCAGCTGCTGACCGAGCCTGAGTACATGGAAAAACGTGATAAATATCCTGAAGCAGGCATCCGTGTAGGTATGGGCGCTCAGGCTATTAAAGAGCTGCTGGAAGCTATTGATCTGGAAGCTTTGACAGAGCAATTGCGCCATGAAATGAAGGAGCTGAGCGGTCAGCGCCGTGTACGTGCTATCCGCCGTTTGGAAGTAGCCGAAGCATTCCTGAAATCCGGCAACCGTCCTGAATGGATGATTATGGATGTAGTTCCGGTTATTCCGCCTGAACTGCGTCCTATGGTACAGCTGGATGGCGGTCGTTTCGCAACCTCCGACCTGAACGATCTGTATCGCCGTGTTATTAACCGTAACAACCGTCTGAAACGTCTGCTGGAGCTGCATGCGCCTGATATCATTGTCCGCAATGAAAAACGTATGCTGCAGGAAGCAGTAGATGCTTTGATTGATAACGGCCGTCGCGGCCGTCCGGTTACCGGTCCCGGCAACCGTCCTCTGAAATCCTTGTCCGACATGCTCAAGGGTAAACAAGGCCGTTTCCGTCAGAACCTGTTAGGTAAACGTGTTGACTATTCCGGACGTTCCGTAATCGTTGTAGGTCCTGAGCTGAAAATGCATCAGTGCGGCCTGCCGAAGGAAATGGCTCTGGAGCTGTTCAAACCCTTCGTTATGAAGCGTTTGGTAAACAGCGGTGAAGCAACTAACATTAAGAGTGCTAAGCGCATGGTAGAGCGTGCTACCAACGCTGTATGGGACGTTCTGGAAGAGGTAATCAAGGAACATCCTGTACTGTTGAACCGTGCACCGACTCTGCACAGACTGGGCATTCAGGCTTTCGAGCCTATCCTGTCCGAAGGCCGTGCTATTAAGCTGCATCCTCTGGTATGTACCGCTTATAACGCCGACTTTGACGGTGACCAGATGGCTGTCCATCTGCCGCTTTCCGTTGAGGCTCAGGCTGAAGCACGTATGCTGATGATGTCCGTAAACAACATCCTGGCACCGAAAGACGGCAAGCCTGTTGCTGTTCCTACACAGGATATGGTTTTGGGCTCCTACTATCTGACTATTGAAAAGACCAGCAAGGATGACCCGAACGTTAAGGGTGAAGGAACCCGCTACAGCAGCGTAGATGAAGCTCAGCTGGCTTACTTCCACCATGCGGTAGATCTGCAAGTACCTATCGAGGTTTATATTCCCAACAGCGAAATCTATGATGAAGAAAAGGGTGCAGCTGTCGGTGAAACCGGTATGTCCCTGGTAGTTACAACTGTAGGTAACACTATTTTCAATGGCGAGCTGCCTCTGGAAATGCGTTACTATCATAAAGAAAAAGATCAGGTTGTTGAAAAGCGTCTGGATGCTTCCGGCAATGTTGTTGAAACAACCGTTGAAGTTGAACGTTGGCATCTCGGCAAGCTGATTGACAAGAAAGAATTGGGCAGACTCGTTGCTAAGGCTCACAAGCTGTACGGCAACCTGCGTACTGCCGAGATTCTGGATATTGTTAAGAAAATGGGTTACGATAATGCTTGTAAATCCGGTATTTCTATCGCAACCTCCGATATTCAGATTCCTGCTGAAAAAGAAGTTATTCTGGAAGCAACAGAGCATGAGGTTGATAAGGTTGAACGCCTCTTCCGCCGTGGTTTGATGAGCGATGACGAACGTTATCGTAAGGTAATTGACCTGTGGAACGAAGCAACCGATAAGGTTACCGATAAACTGATGAAATCCACCATGAACAAGTTCAATCCTGTATCCATGATGGCTGACTCCGGTGCCCGCGGTAACAAACAGCAGATTCGTCAGCTGGCCGGTATGCGTGGTTTGATGGCCGATCCTTCCGGTCGTATCATTGACCGTCCTATCAAATCTAACTTCCGTGAAGGCCTGACTATTTTGGAATACTTCATTTCTTCTCATGGTGCTCGTAAAGGCTTGGCCGATACCGCACTGCGTACCGCTGACTCCGGTTACCTGACTCGTCGTCTGGTTGACGTTGCACAGGACGTAATTGTCCGTGAGGATGATTGCGATATCGTTGGTATGAACCTGGTTAAGGAACGCAGCCGTCTGAGCAAGGCTGTTCTTGGCGCAAGCCAGAACAAAATCCGCGAAAAGGTTATGGGTCGTACCCTGGCTTCCGGCGTACTTGATGAAGAAGGCAACCTGATTGCTGAAGCAGATACCAACATCACCGAAGAGCTTTTTGCTAAGCTCAATGATGCAGGTGTTGAAGAAATCAATCTCTATTCCGACGAAGATATGAACGGTGAGGATATCGAAAATGTCCGCATCAACATCAGCGATACCTTTGCTCATAATGTGCTGAAGGAAGCAATGATGCATAACTTCAACGGCAAAGAAGTGGCAGCAGATATTGTTAACGGTGCAGGCGAAGTGCTGGCACATACCGGTGAAACTATGACCGAAGACATTATCAACGCTGTTTTGGCTGACGGTACCGTTAAGGAGCTGCGTATCCGCAATAACGAAATTGCCGGCATTGAGGTTGAGGCAATTACCGAAGGCAAAAAAGAGAAAACCATCATTGAAACCCTGCATGACCGTATCATTGGCCGTAACCTGGCTGAGGATATTCTGGATGAAAATGGTGAAATTCTTTATCATATCAATGAATATGTTACCGAGCCTATGGCAGAACGTATCTGCCAGCTGCGTGAAAAGGTTAAAATCCGCAGCGTACTTACCTGTAAGGCTAAGTTCGGCGTTTGCCGCAAGTGCTATGGCCGTAACCTGGCAACCGGCAAGAACGTCGATGTTGGTGAGGCAGTCGGCACTATCGCTGCACAGTCCATCGGCGAACCTGGTACTCAGCTGACCATGCGTACGTTCCATACCGGCGGCGTTGCTGGTGCAGACGATATTACTCAAGGTCTGCCTCGTGTCGAGGAGCTGTTCGAAGCACGTAAACCGAAACATCCGGGCATTCTGTCCGAGGTTGCAGGTCACGTACATATTACCCAGGAAGGCAACAGCCGCAAGGTAACCGTAATGGCACTGGATGGCGAAAACCAGGAATATCAGATTCCTTACGGCGCTAAGCTGTCTGTTGTTGAGGGCGAGGAAATCGCTAAGGGCGACCGTCTGACCGAAGGTTCTCTTAACCCGCATGACGTACTGCGTATCAGCGGCGTGAAGGCTACCCAGAACTATCTGGTATCTCAGGTAGTAGGCGTTTATAAGTCTCAGGGCGTAGATATCAACAGTAAGCATATCGAGGTTATGGTTCGTCAGATGATGCGCAAAATCCGCATCGAGGAATCCGGTGACACCACAATGCTGCCGGGTGAAGACGTTGATGTGGCAGAATTTGAAGAGCAGAATACCGAGATGCTGGAAGCAGGCAAGGCTCCTGCAGAAGGCCGTGCTATCCTGCTGGGTATCACCAAAGCTTCTTTGGCTACCGACTCCTTCCTGTCTGCTGCTTCCTTCCAGGAAACCACCCGCGTACTCACCGATGCCGCTATTAAAGGCAAAGTTGACCCGCTGCTGGGCCTGAAAGAAAACGTTATCATCGGTAAGCTGATTCCGGCAGGTACCGGTATGAGCCGTTATCGTGATATCAAAGTTAAATATAATGTTCCGATGCCCGAAGTTGCAACTGCTGAAACTGTAGCAGAAGAAACTCCCGATAAGGAATAACGTATAAGCAAGCGCGCCTCAAAGCCTTAAGCTCTGAGGCGCTTTGCTCTCTAAGGAGAACGAATTTATGCTGATAAAAAAATTTCCTGTTCCCTGCCGCGTGGATTATGTTCCTTCTCTCTATGAGCCGGATGAGGACGGCGTGCAGGATGTCGGCTATTATAACGGTAAGCTGAGCGACGGCCGTGCCTATCGCCTGGAATGCTGGCGTATGGACGATATGCTGATGCTGACAGTAATGTTTTCCGACCGCTGTCTTGAGGGCTACAGACGTGAGGATATGGCGCTTTTGCTGGAGCTGGAAGATATCATATGTTTTACAGGTACCAACCGTAAGCTGCAGGCTACACGCACGGAGGATGACCGCGGACAGACTGTATGGGCCATTAATATTATGCTGGCCAATAAAAAAGGCACCTATGCGGAAATTGTGCCGTCATTGAACAGATATATCATGTAAGACAATCGCTGCTGCAGGCAAAGCCTCGGCAGCGATTTTTCAGTTGAAATTAATTTTACATGCCTATACTGCATTGTGATACAATAGCTGTAACGGAGGCGGAAGCAATGAAAATTTTGTTAGCTGAGGATGATATAAATTTAGGTAAGCTTTTGAGCATGCTGCTGAAAAAGCAAAATATAACTGTGAACTGGGTGCAGGATGGCGAGGCTGCCTACGATGCTGTATATGCCGACGGCTATGATGTGCTGGTGTTGGACTGGATGATGCCGCTTCTGAGCGGACTTGACCTGTGCAAGCGTTTGCGTGAGGAGGATTATCAGGGAAAAATATTGCTGCTGACGGCCAAGGATACGTTGGCGGATAAGGTGCAGGGCTTAAACAGCGGTGCCGATGACTATCTGGTAAAGCCTTTCGAGCTGGAGGAGCTGGTGGCGCGTCTGAACGCTCTTTGCCGTCGCCAAGGACAGTACAGCGCGGAAAAGCTGCGTTACGGTGCTTATACTTTGGAAAGCTCTACATATTGCCTGGCATACGGCGAGCGTCGTGTAGAGCTGCGTCCGCGTGAATTTAAGCTGCTGGAGCTGCTTTTGCGTAACCGTGGGCAGGTTATGCCGCGTGCGGTGCTGCAGGACCGCATCTGGGGCATTGACAGCGATGTGACGGAGAACAATCTTGATGTGCATATCCGTCTGCTGCGTAAAAAAATTATGGAGCTGAACGGAGAAGAACTGATTAAAACGATGCGGGGCGTGGGCTATTATGTGGAATAAGCCTTTTGAAAAGCTGCGCCGGCGTATGACCTGCTTATATGCGGCAATCTTCGGTGCTTTGATTTTAGTTATTGTAGCTGCTGCCTATACCTTTATCTGGTGGGAAATATTGGCGCATGAAAAGGAAAATCTTGTAGCGCAAATTTACCATGAGGGCGAAGAATGGGTAGAATCGGAGGAGGCTCCCTGCTCCGAAGCAGCTATCCGCAGCGGGAAGATGCTTGCATACTTTGTGAATGCAGATGGCTCGAAGGTAATTTTAAACCAGCTTGGAACAGGTGAGGCAGGGCAGGAGCTGATGAGTCATAAAGATGATTGGCCGAAGAAGCTGAATACATCGCGTCTTTTGCGGATGCAGAGTGCAAATGGTGCGCGTTATAGATATCTTGCCGCTGTTGCTCCCGTTATTGACGGTGATAAGCAGATTGGCAGGCTGTATATGTTCAAAAATATGCAGTTTTATTATCATGCGGCCTATAAAACACTGTTTATGCTTTTGTGTATGGCATTGATACTCTATTTTGCTGCCTGTTATTTCGGTTATTGGCTGGCAGAACGCAATATCCGTCCTATAAGCAACATGTATGCCAAGCAGCAGCAGTTCACAGCGGATGCTTCGCATGAAATGCGCACGCCGCTTGCCGTTATGAAGCTGGCTGTGCAGGGACTGCAGGAGGATGAGGACAGCAGGCTGAGCGATTTTGCCAAAGAGTCGGTAAACATGCTGCAAAGCGAGTCGGAAAGACTTAGCCGTCTTACGGAAAATCTTATGACGCTGGCGCGCAGCGATGAGGATATTCTTCCCGTGTATACGGCGCAGGTGGATATAACGGCGCTGTGTAAAAAGGTTGCATCGCAGATGTCGCTTTTGACAGCAGAAAAAAAGCTGCAGCTGAAGCAGGAAATCCAGGATAACTTGGTAATGCAGGGTGATGAAATGGCTTTATCGCGCTTGCTGATTATTCTGTTGGATAACGCTATGAAGTATTCACCGGAGCAGACGCAAATTACTCTGCGTGCAGCCAAGGTGAAAACGCATCTGGTACTGGAGGTACGTGATGAGGGCTTTGGCATCAGTGACGAAGACAAGCAGAAGATTTTTGACCGCTTCTTCCGCGTGGAGAAGGCGCGCAGCCGTAGTCATGGGGGCTTGGGCTTAGGCTTGTCGCTGGCGCTGGCTATTGTGCGGCAGCATGGCGGCAGCATCAAGGTTCTCGACAACAAGCCTCGGGGAACTGTCATGTATGTGAAGCTGCCGACGGCTGCAAAGTAATTATTAGGCTTTCTTATAAGCTGAATTTAAGATGAATACCCCTTTCAGTAATCATTAAGTGAAGGAGTTTATACTGTGCTTAATGAAAGGCGGAGTGTAAAAGCTCTGCTGCTGAAGGGGGATTTTTTATGCCACGAAAATATTGGCTGCTGCTTTTTGCAGCTGCCGCAGCATTGCTTTTTGCGGGTAATGGCAGCCTGCTGATTACAGACAGCGTAGAATCTAATTATGCCTTGACGGCGAAGGAAATGGTACTGAGCGGCGATTGGCTGTCACCGCAGATTTACGGTCATTACTGGTATGATAAGCCGATTTTCTTTTATTGGATGACGGCGCTGGCTTATAAAATGTTTGGCTTTACGGAATTTGCTTCACGCTTCTTCCCGGCGTTGTTCGGTTTAGGCAGCGTGGCATTATTGGCGTGGGGCGGCAGCAAGCTGGAAAATGCGCGCAGCGGTTTTATCAGTGCATTGGTACTGCTGAGCAGTGTAGAATTTTTTCTGATCAGCAAGTCGGTAATTACAGATGCTGTATTGTTCTTTTCCTTCAGTGCGACATTGCTGTTTTTCTATCTTGGCTATCGTGACGGCAGGGCGCGCTATTGGTACATTATGTATGCTGCAGCAGGCTTTGCGGTTTTGACTAAGGGACCGATTGGCGTGCTGCTGCCGGGATTGATTATTACGTTATTCCTGTTGTGGCAGCGTGATTGGCACGTACTGAAGCGCATGCATCTTGTAAGCGGCACATTGCTTTGTGCGGCGGTTGTCGTTCCCTGGTATGCTGTAATGTACAGCCTGCACGGAAGCGACTTCATCAATACCTTCTTCGGCACGCATAACTTCCTGCGCGCAACGGTATCGGAGCATCCGCGTGACGATGTGATTTACTATTATACGCTGGTAAATCTGCTGGCGCTGTTTCCGTGGAGCGGACTTGTTCCCAGGGCTGCTTATAAATGGTGGGGCAGGGACATCGTAGCCTGGAAGAACAGCAAAAATTTTTACTGCTGTGGGCACTTGTTGTTTTCATTTTCTTTCAATGTATGGCAACGAAATACATCACCTATACTTATCCGCTGCTCTTCCCGGCCAGCCTTTTGCTGGGAAGCATGCTGGCGAAACATACGGACTGTGTGGATGGCGGTTATATGATATTTGTCGGCGGAGGCTTTGGCCTGCTGCTTGTGGGAGCATGGTTTGCGGTAAGTCATCAGCTTATAGCATCTGAGCTGCTGTTCTTGCTGCCGTTGGCGCTGATTATCGGCGTGATGCTTGATTATATACTGCGCTTAGTGACGGGAGAGCGTGTCTGCAGTATTGCGGCTATGTCGGCAGTATTTTATATTGCGCTTATTTTCAGCCTTGCTATACCATTCAGTGAGCAGCGCAGTGCGAAGAATTTGGGTGAGATGCTGACGGAAAATGATGTACATGAGGTAGGCTTATATGGCAAATATCCTACTTCTGCAGTTTTTTACAGCAGCAGTAAAATTGTCAAGCTGATGCATGAGCGTGAGGTTGCAGGCTATGTTCCCAAGGATTTTTCCTGGACAAGCAAGAACGTTATGCCTTACGCAACACTGGAGCGGAATCCGTATCGTTTTGTTGTTGTTACGACTAAAAGCTATGATAGATTTATTGCTCAGCAGAATAAAAAATGGCAGGTTATTGATGCCGATAATAGTTGGATTATGCTGAGAATGAAGCATATATGATTACAAAGCGAGATTTAGTATGTATTTTTTACAATAAGTAGTATTTTAGCATGCTTTAAGCAATCTGTTTTGCTTCAAAAGTTACACTCCCTTATGTATTCGTGTATACATAAAAAATTGTTAAAAAAAGACTTGCGTTCTTCAAAAAGTGTGTTATAATAGCGTACATAAGTAAATAACGAGTGGATGATGTATATGGGAGAAGGCACTGCCTACCGAAGGAGCAAAACTCTCAGGTGCTTAATTTTAAGCAGGAACCGTATGCTGACACAACTCTGGAGAGTCCCTTAAATGGGCGCCGAAGGTGCAAAGATGTCTTCTGAAATTCAGAAACGTCCTTATCTCTCAGGCCAGTGGACAGAGCAAAGCTTATGTGATGGCGCTATTGCCTATCATATGTCATTGACTTTTACCGGAGTATTTTTTGTATACTCCGGTTTTTTATTTGCTTGTAAATAATTAATGGGAATTTAAAGGGAGATGTTTGAATCATGTTGGAAATTTTGAATGAAATTGATGCGTTTGTCTGGGGTCCGCCGCTTCTGGTACTTTTGGTTGGTACCGGTATTCTGCTGACCTTCCGTCTGAAGCTGCTACAGGTTTTCAAGCTGCCGCAGGCTTTGGGCTTGATCTTCAGTGCCAAGAACGATGGCAGTGGTGACGTAAACAGCTTTAAAGCATTGTGTACCGCACTGGCTGCAACTGTTGGTACCGGTAACATCGTTGGTGTTGCAACTGCAATTAAAGCAGGTGGGCCGGGCGCTTTGTTCTGGATGTGGATGGCAGCCTTTTTCGGAATGGCAACCAAATATTCCGAATGTCTGCTGGCTGTAAAATATCGTACTGTCGATGCTAACGGCAATATTTCCGGTGGCCCGATGTACTACATTGAAAATGGTCTTGGCAAAAAATACAAACCGCTGGCTGTTATGTTTGCTATATTCGGTGTTCTGTGCGCATACTTTGGTATCGGTACCTTTGCTCAGGTAAACTCCATTGTTGAAATTACCCAGATTTCTGCAGGTATTCCGGTTGTTTACACCGGTATTGCTCTGACTGTAGTTGTTGCTGCTGTAACCATCGGCGGTCTGAAATCCATTGCAACTGTTGCTGCAAAGGTAGTTCCTGCTATGGCTCTGCTGTACTTCCTGACTACTGTCGGTATCATGATTGTGTTTGCAGATCAGGTTCCTGCTGCAATCGCAACTGTACTGAATTCTGCTTTCACTCCGACTGCTGCTCAAGGCGGTTTCCTCGGTGCTACCGTTATGCTGGCAATGCGCAGTGGTGTTGCTCGTGGCGTATTCTCCAACGAATCCGGTTTAGGTTCTGCTCCTATCGTTGCTGCTGCTGCTAAAACCAAATGGGCTGCAGAGCAAGGCTTGATTTCTATGACCGGTACTTTTATTGATACTATTATCATTTGTACTCTGACCGGCTTGTCCCTGGTTGTCAGCGGTGTATGGTGCGGACCTCTGAACGGTGCTGCAATGACTGAATCTGCCTTCACCATGGCTTTCCCTGCATTTGGCAGCATGCTGCTTTTGGTTGGTCTTGTACTCTTTGCTTTCACCACCATCCTTGGCTGGAACTACTACGGCGAACGCTGTGTAGAATATCTGATGGGCGTAAAGGCAATTCTGCCGTACCGCATCATCTTCATATGCCTGATTGCCTGCGGTCCTTTCCTGAAGCTGGAAGAGATTTGGGTTTTGGCGGATATCGTTAACGGCCTGATGGCTATTCCTAACTTAATTGCTTTGATTGCTTTGTCCGGTGTAGTTGTTGCCGAAACTAAGGCTTATCAGAAGCATCTGGCTGAAGAAAAGAATAAATAAGTAAGCCTAATATTTCATCTTTATATAGCAAAGCGGCGTTGTGCGACTCTCCCCAGAGTTCCCACAGCGCCGGTTTGTTATTAAAAAAATCAATAAACATACTTTAGTTTACAGTTTTGTATGTATGCGTGTATACATTGCTGTAAGATCTTGAATTTTGTTTTACATGTGTTATAATCAGATACATAAGTAAATAGTGAGTGGATGAAGTACATAGGAGAAGGCAATGCCTACCGAAGGAGCAAAAACTCTCAGGTGCTTATAAAAAGCAAGAACCGTGTACAGACACAACTCTGGAGAGTCCCTTGAATGGGCGCCGAAGGTGCAAAGATGTGAATATTTACATCCTTATCTCTCAGGCCAGTGGACGGAGCAAAATAACAATGATAGCACAGCTATCATGGCCGCTGACAAACCGGAGTATCAGGTAATTATACTCCGGCTTTTTATTTACTTAGGGAACTTTGAAAATGAGAGGGGAAATCATCATGTTGGAAACATTGAATGCAATTGATTCGTTTGTCTGGGGTCCGCCACTACTGGTATTGCTTGTAGGTACCGGCATTATGCTGACCATTCGTTTAGGCTTGTTGCAGGTATTGAAGCTGCCGCAGGCATTGAAGCTTATCTTCTGTGCCAAGAATGATGGTCACGGTGACGTAAACAGCTTTAAAGCATTGTGTACCGCTCTTGCTGCAACTGTTGGTACCGGTAATATTGTCGGTGTTGCTACCGCAATTAAGGCCGGTGGTCCCGGTGCATTGTTCTGGATGTGGCTGGCTGCCTTCTTCGGTATGGCAACCAAATATGCAGAATGCCTGCTGGCTGTAAAATATCGTACTGTCGACGCTAACGGCAATATCTCCGGCGGTCCGATGTATTACATTCAAAACGGCCTTGGCAAGCAATATAAACCCTTGGCTACTATGTTCTGCGTTTTCGGTATCATGTGCGCATACTTCGGCGTAGGTACCTTCGCTCAGGTAAACTCCATCGTTGAGATTACCAAAATCTCTGCAGGCATCCCGGTTCTTTATACCGGCATTGCGCTGACAATTCTTGTTGCTGCCGTAACCATAGGCGGTCTGAAATCCATCGCTACTGTTTCTTCTAAGGTTGTTCCCGGTATGGCAGTAATTTACTTCCTGACTACCTTAGGTATTTTGATAGCTTTCGCTGATCAGGTGCCGGCAGCTGTAGCACTGGTTATTGAAAGTGCCTTCACTACTACTGCTGCACAGGGCGGCTTCCTGGGTGCAACTGTTATGCTGGCAATGCGCAGCGGTGTTGCCCGCGGCGTATTCTCCAACGAATCCGGCTTAGGCTCTGCTCCTATCGTAGCGGCTGCTGCTAAAACTAATTGGCCTGCTGAACAAGGTCTGGTTTCCATGACCGGTACCTTTATCGATACCATCATCATCTGCACCATGACCGGTTTGTCCTTGATTGTTACCGGCGTTTGGAACGGTGAACTCAACGGTGCTGCAATGACTAATGCAGCCTTCACTTCCGCCTTCCCTGCTTTCGGCAGCTGGCTGCTGTTGGTTGGCCTGGTGCTCTTCGCCTTCACTACCATCCTCGGCTGGAACTATTACGGCGAACGTTGCGTAGAATACCTGATGGGTGTTAAAGCAATTCTTCCGTACCGCATCGGTTTCATCATTCTTGTTGCCTGCGGTCCGTTCCTGAAACTGGAAGAAATCTGGGTTATGTCCGATATCGTTAACGGTCTGATGGCTTTGCCTAACCTGATTGCTCTGGTTGCTCTTTCCGGCGTAGTTGTTGCTGAAACAAAAGCTTATCAGCAGCATCTCAAGGAAGAGGCTGAGTTGGTTCCGGTAAAATTAGCCGAAGAAACCAATCATTAAGTTATCCCATTTAATTTAATATAGTGCAGCGGCACCGTGAGACTCTCCCAAGAGTTCCCACAGTGCCGCTTGCCTTTGCGCTTGCGCAAAAGTTTGCGGTATGCTAAACTAGCCTTAGAGAGATTACTTACAATCTTTTAAATCAAATGTATCAGTAAGCAACTACGTGTATATTTTTTCGCTGTGCCGGTTGGTTTGTCGGTAGATGAAAGGAAGTGCGCAATGAGCATTATCGGTAATATTATCTGGTTTTTATTTGGCGGTATTTTAGCAGGCATTATCTGGTATCTGGTAGGCCTGTTATGGTGTTTGACGATTATCGGTATTCCGGTAGGACTGCAGTGCTTTAAGCTGGGACGGTTGAGCTTCTTCCCCTTTGGCAAGGATGTAGCTTTGAGCGGTGAAACAACCTCGTTGCTGTTAAATATTTTTTGGCTGATTTTTGGCGGTATCGAGCTGGCAATTACGCATGCAGTTTTTGCTGTAATTTTGTGCTGTACGATTATCGGCATTCCCTTCGGCATGCAGCATTTTAAGCTGGCTAAGCTGGCACTGTTGCCGTTTGGAGCACAGATTACGGATAAGTAATAATTAAATTTGAATGCAAGCGCAGTTCATGCAGGAATTTTATTCACGATTTCTTCAAAACTTTGCCCTTGCTATGTCACAGCAATATAGTATACTATGAGTGTAGCAAGAAGTTGCTACACCCTTCCCATCAAATTCATCATAAACAGCTTTCCTAAGAGAAACAGCCTGCAATATCCCCTGCAGGCTGTTTTCTCGTTTTCTAAAGCTTGTGTTGCTTTGCTGGCATTAAAATTGAACGTTTTGATTTATAAAAATAAGCCGTAAACGTGCTTTAGCGTTTATGGTTTACTCTTTTAGCATTATGGTTAACCTTGTGATAAAAGAAGGTTGACTAATCTTTTTATCACGTATATAATTAGTAAGTACACGAATTTATGATGGAGGCACTGTTGTGATTAGTATAAAAAATTTGAAGCATTACTATACAGATGCTGATGGCAATGAGGTAAGGGCACTGGACGGCGTAAGCCTTGAGATTAAGCAGGGTGAATTTGTTGCTGTTATCGGCGCTAACGGCAGCGGTAAATCTACGCTGGCACGTCACTTGAACGCTTTACTGCTGCCGACTGACGGCACTGTGCTGGTAGATGGCATGGACACTGAAGATGAAAGCAAAATGTGGGATATCCGCCAAAAGGTGGGCATGGTGTTCCAAAATCCCGACAACCAGATAGTTGCTGCGATTGTCGAAGAGGATGTGGCCTTCGGTCCGGAAAATATCGGCGTACCTGGTCCGGAAATACCGCAGCGTGTAGCAGATTCGTTGGCTGCTGTAGGCATGACGGAATATGCCAAACATGCACCGCATCTTTTGAGCGGCGGCCAGAAGCAGCGTGTGGCTATAGCAGGTATTCTGGCGCTGCAGCCGGAATGCATTGTGCTGGACGAGCCTACAGCGATGCTTGACCCGCAGGGACGCAAGGAAATCGTGGGCACTGTACGTAAGCTCAATGAAGAAAAAAATATGACTATAGTTTATATTACGCATTACATGGTTGAGGCACTGGCTGCTGACCGCGTAGTTGTTATGGAAAAAGGTCATATCAGATTTATGGGTACTCCGCGTGAGGTTTTCAGCAGAGTGGATGAGCTGGAGGCCTTGGGACTGGAGGCTCCGCTGGCAGCGAAGGTAGCCAGCGAGCTGCGCAAAAGCGGTGTAAAGCTGCCGCAGGATATTATTACAGATGAGGAGCTGGCGCAGGCATTATGTCAATAAAACTTTCTAATATATATCATACATATTCCAAAGGCACGCCGTTTGAACGCCTGGCGCTCAATGATGTATCGCTGGAGATTTCCAAGGGCGAAATAGTTGCTATTATAGGACACACAGGCAGCGGTAAGTCTACCTTAGTACAGCATTTAAACGGCTTGCTGAAGCCGGATAAGGGCAGCGCAAGCATTGATGACATTAATATTACTGCTAAGAGTGCAGAGGCCAAGACTGCACGCCAGCAGGTTGGCATGGTATTTCAGTATCCAGAGCATCAGCTGTTTGCGGAAACTGTTTTTGAGGATATCGCCTTCGGCCCGCGCAATAAAGGCTTTGCCGAGGATGAGGTAGAAAAGCAGGTGCGTGAGGCTATGGCCTTCGTCGGCCTGGATTATGATACCTATGCGCAGCGCTCTCCCTTTCAGCTGAGCGGCGGCCAGATGCGCCGTGTAGCTATTGCCGGTGTGGTTGCGATGAACCCGGATTATCTGGTTTTGGACGAGCCTTCCGCAGGCTTGGACCCGCGCAGCCGTAATGCAGTATTTAAGGAAATCATGTCACTGCACAAGAGCCGTGGCATTGCTATTGTGCTGGTAACGCACAGCATGGAGGAGGCAGTAAAATATGCTGACCGCCTGCTGGTTATCAACGCCGGCAAGGTGCTGTTCGACGGTACTCCCGCAGATATTTTCAAGCAGCATGCCGATGAGCTGGTCAATGTTGGCGTAGATGTTCCGCAGGTTTACAAGCTGGCGGATTTGCTGCGTAAAAACGGCCTGGCAGTGAAAGAGAATATTAAAGACGATATGAGCCTGGTTAAGGCGATTAAGCAAGCAAAGGGGTGGAAATAATGCTGACAGATATAACCTTAGGACAATATTTCCCCGGTAACTCCTTTATCCATAAGCTTGATCCGCGTACTAAGCTGTTGGCCACCTTGATTTATATCATTGCTATTTTCTTTGCGGTAACGCCGTTGGCTTATGGCATTCTGACTGCCTTTGCCGCTGTAGTAATTCTTATTTCAAGAGTACCGTGGATGCTGGTCTTCAAATCCTTGAAGCCTATTTGGATTATCGTTATTCTGACGATGCTGATTCATATGTTTACCGCTCCCGGTGAGCATATTGTTTTTACCTGGAAGTTTTTTAGCGTAACTGCCGAAGGTATCGACATGGGCGTAAAGATGGCAGTTCGCCTGATTCTGCTGCTGCTGTTTTCTTCGGTGCTGACCTTTACGACATCACCGATTGTACTGACAGACGGTATTGAAAATCTGCTGCGTCCGTTCAAAAAGCTGGGTGTTCCTGCGCATGAGCTGGCTATGATGATGACCATTGCTTTGCGCTTTATTCCTACATTATTGGATGAAACAGACCGAATTATGAAGGCACAGACCTCTCGCGGAGCTGATTTTGCCAGCGGCAATATCTTCCAGAGAATGAAAAATATGCTGCCTTTGCTGGTACCGCTGTTTATCAGTGCCTTCCGTCGTGCCGATGAACTGGCTGTTGCAATGGAAGCACGCTGCTATCGCGGCGGTGAAGGACGTACACGCATGCACGAGCTGGTATATGCCGGCCGCGATTATCTGGCCTTTGCTTTGATTATTATACTGGCGGTTGGCCTGGCAGTATTGCGCTGGGGGAATATATGCGTACAATAAAGCTGGTCGTAGCCTATGACGGCAGTGCCTATCATGGCTTTCAGAAGCAGAAAAACGTGCAGACGGTGCAAAATGTTTTGGAAGAAGCGTTGACTATGCTGTGCGGCGAAAAAGTAGTAACCGCAGGCAGTGGGCGCACGGATACAGGCGTGCATGCTTTGGCACAGACGGTGACCTTTACTACGAATGGACGCATTCCCTGTGCTAATCTGGTGCGTGCGGCGGCAAGCCTGTTACCGGAGGATATCGTGGTTGTGAGCGCCGAGGAGATGCCGGAAGGCTTTCACGCACGCTTCAGCGCACGGTGGAAGACGTATCATTACAAGCTGCTTGTCAATGAGCACGTCAATCCCTTTATGGTGCGTTATGCTTGGCAGCTGCGTCAGCAGCTTGAGGTGAAGGCCATGAACGAAGCGGCGGAGCTGCTGCTGGGAACGCATGATTTCAGTGCCTTCCGCAGTAGCGGCAGTGTTGATACTTCGCCGATAAAAACAATTTTTGCTGCCAAGTGGCAGCAGCAGGGAGAAGAGATTCTTTTCCGCATCAGCGGTGACGGCTTTTTATATCACATGGTACGCAACATAGTCTGGTCCCTGGTACAGGTGGGAATGGGCAAGCGCACGGTGCAGGATTTTGCCGCCGAGCTGACGGCACAGCGCTGTGAATTTTTAAACGAGCCTGCTCCGGCACAGGGTTTATACCTGGCGGAGGTTGGTTATCGGGAGTATCCGCAGCTTTAAGGGAAAAACTCTTGGAAAATGCTAAAATTTTAACAAAAATACTTGACTTAAACTCTTAAGTTGCGTATAATATATCTACGTGATTTTCCGCTTGATTTCACTAGCCCCGAAATACGGTGAGAAGATCGCAACGAACTGTATATTTGGAAAATATCTAGGAGGGACACAAGCGATGAAATCTTTTATGGCTAATCCGTCTAACATCGAACACAAATGGTACGTTGTTGACGCAGCTGATAAAACTCTGGGCCGCCTGGCTGCAGAGGTTGCAAAAGTCCTGCGCGGTAAACACAAACCGACCTTTACCCCGCACATGGACACCGGTGATCACGTAATCATTATCAATGCAGATAAGGTTGTTCTGACCGGCAAAAAACTGACTCACAAAATCTATTTCCGTCATTCCGGTTATCTCGGCGGCGACAGCTATGTAAAAGCTGGCGACATGCTGAAGAAAAACCCTGTAAGAATGGTAGAGCTCGCTGTTAAAGGCATGATTCCGCACAACAGCCTCGGCGCTCAAATTTTCTCCAAACTTCATGTATATGCTGGCAGCGAACATCCGCATGCAGCTCAAAAACCTGAAGTAATGGAAATCAACGTTAGATAATATCCGGGAGGGAACAAATAAATGGCAGTAGTTACTTATAACGCAACTGGTCGTCGTAAATCTTCTGTTGCTCGCGTTCGCCTGGTTCCGGGTGAAGGCAACATCGTTATCAACGACCGTGAATTGAACAAATACTTTGGTCTGAAAACCTTAGAGCTGATTGTTAACCAACCGCTCGAAGTTACCGAAACCAAAGGCAAATATGACGTACTCGTTAACGTAAACGGCGGGGGCATTTCCGGCCAAGCTGGTGCTATCCGTCACGGCATTGCTCGCGCTCTGCTGAAAGTTGACGCTGAATTCCGTCCTGCTCTGAAAAAAGCAGGCTTCCTGACTCGCGACCCGCGCGAAAAAGAACGTCGTAAATACGGCTTGAAGAAAGCTCGTAAAGCTAGCCAGTTCTCCAAACGTTAATAGAGAAGGCTATCTCAATCAATCACAAATCGCAAGAAAAGCCCGTAACCATGCAGGTTGCGGGCTTTTTCTTCGCCTCCATTATTTTCAAAAAGTGTCCACAGCTTATAGAAAATCAGCTACGTATGTAACGAGTATGTAACACATATGTAACACGTATGTAACAAACTATATTAAATTTATAGCCTCTAACAGTTGCTCTAACGTCTTATGAGTGTAAACTCTTTCCGTTACGTCGGAGCTGGCGTGCCCCAGAATTAGCTTCTTGATTTTTACATTTACGTCTTTATCATCAAGCAGGCTTGCGCAAGTGTGGCGGCCGTCACCGGGCAAGTGGTCCATCTTAAACATATTCATTACCGGTTCCCAATATCTGCTGCGGTATGCGTCATAGGATATATTCTTGCCCCGTTCATCAGAAAAGATATATTCGCCGGTGCTGCGTTCACAAGCATCCTTGAAGAAGTCGAATATTTTATCAGCAATAGGAATTCTTCTGCCGCGGCCTGCCGCAGTTTTCATGCCGCCAACGAAGAATTTATTTTCAAAGTCGACGTTCGCCTTCTCAACCTTCACTAGCTCGGTGGGGCGCATGCCGGTATAACAGAGGATAAGCACGGCTTGCACTTTTATATCCTTGCTGTTTTCCCATAATATAGCAAGCTCCTTTTTAGTAAGCGGATTGTGTATTCTGCTTTCAACCTGGGGCGGTAGGCTAGTAAGCTCAACATAATTTTTTACTATAATATCATTAGCAAGCGCATATTTGGCCATCAGATTACATACGATTCGGATTGCCTTCTTGGTAGCGTAGCCTTTGTCGCAGTCATTTATGACTTGCTGAAATTGCGCGGTCTTAATATCTTTGAACGGTATATCCCATAGTGGCGCGCAGCGCTTATATGCTGCCTTATATTGGTTAGATTGCTCTTTGCCGTCAACGTAGGTTGCGGCTTCCCATCTCTCGTGTACCTGGGCAAACGTCAAGCCCACACTTTCAACATCATAGGGCGATTGATTGTATTCGGCTAGGGCAGTAAGGGCTTCCGTGCGCTTTGCATAGTAGCCTAGTATTTTCATAAGCTGGCGGCCGTCATTGGTAAAGCCCGTTGTGATGCGGACCATAAATGGCCGCCGCCGGTTCCCGGTCAGCTTCGTAACAGAACCATAGCCGTTAGGTAATTTCATGTTTGGTTGCTCCTTCCTTTTTCAGTTGTTGCATTTTTTGCAACAGTTGGGGATAAACTGTGTATAAACTCTTTAAGCGCTTATATGAAGTTATTATTCACAAATTAAACATATTATCATGATATAATATAAGTAGGTGTTCGGGGCGGCTGTGCGGTCCGGTGTAGGCGCAGTAGACGGCGCAGCTTCCGTGGGCACATATACAAGCACTATAGTACCTTCATTTTTTCGGGGTGTTGAAATGAAGATGCAATCTTGATTTTCCTTAGCTCTCCTTTTTTCTAGGTTTTCATGTGTTCAGATTCTTTATGCTAAACAACCTTCTTTCAAAATTGTGTTTACGGTTCGGCAAAAACAACAGCAACAATAGCTCACGTGTACGGCGTGGGCTATTGTTGTTTTTGTTTATTTATGAAAAGTGTGGGCCATAATATCACAAGCGATATATTCGTATGTAGAGAGATTATAAAGTATTCTTGAGGGCACACCATGAGGAAATTTCTTTTCCAGCCTTCTAATAATGTTTTGTGTAAATAATTCCGTTGATATATTGTGCGAATAAAAAGATTCAGTATCAGTGCAAATCTTCAATAGAAAAGTACAACCAGCTATTCCGGATAGCGGTGAGAAAATGCCGTTTGCATATATAGATATAGCGGCTATTGGCAAGCACAGCATACCACCAATAACCAAAATTTTAAATGTGAGCTTTGCGAAACCTCCGAATACAAACTTACTAACATATATGCCGGCGTTGGCTTCTAGGTATTCTTGCATATACGGCATTGTCGGGTAGGGGTAATCAGCGTAAGCATTTCTGACAATCGTTCTTGCTCCTTCCTTGCCGTTGGTAAGAATGAAGTAGCAAATCAGTGTTATTATTGCAATCGCAAGAGAAATTTCATACATTATAAGCACTCTCCTTTGTAATAAAAAAATAATGGGGAGCTTTTTAGACTGCCCATGTCACGCCTTGCGCAAATTGCACAGCGAAAATTGTTTGATAGAGGTTCTTAATCTGTAGGCTTATAGTGTCACTGTCAACCATGTTAACCACCTCACTTTCTGTCTTTATTTGATTTAATAATAGCACATTTAAATGTAAACTGCAATTCAAATAATTACTTTTCCTAAAACTCTTTATAATGAGCGAGCTTAGTGGTAGAATATAAATAGGTTCTTAATGTTGTAGGCCTGTTTTAATTTGAATGGAGGGCACAATGCAGGTTTTATTGAGTAGGATAATCGGTATATTGCGGGAAGTAAAAGATGAAGAAACGCTGGCTGTCATATACAGCTTTATCCTTGGACTTGTATACGAAGATTGATTTTTTATTTGCTGCACTAATTTAAAAGGCATAGCAAAATCCCCCGTACCGCGGATGGTACGGGGGATTTTTTTATTTGCCGGTTATTTGCTTTTACTGTCTTTTTCCGCTAACTGATGCACGAAATCGCGCATCAGTTTTTTCATCTCTGGCGGCAATTTCAGATATTCAAGGATAAGAGTTTTAGAAAACTCATCATCACTTCGCAGTAGTTTCCCTAGCTCAAAAGCTAAGTTGTCCGGCTCTTTGGCGGGCGGTTCTTTACTGAACATTTCTCCGTCGCCGGTGCGCAACCATTGCTCGTTAACATGGAACACTCTACATATATCAATTATAGCTCGTTCCGGAACCTTATCTTCCTCTTTCTCATAAGCGGAATATGTTCCTTGTTTTCGATTGATACGCGCTGCAAAGTCTGTTTGATTGAGATTAAGTGTACTTCTTAATTCAATCAGTCGCCTGCATATGCTCATTACATTTTCACTCCTTTCTTTCTATATATTATACTACGCATACTCGATAAAATCAATAATAGAAAAACATTAAAAACTATATTGACTTTACCGAAAACGCGGTGTATACTATCTATATAAACAATATTGAAAATATAGAGTTACCGCAGGAGGTGAGAACTATGGAAGAAAAACAAACTACAATCAGTGCGGAGGATAAGCGCATGATTAAGGATGTAAAAAAATGCAAGCCGGATAGCCTGCTTTTGGCTATGAGCTATATGCAGGGCTTGCAAGCTGCTATGAATGTATATCAGCAGTCTAAGGTAGTCGGCCAGTAGTAGGGCTGAAATAGAAACAAGCCCCGCGCCTAGCGTCGGCGCGGGCAGGAGGTGTGCTTTGAGCAAGAACACTGACAAGGATATGCAGCGAATCATGGCGGCTGTCTGCTGTGACACACTGGAAAAGAAAGCCGAAAAGGAAAAGTGCGCTGGCGTTATTGAACGCATGAATCAGCGTTACGAAACGGCAATGCGCTTTATGAAAAGGAGGAAATAGAAATGCTTGGGAACGTTCCTATTAAAACGGCCGCACGGCTCATGCAGAAAAGCGAGATGTTTGTGCGTATGGGCCTGCGTAGTGGCGCGTTACCGTTCGGCGTGGCAATTCACGCCAGCAGTAAAAAGAGTTGGGCTTATCATATCAGCCCCGCAAAATTTGCTGAGTACATGGGGATTACGCCTCTTGAATTGGAAGAAGAAGTGTGGAGGTATGACTGAGTGACTAAGAAGAAAAGAAGATGTGTTGTATGCGGCAAAGACTTGTCGCACATGAACTTCTCTAAAGTAGTGGATAAGGAAAGCGGCCTGCTTGTTACCGTGTGCAGCGGCGGCGAGTGCTGGCGCAAGGTTGTTATGAAAGGATGGGGAAAATGAGCAAGACTACTAAAGGCTTAGTGAAAGCTTTTATCATTACTGCTATTCTGCTTGCTGGTCTTGTCTTTCTGACCGGTGGCAGCGCCGCAAAGCTGGCCATTAGAGCACATGGTTTTTTGTTCCCAAGTTATAGCAGAACCCTGGTTGCTTACACCGTAGGCGAGGGACAGACGCTGTGGGAGATTACCGGGCGTTACATGGACCAACAGGATAAGTACCGTGATTGCCGTGAGCTTATGCACGATATAGCCGAGTACAATAATCTGAATGGCGTGAAGTGGCTGCAAGCGGGACAACAAATTGTTATCCCTTTGTATAAAGAAATCTAATTTTGTTTTTTGAAAGGAGATTGATTTTATGAACAACGAATTAGAGTTGGCGATTAAAGATTTCGTCCGCAATGGCGGCGTAGTGCTTGCCGCTAACGATAGCAGAAACATTGTAGGTATCAGAGGCACTTTTGAGGAAGTCAGCGAGAAGGTTATAAAAGCGCTCGTCAATATGAGTGTGACTATCATCAAAAAGAACCCCGAAGATTTTAAAATTCTCGTAGCTGCTACTATGAGCCATTTGCTGGCGCTTGCGGAAATTGCTGAGAAAAAATACGACGCGCCGCAGCTCCGTAAAGATGTGATTTATTGCCTCGCAATGACATTATGCGACAAAGACGCTGCTCGTTATGCAGCACTCTCTACAAAGCACATGTTAGAAGAAATGGAGGATGAGGCTTGATGAAGGGTAAACTGATTATGACAGTTGAGCAGGCGGCTGACCGCGTGGCGTGGGAACGCGTCCGCAATAGCGGTATCGGCGGCAGTGATGTGGCCTGCATCATGGGACTTAATCCCTGGAAAAGCGCTTACGCACTCTACGCTGAAAAGCATGGCGATGTAGAAGCAGAGGACCTTTCCAATAATGAATTTGTTTATTGGGGAACCGTCCTTGAACAGGTGGTAGCTGACAGATTCTGCGAGCTGACCGGCAAGAAGGTTCGCAAATGCGGCACATTGCAAGATGAAAGCTATGATTTCATGCTTGCAAACGTCGACAGATTAGTGGTGGGTGAAAGCGCAGGCCTTGAATGTAAGACTGCGAACGGCTTTAAGTCGAAGGATTGGGACGGTGACGAACTGCCAGACAGCTACTATTGCCAGTGTCAATGGTACATGATGATTACCGGTTGCGAGAAGTGGTATATTGCCTGCTTAATCGGCGGCAATCATTTTGTATGGAAAGAAATTCCGCGCAATGATGAGTTTATTTCGGATATGAGAGCGCAAGCGATTATATTCTGGAATAACCTGCAAAGCAACATCCCGCCGGAGGTTGACGGCAGCGAAAGCACTGCCGCAACCATTGACAAAATGAATAAGGATAAGTTAGCAGTTGACAGTATCGCACTGCCTAGCGCAGCAGAGCAATACATTAAGTGTATTGACGGACTGACGGCAACGAAAAAGGTACTGGAAGAACAGTTAGCGCAGGCACAAAACGCCTTGAAGCTCATGCTGAACGGCAGCGAAAGCGGCGTGTTTATGGATAGAAAAATTACCTATATACAGATTGCCGGAAGAGTAACGCTGGACAAAAAGGCACTGAAAAAAGACCTGCCGGACGTGTACGAAAAGTATGCCAAGGTTGGCAAGCCTAGTATGAGGTTCACGTTAAAATGAGCCTTACAGAGCAAGAGAAATTAGGCGTTATGCTGTTCCATAAACGTAACCAATTAGGGCTGCGTCAAGCTGATGTGGCGAAGAGAATCCATATGCAAACACCGACAATCTCAACTTATGAGTGCGGCGTTGTAAAGAATATCACTCTTGCTACGCGCATTAAAATTGCGCAGGTTCTGGACTTGTCGCTGGAAGAAATTCTGTATGACAGCGAAAAAGACTGTTTGAAATTAAGGAGGTTAAAAGAATAATGGCAACAACAAAAGGTATTACAAAAAAAGTGGATACTAGTGCGGTAAAAGCTCCGTCGACTTTGAGCTTAGCGATTAACAGTGCAGCGGTGCAGCAGCGCTTTGAAAAGATGCTTGGTGAAAATGCCGGCAGTTTTTTGTCCAGCGTTCTTACGGTATGCAACAACAATAAGTTGCTGCGCGCGGCGGACTATCGCACAATCCTTGCGGCGGCAGCAACGGCGGCAAGTCTTAAACTTTCGGTAACTCCGGATTTGGGAGAGGCGTATATCGTTCCGCGTGGTGGGCAGGCGTGCTACCAGACCGGCTATCGTGGTTTGATTCAACTGGCACAGCGCAGCCGTCTCATGAAAAAAATCATCATGACGCCGGTGCGGGAAGGCGAACTGTTGAATTGGTGCGTGCTCGATGAAACTTATGATAAGGGAAAAAGAATAAGCGATAAGGTTGTAGGCTATTATGCGTACTTTGAAACGATTGACGGCTTTGAAAAGGCTGCATATTGGACCAAAGAAGAAGTTGTTACTCACGCTAAACGCTTTAGCAAGGCTTTCAACAGTGGCCCGTGGCAAACAGACTTTGATGCAATGGCCTGCAAAACGGTGCTTATTTCTATCCTCAAAACTTATGCTCCGAAGTCTGTTGACTTAATGAAGGCACTTGAAAATGAAAACAAAGTGGCTTCTATGAACGAAAACACCGGCGAAGCTGAATACATCGACGTTGACGCAGAACAAGCGCAGGAACAAACGCAGGAGCTTACAGAGGGCGGCAAGGTTGATACTGTAACCGGCGAAATCTTCACGGCAGAAGAAATTGAAGCAAGCATGAAATAGGTGGTAAAGCATGGCTGATGTAGGCTGGGTAAGACTTTCGACAAGACTGTTTGAAAATCGCAAAATTAAATACCTGCTGAATCAACCTAAAGGCGCGGAACTGGTCCTATTATGGGTGCACCTGCTGTGCGCAGCAGGAACCGTTAACGATGGCGGTAGGGTGTACATCTCTCAAAACGTGATGTACACTCCGCAGTCATTAGCTGCTGATTTCGGCGTGCCGAAAACCATTGCCGACAAAGCATTAACTTTATTCCAGGATTTGGAATTAATAGAAGTTGAAAGTGATGGTTGTATTCAAATTTTAGGTTGGGAGAAGCATCAAAATATCACGGGACTAGAAAAGATACGTGAGCAGAACAGGTTGAGAAAGCAGAAGCAAAGACAGTGTGACAAGTCACGCAATGTTGATGAGGATATGTCACGTGACAGTCACGTGACAGAGTGTGACAAGTCACGCAATGTCACGCAACAGAGAAGAGAAGAGAAGAATAGAAAAGAAAAGGATGATTATCATCATCCTAAAAGAAATGACGATGACGAGGAAAAAACGCATACTGAAATTTTTGCCTTATGGGAGAAAAACATGATGCCGCTTACTCCAATCGTCGGAGAAAAACTGCAGGCCTTGTTAGGTGAGGTTGGTGAGGCTGCCGTTGAACAGGGAATATTAGCGGCGGTTGAGCACGGCGCAAGAAACTTTGCGTATGTGCAGACCGTAGCAAGAAACTATGCCAGCGGCAACAGCAAGAAGCAGAATGCAGGTGCCGGATATTCTGGCATGGACCTGGTAAACGAACTTTACGGAGATGTAGGAGGTGAGGGCGATGCTGCAACAGCAGAGAATAGCCCAAACGATTGTTAAACTGCAACAGGCAGGCAAGCGGATGCCGCAGGATATACGGCCCGGCTTTGACCGCCTGGAAGAAGCGAAAAGAATCTTGTCCGAAACGGTAAACCTTTGGGCAGGAATTTTTAATCAGCAAAATATAGGCCTTGACCGGTGGGAGAAGGCAGAGCAGATAGCGCTTACCTTGACCGGTGCGAACGGCCTTAACGTGAATATAATCAGCCCGGCGCTGATGCAGGCTGCTTTGAAGCAGGCAGAAGAAGCTCATGTGCAGGAGAATATAAACCGCTGCAACATGGAGAAGCTGAGCGACGGCAAGCCGCTTGCTGATAGGCTGAACAGTATGCTGCTGAAATGGACGGCGGCAAAGTTGACGGAACACCGGCTCATTATGCCGTATATGCCGCAGGATAAAGCAGTGTTTGAGTACGGCCGGCAGATTGGCTTGAATGATAACGCTATTGACAATCAATTCCGTATCCTGCAATGCTACATGAACGACTTTACGTACAGTCGCAAGCATAATGAGCCTTGTAAAAGTAAGCTGCTGAAATGTGGCGATACGCTTACTTTGGAGGTGCTGGCGTGAATAATTGGATGGCATGGGTTGGCGTGAAATTTGGCACGCTGACTGTTGAGAAGTATTTAGGCTACCAGGATAGGGGTTCAGCTTACTTCTTGGTGCGTTGCGATTGTGGCAAAACAAAAAAAGTGACCATCTGGGAGTTTAAGAAAGGCAAGGAAAAATCTTGTGGCCTGCTGAGATGTAAAGCAAAGGTAAAGGGACTGACGGGTACACCGAAACCGCCGGAAACCATTACGCAGCAGGATGAAACTGCTAGCGCACTAGAAGCACGCTTAAAGCCTAAATACTATTGCAGGGCTGTTACACCGGACTGCGTGATAAGCACTCTGCTTCACATTTGCTGCTGTGAGTGCGACCGCCCGTGCAAGCGGTGTGAGAATACGCCGCAGAAGTGCGGAGCGAGGGAGAGAAAGAAATGCAATTCGTAGATTTTTTCGCAGGAATAGGCGGTATTCGCTTAGGCTTAGAGCAAGCCGGGCATAAATGCGTCGGCTTCTGCGAGTTTGATAAATACGCCAGGACGGCGTATAAAGCTATGTACGATACGGAAGGAGAGTGGGAAAACCACGATGTACGAACAGTTAAGCCTTATGATGTTCCAGCCGCCGACCTCTGGTGCTTCGGCTTCCCATGCCAAGACATCAGCGTCGCAGGCAAGCAAAAAGGCCTGCAAGAAGGTGAGCGAAGCGGATTGTTTTACGAAATTATGCGACTGCTTGCCGGCCGTAGGCAAGAAGATAGACCTAAATGGCTGCTCATCGAAAATGTTAAAAATTTACTTAGCATTGGAAACGGATTTGATTTCGCGCGGTTGCTGTGTGAAGTGGGGGGGGGCACGGGTATTCTCTCCAATGGGACACTCTCAACAGCAAAGACTACGGTGTTCCCCAAAACAGGGAGCGCGTGTTCATTGTCTGCTATCTTGGAAACATCTGTGGACGAGAAGTATTTCCTATCCGACCAGCAGACGGCGAGAATCCTTGCGAACTCAACGAGATAACACAAGGAGTTGCTGATGCTCAAAGAATCTATGACGGCAGTGGATTAGCGAGAACGCTTAAAGGTGAGAGCGGCGGACAAGGCGGCAAAACAGGCTTGTATGCTGTACGTTTTCGCTATACCGAACGTGGAGAAAAAAGTAGAGAAAAGGGACGTATGGAACCTATAGAATTTGCTAATGCCTTAACGTCGAAACATTGTGGCGACCAAACAGCGGATTGCAGTAATGGCGTTGTCTGCATGAGTATCAGAGGACAGAAACTGCAAAAGCAGATTGATGTAGCTCCGACCATTGACACTGGTTGCAGAGACAATTTAACGCGTAAGCAGACTTGTTGCGCAGTGTTAACGCCAGACCGAGGAGAGAAACGGCAGAACGGCAGACGTATAAAAGAGCCGGGAGAGCCTAGTTTTACTTTAACGGCGCAGGACCGCCACGGCGTAGCGCTGCTTGATGGGAATATCCGTGTCAGACGCTTAACTCCACGTGAGTGCTGGAGATTGCAAGGTTTTCCCGATGAATATTTTGACAAGGCAAGGGCAGCAGGCATAAGCGATACCCAACTGTATAAGCAAGCAGGAAACGGCGTTACTGTTAATGTGGCACGTGCTATCGGTGAGAGATTAAAGGAGGTTGAAGAACATGATGAATAAAGAAGAAGTTCGCCAATATTGGCGACACCAGAAACGAATGGCGGCCTTAAAAGTTTTTTGTTTATCGCTTATAGGCGCAGCGATATTGATTGCGGGGTGCGGTGAAACGGAAGAAGAGATTAACGCTAACAATGCCAAAAGCAGAGCCGCCGTTGAAACTGCCAGCGCGAATAATAATATCAAAAGCACCGGTAGCGTTATTGCTAAAAAAGTAGGTGGTAGCGCAACGATTATCTTGCCAGACAATCAGAAGTTGCAACTTGTTACATGGAAAAATGACAATATGTGGGTGCTTTATCGTCCTATGAGAGCTGATGAACAGGCGGAAACTTACACTTATCAAGAAGATAGCAAGTTTGGACTTATAGAAGCAAAGATTACCATCCGTGAAGTAAAAAGATAAACAAGGAGGGCGAACAATGGATAAACAAGAAAAATTGTTCAAGGCTGTTAATGCAGAGCTGGAAGAATGGCTGCTTAGCGGCGATGTTGATTATCTGCATAAGGCTATGGCTGTTATTCGTGCAGAAATTGAAAAGGAGGAAGAGTAATGACTCCAGAACGTAAACAATGGTGGGATAGCCTGCCGCAACGTGAAAAGATGTTGCGCGAACAAATTTTAGATGTCAAAAGAGAAATCTCAATGGCTAAGTATAGTCTTCAACTTGGCTGCTTTAAGCTTAAGGCGACAAAACTTATTATCGCTGGTATGAAAAAACAAAAGGTTACGTTAACAGCTTTAAAGCATGAGCTTGACCGTACAGCGGTGGCGGTGTATACAGGACGCTATGAAGGGGTGTTACCGATTTATCGCTGCAAAAAGTGTGGCGGTACGTTCGAGAATTTTGGACAGTCACACTGCTGTTGGTGCGGCAGAAAGATTGAGGGGGTATAAGTAAATGAACGAGCCGATTGTCAGCCCGTGGCTGATTTACTGGGCAGGAAGAATGGACATGATACATCACTTCTGCGTTGTAGCAGGAGTTTTACTAACAATGGGTGCTGGCATAAGCATAACAGGGATTGTTTCAAGCCTCGATAATTGCGACATTGGCTGTGGCCTTGGTAAAGAATTTTTAAATTTCACGAAGAAACTAACCTGCGTAGCCTTAATTGTTGATGCGCTTGCAATAGCTGTTCCAACTAAAGATGAAATGATTGCGATGTATGTGGCAGGGCGTATAACACCAGCAAACATTGAAGCTACCGGCGAACTTGCGGACAAGGCCGTGGATAAGCTAATTGAGAAAATTTTAAAGGCGAGTAAGGCTATGAAGGAGTGATAACATGGCTAATTTAATTCCGCAAATAGCCGAAATGTTGGGCGTGACGCTAGGTGAAGAATTTAAGGTAGTGTATAAAACACGCTTTGAAATAATTTGCAACTTTACCCTAGCAGGGTTGTTTGTCCATAAAGGCGATAGCGGTAAATATGAAAAAGAGCCGTTGGCAGACATTATTTGCGGTAAAGCTGCAATCGTCAAACTGCCGTGGAAGCCTAGAAAAGGTGATGATTATTATACGTTTTCTTTCGGAGGTCTTAGTGAAGAGTGGGTTGTTGTGAAACAGCAGTGGGATGCGCACCCCTATGAACGTGCTTTATTAGACAAAGGCTGGGTATATCGCACCCGGGAAGAAGCGAAATCTGCGCTGCCTGCCGTGGCAAAAGAAATGGGCGTTGATTATGAGCTATGATTTAGAGTGGCGCATAAAACGCATGTTAGAGATTGGTAACGTGATATTGCATGCTGGCAGGGGTGGTGGTCGTATTTATGTAGCTACGCCTGTAATCAAAATTCAAAATTCGCGCAAACAATACTATACAGATGATTGGCGATGGCAAGAAGGGCTGAAAGTAAGAGGACAACAAATAAGAATGAAACGTTATTTAGTATGGTGGGAAAGTATAGCGTTCCCCAATATGGGACTCCCAGAATATGTATACGCTGAATCACCGGAAGAAGCGAAGGCGAAAGCAGAAGCGGAAGCAGAAAGAGAATTTAAGGTTGTATATTATGTTGACGATGTGAAGGAGGCACCGAAATATGAATAAAAGTTTAAGCGAATTTATGTATAGCCAGCTTGACGAATTGGAGGCGCTGTTTAAGAAAAAGCATGAACAGTATTCCTCCGGCGCAGATGAGCTTGCCAATTTCCGCCGCGGCGCGCTTCTGAATGGACACACGGACGATGCAGAGGGAATGTTTGAGGAACTGAAAGCGTATGCAGCAAAGCATATCGCTTTTGTTTATACTCATGATATTCACGGCGACAAAATCGCTGAAAGTCTGAAAGACATTGCCGTATATAGTCTGATTGGCTTGTATATGGCGGAGCTGGCGAAGGCTGAGGACGAAGAAACATATAGCCTGGGGCCTTGCCTTGATAGTGCTTTAATCGCAGCTGCAAACAAAAGCATTAAAGCTTTTCGCAATTTACAAAATGAGCTTAATTCTGGCAATTCAGTACAGAAAAGCAATGAGGATGCAGAAAAATGAATTTAACATTCACGATTCCAGGCGAACCGACGGCGCAGGGACGGCCCCGCTTCTCTACTCATGGCGGATTTGTAAAAGCATACGACCCTGAGAAAAGCCGCAACTATAAAGCCTACGTCAAACTGTTAGCCAGTGAAGCGATGCAAAATATAGGGCTGACGCTTACGGAATTGCCCCTGGGCGTTGAGATAATAGCTGACGTGGGTATTCCTGCCAGCAAGTCAAAAAAATTCAAGGAGCAGGCTTTAAACGGCTTACAGTTACCGATTAAAAAGCCCGATGTTGATAACGTCGCAAAGATTATTCTTGATTCTATATCTGGTATTGTCTATAAGGATGATAAACAGATTGTTAAACTTACAGTATCTAAAAAATATAGTGATACGCCAAAAGTTGAGGTGAAAGTTTATAATGTTGAATAACTGTTTAATACTCGGGTGGGTAAAATTTGAACCTACGGTGCAAGTTATGAAGAACGGCAAAGAGGTATGCAACCTTGAAATTCAGTGCTCCAGAACGTACCTTGATAAGGACGGCAAAAAGATTTATGACTACATTTCCTGCCGCTGCTTTATCCCAGGACTGATTAAATATATCAGCAACTACATCACCAAAGGCACGCAAGTTATCGTAGGCGGCCGCTTCCAGACTGATTTATACGTGGATAGGAATGGCAAGAACTCTAAAGCAAGCTATTTGCTGCTGGAGCATTTGGAAAGCGTAAAGATTGCGCAAACCACTACGCCTTATCCCCCCAAAGCGGAACAGAAAGACCCACTCGATGATGTGGACTGGTAAAGAAAATGGATTACGCAGAAGCAGCAGACCACGTAGAAAGTTTGTTCTTTGCTAAAAATGCAATAGGTAAAGCGGTTGTTTCTACCAGAATGCAGCAGAGGGCGGAACGCTTGGAATTTGATATGAGGACCGGCGGCGATTCTACGGCACGCCTTGCGATTCAAGCAGTAACGCCGCTTGCTGCGGTTCGGTGTATTTATCTTGGGCAGGCGTTTTTGGTTTACCAGCCGGAAAAATGGCTGGATGTTATGGAACGTTCGCTTCTTCTGTTTCGGCAGCGGTTCGGGGACAAGTCTTATAAGGCAATTCAGCACCGGTATGTATACCATTGGACGGTCCGCAAAATCTCCGTTATGGATGAGATTAGCCCGCAGGTGTACGCGCTCCGCCGCCGCTCATTCATTGACGGCCTACTCATGCTGGCGATTCAAGAAGGGCTATTACGGATTGACATAAACGCCAACAGCTTCCAGAAGGCCAGGGCAGAACAGAAGCAAGAAAAGTAAAGGCAGGCGCGCGGCGCTGTCGCTTCCACGCATTAAGAAAACGCTTGCTATTGGTTGGGTCCCGTGGTATAATAACCTTGTCGATAAGCGCAAGCGCCTTTTAAGTATTGTGCTTGTCGGTCCAGCTCTAAAGGCGTAAAGCTGGCACGGATTGAAATATTGTTGATTTTCTTTACAAAATCGCACCAAAAGAAAAGCCCGGCGCTGCCGGGCTTTTTGCTTCCCGAAATTTGGCTGCCGTGCCTCCCTTGTCGGGGTGGCAGCTCATGCAGGCTTTTTTAAACGCCTTCTTAAGTTCCTCGATTGTTTCGCAAGCGGCAAAAATCTTTCTCCAGTCCATTTTCTTTTCCTCCTTTTTCGGTTCCGGGTTGTATTTGGCTTTTAATTCGGCGAATTTCTCGCGGCTGACTTTGGCAACCAGCTTTACAAAACGGCGGCTGCTGTCCCATGTATCATAGATAACGCCATTAACAACGGCTACGGCGTGCTTTGCTACAAAAACAACGTAGCTGGCGCCGGTATCGCAATGCTTTGTAAAGCTGTTGACTGTTTCGCGGCTGGCGGCTTTAACTTCAATTCCCAGGTCAGCCAGGGCGGCGGTGATGTTCTTCACGGTGTTCCATGCAGCGCCGCTTTCAAATACCTTTGTTTCCAGCAGCTTTTTAGCCTGCTGGTAGGTTAACGGGGTTGCCGTGCAGATTGCTCTAATTGAGCAATCACCAATATTTTTATTTTCGGGGTTCGCATTATACTTTTCAAAAGTCATTTTCTTATTCTCTCCTTTCGGCTGTGGCTAGGGCTTCGGACCTTCTGCCTGGCAGCTTTACGGCCCCCAACGGGGCCGCCGTCAGCTTTAATATTTTTGTACGGTCAACCCGCCAAATTCGTTTTGATAGATAGTGTAAAAGTGGCCTTTGATTTCAACGTAGGCCCTTTCAAGATGCCAGGGGAAGTCCGTGTTTTCGACGCTTTCCAGAATTTCGATGTCCTTCAAGCACGGCTGGAAGCCGTATTCACGGTAAAGCGCCAACTGAATCATTTTAGCGTCTTGAGTTTGTTCCATGCGTTTAGTCATTTTTTTGTTCCTCCTTGAATGTAGCCATGTTGGCTAGTTGTTTGTTTTCTATGTCTATGATTATAGCGTATATGACTATACTTGTCAATAGCTAAAACGGATATTTTTATATTTTTTTTGACTTGTTTTTTAGGCGCGGCGGCTATATAATGTAGATAAACAAGATTGGAGGGTAAAACATGAGCAAACAAGCAAGCCAAGCTATAAAGTATGCGCTGGATAGCGCGCGGGTTAAGCGGTCGGCTCTGGCGGCTGCGCTAGGCGTGGCCAACGCACAAAGCATTAATGATAAGTTGAGCCGCGGCCGCTGGTCCGCTGATGAGCTAGCGACGGCGGCGGAACTATGCGGATATAGCCTGGCCCTGGTTGACAAGGCCGGGCGCGTCGCTGTGTCTGTTCCGGCGTCAACGCCGCCAGCTGATAGCGACGGCAGCCCCGCAGATGATGCGCAAGCCAAATAACAACATTATAAGAGGATAGCAACGGTCGCACGCTGGCAGATGTTCAGCGTGCGGCCGTTCTTCTTTATTCAGCAGCATTTATAATAGATTAATGGCGTTCACAAAAAAATAATAATGTATCATTGACTTAATAGCATTTTTTAAGGCATATAATTTATAGCAAGATAATAAATATAATTTAATTGATGATTGACAGATGGATTCTGTTAATCATTTTTTTATTGTCTTTTTCTGGTAAATAATGATTATCTTTTCAATATGTATTGTTAATGTATTGTTTAGTGATTGTCATTATTGATAATATTAATTGTATATACAGTTACATAGTTTACAACGAGAATGTGACGGAAATGTTTAAGATTAAAAGTTTATTAAGTAATACAAATACACCAACAAGAGGCAGGCCGCCGGCAATAGTCACCCAGCCGCAGACGCTGGAGGAATGTGCGGCGTTGCTCAAACAGCAGGGCGCGGCTGTTGCCGTCCTGGCTGTGCAGGACCTGCAAGCCTATTGGTTAAAAATCATGACGGACAGCAAGTCCAGCAACAAGGATAGATTAGCCGCCTCTAAGATGTACGCCGACAGTATAGGCGCGTTTGACAAGCAGACGCACACCAACAAGGGCCCGGCTGTGTATCATTGGGGCGCGGCTGATGATGCTGTGATAGTAAACGATTGTTCAGAAGATGCTACCAAAACATAAACATAGATAGAGCTTTTAACATAATCTTTATTATCGGACGTAAAATATTATCCTGCTGCTGCTGATTAGCTGGCGGTTCCAGATGTTGGCGGCAGGCGTTCACCTGGCATATGCTGCGGCCGTTCCTGCGTGGCTCATGCGGCAGGCCTACCACGTTTTTGTTTTTGTTTGGCGTGGGTTCTGATTGGTTGGTTGGCGGCGCTGGCGTTGGTGATTTCCCTGGCTTTTCGCAAAAGTTGATTTTGATTTCTTCCTTTTCCTCTGACATTGAGTGGGGGTGGGGCCCAAAAATTTCGCAGCCGCCGGGGGAGGTAAATACCAAAAATTACCAAAACGATTTTTTCAAGGGGGGTAAACATGGAAAACGTAATACAGATACCATATACTCCACGACCTGCATGGGCGAAGGTTCTGCATAAGGAATTAAGCAGACACCGCTTTGCAGTAATCGTAGCACACCGCCGCTTTGGTAAGACCATCGGAATGGTGAATCACCTTATAAGGGATGCTTTGCAGAGTGATTTAATCAGCCCGCAGTATGCTTTGGTAGGTCCGTTCAGTGCACAGATGGAAATTATTGCATGGGGCCCATTGAAGTATTACACAAGCGTCATAGAAGGCATTAAGGTGAACGAAACTAAAAAGTATGTTGAATTCCCTAGTAAAGTACCTGGGGCACAGGGTGCGAGGATATATATCGTTGGTGCAAATAATCCCGACGCATTGCGCGGTACATATTGGGACGGCGTAATACTTGACGAGTATTCGGATATGAAGCCGGAGATGTGGACGCAGATAATCCGACCTGCGATAGAGAACGGCGACAGAAAAGGCTATTGCTATTTTATTGGTACACCCAAAGGGCAGAACAACTTCTATGAGATGTACAAGAAGGCCAAGACGAACAAGCGTTATTTTGCGTATTTGTCGAACGTGTACGATAGCGGCATTATAGACGCAAAGAGCATAGAAGAACTGAAAGAGGATATGCCGGAGGTAGAATTCAGACAAGAGTATTTGTGTGACTTTAGCGTATCGGCGATTAATGAGCTTTTCAGTCTGGAAGAATTAGACAGGGCTTTCAATAGAGAGTTGACGGAAAAGGATATTCCCTATGATATGCCGCTGGTGCAAGGCGCAGATATAGCACGCTTTGGCGATGACAGAACGTGTATATGGCAGCGTAAGGGTTTAATGGTATATCCACGACCGAGAGTGTATAAGAAGCTGAATACGATGCAGACAGCAGATTATATTGCTTTGGCAATGGATGAAAATAAAGCAGATATGACCTTTATAGACGTTGGCAACATGGGCGCTGGCGTAGTCGACAGATTGCGGCAGATGGGGTACACGGCGCTAAGAGAGATACCATTTCAAGGCGCGGCGATAGAGAATAAGCGTTATGAGAACATCAGAGCAGAGATGTACTTCAAACTGAAAGAGTGGATAGAGGCTGGCGGCGCTTTGCCGGAAGAACCGGGGCTAAGAGAAGAACTTGCAGTCATTCACTATAAGTATTCTAAGAATGGGCGTTTAATGTTAACGCCTAAAGAAGAAATAAAAGAAAAACTAGGACGTTCCCCAGACCTTGCAGACGGCCTAGTATTAACATTTGCAAGGAACGTTCCGTTAAGACAGTTAGGGCTTGATGATAGAAAGCCTAAAAAGCTAATGTGCAACACGGAGTATTCGATTATGGAGGCGGTTTAAAAATGGGTGGTATTGCAAAATTATTCGGTGGCGGCAACATGCCGACTATTGAGAAGGTGGACCCGGCCCCGACTACCGTTGCGACAAGCAGCGAAGTTGCGACCGGTAGCGACAGTAACAAGAAGAAGCGTAAAGGCTTTGCATCTACGCAGACAAGCACTATTGCTAGTGGCGTCGAGGGCGGCCGTAATACTTTAGGCTAAGAGGTAACAGCTTATGAACTTTCAAACGATAGCGGCGAGCAAGCCACAGGGAACACTTCCTAGTGACGGGGTGCCGCTGAAAAAGAACTTGCCGGACCGCCAACGTTTGGTGCGTAAGCTTAAAAGCATGTACGAAGATAGGCGAGATTGGGAGGACAGATGGAAAGAGATAAGAGATTATCAGCTTCCGTTTGTCGGTGAGTTTGACAATACGGCAGACAAGACCAATCCCGCACGCAGACGTGACTTAAAGATTGTGCACGGGGTAGCTTGGAGAGCGGCGCAGGTATTCGCCGCAGGCGTTATGAGCGGACTTACACCGCCGAGCCGCCAGTGGTTCAGATTTGCATATAGACGGCCGGAACTGAATACGAATGTTGAGGCTATGAAGGTGCTTGACACAAGACAAGAGATTGTATCAAGCGTGCTTGCAAAGAGCAACTTCTATAACAGCATCCATACTGTATATCTGGAATTGCCTTTTGGACAGTGCCCGATGGCTATATTCTACGACGCAGAAAACGGCGTGCGGTTCCAGACAATGACAATCGGTACTTATGCACTTGAAGCAGACGGCTTCGGCAAGGTAACTACTTTTGCAAGAAAGTACGATATGACTTTGCAGCAGCTAGCGGACTGCTTCGGCGTAGACGCTTTGCCAGACAATCTGAAAGGACTGTTAGACAATCAGACCAATCTTACTAAGAAGTATAAAGTCTGCTGGATGGTAGAGCCTAACAGCGATAAACTGCCTGGCTACATGGACAGACTGAACATGCCGTATAGAAGCGTGTACTGGTTGGAAAAGTCAGAGAGTGACGAATACTTGTATGTTGGCGGCTTTGAAGAAGAAGCAGTACCGGTAGCGCGTTATCTTGTCAGCGGCAATGAGGCATACGCAAGAGGTCCTGCGTGGTTTGCAGAAGGCGACAGCAAAATGCTGCAACTGCTGAAAAAAGATTATCTCACAGCAATAGAGTTAAAGATAAAGCCGCCGATGCAAGGCAGTCCAAGCCTTATGAATAACGGCGGTATTAACTTGATGCCTGGCGGTCTAACAGCCGTAGATGACCAGACGCAAGATATGGTAAAGCCTTTGTTCGCAGTTGACCTTGACTTAAAGGACGCGCAGGAAGAAATTATTCGCGTTGAGGATGCTATAAAGAGAGCATACAGTGCTGATTTGTTCTTGATGTTAGATAACCTTGATAATAGCCGCATGACTGCTAGAGAGGTTATGGAGAGAACGCAGGAAAAACTGCAACAGCTAGGCCCGGTGGTTGAGCGATTGCAGGATGAATTCTTAACACTGATTCTTCAACGTGTGTATAACATCATCGACAGAAGCGGCGGATTTCCTCCGGTGCCGGAAGAACTGCAAGACCTTTTGAGTGAAGAAGATGTAGAAGTGGACTATATTTCACCGTTGGCGCAGGCGCAGAAGATGAGCGGGCTTGTGAATATCGAACAGGCGATAGCACAGACCGGACAGATGGCGCAAGTATGGCCAGAAGTTACGAAGAAGATTAACCCGTTGGGTGCTATTACAAAATACTTTGAAATGCTTGGCGTGCCTGCAATGGCATTGCGTAGCGATGAAGAAGTACAAGAGATGCTTAAACAAGAGCAGCAGGAAATGCAACGGCAGCAGGAAATGCAGGAAGGCTTGGCAATGGCACAGGCTGCGGCTCCTGCGGCAGAGGCGGCCAAAAATCTTACTGCGGCGGCGAATGATTCCAACCCGGCTATTACAAGCTGGCTAGGCGTGCCGGGAGGTTGGGAATAATGAGCGAGCAGTTTAAATATAAATCCAATACAGGCGAGGATAGAAAGCAAGCACTGCTGACAGAGTACATGGTAAGAGAGCAGGCAAGAAGGGATAAAGAAGCCCTACTTGACCTGCTGGGGAGTGAAAGCGGACGCTGGTTCTTGATGCGTATGCTTGACGTAACCAAAGTAAACTCTATGTGCTTTACCGGCAATAGCAAGACTTTCTATAACGAAGGCCGCCGCGACGTAGGCTTAGGCATTATTAAAAGCATTTTAGCACTTGGGCTGCAAGGCATAGGGCTAAAACAGCAGGCTGAAATGGAGTATGCAGAATTCCAACTAAAGCTGCAAGAGCTGGCAGTGGAATATGTGGATAACAACAAGGAGGAATAACTAATGGGCGAGAACGGCGAAAATGCAGTTGTCAACGGCGAAGGCGCACAGCAACAGGCTGAACCCAATACCGCGGCACAACAGCAGCAGACAGAACCGACTACTACTAATGCAACTAATAATACAAGTGCTTCCGGCACTATTGCAGGGAATGGAAGTAATGGGCAAGGCGCACAACAGCAGCCCGGCACAGTGAATTATGACTTTGCAGGAGTAGAGATGCCAGAAGGCTATGAGCTTAGTGCTGATGAGCAAGGACGCTTTGTGGATGTTATTAAGGGCATGAACCTTAGCAATGACCAGGCAAGAGCACTTGCAAAGTACGGCACAGAGTATGCAAGCCGTGTAGTGCAAGGCGTAGAACAGCTCCGCGCGCAGGAAATCGCTAAATGGGGCGATGAGGCTAAAACAGCACTGGGCGCAGACTTGGGCAAAGTACAGGGCCTTTGTGATACTGCCTGCCGCAAATTGGAGGCAATGTATCCAGGCTTGAATGTGCGTGAAGCATTGGAAGTTACCGGCGCAGGCAATCAAATTGCTATCGTGAGAGCATTTGCGAAACTTGGCGAACTGCTTGGCGAGGACCCCGGCTTGGCTGCACAAAACGGCGCGCAAGGCTTAAACACTGCACAAGGCGTTGCCGCAAACATGTACCCGAAAACCGACTGGAGCAGGTACAAATAATTTTTAACTTTTAATTAAAAAACAGGAAGGATGATGAAATTATGGCTACTATTGGTTACTCCCAAACTATGAGCGACTTACGAAAGTACTTAACTCCGCAAGGCGCTATTGACCGCGTTATGGAAGTACTTAACGAATCTAATCCTATTATGGAAGATATTCGGTGGATGGAAGGCGATTTGCCGATTGGTACTAAAACTACTATTCGTGCGAGCCTGCCTTCTCCGTCTATCCGTCGTATTAACCGCGGTACTTCTCCGACTAAAGGCACTGTAAAGCAGCGCATTGATGTATGTATGCACTTGGAGGACCGTTCCTGCGTGGACGTTGAACTGCTTTCCGGTAAACCGAATCCGCAGGCGTTCCGCATGGCAGAGGATGATGCACACGTAGAAGGCATGGGCCAATACGTCGCACGTCAATTCTTGTACGGCAACTTGGACGAAGACCCGGACACTTTCAATGGTATTGCGGTACGCTACAATACTTTGACCGACGGCGGCAAAGGCACTCCGGGCCACCAGGTGATTTCCGCGGGTACTCCTGGTACTAACACTAATGCTTCTATCTACTTCGTAGATTGGGGCGACCGCCGCGTAATGGGTGTATATCCTAAAGGCACCCAGGCAGGCTTGAAAACTGAGGACTTGGGCGAAAGCGACGTATACGATGAGAACAACAAGCCGTTCCGTGCATTGCAGACTTTGTACTCTTGGAAGTGTGGCTTGGCGGTACAAAATGTTCGTTCTATTGTGCGCGTGTGCAACATTGATGTCCAAAAGCTTAACTCTTTGACTGACAGTGCGCAACGCGAACTGATGAATAAATTCATCTTCGCAAAGAACCGTCTGCAAGACCCGAAAGCGCCGGTTGCGTATGTATCTGACGGCGTATACTCTTGGCTGGAGTGCTATTTGAACAACAAGAACAATGTTCATGTTACCCGTCAAGATTTTATGGACGCGCCGCCTAAACTGTACCTTGCAGGTATTCAGATTAAGAAACTTGACTGCCAAAGCGAAACCGAAGCGGCAGTCGTGTAACCGGAAGGAGTGAATAACAATGATTTTTGACCAGCAAAATATGTACATGGATAATTCCTTGACCAGCAATGTAATTGCGAACGTTGGCGGCGGTGATGCGGCTGACCCGTTATTTCTTGTTATTACTGCGCCGACCGCCTTAGCTACTAGCGGTACCATCACTGCGGCGTTGGAAACTTCTGACAGCGAAAGCTTCGGCACTAAAAACGTTGTTGCGACTTATACTCTTGCCGCCAGCAAAAAGGGCATTTTGGTTGCAGCAAAACTGCCGTATGGCATGAAGGCTTTTTCCAGACTGACTGTAAGCGGCGCAAGCGGCGGCAAACTGACTGCTGGCTTGACTGAAACTGTTCCGAACTGGCCGGGCTGATTTGGTACTTTAAGGGGAGGGCGAAAGCTCTTCCCTTTTTTAATAATCAAGGAGGAATAGTTAAAATGCTTAACATTACCGATGTATGTAATATGGCGCTGGCTCATATCGCCAAAGGGCGTATAAGCAATATAGATGAGCAGTCGGAGCTAGCAAGACAGTGTAAACTGTTTTATGAGCCTACCCGCAAAGAGTTATTAAGAAGCTACACTTGGGGATTTGCAAAGCGCGTGAGCAAGCTTGCAGAACTTAGTATCGAATCTCCGTACTGGTCCCACGTTTACGCCTACCCCGAAAAGTGCCTTGCTGTGCGCAAGATATTTGACGCTGACACCGGCGCAATGATAAGGGCAGGCGAACAGCAGCAGGAAGAATGGGACTTGTATATGGCAAGCGACAACGTGCTTGGCATAGGGTGCAACATTCCTGCTGCATGGCTTGAATATACCTATGACGTTGACGATGTAGAAATGTTTTCGAGTGATTTTTTGAGTGCGTTTACTCATATGTTGGCGTTTAATATCTGCGTACAACTGACCGGCAACAGCGGCTTGCAACAGACACAGTATCAGCTTGCAATGGCGGCATTGCAGAAAGCAAAGCATACCACGGCAAGCGAAAAGAAAGAGTTGCCGGACTACCCGAGTAAATACTTTGACGGGAGGGCGTAATTATGGCTAGTGGGTTGACACCTTATTATTTATTGCAGCCTGCATTTACCGGCGGGGAAATCAGCGCCGAAGTTGCAAACCGCGTCGATTTAGATAAATATCAGTTTGCGGTACTGCAAGCCTATAACTGCCTTATCAAGCCGCACGGCCCTATTTATCGCAGACCGGGCATGAAGTATATGGCACGAACGAAACATAGCGATAAAGCGTGCATCCTGGTACCGTTCAACGGCGCAGATAACACCGACTATCTTTTGGAGGTTGGCGAGAAATATATAAGGGTGCATAAGAACGGATTTTATATAAACATAGAAGTTGTGACACCGTACACGGCAGATATGCTGCAAGATTTGAGATTTGTACAAAGCGCAGATACTATGTTTATCGCCAGCGGCAAATATCCCGTGAAACAGCTTGCAAGATATTCGGACACCGACTGGCGTTTTGCTGACTTTGAAATTACTGATATGTATTTCGATGAATCGACCTCACTTGAAAATTATAGCGGCATAAGCTATACCGTGCCCGGTTCCTACACATTCCAACCAACTGTTACCGGTGAATACCAAATTGACATTTCGGGTGCAGGCGGCGGCGGTGGTGCCGTTACATGGAGAAGGCACGGAGAACACCATACCTATAATTATGCAGTCAAAGGCGGTGACGGCGGCAGCGGTGAACGCATTATAAAAACTGTAACGCTGGATAAAGGCACAAGTTATACGATTACGGTCGGTAGCGGCGGCAGTGGCGGCGCGTATGCTTATAGTGCAGGCAACTACGAAGATACAACAGCTACTAGCGGCACTAAAGGCACGGATAGTACGGCGTGTGGGCTGACCGGTAGAGGCGGAGGCGCAGGCGGCGCGGCTAGCCGTATGTATGGCGAGGACGGCTATTATTCTAATGTTGGCACGCAAGGCGTAACATATGGCGCAGGCGGCGGTGCGGCAGGCGGTGCCGGCGGTATAAAGGGTAGCCCAAACGGCAAAGCGGGCGCTAATGGCTGGGTAAAGATTTTATATACCGGCAATAAAGAATTGACACCTTCGGGAACGCAAGGTGATATTACCTTGACGAGCAACAAGAATATTTTCGCTAGCAGCAAGCCGGGCGCGTATATCAAACTTAAACAAGAGATTGCAAGCAAGACTGTATCCGCCAGCAACGGCACGACAGAAAGAGTACGTGTGGGCGAAAATTGGAAGGTTATCAGTCACGGAACCTGGGAAGGCAGTTTTACCATAGAAAAGAGTGACGATGGCGAAAGTTGGAAGGAATACAGAAAATATACATCTAAGAGTGACTATAATCCGTCTGAAAGCGGCAGTGTAACAGAGCCGGTATTTTTAAGGGCGGTATGCACTATAACTAGCGGTACTTGCACTGTTGATTTAACAGCAATGGCCTACAATGCAGAAGGCGTTGTAAAGCTTACTGAAATCACTAGCGACAGTACAGCTAAAGCCCATGTTGAAAAAGAACTTGGCTCAACGGATATGACAACTAATTTCTTATGGGGCGCATGGAGTGAAGAATTTGGCTACCCGCAAACACTTTGCTTTTTCCAGGACAGACTATGTTTTGGCGGCACGAAGAAGCAGCCTTACATGGTATGGATGAGCAGAACCGGTGACTACGGCAATTTCAGCGTAGAAAAAGCAAGCGGCACTGTTACCGATGATAGCGCAGTAGCACTTGCGTTTGTAAGCCGCAAACAGTTCAAAATTTTACACTTGATAGCAAGTACCGATTTAATCGTCTTGACTGCGGGTAACGAATGGACAGTAAGCGGCAGCGATACTGTAACCCCGTCTAAGGCCGTTCCCAAAATGCAGACTACACGTGGATGCAGCACTGTTGAACCGCTGATGATTGGTGGCAGAATCGTGTTTGTACAAGGCCGTGGAAGCACTGTAAGGGATATGGCATATAGCTATGAAACAGACAGCTACGGCGGTAACGACTTAACCTTGTTGGCAAAGCATATTATAGAGAATGTGCAGATTGTCGACAGCGCGTATAAGCAGGAATCCGACAGCACTATATACTTTGTGAGAAGTGACGGAACTATGGCTTGCTTATCCTACATCATGGAACAGAAAGTATATGCCTGGTCGACGATAGAAACGCAAGGCAAGATTGAAGCTGTGGCGGCAGTGCAGGAAGGCGACGAGGATATTATTTATCTTGTAGTGAAGCGAGAGATAAACGGCGTGACAGTACGCAATATTGAGTATCTGGCAAAGAATCCTGCAAAGAGCAATAATCCCGACGATTATATTATGCTTGATAATGCTATTGAGTATAGCACTGCTGAAAAGAGCAGTGGGGAAACAGAGATTGATGCGGCAGAGCTGGCAGGTGAAAAAGTTACTGTTATCGGTGACGGAAGAATGTATAGCGGACTGACAGTAAGCCAGGACGGCACTGTGACGCTCCCAGCGGCCGTGCAACACGCTTTTATTGGCTTGCCCTATAGAAGTATCGTGGAACTGCCAAACGTCGAAATTAAGACTGGTGACGGCACTATGCAAGGACGCAAAAAGCAGATTAGTAATTGCATCCTGCGTTTAAGTAATTCTCTTGGCGGCATGGTCGGCCCGGATATAAATACTATGGACTTGATGAACTTTGATGAGCAGAACGCAGTGAGCGATATTAAATTATTTACCGGTGATAAGTATATGACTTTGCCTATTGGCGGCTTTAATAACGAAGGCAGAGTTATTATCGTTACGGATGAGCCGTATCCTTTTAACTTGCTGGCGGTAGTGCGGGAGGTGTCTTTTGGTGGCTAAGAAGTGGACTGTTGAAATCCTTGATAATAAGTCAAAAGAAAATGTTGTGCCGTTGATTGAAGAACTTATGCAAGATATACGGCCACATGATAAGGAAGATTTGGAAGCAAGCAGTGACCCGGTATTTGTGCTCATTGGCAGTATCAAACTTGACGAAGAAACAAGGGTATACCGTGGTGAGGACGGAAAACTGCTTGCGATATTTGGCAAGGGTGCCATGGAATGGGGCGCACCGGGACGCGGAATCTGGATGGTAGGCACGAACGAACTTTACAATGGTTACACAAAGAGCCTGCTTTTCAAGGAAGCGAAAAGAGTGCTGAATGAATGGGTGCGTAAGCATGGACTGCTGCACAATATCGTCTACGAGAAGAACCGCACTAGCATTAACTATTTAAGACACTTGGGGGCGGTATTCTTGGCGGAGCCTAAAACAGGCTGGGACGGCAAGAAATTTTATCAGTTTTATATTCCATACAGGGGGGAGTGAACATAATGGGCACACTTGGCATTTTAATGGGGCTGCAAACTGTTATGCAGTTAAGCGGGCAGCATCAGCAGGCCAAAAAGCAGGAGCAGGCATATAAAGCGCAGGCGCAGGCTGCACAGCAGAACGCGGCTATTATGAGCCGCCAACGTGAGCAGCAGGCAGAAGCATATGCGCAGAAGCAGAGCCAGCTCAACGATAGAATGAGGCTTGCAAGAGGGCAGGCGCTGGCGGCGGCCGGCAGTAGCGGTCTAACCGACAGCGGCAGTGTCAGCGATATTCTTTCAAGCAGTGAGAACGCTTACAAAAAAGACAGCATGAATCTGTTGCAGAATCAGCGTAATGATGCGTGGAACACTTATGTAAACGAAGTCAATTACCGCAACCAGGCAAGCGCATATAATGCGGCGGCGAAGAACGCTAAAGCCAACGGCAAAATGCAGATGTTTAGTACGCTTGTAGGTGCGGCGGCGAACGCTTACTCTAAAGGTATGATTGGCGGCAGCAAGGGAACAACTACAGTAAGCGGTGATGAATGGTACGATGCTAACAGTGATTTCAATCTTCCTGCTAGCAATATGAACGGCTTCAATCTTTACAACCAGGCAAAGAAGAATAACCCGTTCATGGATAATACAGGCTTTACTAAATGGAACTGGTAAGGGAGGTGCAGTATGAAGATTGCAGGTTATCAAGGCAGCGTCAATTTAGGTACCGGTGGCGGTGCGACTGTCAAGGTATCGAGTGACCTTAACGCTTATGGCAGCGGCGGCAAAGGACTGGCCGCTATTGCCGGTGCCGCCAACAAATGGGCGGTAGCAGTAGAAGCACAGCAAGAGGATGAGGACAAACAGTCTATCCTTAACGCTATGGATATATTTAATAAGAGCCGCTATAACATCATGTACAACGATGAAAGCGGCCTTATGAATACGAAATTGGAAGGCACTGCCGGTGCAGGCGCAAGCTACACAGAGCAGATAAATAAGGCAAGGCAGGATGTATTAAGTAATACCAAACTGCACAGCCAAAAGAATCAGCTTGCATTAGACCATTTAATGTATCAGAGCGCACAGCAAGGCTTCCAGACTGTCGACCAATACGAGCAGAAGCAAAAAGAAGCAGTCACTGATTTACGCTATGACAATAATATTCAGAACTCCTGCGAGTTTGTACAGAAGAACTGGAATAATCCGCAGGCGCTGCAAGATGAGATTATCCGTACACAGTTGCTGACAAGTGCTATATATGGCAAGCGTGGCGCAGAGTTTATCGAATCTAAAAGCAGAGCCAACATTGGGCAGGTGGTAGCAAGTGCCGTCGGCGCAAGCATCACCAACGAAGATTATGGCACTATGCGTAACATCATGGATAAGTACGGTAGTTATCTGACTGCCAATCAGCGAGCTGCTTTTGAGAAGGTGGCATACGATAAAGAGAGCAGCGCTTTTGAAAGAAATACCGCTAAAGATTTGTATGCTAAATATGGCGACGATGAAGAAGCAGTGCGCAAAGAGGTTGAAAACATGGACGCTTTTTCACCAGAAGGCGGCAAAGTCGAAACGCAGGCAGAAGGCACTACATGGGTAAGGAACAGCGGTGTTTCCCTTGATGGCGTAAAGCAGCAAGTAACCATCGGCCTTTCTGATATTGCGAAAGAATTTAACACATTGAGCGGCGCACAGCTTATTGTCACTAGCGGCACGGATAGTACAGATATTCACGCTGCCGGTGAGCACAGCCACGGCGCAGGCGTCAAACTTGATGTTGCAGCTGACTGGCTAGAGAACGCAGACAATCGCAAGAAATTTATTTCTTATATGCAAAGTAAAGGAATCAAGGTATTGGACGAATATTCTAATCCATCGCCAAACTCTACGGGTGGGCACCTTGATTTGGACTTTACGGACTATAAAGGCGGCACAGTAGCACACAAACATATAAGCCTAGATGAGCAAGACCGCATTATGAAGCAGTACCGCACTATTAAGGCAGACCATGACAGAATAGAAACTTATAAGAAAAATAAACTTTTTGAAGGAATAAAGAGTGAGATATTTGCTATGTTTAATAAAGGTACAAGCTATAGTGAAGCTATGACGTGGGCTACTAACCAGGCAGGCAGTGACCCCGACAAGTACGTAACGTATCGTAATGCGGTGGTGGCGATATACGGACCGCAAGGCAGAAGTGGAAGCAGCGGTAGCGGTGGAAGCAGTAACGGAAAACTTGATGATGATGCAATAGGCGTACTGGAAGATATGCTGCAAGAAGGCAAGTTTTCTAGCATTGACCAATTCTTAGCATACGCTGCTAAGAAAGGTGCATCGTCTGCACAGCGCGGGAAGTTAGAAAAAATATACAACGATTGGTATAACGGGACAGGCGAATTTGCTTTTGATATGGAAGGTCTTGTACAACAAGTCGCAGGCAAAAATGCCGATGCTCTGTATAAGAAAAAAATCCAAAACTACGGGCGGCAATGGGTGCGCGCTTATCGCGCAAAAAATCACGGCATGAATCCGGGTGAAACGGAGCTGTTGGAAGCCTTGCAAAACTGCGTAACAACTAAGGTTTACGGCAGCTATGTTACCGAAAAACATTCATTCTGGTTTGACAGTACAGAAGATATAAAAGCAAGTGACGCAGATTTAATTGCACGTGGTATCGCAAGCGTAACTAAAACGGGCGATGATTGGTACGATGTTAAATGGTTAGATGGCACATCGGGCAAAATAAACGGTGCATATCTGGCAAAGTTACTGAAAGGAGATTACTAAATGGCTAATGAACCTTTAGACGAATTCGACCGCAGATTAAAGGCAAAAAAGGAATATGCTAATTATGGCTTTATTGCTGATATTGACAGCGGCTTGTCACCTGCTGAAACTCTAGGCTATTATGACCTGCAAAAAATGAGCGACGATGAGTACAATAAGTTTTCGCAGGCAGTACAGAGCAATAGCTCACCGACGATTGATACTAGCAGCATTATCAACGACGATAAGCCGGGCATAGGAACTGCCGTAATGAACGGCCTTAAAGGTTCGGTGCGTGGCTTATTCGGTGCGGCTAAAGCGGCCGTTGACGCTAATATTGAAGCTCATAAGGGTGACAAGAATGTTGTTAAAGAGTATGACCAATCAGAGAACATCAGCAAGGCTTTAGGCTATGTCACCGATGAGATTTTGAAGCGCGAAGAAGTTAAGGCTGATACGGCGGCTGGGCAACTTGGTTATGATTTGGCCGAAAACGGTATTCAGCTTTTAGTGCAACTTGCGCTGACTAAAGGCGTAGGTGCTGCCGGTGCAGGTGCAAAAACTGTACACGCTATCAGCATGCTTTACAATGGTGCAAACATCAGCGGCGAACAATATCTGCGACTGCGCAAAGAGGGCGTAAGCGCAACCAGAGCAGCGGAGGCAGGCTTGCTGAACGCAATCCCGCAGGCGGTATTAGAAGAACTGCCGCTTGGCAGACTGCTTAAAAAGATGCCTGCCGGTAGCGGACTGAAAACTAAGATATGGGAAGTTACCAAACGTGGCCTTGAAGAAGGTGTTACCGAAGCATTACAGGAATTCCCGGAGCAAGCTACGGACTTATGGGCAAAGAACCCCGGCGCAAGCACTGCCAAACTTGCAGAGAAGTGGGGCGAGAACTGGCAGCAGAACTTGAAGGAAGCAGGATATAGCGGCCTTATCGGTGCTATTCTTGGCGGCAGTGTTAGCGGCGTAAGCGTTGCCGTTGACAGTGCTGTTGAGCACGTCGCTTTGAAAGCCAACGAAGAACGCAAGGCAAAGTTAGTAGCAGATGCTGAAAGAATCAGAGAAACAGGCATTAACCCGGAGCGTGCGGCGGCTGAAATTGAAGCGAACAATCCTAACTTTGAGGACGATACTGTTACTGTATCAGCACAGGACTTGGAAGGCTACAAGCAGACCAGCAGCAACAATAAACTTTATGAGGAATTAGGAATTACCGAAGAAGAACTCGGAGCGGCTGCGGAGCTTGGGCAGGATATAGACATTAGCCGTGGCAAGTTTACGGCGGCTATGGCTAAAGACAATGCACTGTTTGAAGCTACGAAAGACAATATGTACTTTGACAGCAATGGCGAATTGTCGGACGGCGGTGCAAAGACACGTAAAGAACTGCGAGAAGGTTATAACTTGACCAGGCAGGCAAGTACGGAGCTTGACGCAGAACTTGACGCTATTGTTGACAGCGCTACTAAAGCAGGTATGAATAAATCTCATGCCGGCAATTTGCGTTTAGTATTGGAGAGCCGCGCACTTATTGCAGACCCCGAAAATCCTGCTGCATGGCTGCAAAAGAATAAGCTGCGCTTTGAAGATGGCGGCAAAGCTAAACAAAAGAATGGCTGGTTTAGCAAGGGAGGAGTGCTTAAAAAAGAGCAATTCTATACTACTAATATTACCGGAAATGAGATGGGACACTATTCAGATTTGAAGAGCTTGCAGAAAAAGGCTTTTGCATGGTATAGGGACAACTTGCAAGGCACGAGCGTTCATAATAGTGTATTGGGTGATATTAGAATAGATAAAGGGTATCAAGAAAATAATATTAAATTTGGCGCAAGTGGCAGAAAGAAAATGGAACACACTTCCGCTAAAAAAGAAAAACTTTTTGCATTGCGCTATTTACGTGAAATTATGGAGAATGGTAATTTCGTTACAGAATCTGCGCCGCAAAAAGAAAAACATTCAGACGAGAATTTTTATTATATTCATTCTGCACTGAATGTTAATGGTGAAAAACGTTATGTAGTTGTTACAGTAAGAGAACATAATGATAAATCATTATCATATTATAATCATAATGTTTTTAACGAAAGTGAGTATAAAAAAATAGAGGACGCGTTCAAGCCCTCGGGTTCCGAGCAATTCAAGGCTCAGCCCAGTATCTCAAACAAAACGTCCTCTTTTGCTGATAGTGTATCACAAAAAGCAGATAATTACAAGCAACAAAAAATTGTCAATGGTACACTTAAAGATAAGGGTATGTTTTCCCCGGCGGAAGATGGTTCTTATGTTATCACGCTTTTTAAGGGCGCAGATGCAAGTACAGTTATCCACGAAACAGGACACTACTTTGTGGAAACCATGATTAACGAAGCATTGGCAGACCCCAGCAACACAAGACTAAACGCTGATGCGAAAAAGCTCATGGAGTATGCAGGCATTGACGCTGACACATGGGCAAGCGGTGACGTTGAAGCAAAGAGAGCCGGGCATGAAAAACTGGCAGAAGCATTTGAAACCTACATCATGGAAGGCAAAGCGCCTAGTGTTGGCTTGCGCGGAGTGTTCCAGAGATTCGCTAATTGGTTATCAGCTATTTATAGTAAGATAGCAAGAAGTGAAAATGCGGCAGAATTAACGCCGGAAGTACGGCAGGTATTCGACAGAATGTTGGCGTGCCGTGAAGAAATTGAAGTTATGGCGCGCATGGAGGGCATATTCGGCGGCTTGCCGGAGAATATAACATCCAAGTTATCAGACCAAAATAAAAAGACCTTGCAGGATAAAATCTTGAAGGCTAAAGACAAGGCCGTGGATATTCTGACAAGGCGCGCAATGGCTGATGTCAGCGCAAAGCGCAGAGCTGAAAAGGCTGCTTTTATCGAAGAAATACGGCCGCAAATTGAAGAAGCAGTAGCATTGGAGCTTGTCAATCGTGCAAGACACCAGGTAGGTTATGAGTTTGGTAAGGAAGTTAAGGCTGTTGATTCGCACTTTATAGACGATGAGCACGGCATGGCTCATGCTAATAATTCAGATACTCCGTGGCGCAAAACAAAGCCTGCCAATCCTGCAATTATAGCAAGAAAATACAGACACGTTTTAGGAAGCGTACTGCCAAACTATAATGATATGCTGAACGATACCAACGCCAGCATTGACGATATACTTAATCCGATAGTTGAGTATCTTCAAGCGGAAGTCGACACATACGGCACACTTTCTAAAGAGCGTGTTGCAAACGCCGAAGATATGTTGATTGCTATGTTCAGCAAGTCAAGACAGAAAACTGTTACCAATCCTACATTCGTTGTTGATGAACACGGCATGGCTCATGCTAACTTCAAGCAAAAAATCAACGAATGGGAAACAATCGAAGCTAATCCGCGTAGGCTTGCAAGAAAATATATTTATGGCAATGAACGTATAAACTATAACGAACTGTTAAAAGATACAAACGGAGCCATTGGTGATATTTTAAATCCTATTGCTGACAGAATAGAAAGTGAGCTTGCGGAATATCAAGATACAGTCAAGAGTGAACGTGCGTTTTTTATCAATGGCAAGTGGGGCTACTTCGCCGCAACCAACAGAACAGAAGGCAAGTATGCAAACGATTTTGCAGGCATACCGGACCAGAGCGCAGTCTTGGTTGACTTCGGCGAGATAGGCAAAGACGGGAAACGTCATTGGACTAAGCGAGCTTTAGAGCAAGCGGATATTGAAGGCCTTGTATTCCATGAAGCAGGTGACAGTATTCGTAATGTCAACTGGGTATCAAGATACGTTCATGACTACGGCGGCAGCATAAGCGACTTGACCAGCAAAAAAGGACGCAGAAGAATTGCCGAAAAGATTGCAAGGGGCGAAGATGTAGCGGACTACTACGATTTGCGTAGCACTGGTTTAGATTATGGCGATGCCGAAATTAAGGCAGACTTTAAACATATTGTCGATGAGCTGGACAGACTGCAAGCGTTGAAGCATAGACTTGAAACAGACCCCGAAGGTGTCGACCTGGTAAAAGAAAGTAAGCGCAACCAATTATCGCAGGAGCAGAAAGAACTTTTTGACCAGATAGCAGAAGAAAACGGCTATGCCAGCGGTTACGAAATGGCAAGGGAGATTGTCGAAGGTTACACCGTCAATGAGAATGAAGGCAGCGACGTACAGGACAACTGGGCAAGGAACTATATTCGTAACGGCGGTGACAGAGCAAAAATTAAAAGCGAAGAAGGCTTGAAAGAGATTGCCGAAACTTTGGTAGAGGGTGAACAGCTTACAGAGCTTAACGAGCTTAAATCTTTGAAGCATGAGCTTGAAACTAATCCGGATAAAGTCGACCTTGTGGAGATGAGCAAAAAGCGTGCCTTGTCTAACGAGCAGAGAGAACTGTTTGACTGGGTGGCTGACAGCTTAGGTTATGACAGTGGCGACGCTATGGCGCAGGATATTTTGACTTCACCGAGCGAAAGAGCTATGGTACGTCAAGAGATTGACAAGGCCGTGAACCGCAGATTCCCCGACTTCGTGCAGGAGCGTGAACAGGCAAGAGAAGCGGCAAGGGAAGCACTCTATAATGACGAAAGCGGCGAAGTAGTTGCACTTGAACAACAGCTTATTGATGAGGCACTCAATGAAATAAGCGACAAGGATATTAAGCAAAAAGAGCGTGAGAATATTGCTAAAGTGCGTAAGCAGAACGCAGATAATTTTGCTAAACGCTATATTCAGACTTTGCCAGCAGGTGAGGTTATGAAGCCGAGAAGATTTGCTATGGCAGAACGCAGAGCGGCGGCTAATGCAAATAAGGCTGCGAAAGCAGGCCTCTTAGAAGAAGCTGCTATGTATAAGCAGCAGCAGATGATTAACCATGCTTTGTATCGTGAAGCAGTCAAGGCTAAACATCAGATTGAAAGCGCAAGAAAGTACGTCAGAAAGCAGATGCACAGCAAGAAAGAAGTATGGGGAACAGAGCAGCACTTCTTCCAGATGTGCGCTTTGTTGGAGCGTATGGGCTATCATCGCAAGGACTTTAACACCAACGGCAGAGAAGTGCAGCCGCTTAGCGATTACATTGCAGAGATGCAGGCAAAGTACGGCGACGAAATTATTTCTATGCCGGACTTTGTTTTGAACCCGAATAACGATTTGACCAACGCGCCGCAACTTAGCCTTGCGAACTATATGGACGTTATCGACGCACTGAAAAACATTCGTGCTATTGCAAAGCAGGATACGCAGATGAACAAAATCGCCGCCGGCGAAGCCTTTGAACAGGTTAAGGCTGATACGATAGCGCACCTGCAAGAATTGCCGGTAGAGTATGAGACGGAGATTGGCAGCGACAGCAAAAAGAGCCTGCGTAAGCGAATTGTTGAATGGCCTAAAAATTTCATGGCTACGCTGCGTAATGCTGATAACTTCTTCTTGATGATGGATAATTGGACAGAAGGTTATTTTACTAGGGAGTTTTACAACAAAATCAACCATTGCGCAGATATGGAAAGCACGATGCTTGAAAGTTACCAGAACGAGCTTATAGATGCTTTGCAGAAATGGGAACCGGACAAGAAAACAGGTATTGCACACGAACAGAGAATTTACTACGAAGAGCTTGGCGGCAGCGCAGATAAGCATGCTTTGATTGCTATGCTGTGCAACCTGGGCAGCGACAGCAACGCCGCAAGGCTGTGTTCGCAAAAACCGGTAGGCGTAAAGAATTCCGATATATGGGTGGAAGAATCGGAGCTTATAGGCAGAGAAGAAGCAATGCTGCAAACTAAACAAAACCTTATAGAGTTTTTATGCAAGCATCTGACTAAAGAAGATATTGCCTATGCGCAGGCCCGTATCAATTCGGCAAGTAAATTCTGGCCCATGCTGGCAGAAGTCAACCGCAGAACAAAAGGCTTTGAACCGCCGAAGATTGAAGCGTCACCGCTGGTGATGAAGCTTGCAAGCGGCGAAAGCGTGGTGTTTGACGGCGGCTACTTCCCGTTGGAACGTGATACACGCACCGGCAGTATGCCCGGCAAATTTGACAGAATCGACAGCACCGAAGAAGGCAGCAGACCGCCGCAACGGACTTTGACTACGGATACTAGCGCAAGTAAAGCACGTACCGGTGGCAAATATCCCGTAGACTTATCGCGCGGCAGTGAGGTTACGGCGGTAAAAAAATACATTCATGATATTTGTTATCGTGAAACAATGCTTGATTTCAGAAAGATACTGAACGATGAGGATATTTACCGCAACATGGTTGAGCGTTTAGGCGATACCAACGTAAGACTTTTGAGAGAGTTTTTGCAGGCTTGCGCTAATCCATACGGCAATAAGACGGCATATATGGCAGAGAATCTGTTTACGAAAGCCGCTAACGCTTTACGTAATATTGCAACAAATACCGCTATTATGCTTAACTTCAAAACGGCAATGCAGAACTTTTCTAACATCCTGCTATATGGAAATAGCGTAGAAGGTTTTACTTATGCTGACGCTTTCAGAGCCTTGTACCGTGGCTTTACAGGTGAAGGCAGAGCGGAAGCAGATGCGATTTGCGCAAAAAGCGTGTTTATGCGTGAACGCATGGAAGTGCCAGATGTTACGTTGAGAGATATTCAGAACCGTTCTGACCTTAACCCGATTGAAAAAAAGACGCTGAAATATGGCGCGTTGCTGTTAGGCTACACTGATATGATGACTGCGAAGCCGGTATTTGCAGAAGCATACATGAAGAAAATTAATGAAGGCAAGACAGAGCAGGAAGCACTAGATTTTGCGAACGCTGTTATTCGCCGCACGTTGGGAAGCAGTCGTATTCATGATGTATCAAGTCTGCAACGCGGCAGCGGCTTATTCAGATTGTTTACGATGTTCCAGGGATTTTTCAACACACAGTTTAACCAATGGGACAGAGAAGCACATATCGCCAAAAGGTTATGGAATAGCGGTGAAAAAAAAGAAATGGCTGAACGGCTGATTGCTTTCGTTACCGCTAAATGGTTAGGCGTATGCTTGCTGAACGTAGCTATTGCAGAGCTTTCTTTGGCCGCTCCTTTCGAGAAAGACAAAAAAGACGATTGGAATAACCTTGCAAAAGAGCTTATCAACTACCCGTTGTCTATGGGCGGTCCCGTTGGGCAAGCGGCGAACGTTGGTGTACAGAACTTGCTAGGCATGAGGAACTACGGCTACAGACTGACTGCGGCGCAAGGCTTGATTAACAGGGGCTTTACTGTTGCAAGACGTATAAACGATGTTGCGGAAGGTAAGAAAGAGCCGGGCGAGTTGATAGAGCAGACCGCATATGTCGGCGGTGCTTGGCTTGGTATTCCTAGCGGTATCTTCAATATCATATTTAACGGTATAGATATTGCTGCTGATGATATGGACTTTGAACTGCAAGATATTTACAAACGCAGACCAAAAAGCGAACGTAAAAAAGATTGACAAAGATTTCACAAAGTAGCATAGATATAAACCGCTGAAAATAGGTATATAATTAGTTAAAGTGGATTTATTAAGAGTAGATATATTTTTATATATCTACTCTTTTCTTTTGGCAAAAAATAATAAAAGGAGGGGAGCTATTATGCTTACTGATATTGAGAACAGAATTACATATAGCGGCAATGGGAACGCGACGGAGTTTGCGTATCAGTTTAAGATTTTAGACCGAACGGACATTAAAGTTTTGCTGACTGACGCAGACGGCGAAGAAAAGTTGCTGACTAAAGATTATTACGTTGATGTTGAAAAGAATGTTGTACGTTATCCAGGTTATGCAGTCGGCGCAGAAGTGCCGGAGAGTGAACGGCCGCCGGCGTTGCCGACAGGTTGGAAACTGACGATTTATAGGGAAGTGCCGGTAACGCAGGAAACGGATTTGCCAGACCAATATCCTTTTAACCAGGTTGAGGCAATCGGTGACAAATTGACGATGATTGCGCAACAGCTTACCGATACTACCGACAGAAGTTTGAAAATCGGTGTAAGCAAAAGTACTGATATTGATACTGTAATCCCGTGGGAGAACGGCAAGAGCTTTAGAATTAGCGACGACGGAAAAAAACTTGAATTGTCGGAAGACCCGGCAAAGGTTTTGCCATTGGCGCAAGGTGTTTACGCGCAGACTCAAGCACAAGCACAGAGTGCCGCTGCAAGCGCAACTGCGGCAGCAAAGAGTGAAGATAGTGCATTCGAATCAGCAGGCGTAGCAGGTAACAGCGCACAGTACGCGAGCTTATCTGCTGCAAGCGCTGCTGAAAATGCGGAGCTGACGAGTGGTTATAAGCAGGAGGCATTAACCGCCAAGGCTGACGCTACGGCATCTGCAACCAACGCAAAGGCAAGCGAAGCCAATGCCAAAATTAGCGAAAACAACGCAGAAGCCAGCAAGGAAGCGGCACAGTCTGCTGCTACTACTGCTAGTAACTTTGCGTCTGCTGCAAGAAACAGCGCGAATGAAGCACAGACCTACAGTAACAATGCAAAAACCTACATGGACAATGCTAAAAATTATAGTGAGAATGTTAATGTGTTTGTTCCTAGTGTGTCTACGGAGGGTGTCTTAAGTTGGACGAATAAAGCTGGACTGACTAACCCCAAAAGTGTGAATATTAAAGGCGCAAAAGGTGATACAGGTACTGCTGCGTCTATCAAGATTGGTAGCGTGACTACAGGTGCAGCAGGTAGTAATGCAAGTGTTACCAATAGTGGCACTGCTAGTAATGTTGTTTTGAATTTTACGTTGCCTAGAGGTAAAGATGGTGCTGATGGTGGCGTTACTGTTGATGCTGAACTGTCTGATACTTCCACTAACCCTGTCCAAAATAAAGCTATCTATAATGCACTGTTGAATAAAGTCGGGACTGATATTTTCTCTGGTTTCGCTTTAATGGGTGCAACCTCTACAATAGCATGGCGACAAGGCTCGCAGGCTATAGGTTCAATTAATGCTACTAATTATACAGGCACAGCAGCTAGAGCTACACAAGATGGCGCAGGCAATGTAATTACTGAAACTTATGCTACTAAAGCTGATATTAATGGGGTAGTTAAAACCGTTAACAATACTGCTCCCGACGAAAACGGTAATGTAACTATTGCTGTTAGTAGTGGTGGCGGCGTTAGCACATCGGAATCTAACACGTGGACGGCACAGCAGAATTTCCATGACCTTATGCTCAGCCGAGAAATATACACTACTTATGCTGTCATTGGCACTTCGGATACACCTATAACCTCCACGATAGTTTATAACGTAACAGGTGCATTTACACTTAACCTTGCTACTTTGGCTAACGCATTAAGTGCTAATCAATCATCCGTATTTACTGCATATTTTGCTGCAGATGGAGATTACAGTTTGACTATAAGCAATGCAGGAAAATTAAAATATGTTGGTAGCGCAAGTGACGTAGCTATTACAAGTGCAGGATTGCTCCTTAACATTTGGATGAGCAAAGATGGTGGAGGTACGTTGACGAGCATTGTACAAGCTAACAAGTTAGGAGGTGCCGTATAATGGGACTTAATAGAATGATGATGGGAAAAGGTGAAGTAAAGGTTGTAGATGGTAGCAAGAATTGGAGTTATAGTGAAGCAGATAATAAAACAATAGCTTTTACTGTCCCACCAGGGATTAAAAGAATCAAAGTGTTTGCAGAAGTTGACTATGTTGAAGATGAGCCGAATGGGTATGTGAATGCTTCTATAGAAAATAAAATGACTAATAAAACATGGGGCGAAGGTAGCTCAGAATCTGATGAGGAAGGAAGAAACATATACCATCAAGATATTGATTCTATTGTAGGCGTAACACCGAACAAAACCTATACATTATATTTTGACTGTTGGGCTACAGGTGGTGTAACTTTTTCATGGGGTAAAGCAATAAATGACATGGCACCTACAGTTGAAGATTATTAAGTAAAGGAGAAACAAAATGCAAACAAAATATAAATATAAAGACCAAACCTATTCTAACATTTACCTACTTTCAGAAGCCTTAGGGCAGGAAGGTATCTTTATACCTCTTTCTATCTCCGAGGAAGCCTTGGCAGAATTAAATGTTACTGTTACGCATGAGGAAGAACCCTTAGAAGTAATTAAGCAACGTAAGATTACAGAGCTGAAATATCAGCGTGATAAAGCAGAGGTTACTCCCATTGAATACAATGGACATAGTTATGACTTTGACAGTAAAGCCCGTGACCGAATCAGCGCTGCAATTATTGCGCTGGAACTGCAAGGCGAGGGAGCTACAATAGAGTGGACCACGGCAGATAATGCCGATACGCCAGTAACTGCTAACGATTTAAAGATGATTATTGCTGCCGTGGCGGTGCGCTCAAACAAACTGCATATTGCATATCGTGTAACAAAAGAAAAAGTTGAGGCAGCAACTACGGCAGCAGATGTAGAAGCCGTGATATTTAAAGTTTAATTATAGGGGTGTAGCAGATGATAGAACAATCTTTAGATGCGGCGTTGAACTCCGTGATTAACGTTGTGTTCGGTGGCGTAATAACGCTGCTAATTACCATGTACCGTCAAAAGAAAAAAGAAAATGACGCACTAAAAGCAGGCTTACAAGCGTTGCTCCGCGACAGAATAATCCAGGCTTATAATCACTATGTCCAGGATAAAGGCTGGATACCAATCTACGCAAAAGAAAGCATCGACGCCTGCTACCGGAGTTACGAGGCGCTTGGAGATAATGGCGTCATTGATAGTTTAATGGAGCAATTAAATGAACTGCCTAACTATGATTTAAAAGGACATGATGAAAAATGCAAGGAGTGTAAGTGTCATGCGTAAATTGATTAACATGTTGAAAAAGAACGATAACGCTTACAGCGTAGGCAGAATCTGCGCTGTGATTGGCTTTGTTGTTTGGGTGCTGGTGACTTTGTGGCTGGCGTTTTTTGCCCGCACTTGGGGCAACTACGAAAGCTGCACGCTGGGCATGGTAGCGCTGCTGTTGGTTCAGTTGGGGAACAAGGCGATTGAAACGAGAACTTTTAAAATCACGAAGGAGGAATAAACAATGATTATTACAGGTATGGCACATTTTGAATCCGTGTGTAAAAACAAATTAGTAGAGTGGTACAACCATAATAGCAAAGAGCATATTACCCTTGAGAATGTGTTTGTGGTCTGGGCGTGCAAGACGTTGCAGAATTATAAGGCGTTACTGTCTACGACCTTGAGCGGTGATGGCATCTATGCGGAGTACACCTATAACGGCGACAAGCAAGAGATGTATGAGGATGTATATAAGAAGACTTCCAACCGCTGCTTAAAAAGTGAGTGAGGTGATAGCTATGGACTGGAACAAAAATCTTGCAACGGAAATCGCCAAAGGCTTAATCGCGACAGGCATCGAGGGCGGTTATGACAGCATCGCCAAATCAACCGCCTATAATTACCCGTCAATCGGTGTGAGCCAATGGGAAGGGAATAGAGCCGATGAGCTTTTGAGAGCTATTCCCGGCGGTGAAGAATTTATTGGCAGAACTTATATTGATATTAAAGCAAGCGGCGAGCTGCCGATGCTTAAAGAGTTGTTAAGAAGTGAAGCAGGACAGCAGGCACAGTTGGAACAGCTTTCCCGTGACTGCCTGCAATACGTCGATGTGCTGCAGCAGGTGCCGACGTTGGACGATACACGCTGCCTTATTTATGCTGGTATGTGGTGCCCAACTAGCACTTATGTTGTAAAGCGTTTTTTAGAGAATCGTTTTGAGCGCGTCAACCTGCGTAGTCTGGAGGCACTTTACAAACTGTTTAAGAATTACTATTGGATTGCTGCTGATGTTGGTGAGATGTATAGAGCAGGTTATGCCAATAGAGCACGTATTACTTATGAGTATGTTGCCGGCATTGATTTGACAACACCATACGGCATACCTGCTTATGGCTATGCTGGCAATGGAAGATAAGGAGGTGAAATCATGGAAGAATTAAAAGCTTTTGTTGCTGACAAGAAATTTTTAGTAGGCCTTGTTTTAGGCTTTGCTCTTGGCGCGCTGCACCATTATTTCGGATTATAACAAACTACCAGGCACATAATAACAATCTTCTACAAGAAGGCGCAAATTGCACAAAAATACTTCGCCTATGAGCGTTTTAAATTTAGTGCCGTTTATGATTTATCCTGCGGCGAGCTAAAGCCGCTTGTAGGCGAAGTTTGTGCTTCTGACACGATTTATTATATTTTACAAATATAGATATTTACATGAGGTAATAATGAAAGATGAAACAAGACGCAAGATTGATAGAGCCGTTAAGATTAGTCTTATTGTTGCTGGCCTTCTGCTTATCTGTAATGACGTGTACTGGCGCTGGCACGGCGGAAGCGGCACCCAAGCAGATAACAATGTCAATCGAACAATGGAATCAATTCAAAAATCAAACGAATCTGCTGGAAGCGAAATTGAATCTGGCAGACGAGAAATTGAAACAGCAGAAGAACACGTCAGCAGTTCTGTTGACGCAATTAAGCGAAGCGAAGAAGCAGCTCACTCTAACGCAAGAAGCGCTGACGAACTCCAAGCGCTCATTAGTGAATGCAAAGGAATCGTTGAAGCGCAGCGAGGAATTATACGAGACGTTGATAGAGCAAATGGAATACGACCGGAAGAGAACGAACAGAATTAAGTATCAGCGGAATATTTATGCAGGTACTGCGTTATTCTTCTTGCTTTGCGCAGCTGCAAAATAAAATTATTGGATGGTGTTACGATGGATGAAAAGGAACAAATACCAGCAGGCATTATTACAATGTTATTAAAAGGTTATGTAGAAACTATTGCTTTCCAAAGAAAGATAATCTGTGCCGCTTTGTTTGGATGGGCGGCAACAGCTATAGCTTTTATTTATTTAGGTAGGTGACAATAAAATGGACACACTGCTGAAGAACACGCGTGACTGGCTACAAACATCAACGCGGCGTTCTTTCAGCGCGGTATTGGAAGAAGCAAAGATAACACCACGGCAGGTAGAAATTTGCGAGCTGAAATTTGTAAAAGGCTTGACTAACTATCAGATAGCTATGCAATTGAATGTATCTGTCAAAACAGTGGATAAGGAATTGAATACTGCGTATAAACAAATAACAAATGTATTATCATTCCTTTAAATGCAACGAGCCGCCTTTTATGGCGGTTCTTTTTTTATGGGGAATTTGTAGGGATTGGTTTGCTAAAAAACAGCTAAACTATAAGTGAGGTGATAAGTATGTACGGACAATATAACCCTTATATGGGCGCAACACCGCAGATGCAGCAACGGCTGAATTATTTGCAGCAACAACAGCAGCAGATGTACCAGCCAACTATGCAGCAGCCTATGCCTATGGCATTGAAAGGCAGAATTGTTACCAGCATGGATGAAGCAAAGGCAGCTCAAATTGACTTGGACGGAACGAGCACTTTCTTCCCTTGCCCTGCCGAAGGCAAGATTTATGAAAAGCTTATAGGCTTGGACGGCTTGCCGATTTTCAGAGTATACCAAATCAACAATTCGCAGAAGCAGCCTGCGTATGCTGAACAAAACATTGTAGATAGATTAGTAGAACGTGTGGACAGATTGGAAAAGCAGATTGGAGGAATGAACCATGAACCCGATGCAGATAATGGCAATGTTACAGAACAGCGGTAATCCTATGATGATGCTTACGCAATTAGCACAGCAGAATCCTATGATGAGCCGCGCAATGCAAATGGGGCAAGGCAAGAATGAAGCACAGTTAAAAGAAACTGTACGTAACCTTGCAAGGCAACGTGGCATGAGTGACGAACAGTTTACTCAGTTTTTAAGTCAATTCGGTTTAAAGCTCTAATGCGCGCAATGAGCTTTACATATAATTCCTGGAGGTGAAATTTTATCATGGAAGGTGCAAACATTGTTCCGGTAATGGACATGAATCGAAACAACAACTACGGTGACTGCTGGGGCGGCGGTATGTGGTTTATGTGGATTATTGTTATCTTTGCCTTAATGGGCGGCTGGGGCGGTAATTGGAATAACCGCGGCAATATGGGTGCTGAAATTTTTGCAAATGGCAGCATGACACGTGACCAAATTGCGGACCAATTTTCTATGCAGGATATTAAAGAAGGTATTCGCGGCGTTCAGAATGGCTTATGTGATGGCTTCTACGCTCAGAACAGCACTATGCTGAATGGTTTTAACGGTGTGCAACGTGATATTATGCAGACCGGTTATCAGTTAGGCAGTCAGCTTTCCGAAAATCGTTTTGCTCAACAGCAGTGCTGCTGCGAAACTAACCGTAACATTGACGCAGTGCGCTATGAGAACGCGCGTAATACCTGCGATATTGTCAACGCAGTAAAAGAGGACGGCGAAAAGACCAGGGCAGTTCTGATTGCCAACCAAATCCAAGACCTGCGTGACAAGCTCGCAGACCGCGACCGCGACTTGCAGACTGCTAATTTCCAACTGTCTCAGCAGGCTCAGAGTGCTAACCTTATCGGTACGCTGAGACCTTATCCGCAGCCCGCTTATATTACCAACAGCCCGTATCAGAGCATCGCTGCTAACGTAGCTGGCGCTTGTGGCTGTACTTATAATGCAGGCTAAAATAATAAGTTATGTGCATTAACTGCACTGCAAGGGACGGTGCAAGCCGTCCCTATTGCTTTGATAAAAGAGGTGAAAACAAATGATTTGCAACCAAAAATCTGCATTAACAACTGTTGCAACGGCGGCGCAGACTGTTGCAGCGAACGGCTTTGTCGGCTTTCCTACTAACAATCTTCTGACTGGCGTATCTATTAAGCATACGGCAGGAAGTACAAGCGTTAACCTTATCCAGGGACTTTACCTTGTGACTTTGAACGCTGATATTACCCCGACTGCGGCAGGCGATATAGGTTTAAATCTTCTTCGTAATGGTGTAGCAGTACCGGGAGCAGAAGCAACAGTAACCGGTGCTACAGGTGATACTTATAATATCTCCTTTGCTACATTACTTAGAGTATTGCCTAGTTGCTGTGTGATTGATAATAATGCAGCGTTGCAGGTGCAGGCTACGGCAGCAGGCACTATCAGCAATGTATCTTTGAGCGTTGTAAAAATGGCGTAAGGGGGCGACGTTATGCACAAACTAAAGAAATATTGGGAGAAGGTAAGCGCCGACCCAGTAAAGATAGAAGAGATGGAAGAAATAGTTTGTGAAGCTTTGGAGGAAATCCGCGGCCGCTGCCCGAGGCTGTTTTGGGACACCGCTTATAAGCTGCATTGTGTGGCTTATGGCCCTCATTTTGACGAGCATCTAGCGAAGAAAGCTGTTGCCAGAATGAAGAATGTTGACGGCTCTAGCGGCGAGCATTGGACGTATGAACAGACTAGCCAACTTGCTGACCAACAAGGCATAACGCAAAAAGCTGATTGGTATTATGTCATGAATATGCTCTATTCCGACTACTCCGAGATTTACGGCAGCGACATTAACATGTATATCCGTGTAGCAAAAGCCTATATGCGCGACCCCGATGCACCGGAAGGCAAGGTGTTTGACTTGTGGCTTGCACAGATGGAAGCCTAACTGTAAACCTTAAAAGTGATATGAGCACATATAAAGTACATACAGTATGTAACAGGTATGTAACAACTAGCATGGAAAATGCCTTGAAATATAGGCGCTCAATTTACCAAACGTTAATTTTTGGTTTACTGTCAAGCACCAATCACAAATACAAATCGCACAAATTACTCCGCAACTGTTTTGGTTGCGGAGTTTTTGTATTTCCCGGCTAAGCTGATTCGGATTGAAAATGTAATTTTAACTAAGCGCTTTGTTTCAGTAGTCGTAGTAAACGAAAATAGCACACCTCATAATGCTTTCGGTATTTCAAAGGAATTTACGGTTTATGCATACTATTTGTCTTCCCAAACACTATAATCAGATATTTTAGAATTGTGCTTTACTCTAATGTAAGAAACACTTGTAATTATTTTTGCGCAAAAATGTATGTTATGCTTGTCAAAAACCTATGAAACATATATACTAAGACAAATCGGACTATTTTCGGACTGAAATAGTATATATGTTTTGAAAGGGGTATTGTTTTGTTTACAAGTATGTTTTTTTATTTATTTATCTGCCTGTTGATTTTTGGCATTGGTGACGTTTTAGGCGTTGCGACAAAGGCAAAGGTATCTGCTTTATTTGTCAGCCTGATGCTTTTCCTTGTTGGTTTTATGACAGGTGTTCTGCCGCCGGATATTATTAAGCTCGCCGGTCTTACCGACATTGGTAAATGGTCTTTCTTTGATTTTCGTAGTATTCAGCATGGGTACCAGCCTGAATATTAAGCAGCTGATTGCTGAATGGCGCACAGTTGCAGTTGCTGTTTTATCCATGATTGTTTTGATTGCCGGCAGCGTTGTTCTGATTCCCGTAATCGGCTATCAGGAAACTATTGTCAGCATTCCTATTATCAACGGCGGTATCATTGCTACTCAGATTATGACCAGCGCTGCTATGGATAAAGGCTTTGCTATGGCTGCTGCTTTGGGTACTGTTTTGTACGCTGTGCAAAAATTCGTTGGTACTCCTGTTGCTTCTTACTTTGGCCTGCGTGCTGCTAAGGAAGCATTGGCGGAATTCCGTCGTACCGGTGTTAATCCTTATGCACCGAAGGAAGAGGTGCATGGCGGTGCAGCTCCTAAAGAAACCTTCTTTGAAAAACACAAAAAATTCTATGGTCCTTTTGCTTCTCTGACTATCGCAGCCTTCTTCAGTTGGCTGGCATTCGTTATCGGAAAATATACCGGTCTGAGCGCTACTATTTGGTCTTTGATTTTAGGTGCAGTAATTGGCAGCACCGGCCTTGTTCCACTGAAAATCCTGGATCATGCAAAATCCTCCGGTATCTTTAACGTTGGTGTATTTGCGGTAATTATTCCTTCTCTGGCAAAAATTAAAGTCAGTGATTTGCTTGTATTGAGCTTTAATACCATTATGGTATTTATCGTGGTATTTGCTGTACTTTTCCTGTTCTTCTATATTCTGCCGCTGTGGAAAATCCTGGGCAACAGAAACCTGGCTATGGGCGTAGCCGTAATGCAGCTTTTGGGCGTCCCGGCAACCTATCTGGTAGCAAACGAAATTGCTATCGCTACAGGCGAAACGGAAGAGGAAAGGCAGGTTGTCAACGACGCAATTATGCCGAAATATCTTGTAGGCGGTTTTGCTACCGTTACTACCTTCTCGGTAATTACTGCCGGTATTTTAGAGAAATTCCTGTAAGTTGGTAAAGGAGAATAGCAATGAAATTTGATGCACAAAATTATCCGTATGCTTCTAAACGTAGTGTTGTTTATGCTAAAAATGGTATGGTATGCGTAGGTAATCCTACAGCTGCTTCCGCAGGCCTGCAAACCTTGCTTAAGGGCGGTAACGCAATTGATGCCGCTATTACTGTTGCAACCTGTCAGCCTGTAGTTGAGCCTACCGGTAATGGCCTGGGCAGTGACTGCTTTGCACTTATCTGGTATAAGGGCAAGCTGTATGGCATTAACGGCAGCGGTCCGGCTCCGATGGCTGCTTCTATCGCAGCTCTGAAGGAACGTGGCTTTGATAAAATTCCTCCCTATGGTGTTGAGCCGATTAACGTTCCGGGTGCTGTAGGCGCATGGATGGAAATTCATAAAAAGTTTGGCAAGCTGCCTATCAAAACTGTTATGGAACCCTCCATCAACTATGCGGAAAACGGCTATCCTGTTTCTCCGAACATGAGCCGTCTGTGGGAAGAGGCTGACGGCTTCTATACCAAATATAAAGACAGACCGGAATTCAAAGGCTGGTTTGATACCTTTGAGCCTAATGGTCATTGGCTGCAGCCGGGCGAAGTATTCAAGAATCCTGATATGGCCAAAAGCCTGCGCCTGATTGCCGAAACCTATGGCGATGCCTTCTATAAATGTGAGCTGGCAGATAAGATTGATGCTTTTATGCAAGAACATAACGGCTTCCTGCGCAAGAGCGACCTTGAAGCCTACAAACCGGAATGGGTTGAACCGCTGAGCGTTAACTATCGCGGCTACGACATCTGGGAGCTGCCTCCTAACGGTCATGGTATTACCGTACTTATGGCGCTGAATATTCTTAAAGGCTATAACTTTACCGAGCGCGATACCGTAGAAAGCATGCATAAGCAAATCGAAGCTATGAAGCTAAGCTTTGTTGATACTAAAGAATATGTTGCCGAACCTTACTACATGAAGGTTACTGCCGAGCAGCTTTTGAGCGAGCGCTATGCCGCATACCGCCGTGCTCTGATTAATGATAAAGCGTTGGAGCCGGTTGTAGGCGACCCACGCTACAGCAGCACTGTTTACTTCTGCACCGCTGATGCCGAAGGTAATATGGTCAGCATGATTCAGAGCAACTATCGTGGCTTCGGCAGCGGTATCGTTGTACCAGGTACTTCTATTTCCTTTAATGACCGTGCCGAGAACTTCTCCTTTGATGAAAATCATCCGAATGCACTGCAGGGTGGCAAGCGTCCGTACCACACCATTATTCCTGCCTTCATGACCAAAGATGGTCAGGCTGTGAGTGCCTTTGGTATTATGGGTGGCTTTATGCAGCCGCAGGCTCATGTTCAGGTTGCTATGAACATGATTGATTTCGGCCTGAATCCGCAGCAGGCACTGGATGCGCCGAGATGGCAGTGGATTGGCGGTAAGACCGTAGAAGTAGAACAGGATACTCCTAACCACATTATCCGTCAGCTGCAGCGTATGGGCCATAATGTTGTGGTTCAGCCCGACCCGTATCATATGGGCCGCGGACAGATTATTATCCGTGATGAGGATGGCGTGCTGTGCGGTGCAACCGAAAAACGTACTGACGGTCAGATTGCCTGCTTCTGAATTAAAAGCATCTGTTCTTTCAATTTTGCAATATCTTTGTGAAAAACAAAAATAAAAAAAGGATTTTAGATATACTTGCAAGAATTAATAATAGTTACAAAGCTGTGTGAAGGAGTGAAAGCGAATGATAGTAGGCGTAGGCTGTGATATTATTGAAATAGAACGTATTGCCCGGGCAATAAAGCGTGAATCTTTTATCCGGCGAGTGTTTACTGCTGAGGAAGCTGCCTATTGTCAAAGAAGAGGACAGCAGGCGGCGGCAAGCTTTGCAGCACGCTTCGCTGCTAAAGAAGCTGTGCTGAAAGCATTGGGAACCGGTCTGCGCGAAGGCTCGCTGCAGGAAATAGCCGTAGACAACGATGTTCTGGGAAAGCCTTTGGTGCAGCTTAGCGGTCACTTTGCGATGCTGGCAAAACAGCTTGGAGTAAAAAATATACAAATCAGCTTAAGCCATAGCAGAGAACTTGCTACGGCGTATGTGATAATGGAGGATGACAAATGAAATTAGTAAATTTACAGGAAATGAAACAGCTTGATCAACTGGCGACAGCGGAATATGCTGTACCGGGAATCTTATTGATGGATAATGCAGCGCAGGCTGTTGCCGATGCTGTTAATGATAGCTTAGATGATCTGGATGGCGAAAGCGTAGTTGTTTTTTGCGGTGGCGGCAATAATGGCGGCGATGGCTTCGGTGCTGCCCGTTGGCTGCAAAATTATGGTGCGAGAGTGCGCGTTTTTGTTGTAGGCAAGGAACTCGAGGCTGTGACAGGTGATGCTGCGGCAGAGCTTGCGATGTTGCAAAAAACTGATGCTAAGGTAGAGGCTATTGCCGGCGAGGATGACTGGGTAGTAGCTGAGCTTGCTGCTGCGAAGGCTGATATTTTGGTTGATGCTTTAGCAGGAACCGGCTTTCATGGCGAGCTTGAGGGCGATTTGCTGCGTGCCTGCAGATTACTGAATGACAGCGAAAAATATATTGTAGCAGTTGACGTACCGACAGGTGTAAATGCAGACAATGGTGCTGTTTCTGAAAATGCTGTACGTGCGGATAAAACCGTGACGATGGCTTTGTTAAAAACCGGTCTTTTGCTCTATCCCGGCCGTGAGTATTGCGGTGATATTGAGCTGGCAGATATAGGTATGCCTGCAAAAATGGTAGAGGAATGTGCTAGCAAAAAATATCGTCTGACAGACGATATTGTGCGTGAGCTGCTGCCGCTGCGTAAAGCTGATGCGCATAAGGGCGATGCAGGACGCGCTGTTATCTGTGCCGGCAGCCCCGGCTTCGCCGGTGCCGCTGCTTTGAGCAGCTACGCCGCAGTAAAGGCTGGTGCAGGCCTTGTAGCGCTTTATACTCCGCTCAGCAGCCGTGATGTGCTGGCAGGCAAGCTTACAGAGGTTATGGTGCACGGACTGCTGGAGCGTATGCCCGGTATTCTTGGCGGCGGCGCAACAGGCGATGTAGTGAAAAATGCTAATGCTGCCGATGTACTGGCAATCGGCCCAGGCTTGGGTACAAGTGAAAGTACACAGCAGGTAGTGCGTGATATCCTGCTGCAGGTGCAGGTACCTGTTGTTATTGATGCGGATGCATTGACAGCATTACAGGGACATACGGAAATTCTTGCACAGATGCAGGCAGCTAAGGTGCTGACTCCGCATCCGGGTGAAATGGCACGTCTTATCGGTAAAGAAATCAGCGAAATTAATGCTGACCGTATCAATATTGCTGCGCAATATGCTCAGGAATGGAATGCTGTGCTGGTGCTCAAGGGAGCACCGACCGTTATTGCCTGCCCAGATGGCAGCGTTTATGTAAACAGCACCGGCTCCAGTGCTTTGGCTACAGGTGGCAGCGGTGATGTGCTGACAGGTATTATTGCCGGTCTGGCAGCGCAGGAGATTACTCTGCAGGAGGCTGCTGTGTGCGGGGTTTACCTGCACGGAAAGGCTGCGGATATCAGCGGTATTGATATCGGGCTGGCAGCAGGCGAGCTGGCGCAGTTTTTGCCGGAGGCCCGTCATGAGGTTCTGAAGGGCAATTAATGCTTTAACGGTAATTTTGTTTACAGACTTATGTAATTAGTGTTAAAATAAACTGTTGAAGTAAAATCTTTAGTAAGAGTATGTAAGTTTGCGAGGTGGAACTATTGCGCAAGATTTTCCTGCTGACGCTGCTGGCCTGCTGTATGCTTTTAGGCGCGGTTGCTCAGGCGGCGCAGATAACAGATGTAAAATGGGGTGTCAATAAAGCAGACGTTCTGCGTATTGTTGTTGATGTAACGGATACTGCAGGCTATGCTGTTGATATGGAAGGCGATACGCTGAATCTGACGGTGAATGCCGATAAGGGAGCGCAGGTGCCGCATAGTAAGGCTGTAAAAAGCTCTTTGGCTGATTCCTTGAAAATTGTGGATAAAGGCAGCTATACGGTGGTGCGTGTACCGCTGAAACAGCGTCTGCTGGAAAAAAGCTATAAGGCTTTCGTCTTAAAGAAGGATTCTGCAACAGGCCGTCCCTTCCGTGTAGTGCTTGATGTTATGCCGCGCCAGGCTTCCTACAGTGGTTCCGGTGCTGCAACCACCGTTGTAAGCAACAGACCGGTAGTAAGCAACCGTCCGACAAAAAATAACAGCAGTATCAAGAAAAATATCGTTATAAAAACAAGTACCGCAGCGGATAAGAAAGCGGATAAAAAGAAGAGCAGCAGTAAAAATAAAAACGATAATAAGAAAAATACTGCTGCTGCCAAAACGGAAACAAAAGTAAATAAATCTGACGCTGATAAGCTTGCGGTAATCAAAGGAAACGGCAGGTTCCGCACAAGCGGCGGTCTTGACGGTAAAATTATTACCTTAGATGCAGGCCATGGCGGCAGCGATCCGGGAGCTATAGGCAGTGATGGTACGAAGGAAAAAAATATTACTCTGCCAATTGCCAAAATGCTTAAGGAAATCCTGGAAGATAAAGGTGCCAAGGTCTATATGACGCGCACTACCGATGTTGATGTATTCGGACCTAATGCCAGTGATGCAGAGGAACTGCAGGCACGTGTAAACGTTGGCGAAAAATATAATTCGGATATGTTTGTCAGCCTGCATGTCAATTCTTCGGTCAATAAAAATGTTGGTGGTTTTTCTACATACTACTATCCGAAAACCGATAATGATTTGCGCTTAGCTAAAAATATCCAAAATAAGCTGGCTGCTAATTTCGGTGTAGATGATTTGGGTGTACGTCAGGCAAACTTTTATGTTATCAAGCGTATCAGTATGCCGGCAGTTTTAGTAGAAATGTGCTTCATCAGCAATGAAAAGGAGCTGACCTTGATGAAGGGACAATGGTTCCAAAAGAAAACAGCTCGTCTGATTGCTGAAGGCATTGAAAAATATTTTGCATAATACGGAGGCGGCAAGTAATGAGAAAGCTAATTTTATTGATGCTGCTTTTGTGTGCAGTAATAGCAAGCGGTTGCAGTGAAAATGTTCCGCCGAAAGAGGATGCCAAGAATGCAGCAACAGCTGCGGTACAGGAAAAAAAGGATATCAGCTTTATTGTTTATCGTGCAGCTTCCGATGGCAGCGAAAAGCTGTTGCCGGAAAAAATTACGATGAAGGATAACGGCAAAAGTTTGCCGGAAAATGCTTTGATTGCCTTGGTGACTACTAAGCCGCAGGATGCAAAAATGGATGATGTTGTACCTATCGGTACTAAGGTGCGCAGTCTTAAAATTGAGCAGGACGGCACTGCCTATGCTGATTTTACGCGCGAGCTGGCAAAGAAGGGACAAGGATCCTATGGTGAGATGATGCTTTGCTACGCTATTACCAATACCTTGACAGAATTTCCTGAAATTAAGCGGGTACAAATTCTGATAGAAGGTAAAAAGGCTATTACCTTGAGTGGTCATATGGATATTGAGGATCCGCTGACGCGTAATACGACTTTATTGTAAAAACAAAGAAGCGGTACTGGTAAGTCTGGTGCCGCTTTTTCAAATTATTTATTACTATGGCAGGGGATTTCTTTCTTGCCAAATGTGAGGAGAGTTGGTTATGGAATTTTCTTTGCAGGACAGCGCTGCAACGGAAGCCTTGGGAAGGCTTTTGGGAAAGCATGCAGCAAGCGGTGACGTTTTCTGCCTGAGCGGTGACCTTGGCGCAGGCAAAACGCTGCTCAGCCGCGGTGTTGCTGTAGCCTTGGGGGCTGAGGCCGAAGATGTTAACAGTCCGACCTTTGCCATCATGAATGTTTATCAGGGGCGTGAGCTGGAAATAAGGCATTTTGATTTATATCGCCTCAACCGTCCGGAGGAGCTGGAGGACATCGGCTTTGAGGAATATGCCGGAGGCGATGGCGTAACATTGATTGAATGGGCTGAACTGTTCAAGGATGAGCTGCCGGAGGAATATCTGCAGATTACTTTGCTGCATGATGGTGAAGGCCGTCGTGCTGTGCTGCAGGCTCAGGGTGAAAGATATGAAAAACTGCTGCGGGAGGTAGAAAAAGATGCTGACTTTGGCAATTGATACGGCTACTAAGGTGTGCACGATTGCATTATGCCGTGATAAGGAAATTTTAGCTGAATATACGATAAATATGGGGATGACACACAGCGAAGGCTTGCTGCCGCAATTAGACCAGCTGCTGCAGCGTACCGGTGTACAAAAGCAGGACATCGAGCTTTTGGCTGTAAGCATGGGACCTGGTTCCTTTACCGGCCTGCGTATCGGTCTGGCAACGGCAGAGGCTATGGCCTATAGCTGGCAGTGCTGCCTGCACGGTGTTGATACTTTAAAGGCTTTGGCTTATAATATCCAGCTTGAGGGCAGGGTGCTGTCACCGGTGCTGGATGCGCAAAAGGGTAATTTTTATCAGGCCTTGTACGAATGGCGCAACGGTGAGCTTGTGGAGCTGGCACCTGTTGAGGTTGTCAGTGCGGAAAAAGCATTAGAAAGAATTGCGCTGCAGGGAACCCCTGCGTTGCTTTTGGGCGAGTGCAGCAAGCTTGCGAAAAACGGTCTGCCTGATTTTATCAGCGTGGCACCGGAAGCATTGCGTATGCCTAAAGGCAGCTCTGTAGCATTGGCTGCCTTGGCGGAATTTGATGCAGAAAACGATAAGAAAATTTTTGGCCTGGAGCCATACTATATCAGAAGATCGGAGGCTGAGGAATTGTGGGAGAAGAAGCACAAGCAACAATAAGCTTCAGAGCAATGACGGAAGCGGATATTCCGGCTTTGGTTGCCATAGAAGCACAATCCTTTTATGATGCCTGGAATGAAAATATGCTGCGTAATGAAATAGCCAACGAGCTGACTACCTATCTGGTAATGGAATGTGCCGGCAAGCTTGTCGGTTATGCGGGCTTCTGGCTGGCAGCCGGCGAAGCGCAGATTACCCGTGTGGCTGTTGCTGATGAAGAACGCGGCCAGGGTTATGGCACACGTCTGACGGCAGCGTTGGTCAACAAGGCCTGGGAGCTTGGTGCTACGGCTATTACGCTAGAGGTGCGCGAGGGAAATATTGCCGCGCAGAAGGTTTATCTGACCTGTGGCTTTGCCAGCGAAGGCATTCGTCCGAATTATTACGAAGACAATCATGAAAATGCAGTTATAATGTGGCTGTATAAAGAAGGAGCAGGCCATGAATAAAGAGCAGAAGGATGTATATATTTTAGGTATTGAAAGCAGCTGTGATGAAACTGCGGCTGCTGTAGTAAAGAACGGGCGTGAGGTACTGAGCAACATTATCTCCTCCCAAATTGTTATTCACCGTAAATTCGGCGGCGTTGTGCCGGAAATTGCTTCCCGTAAGCATATAGAAAATATTATGCCTGTTATCGACGAGGCTTTGTCACAGGCATGCGTCGGCATGGAGCAGATAGATGCTGTTGCCGTTACCTACGGACCTGGTCTGGTCGGCGCGCTGCTTGTCGGTCTTTCGGCTGCCAAGGCGCTGGCCTGGGCAACGGACAAACCGTTGATAGGTGTCAACCATCTTGAAGGCCATGTATTTGCCAACTTTTTGGCAGACAGCGAGCTGAAGCCGCCGTTTATGGCGTTGGTTGTCAGCGGCGGACACACGGCCCTGCTGAAGGTTACCGGCTATAACAGCTTTGAGCTTTTGGGACAGACGCGTGATGATGCGGCAGGCGAAGCCTTCGACAAGATTGCCCGTGTTATGGGGCTGCCTTATCCCGGAGGTCCGGAAATTGAGCGCTTGGCATTGGGCGGCAATGACCATGCTATTGATTTTCCGGTAGCACGTTTGGACAAGCCGTATGAATTCAGCTTCAGCGGTTTGAAATCTGCCGTAATCAATTATCTGCACAATCAGCAGCAGGCAGGCCGTGAGGTGAACCGCAGCGATGTTGCGGCATCCTTCCAGCGTGCGGTTGTTGATGCACTTGTTAAGGAAGCGGTGCATGCTATGCAGCATACCGGCTACAATAAAATTGTGTTGGCCGGCGGCGTTTCTGCCAATAAAACCTTGCAAAACACACTGGCACAGGCTATGCAGGGTATTGGTGCCCAGCTGGTGCATCCGACACCGATTTTGTGTACCGATAATGCTGTAATGATTGCCTGCCGCGGTTATTTTATGTATCAGGCCGGCAGCTTCAGTCCATTGGACTTAAACGCTAATCCATCTTTGAAATTAGGCTAAACAAGTGTCTTTTATAGTGCATAAGCCTGTGGATATTGTGGATAAGCGGGCAATATCCACATATAAGCGCATTACTGTTGTGGAAAAGCCTGTGGATATAGTGGATAAAATAGTGGATTAATCAGATAAAGCTGTGGAAAGGACAACAGCAGGAAGAAGAGGGGAAACATGCTGAGCAATTTAACAGCAGAACAAAGAAACAGTTTACAAGCTATGCCACAGGTACTCGGTCTGGCGGCAGATATAGCACATGCTGCTGTGACGATTTATCTGCCGGGAGAGAATAAAAAGTTTTTTAATGTTTATAAGCAGGAGCAGCCGATGACACAGGTCGGCAATGTGCGCCCGGATATGACGGGTCGGCGTGTACGTGCGGTTGAAGAGCCGCTCGTTGCGCGTGTGCTGCAAAAAAATGTGCCTGTTAACGGCAAGCGTGAATGGGCTTTGGGCATGTTCAACAGTCTGAAGGTTTTTCCGCTGCGTGACAGCCGCGGACATTGCTACGGTGCCGTCAGCTTTGAAAGTGCTGCTCCCGATGATATTATTATTGCTCAGTCACTGGAGCTTTTGTGCAATCTGCGCCAGGATGTGAGCAATAACAGCAACTATCAGCGGCTGCGGCCTTCTGACGGCATTATGGTGGTAGATGCCAACAGAGTGATTGTTGCTGCCAACAACCGTGCACGTCATATGTTTGATGTTATGGATATTTCTCATCTTGTCGGCTGCCGTACCAACGATGTTGCTATAAATTGGCCGCTGGTCGGTATGGTTATGGAAACAGGCACGGCGGAAAGCAAGGAATTTACGATGCATGGCATTTTGCTTTCCATACGTATTCTGCCGGTAATTCCCAGGCCTAAGGCCGGTTGTGCTATTGTTATTTTGCAAGATATTACCGAGCTGCGCAAAAAGGACGAGGAGCTGCTGATAAAATCTGTTGTAATTAAAGAGATTCATCACCGCGTAAAGAACAATCTGCAGACCATCGCCAGCCTGCTGCGCCTGCAGGAGCGTCGCGCGCAGTGTGACGAAACCAAAATAGTTCTACGTGACTGCGTCAACAGAGTCAACAGCATTGCTATTGTGCATGAGTATCTTTCGCAGCAGGATACCGGTCTGATTGATGTCGGTAAGGTGGCCAAGGGAATTTATCAGGCGATTATCAGCAGCATGCTGCATCCGGAATTTATCCTGCATGCCGATTTCAAAGCAGATCCTGTACAGCTGCCGTCAGATAAAGCAACAAGTATCGCTTTGATTCTCAACGAATTATTGCAGAATACTATAGAACATGCTTACGAAGGCCGGATGAGCGGCAGCCTTAAGGTGCGCTTTGCGGAAGAAAGAAAGCGTTATGTTTTGTCAATTGCCGATGACGGTGTAGGCCTTCCGGAAGGCTTTTCATTAAACAGCAACCGTCAAAGCTTAGGACTGAAAATTATCAAGACTATGGCGGAAGCTGACCTGCAGGGAAGCTTTAGCTTGACGAATCGTGAGGATGGCGGTACACTTGCATTAGTAACAATTCCAAAGGGGGGGCTGGAAGATGTTAAATAAACTGAGAATATTATTGGCAGATGATGAAGCTATTTTGCGTCTTGATTTGCGAGAAATGCTGGCGGATGCCGGTCATAAAATAGTAGGCGAGACTGCCAACGGACAGGAAGCAGTAAAGCTGGCTAAAGAGTTAAAGCCTGATTTTATTATCATGGACGTAAAAATGCCGATTATGGACGGTATTACCGCAGCAAAAATTATTGCTGCCGATAATATTGCTCCGGTATTGCTGCTGACAGCTTACAGTCAGCAGGATATTGTCGAGAAAGCATCGGATGCAGGCGTTATCGCTTATCTGGTTAAACCTGTACGCGAGGAACAGCTTTTCCCGGCAATGGAGATTGCGGCCAAACGCTTTCAGGAAATGCATAAGCTTAATCTGGAGCTTGATAAGCTGAAGGAAAGCTTGGAAACACGTAAGCTGCTGGACCGTGCCAAGGGTATCCTGATGGCAGCGCACGGAATGACGGAGCAGGAAGCATACCGTAAGATGCAGCAGTTCAGTATGGCCAAACGTATCAGTCTGAAGGAGCTGGCGGAAAGCATTATTGCAGCTGCGGCCAAAAGACAACAATGAGCTGAAAGGGCAGTGCGAACTGCTCTTTTTTTGTGTTCAAGCAAAAATTTGGGCCTGAGAAGCAAAAAAACAGGACGCTGAAGCCGATTTTTGAGGGCGTGAAGCAGAAATTGCGACAATTTTGTAAAAAACAGCGAAAAAGTACTTGCAATTTTTCCTAATATGGATATAATAAGAATTGTGGTTAGCACTCGGAACAAATGAGTGCTAATAACCAAGAAGCAAATTGCTCTCACGTAAGTAAGAATACTCGAAAGGGGTTATAAAAATGTTAAAACCATTAGCTGATCACGTAATTGTAGAGGTTGTAGAAGTAGAAGAAAAAACTGCCAGCGGCATTTTCCTGCCGGATACCGCAGTAAAAGAAAAACCGCAACAGGGCAAGGTTCTGGCTGTAGGCAGAGGCAAATACAGCGACAACGGCACTCTGATTAAACCCGAAGTAAATGTTGGCGACGAAGTTATCTTCGCAAAATACAGCGGAACTCCTGTTAAACATCAAGGTAAGGATTACCTGATTCTTAGCGAACGCGATATCTTAGCAACCATTGAGAAGTAACATAAAAACTGTAATTAATTTTTAATTGAATTTTCAAAGGAGCGATATAAAATGGCTAAACAAATTCTGTTTAATGAAGAAGCTCGTCGTAGCCTGGAGCGTGGCGTAAATGCTCTGGCTGACGCTGTAAAAGTAACCCTCGGTCCTAAAGGCCGTAACGTTGTACTGGAAAAGAAATTCGGCGCACCGACCATCACCAATGACGGTGTAACCATTGCCCGCGACATCGAACTGGAAGATCCGTTTGAAAACATGGGCGCACAGCTGGTTAAAGAAGTATCCATCAAAACCAACGATGTTGCCGGTGACGGCACTACCACTGCTACCGTTCTGGCACAGGCTATGATTAACGAAGGTATGCGCAACGTTGCTGCCGGCGCTAACCCGATGGTTCTGAAAAAAGGTATCAAAAAAGCAGTTGATGTACTGGTTGACGAACTGAAAAATGTTTCCCAAAAGGTTGAAACCAAGGCTGCAAAAGCACAAGTTGCTTCTATTTCCGCAGCTGATGATGAAATCGGTAACCTGATTGCCGATGCTATGGAAAAAGTTGGCGACGACGGTGTTATCACTGTTGAAGAATCCAAGACCATGGAAACTCATCTGGAAACCGTTGAAGGCATGCAGTTTGACCGTGGCTACATTTCCCCGTACATGGCAACCGATGCTGATAAAATGGAAGCTGTACTGAGCAATCCGTACGTATTCATTACCGATAGAAAAATCACCATGATTGCTGACATTATGCCGGTTCTGGAAAAAGTTGTTCAAAACGGCGGCGAACTCTTAATCATCGCTGAAGATGTTGAAGGCGAAGCACTGGCAACCTTGGTTGTCAACAAACTGCGTGGCACCTTCAAAGCTGTTGCTGTTAAAGCTCCTGGCTTCGGTGACCGTCGTAAAGCAATGCTGCAAGATATCGCTACTCTGACCGGTGCAACCGTTATTAGTGAAGAAGTTGGCCGTAAGCTGGACAGCGCAAGCATGGCAGATCTTGGCCGCGCAGGTCAGGTTCGCGTAACCAAAGAATTGACTACTATCGTTGACGGCTTGGGCGATAAAGACGCTATTGCTGCACGTGTTGCTCAAATCCGTGCACAAATTCCGGAAACCACTTCTGATTTCGATAAAGAAAAACTGCAAGAACGTCTGGCTAAACTGGCCGGTGGCGTAGCTGTTATCAAAGTAGGCGCTGCTACCGAAGTTGAGCTGAAAGATAAAAAACTGCGCATTGAAGATGCTCTGAACGCTACACGCGCTGCTGTTGCCGAAGGTATTGTTGCCGGCGGCGGTACTGCTCTGCTGCAAGTACAGCCTGCTCTGGCAAAAATCAAAGCTACCGGCGATGAGAAGACCGGCGTAGAAATCGTTAAACGCGCTATTGAAGAGCCTGTTCGTCAAATCGCTTACAATGCTGGCCTGGAAGGCGCTGTTATCGTTGATACAATTAAACGCAGCCGCAAAGGCTATGGCTTCAACGCTCTGACTGAAGAGTATGTTGACATGATCGAAGCCGGTATCGTTGACCCGACTAAGGTTACCAGAAGCGCACTGCAAAATGCTGCAAGCATCGCTTCTATGGTTCTGACCACCGAATCCATCGTAGCCGACAAACCTGCTAAGGAAGGCGCTGCTATGCCGGCAATGCCTCCGATGGGCGGCGGCATGCCCGGTATGATGTAATCTGCAGGCCGGATGTCAAAACTGTATAATATAGCTTGAGTAGGCTATAGATAGCACACTCTGTTACTGATTTGGTAGCAGGGTGTGCTTTTTTGTTACAAAAAACCGCGGCTGAAAAAATTTTAGCTATTAGTGCAGTCTAATTATGTTTTTTGCTGGCAAATATGCTATAATAATTTCATTCTATGGACAGAAGGAGCTGTTGATAATGGGTGAAGCTGCAGCCGAAAAAGATTTTTACTGGAAGCTGTTCAAATCAACCTTTATAATTAGTGCCTTTACTATCGGCGGTGGTTTTGTAATCATTCCGCTGTTGAAGGCCAAATTTGTTGATGAGTATAAATGGATGGATGATAAGGAAGCGCTGAACCTTGTGGCGATTGCGCAGTCTGCGCCGGGTGTTGTGGCAGCCAATGCGGCAATTAGCATGGGCTACAAGCTTGGCGGTATCCGCGGTACGCTTACTGCTTTGCTGGCAACTATTTTGCCGCCGCTGATTACCTTGAGCATTATTTCCTACGCTTATGATGCCTTTGCACATAACCAGTATATTCAGCTGGTTTTGAAGGGCATGCAGTGCGGCGCGACGGCTATTATTATTAACGTTGCGATTGACCTGCTCAAAAAAGAGCTGAAGAAAAAATTGGCACTGCCGCTTTTGATTATTGTCGGTACCTTTATTGCCAATTATTTCTTTAATGTAAATCTGATGTATGCAGTCGTTGTGGATGCTGTTATCGGCTTCTTCCTGCTGCGTGACAAGAAGTACGCGTAAGGAGGCGGCGAGATGTATATTTATTGGGAGCTTTTCTGGAGCTTTGTCAAGGTTGGTGCCTTTTGCGTCGGCGGTGGTTATGCTTCGATGCCGCTGATTCAGGCGGAGGTTATTGAAAATCATGCATGGATGACTATGCCGCAGTTTATTGATATTTTTACGATTTCGCAGATGACGCCGGGTCCTATTGGTATCAATGCGGCGACGTTCGTCGGTACGAAGGTTGCAGGCTTGCCCGGTGCTGTTGCGGCAACTGTGGGCTTTGTTTTCCCTTCTGTATTTATCGTGCTGGCACTCGCAAAATTATTCTTCAAATATGGTGATATCGGTCCGATTCGCGGTATTCTGAACGGTCTGCGTCCTGCGGTTGTGGCACTCATCTGCTCTGCCGGACTGAGCTTTGTAATGCTGGCGCTGTGGAATACGGAAACCTTGCCGAAGGATTTTACCAAGGTTGATTTGCTTGGCTGCATTGTGCTGCCGATTTCCCTGTGGTGTATCCGTCATAAGATGAGTGTTATCCGTACACTGTGCATGAGCGGTGTTTTGGGCTTGATTTTGGGTATTGCGGGTATTCGCTGATATTTAATGCAATAGCGCGCTGCGTTGTGAGCTTTGGCTTGCGGCATGGCGCGCTTTTTATTATGTTGAAGTTAACTCCTGGAAATTAACGGTTGACGCAAGCGGAATTCTGCTATATAATAGATACAGTTAACCAACGAATAGCGTCGGTTAACTACTAAGGTTAGGGATGTGAATTACAATGCAAAAAATTATTACACTGGCCGAGAAGGTTTTAAACGGTCAGGATATTACTAAAGAAGAAGCTGAATTTTTGATTAACGTGAGCGATGACGACACCATGCTGCTTTTGGCCATGGCTGACAAGATTCGCCAAAAATATGCCGGCGATGCTGTTGACTGCTGTGCAATCATCAACGGCCGCAGCGGTAAATGCAGCGAGAACTGCAAGTTCTGCGCACAATCCGCACATTATCATACCGGTGTTAAGGAATACGGTCTGCTGAGCGAAGAGGAAATCTTCAATGCAGCTAAAAAAGCTAAGGAAGCAGGCGCTGTACGCTTCTCCATCGTTACCAGCGGTCGCGGACAGAGCAAAGCCGATGACTTTGAAAATATCTGCCGTACACTGAAACGTATTAAAGAAGAACTGCACATTGAAGTTTGCGCTTCTTTGGGCATTTTGACTGTAGAGCAGGCAAAAGAGCTGCGCAAAGCCGGTGTAACCCGCTATCATTCCAATCTGGAAACCGCAGGCAGCAATTTCCCGAATATCTGCAGCACTCATACCTATGCTGATAAATTTGTTACCATCAAAAATGCACAGGCTGCTGGCCTGCGTGTTTGCAGCGGTGGTATTTTAGGCCTTGGTGAAACACGTGAGCAGCGTGTTGAATGGGCCTTCACTCTGAAGGAACTTGGCATTGACAGTGTACCTCTGAATATGCTGACTCCGATTCCGGGCACTCCGTTTGAAAACAACAAACCGCTGCCGCCGCTGGAAATTCTGCGTGCGTTCGCTCTTTTCCGTTTTGTTCTGCCGAAGGCACAAATCCGTACGGCAGGCGGTCGCGAAGTAAATCTGCGTGACCTGCAGGCATTGGCACTCAATGGCGGTGCAAGCGGCATTATGATCGGCGGTTATCTGACGACTGCCGGCCGTGGTACTGACCGCGATATGCAGATGCTCAAGGATCTTGATCGTCCGCGCAGCATGCCGAATCTTGATTAATTAGTTTTCCATGAATTTTTAATACAAATCTTACACCTTAAAATCTCAAAAAGATAAGCAGACTGTAGTTGCGAGCAGTCTGCTTATTTTTTATATGTGCGTGATAACGCACTATCTTCTGCATCATCAATCCCTCGACGTATGAAAAATACGCCGTCGGGATTGCTTCTTTGAATCCGGTACGTTCTGACGCACATATTTATTTGATAACACACCTTCTTCCGCATCATCAATCCACATAACCAATCCATCATTTATTTACGGACGCACTGCCCTCTACGGCAAAATTTATGATATAATATAATTTGCTAATGACTTTAAAGAGGTGAAGCAAAATGCAGTCACACTTTCTTATTATTACCGGTATGTCCGGTGCAGGCAAAACGCAGGTTGTGCGTACCCTGGAGGATTTAAATTTCTTTTGCATTGACAATTTGCCGGCGACCTTGATTCCTAAGTTTGCGGAGCTTTGCCGTCAGACTTCGGAGGAAAAGGTAGCTCTTGTTGTTGATATCCGTGGCGGACGCTTTTTTGATAAGCTGCTGCAGGTTTTGGATGAGATGGAGGCCAGCGGCCAAAAATACGAGCTGCTGTTTTTGGATGCTTCCGATGCGACTTTGGTGCGCCGTTACAAGGAAACGCGTCGTCGTCATCCCTTGGGTGAGCGCAATACCTTGCTGAAGAATATTACCTGTGAGCGTGAATTGCTTGATCCGTTGCGCGAAAAGGCTACGCATATTATTGATACCTCGACGCTGACTACAGCGCAGCTGAAGGCTAAGGTAACGGAAATGTTTGGCGAGGGCTCGTCCAAAGAGCGCATGGGTATTGTTGTGCGTTCGTTCGGCTTCAAGCATGGTCTGCCGCTGGACAGTGATCTGGTGCTGGATGTGCGTTTTTTGCCGAATCCGTTTTATGTGGAGGAGCTGCGCAATATGACTGGCAACGACCGCCCGGTAGCGGATTTTATCTGCCGCTATCCGCAGACCTTCCAGTATCTGAAGCTGGAGGAGCAGCTGCTTGATTTTCTTGTACCGCAATATATTAACGAAGGCAAGGCACAGCTTGTTATCAGCGTCGGCTGCACAGGAGGACAGCACCGCAGCGTTTTTATTGCCAATAAATTGTACGAATATCTGCGTGAAAAGGGTTACAGCGTTGATGTGACGCATCGTGATATTCCTCACAGAAAGTAAGGGAGGAGCCTAATGGGGTGGATTAGTTGGCTGTGTCCCGGCATAAATTTGAAGCGTTGGCTGCTGCTTTTTGCGGTAGGTGTACTTTTATGTGCTTTGGGACTGGCTTTGTTTTTTAATTATCAGCTGATGGGCAAGGCAGAAGAACTGCTCTTCCAGATGACCTATCTGACAACAGGACGCTATTCGAATGGCCTGATTATGACGATGGGTGTGGGCTTTCTTATTGTAGGCTTTGCTATTATGGTATACGGAACGCGTCGCTTAATCAGTTCGGTAGTATCTGTTGTAGTGCCCGACAAAAACGGTTCATTGATGGAAACGATTTTTATGCAGCGCAAGCTGACACGTGGCCCTGCTATCACCGTTGTCGGTGGCGGTACCGGTTTGTCGACGCTGCTGCGCGGCATGAAGTATATCACCAATAATTGTACGGCCGTAGTAACAACTGCTGATGACGGCGGTTCCTCCGGACGTCTGCGTAAGGAGCTGGGTATTATTCCTCCCGGTGATTTGCGTAACTGCCTGACAGCTCTTGCTGACCGTGAGCCGCTGATGGAACGTTTGATGCAGTATCGCTTTCAGGGCGATTCCCCGCTTGCAGGGCATTGCTTCGGCAATCTGTTTATTGCGGCGATGGCGCAGGCCGAGGGCGGCATGGAGGCCGGACTCAATGCTACGAGTCAGATTCTGAAGGTGCGCGGCAGGGTTATTCCGTCTACGCTGGAGGATATCCGCCTGCAGGCACGGATGACTGACGGCAGCATTGTGACAGGCGAATCCGAGATTCCCAAGGTGCGCAAGCATATTAAGAAGATGATGATGCTGCCGGCGGATGCACAGGCGGCAAACGGAGCTATCGATGCAATTTTAAATGCCGATGTGCTTATTTTCGGACCGGGAAGCCTGTATACCAGTGTTATTCCTAACCTTTTGGTTGAGGGAATCCGTGATGCTGTTGTACGGTCGAAGGCAATCAAAATTTACATCTGCAATGTTATGACACAGCCCGGCGAAACCGACGGCTACGGTGCTTATGACCATGTGCAGGCGTTGATTGATCATGTCGGTACACAGTTTTTGGATTACGCTATTGTCAATTCCCAGGATGTCACTTCGGAGCAGCTGCGTCAGTATGATGCTGAAGGCTCGCGTCCTATAACGCCGGATATTGATAAAATCCGCAGTCTGGGGATTACGGTTGTGCCGGCGCGCTTGATAAGCAAGGATGATCTGGTGCGCCATGATCCGCGTAAGTTGGCGCGTGTGCTTATTGCTTTAATTTATCGTCTGCGTCTTTTTGGACGCGGCATGCAGTTTTTCGATTACTTCTTTATGCGTGCGGGCATGAAGAAGCTGTATAAACAAAAATAAAACCAGACGCTGCAGCCTTGTCGGCTGAGAAGGGAGGAGTCTGCTTGTCTTTTTCCAATGATGTAAAAAATGAATTATCTCGTATAGAAACTAACGATGCGACCGGTGACAAGGCAGAACTGCTCGGTCTTTTGCGTATGAGCGGTGCGATTGTCATCCGCGGTATGAATATAGGTATTCACTTTTCTACTGAAAATGCTGCTTTGGCCAGACGTGTACTGCAGCTGTTGAAAAGCAATTATCAGGTGCAGACGGAGGTAGTTATTACCCGTTCACGCCGTTTGAAGAAGAATAACCGTTATCAGGTACATGTAGTGCCGGCGCCTCAGGTAAGCAAGGCGCTGAACGAGCTGCAGCTGTTGAGCGTAGAGGGCGATTTAAAAAATCCGCTGCTCTCGCATCACGAGGGCAAGCGCACCTTTTTGCGCGGAGCTTTTTTGGGCGGCGGCAGTATCAGCCGTCCGGCCAGTGATTACCATCTGGAGATGGTGACAGGCAACGAGGATTTTGCGCAGACAATTATTAAGGTTATGCAGAGCTTTTCCTTGAAGGCCAAGCTGACCGACAGAAAAAACGAGTACATTGTTTATCTGAAGGATGGCGAAAGCATTATCAGCTTTTTGAGCGTTATCGGTGCGCATAATGCGATGATGGAGCTGGAAAATGTCCGTATTGTCAAAGAAATGCGCAACAATGTCAACAGAGCGGTAAATTGCGAAACTGCGAACCTGAACAAGGTGGTTAAGGCTGCCGTGCGTCAGGTAAGCTGCATCCATTATATTGATGAGCATATGGGCTTGAGCGAGCTGCCTCAGGGATTGCAGGATACGGCGCGTCTGCGTCTGCAATATCCGGATGTGTCGTTAAATGATTTGGTAGAATACTCCGGTGGTTTGGGCAAATCCGGCATCAACCATCGTTTGAAAAAGCTGCAGGATATTGCAGTAGGTTTAGGTATGGAATTGGAGAAAGCAGATAAATGATTAAGAAAGTATGCTTAGTATTCCTGGCGCTGGTTGTCGTACTTTTGGCGGCTGCTGGTGTTGCATGGAAGCTTAACGGCGAGCGTTGGCAGCAGGAATATGCGGCCTTCAGAAAAACCGGTGCACCGGTACTGATGTATCACGCTGTCGGTCCGGAAGAAGGCGCAGACTGGCCTAAAACGCTGATTATGAAGCCGGAGCTGTTTGAATCGCATTTGCAGTACCTGAAGGAGCAGGGCTATACGATTGTGACGGTAGCAGAGCTGGCAGAGCGTTTGCAGCAGGGAAAAAGTGTAGATAAGTATGTTGCCTTGAGCTTTGATGATGGCTATAAGAATAATCATAGCGTGGTGCTGCCGTTACTAAAGAAGTATGATGCCAAAGGTTCTTTCTTTGTCATCAACAAGGATATCGGCGATGAGCTGCATATGAATGAGCAGGAAATTAAGGAGCTGATTGCTGCCGGCATGGAGCTTGGCTCGCATACCTACAGCCATAATCCGCTGGCTGCCATTGACGAAAAATATCTGGTTTGGGAAACAGATACGTCGCGTTATTGGCTGAAGAAAAAATTTGACGGCTATATCGTGCGTACTCTGGCTTATCCTAACGGCAGCTATAACGAAAGGGTTATTGCTGCGGCGAAAAAATACGGCTTTTACAGGGCGCTGACTGGGCATGTAGGTGTCAATACGGCGGCTACCTATCAAAAGGCACCTTTCGAAATGTACCGCGTAACAGTTGCTGATGACGGTAACGGACTTGAAGGCTTCAAGAAACGCCTGGAACAGGCATATTTCTTTGGCTTTTTGCAGACTAAGGGCATTGATATCAATATTGTGCGCGACATATTTGTGCGCTAAGTAAAATTTAGGGAGGCGGTTGTCTCCCTTTTCTTTTGCAAGTAATGTTAACTGTAAAAATAAAATAGGTTGACAATAAATAAAAACTGGCGTATCCTATAAACTATGAACTGTAACAGAGGTTACAGAAGCTTTGGAGGCGTAAAATATGCATTTGAGTACTAAGGAACTGATTTTATGCGCATTGTTTATTGCGCTTATTACTGTGGGAACGTTTATTAAAATTCCGGTAGGCACCGATGTCTATACACTGCAGTTTTTGTTTACTTTGCTGGCCGGTCTGCTGCTCGGACCGCGTCTGGGCGCGATTGCTGTCGGCACTTATGTTGTCATGGGCCTGGTCGGAATTCCTGTTTTTGCATCAGGCGGCGGCCCCGGTTATATTGCACAGCCGACGTTCGGTTATCTGCTGGGCTTTATCGTGCAGGCATGGGTAAACGGTGCCTGGGCGCGCAAGGCTAAGCAAATTAATTTCCGTAGCCTGTTGGAAGCAAATCTTGTTGGTATGGTAATTGTTTATCTGTTTGGACTCGTATGGTTCTATGTAGTATCCAATTATATAATCAATGCACCGATTTCCGTGTGGGCAGTTATCTGGTACTGCGGTATTCTGCAGGTTATTCCTGATGTTGTGCTCTGCATTGGTGCGGCGATGCTGGGTGTGCGCGGTTATAAGGCCGGCATTTGGCTGAAGGCATAAAAAAGCAGTCCTTGCAATCTTATAAAAAGGTTGCGGGACTGCTTTTAGCTTTTTAGAAGGCCTTCTGCAGGAAGGCATCCAGGGAAGATTCGTTCATGCTGCCGACGATACGTGCAACTATATGGCCGTCGGCGCTGATGATGTAGGATGCAGGAATAGCGTCAATGCCGTAGGCTCGTCCAAGTGCCTGGTGGTCGCCGTAGGCAGCGGGGAAGGAGTAGCCTTTGCTTTTGATGAAGCGTGCAGGATCCTGTTCGTTATCATCTACGCTTAGAATAACAAAATGCATTTTATCTTTATATTCGGCGTATTTCTTTTCAATATGCGGCAGCTCGCCTACACAGGGAGGGCACCAGGTAGCCCAAAAATTGATGAAAACAGGCTTGCCCTTCAAGTCACTCAGGCGCATGGTTTTGCCGCTGCCTAACTCCTTGTAGCTGAAATCGGGTGCGGCTTCGGCAGCTGAGGCAGCAGCGGTGTTCATCTGCGGTTTGCTGTCGGCAGTTTTATCGGAAAAAGGACAGCTGCAGCCTGCGGTAAATAATAGCAGCGCAGTCAGAGATAAGGTGAGCAGGATTTTTTTCATGTTGACCTCCTTATAAGAATAAAAGAAAAATGGTATATATAAATTAAAACTTTTTGCCGAGAGAAATTGCCTTTACCGGGCAGACCTTGCGGCATTCACCACAGGCGATACATTCGCTGTCACCTACATGCCGGCAATCCATTTTGCAATGCTCCATACAACGGTCGCAGTTGATGCACTTTACGGCATTTAACTTCATGCCAAAGAGGGAGATTTTATTAAACAGTCCGTAAATAGCGCCTAAAGGGCAGATGAAGCGGCAGAAGGGGCGATAGATGAAGATGGCTGTCAGTACGGTAAGGCACAGCAGTGTTAGCTTCCAAATAAACAGCTGGCCCAAAAGCTCACGAATCTGCGGCTTGAAAAATGCCAATGGCAGAGCAGCCTCCAAAGTACCTGCGGGGCAGATAAATTTACAGAAGGCAGGTACGCCGCTGCCGGTGAAATGGTAAAAGGCTAAGGGCAAAAGCAGAAGAAAAATCAATGCAATAAAATATTTCAGATAGCTGAGCAGATATGTAAAGCGGTTGCGCTGCAGCTTAGGCGTAGGAATTTTGTAGAGCAATTCCTGTACAAGGCCGAAGAGACAGCCCCAGCCGCAGATAAGACGTGCAAAGATTAACGCAAAGAACAGAATAAAGCCCAGCACATAGAAGGAAATGCGCAAAAATACACCGCTGAGTGAGCTTTGCAGCGAACCAAGCGGGCAGGCGCCCAAGGCTCCGGGGCAGGAATAGCAGTTTAACCCCGGCAGGCAGATATTCTTGCTGCTGCCATTCCAGATATTGCCATCGGTAAAGCCTGCAAAATTGCCGTTATATAGGAGGGCGGTGCAAATTTGTACAAGCTTACGTTTAACCAATGCCGATACACTCCAGACAAATTGTCGCTGCCTTGCGCCAAACGGCAAGATATTCTCTGTTGCAGATACCATACGTCAGCATGGCGGCAGCGCTCAGAAGGATTAAAATACGTGTTATTTTCATAGCAAGCAGACCTCCTATATAATTACTAAGAATATTCTAGCATATACGATGAAATTTTACTATGAATGCATGACTATACATTATTGAGGTTGGGTAGCAAATAGCAGAAAATAATATTAAATTATTTCTATCCGCGTGTTGCAATTATTTTCTGACAGGTGTTGTATGGATAAAAGCGTTTAAACAGGCTATAATAAAACAGATAATGCAATGGAAGAATATAGGTCGCGAAATAGTATTTGTAAATGAGCAATTTAAAAAAATCCTTGCAAAATAGGCAAAAACAAGGTAAAATAAAACAAGTAATAATATATTTTTTCGGAGGTAATCGTTATGCGTAAACACATCAAAACTGTTAATAAAGCAATGCTGAACAAAACTCTGCGTACCGGTGGCTGCGGCGAGTGCCCGGCTTCCTGCCAATCCGCTTGCAAAACTTCCTGCACCGTTGGCAACCAGGTTTGCGAACACTGCAAATAATATCTGAGCTTAATGCAGCTCCCTGTCTGGTGCAGGGGGCTGTTTTACTATCTATGCAAAAAAGAAAGGTTGGAATACATGCTGATACATAAAATGCGTCTTGATGACAATATGGCTGTGCTGGATATCAACAGCGGTGCCGTTCATCTTGTAGACGATGTTATTTACGATTTACTCGATTATTATGATGGCAGCAACGATGCTGAGGCTATGGCTGCTTTGAAGGATAAATACAGCGAAGAGGATTTGCGCGATGCATTGGAAGAAATGCACGGCCTGCAGGATGAAGGTCTGCTTTTCAGCCCTTCCTTTGATGTACCGCCGACTTTTGCCGAAAAGCCGATTGTCAAATCCCTGTGCCTGCTTGTAACTCATGACTGCAATCTGCGCTGCGGTTATTGCTTTGCCGACACCGGTTCTTTCGGTGGCTGCCGTCAGCTCATGAGCAAGGAAACTGCGGAAAAGGCTATTGAGTTTGCTATTGAAGGCAGCAAGAAGCGCCATAATCTGGAACTGGATATGTTCGGCGGTGAACCGCTGATGAACTGGCCGGTTGTTGTACATATTACCGAATATGTACGCCGTCGCGAAAAAGAAACCGGTAAGAATATTAAGCTGACGCTTACTACCAACGGTACTCTTTTGAATGATGATAATATCAAATTCCTCAATGATAACCGTGTTATGCTGGTTCTGAGCCTGGATGGCAAGAAGGAAACTCATGATGCTATGCGTCCGTTCCCGAATAAAGCCGGCAGCTATGATGCAGCTGTACGCGGCTTCAAGAAGGTAATTGACAGCCGTGAGGGCAAAAACTACTATCTGCGCGGAACCTATACCCATTTCAGCACCCATTTCTGTGAGGATGTGCTTGATATGACTAAGGTTGGCAAGGAGATTTCCGTAGAGCCGGTAGTAGGCATTGATGAACCCTGGGTATTGACCGAGGAAGATCTGCCGGTAATTTTCGATGAATACGATAAGCTGGCACGCGCATATCTGGAGCGTCGTCGCGAAGGAAATCCCTTTGACTTCTTCCATTTTAATGTAGCACTTGATAACGGTCCGTGCGTAGCTAAGCGCTTGGCAGGCTGCGGCGCCGGTCATGAATACTATTGCATTACCGCTGATGGCGATATTTATCCGTGCCACCAGTTTGTAGGCCGCGAACAATATAAGATGGGTACCTTGGATACCGGTATTGTTACACCTGAGATGGTGCAGAAGTTCCGTCATACTCATGTTCTTACTAAGCCGGAGTGCAGCAAATGCTGGGCACGCTTCTTCTGTAGCGGTGGCTGCCACGCCAATGCGGATTTAATTAACGGCGATATTACCAAGCCTTATGAGTATGGATGTCGCCTGCAAAAGAAACGTCTGGAGAATGCTATCATTGTTCAGGCTGTTCTGTCTGCCGAAGCACAGGAAGGCGAGGACCTGCGGCCGCATATTAACAATTTCACTTACGAAAAATAACAGATAGTTTCTCGTGCGCTCTGCGAAAGCAGAGCGCATTTTTACGTTTTCGTCGATAATAGTGAAAAATGCCGGGAAAAACAAGCAGGAATTTTGCTGCTGAGAAAGAAAAAAATCTCGAAAATTTTTCGGGAGAAAGTGATTTTTTTACACAGAATTTGCCGTTTTTCGGTAGAAAATCTAACTTTTTTTGAGATTTTTTGAAGAAATTTTAATGCCGATAAAGGCGATAATCAAGCATGTTTCTTTTTCCACTAACCCTAGTGTTTCACGAAAAATGTTAAAAAAGTAACAAAAAAGGTGTTGACATAATGCAGGTCACATGGTATTATATACAAGTCGACGCGATACGGCAACAAAACAAAAGCCAAAATCGCTAGGCACTGAACCTTGAAAACTGAACATTGAACCTAGAAAAAAGCGAATGTGCGGGTCGAGCGCGAAAGCGCAAGACCAAGTCAAATAACTTCTTTTTTAAATAATAAGAGCTAGATTAGTTCTTCAATAAACTTTATTGGAGAGTTTGATCCTGGCTCAGGACGAACGCTGGCGGCATGCCTAACACATGCAAGTCGAACGGAGAAAGTTCAACACCAAGTATTTCATCCGCTGAAGTGTAGCGGTAAAAATTGCGAAGCAATTTTTACTACGCATTAAAAGCATGAACTAACACGGCGGTTGAAGTATTAGGTGTTGAACTTTCTTAGTGGCGAACGGGTGAGTAACGCGTGGGCAACCTGCCCTCTAGATGGGGACAACATCCCGAAAGGGGTGCTAATACCGAATGTGACAGCAATCTCGCATGAGGATGCTGTGAAAGATGGCCTCTGTTTATAAGCTATCGCTAGAGGATGGGCCTGCGTCTGATTAGCTAGTTGGTGGGGTAACGGCCTACCAAGGCGATGATCAGTAGCCGGTCTGAGAGGATGAACGGCCACATTGGGACTGAGACACGGCCCAGACTCCTACGGGAGGCAGCAGT
>OLGF01000074.1_pt1 | contig 110610 bp, 132 predicted proteins | sample 1604971 | NCBI WGS metagenome assembly OLGF01 (sample SAMEA3888902, study PRJEB22519) | human gut metagenome | biome: human gut; feature: human-associated habitat; material: faeces | place: Denmark | collected 2011 | reverse complement strand
GCCTCTTGAACCCCATTCAAGCGCGCTACCAAACTGCGCTACACCCGGTCAACCGAGCTGTCTCGAATCAGCTTTATTATTATAGCGGATATGAAGGAGAATGTCAACAGGGTTTTGCAAAAAATATAATTTTTGCATTTTTCCGCGCAAAGCGCTGCATAAATCCGACGGCGGATGCTTGACTTTCCCGCGCAGGTGCGCTATACTTAATATCCTACCATAATAGCAAAGGAGGTGTGCCCCATGGCAGAGGACAAGTGTGGGAAAAAAATGATTGCCGTCAACCGTGAGGTGCGCCACGAATACTTTGTCATCGAGGCACTGGAAACAGGCATCGAGCTGGTAGGCACCGAGGTCAAGAGCCTGCGCGCCGGAGGGGTCAACCTGAAGGATTCCTGGGCAGACATTGATGACGGCGAGCTGATCGCTAAGGGCATCCATATCAGCCCCTATGAGCAGGGCAACATCTTCAACAAGGACCCGCGCCGTCCGCGGCGTTTGCTGGCACACAAGGCGGAGATCCGCCGTCTGGGGCAGCAGATCAAGCTGCAGGGCTACACGCTGGTACCGCTCTCTCTTTACTTTAAAAAGGGGCGCGTCAAGCTGGAGCTGGGCCTGTGCAAGGGCAAAAAGCTGTACGACAAACGTGCGTCTGCTGCGGCGCGCGACGCCAAGCGCGACATTGACCGTGCACTCAAAACGCAGCGATAAGTTGTTTCTACTTCACTTTCCCGGTGGGCTTGCCTGCCGAATATACGGGGCTGTAATGGTTTCGACGGGGAGAGAGAGGCGTGAGCAGCGGGCCGTGGCGGTGACCCACGATAAAAGCGCCAACTTAAATTAACTGACAACAATTATCCTGTTGCCGTAGCTGCCTAATTAGGCGCTGCCGTCCTGCCTGTGTTAGTACCGCATGGGGTCAGGGCGTCGATTAGGTACTGAACGTGAACGGGCTTAAGCTTTGCGGCCCGGCATGAACTTATGAAGCTACCAAGGTGTAGTGCGTGTGTGCTCGCCCACACCAAGGGAAATTTAATAAACACACTGCGCCCGGAGATACTCTAACTGATTTCTTTTCGGACACGGGTTCGACTCCCGTCAGCTCCACCATATTGTGCAAATCCGAACTCAATCTTCTTTGTGAAGCATTGTTTCGGATTTGTTTTTGTTTTAGAGGATGTGGATCAGTCCACATCCTCTTTTTTCGGCGCATCGTAAGTAAACGCCTGTTTAGAATTCCAGATGCCAGCCGTGGTCGGGTCGCTCCCGCCAACCCGCGGGCCGCACATACCCGGCCCCTACAACGCAAAAAAACAAAAAGCCGCTTACCTCAAACGAGATAAGCGGCTTTTGGCAGGGGTAGAAGGATTCGAACCCTCGGCACGCGGTTTTGGAGACCGCTGCTCTACCAACTGAGCTATGCCCCTATACTAATGATGCCCACAATGCGTATCTTGCACTGTGGGCATCAGCGCTGGAGCTGCTAAGCAGATTTGAACTGCTGACCTCATCCTTACCAAGGATGCGCTCTACCAACTGAGCTATAGCAGCGTATGGCGACCCGAATCAGGCTCGAACTGACGACCTCTAGCGTGACAGGCTAGCGTTCTAACCAACTGAACTACCGGGCCATACCCAGCTTTGTGCGCTGCCGTGGCAGCTGCAACGTTGTTAATTATAGCGGCTGACACGCAAAATGTCAACACTTTTTTTGATATTTTTTACCGATTTTTTCAGCTTCGGTAAAATACAGCGCAGTTGCGTAAAAACCTAAAGAACATTGCATTCCGGGGCAGGGCGTGGTATGATAGATTATATCAGAGCTTCGGGCGGAAGAACTGCAGCTCCTCGCCGCGATGTATCCGCTGCAGACCGGCCCAGTGCCGCGTGACCATGATAACGGCATTCAGGGCCAGTACAGCACCGGCCTCGGTGCCGTATTGCAGCCAGCCCACCGGCACAGCCAGCGCGGCAATCAGCACCGCGCCTACCGGCAGATAGCCGGTCAGCAACACAGCCACGCCGCCCGCCAGACAACACAGCACACCGGTGACGGGCAGGTACAGCATGAGCCACGCGCAGGTGACGGCCACGCCCTTGCCGCCCCGGCCCTTGTACCAAATCGGCCAGTTGTGCCCGAGCACCGCGCCAAGCCCGCCGTACAGCAGAGCGGTAAGCCCCAGCTCCGGCGCAAGCTGGTGGCAGAACCAGCAGGCCACCGCAGTCTTGATGACGTCGCCCGCCAGAACCAGCAGCCCGGCCTTTTTACCAAGATGTGTCGCGATATTCGCCATGCCGGGGTTGCCGGTGCCAATATCCCGCGCACTGACGCCCGCTGTGCACCGCGCCACGACCTCCGCTGTCAAAAAACCGCCGAACAGATACCCCGCCAGCAGGCAAAGTCCCCGCAAAAATAGTGCCATACGCCTGCCCCTCCTTTTCCTTACAGTATGGGTGCGCCGCGCCCGATTTAACCATGTCAGAGGAAGTATATTATGGAACTGCAAGCATTGCAACAGGAATGCCTGGCCTGCCGCCGCTGCGGCCTGTGCGAGACGCGCCACAGCGTCGTCTTTGGCCAGGGTGCCGCACATGCCGAGGTCATGCTCGTAGGCGAGGGCCCCGGTGCCAACGAGGATGAGCAGGGTCTTCCCTTTGTGGGCAAGAGCGGCCAGCTGCTGGACCACTATCTGGAGGCCGTCGACTTGAGCCGTGACGAAAACGTCTATATTGCCAATATCGTCAAATGCCGCCCGCCGCAGAACCGCGACCCGCTGCCGGAAGAATCCGCCGCGTGCATGCCTTGGCTGCGCCAGCAGTTTCAGCTGATCCGTCCCAAAATCGTTGTCTGTCTGGGCCGCGTGGCCGCGCAGCGGATGCTCGACCCGGGCTTCTCGATTTCCCGCGACCACGGTAAATTTTTCGACAAGCAGGGCACACTGTTCATGGCGACCTACCACCCCGCAGCGCTGCTGCGTTACCCAGACAACAAGCCTGCTGTATTTGGCGACTTTGTGGCCCTGCGGCAGAAAATCACAGAGGTCTGCGAACATACCTATTAAAAAGATACCACCGGATGCAAGGAGGAAAGCGGCATGGAGCCTGAAGCGTTGGCACTGACGCTGCCCATACGGCGTCTGGTGGAGTTTTTATTGCGCACCGGCAGCATTGACAGCCGCTTTACCGGCTTTGACCGCGCGCTGGAGGGCGCACGCCTGCACCGCAAATTGCAGCGTGCCGCCGTAAAAGAGTACCCGGACTACCAGGCCGAGGCGGCGTTGAAGCAGGACTACGCCTGTGCCCAAATCACCTACACGCTGGAGGGCCGTGCCGACGGTATTTTTACCGATACTGACGGCATGCCGACCATTGATGAGATCAAAACCACAACTCTGCCGCCAGAGCTCATCACCGGTGAGCAAAGCTCGGAGCACTGGGCACAGGCGCAGATCTATGCGGCCATCTACGCGCGGCAGAACGGCCTGCCCGCTATGCGGGTGCGGCTGACCTACTTTCAGGTCGATGAGGAACTGGAATTTCGTTTCAGTCATGACTACACCGCCGACGCGCTGGACGCCGTTGTGACCGACCTGCTGACGCAGTACGCGCCGTGGGCCAAGCGTGCCGCCGAGTGGCAGCGCATCAGCCGCGCGTCACTGGCGGCGCTGCAATTTCCGTTTCCCGGCTATCGTCCGGGCCAGCGGGCCATGATCGGCGCGGTGTACAAGATTTGCACCGAGGGCGGGCAGCTGCTCTGCCAGGCACCCACCGGCATCGGCAAGACGATGAGCGTGCTGTTCCCGGCGTTAAAGGCTGTGAAGCAGGGCGGCCCCGTCTTTTACCTGACAGCCCGCGGCACGACCCGTGCGGCAGCGGAGAACGCGCTGGCGCTGCTGCGGGCGTCCGACGCCGATTTAAAGCTGCGCAGCGTAACGCTGACCGCCAAGGACAAAATCTGTATGCAGGATCGGCGCGAGTGTACGCCCGAGGCATGCCCCTATGCCAAAGGCTACTATGATCGCGTCAGGACGGCGCTGTGGGATGCGCTGGACACCCACGCTCTGACCGCTGACGCCCTGCAGATGCTGGCTCGCAGACATAAGGTCTGTCCGTTTGAGCTGGGGCTGGATCTAAGCCTGTGGTGTGATGTAGTCATCGGGGACTACAACTACCTGTTTGACCCCGTCGTGCATTTGGAACGCTTTTTTGACACAGCGGGGGACTATCTGTTTCTGCTCGATGAGGCACATAATCTTCCGGACCGCGCCCGGGACATGCACAGTGCCGTCCTTGCCAAAAGCGCCTTCTACGACGCCAAAAAGCGGCTGGGCAAGGGCAAAAGCAGCCTGAAAAACGCACTGACAAAGGTCAATGACATCTTCATCGAGTGGCGGCACCGCTGCGAGGAAGCGCCCGGCGACAGCCGCTTTGGCCGCACGTTCTTTGAAAAGTCCCGCGCCGATGCGCTTGACCGCGCGCTGACAAGGCTCTGCGAGCCGCTGGAGATCTGGCTTGACGAGCACCGCGACCCCGACGAGACCCACGAGGCACTGCTGCAATTATACTTTGACATCCGCGCCTGGCTGCGCGTGGCGGATACGTTCGACGATCACTTTGTACTGCAAATCTCTGCCCACGGCAGTGAGGTCCGTGCCGCAATGCTCTGCCTGGACCCGAGTGACTTTCTGGCGGCGGACTTTGCCAAGGGCCGCGCGGCGGTGCTGTTCAGCGCGACGCTGGCTCCGGCAGGCTATTACAGAGATCTGTGCGGTCTGCCCGATGCCCGCGCTGTAGCGCTGCGCAGCCCGTTTGATACGGAGCATCTGGGCCTGTGGTGCGCCCGCCACGTCAGCACCCGCTACAAGGACCGCGCGGACAGCATTGCCAAGGTCGCCGATCTGCTGGCCGTGATGTCCGGGGCGAGGGCCGGGCACTATCTGGCGTTTTTTCCGAGCTACAGCTACTTACAGCAGGTGTGGGAGGATTTCACCGCCCGCTACCCGGACCAGCCGACCCTCTGTCAGGAAAGCGCTATGGACGAGGGAAAACGCGCGGAGTTTCTGGCACAGTTTCAGAAATCCGACGGCAGACCGCTGTTGGGCTTTGCGGTGCTGGGCGGCGTTTTTGGCGAGGGCGTCGATCTGACGGGGGAGAGCCTCATCGGCGCAGCCATCGTCAGCCCGGGCCTGCCGCAGGTCGGCCCGCGGCAGGAGCAGCTGCGCGATTACTTTGAGCAGACGCGCGGCTCCGGCTTTGACTATGCCTACCGCTTCCCCGGCATGAACAAGGTTTTGCAGGCGGCAGGCCGGGTCATCCGCACGCCGGAGGACCGCGGCGTTGTCCTGCTCATTGATGACCGGTTTCTGGCCCCCGACACCCGCCGCCTGATGCCGCCGCACTGGGAGCAGCTGAAAACCGTGGACTCGGCGCAGGCGCTGACAGCGGAGCTGGCCGCATTCTGGAAATAACACCTGTCAGGCGCCTGAAATCTGCCGCCGCTGCGCAAGAAAATACGCTTTTGCCATCCGGTGCTGTTTTGCCGAAAAGAACGCAAAATTTGTGTGGTCAGCCCTCTTGCATTTGTATCTGTGCGTGCTATAATACAATCCGCACGAAATTATGCACGTATATAATAGGGTATGAAAAATTATGACAAAAGACCTTACGAGCGGCAGTCCGCTCAAAGTTATTCTCCTGTTCAGCTTGCCGCTGGTGCTGGGCAACCTGTTCCAGCAGTTCTATGCGCTGGCGGACACCATCATCGTCGGCCGCTTCTGCGGTGTCAGTGCGCTGGCCTCTGTCGGCGCTACCGGCTCGGTCAACTATCTGATTTTGGGTTTCGTCATCGGCGTCTGCAACGGCTTTGCGATTCCCATTGCACAGCTGTTCGGCGCGCGGGATTACAGTGATCTGCGCCGCCATGTGGCCAACGCCGCGTGGCTTTGCATTGCGGGCAGCGTGGTGCTGACCATCAGCACCGTTGCGCTGACCCGCCCGATGATGCAGCTGATGCAGACACCCGACGACATCATTGACGGCGCGGTCATCTACATCGGCTGGATTTTTGCGGGCATCCCGTTCATCTTTTTGTACAACATGGTGGCGGCCATCATGCGCGCACTGGGCGACAGCAAGACGCCGCTGTACTTTCTGATCCTGACCAGTGCGCTCAACATCGGGCTCGACCTTTTGTTCATCATCCCGTTTCAGATGGGTGTTCTGGGGGCGGCGCTGGCCACTGACATCTCGCAGGTCATTTCCGGTGTGTTGAGCTTTATCTATCTGAGCCGTAAATTTGATGTGCTGAAGATGCAGAAATCTGACTTTGCCTACAGCAAAAAGGCCTGCGCACGTCTGCTGGGCATCGGTATACCCATGGGTCTGCAGTGCAGCATCACGGCCATTGGCAGCGTCATCATGCAGTGGGCGGTCAATGTGCTGGGCAGCACCGCCGTTGCCGCCGTCACCGCAGCAGGCAAGACCCAGGGGCTGCTGACCGTTCCGATGGAGAGCGTCGGCACGGCCATGGCAACCTACGCCGGGCAAAACCTCGGCGCATCCCGGATGGATCGTGTGCGGCAGGGCGTCAACAGCGCAATGCTTATTATTTTGATTTACGGTGTGGCATCGGCTTTCGTTCTGCATTTTACCGACGTGCAGATCATGTCGCTGTTCCTTGACACAGCCAAGGAGGTCGACATCGTTGCCATGGGCCGCGAGTATCTGTTCTGGAACAGTGTGTTCTTCGTGCCGCTGGGGGCATTGATCATCTGGCGCTACACCATTCAGGGACTCGGCTTCTCGTCACTCGCTATGCTGGCCGGTGTGGCCGAGATGGTCGCCCGCACGGCGGTGGCGATTGTACTGGTCCCGATTCTGGGATACTTCGGCGCGGAACTGTCCAATCCCGCCGCATGGATCGCGGCCTGCCTGTTCCTGTACCCTGCGTACCGCTGGACCTGTCGCCAACTTGACAACCGCCTGCTGACCGCCAGACTCCACATTCAGGGCGACCACGCGGAGACTGTGCTGTAAATAGGATAAAAGACCGTTCCGGTTCTGGAACGGTCTTTTTCATTTTGGCTGCGTAGTAGGGGCGGGGCATGCCCCGCCCGCAGCCTTCCCAGTAGCATATGCTTGCCATACAGCCGCGGGCCGGACATGTCCGGCCCCTACAGCGCTATTTTTCCCAAAGCCTCTTGCCGTCACCTTACAAACCGTATATAATAAGCCTATACGAAGCATATAAAGGGAAAGGAAATACAATCATGCCGCAGAAAAAGCCGTTTATTACCCTTGCCCAGGCGAAAGAGATTGCCGCCGATATTCCCACCCCGTTCCACCTTTACGATGAAAAGGGGATTCGCGAGAACGCCCGCAGGGTCAACGCCGCGTTCAGCTGGAACAAGGGCTTCAAGGAATACTTTGCCGTCAAGGCCACGCCCAACCCCTACCTGCTGAAGATTCTGCAGGAGGAGGGCTGCGGCGTTGACTGCTCCAGCTATACTGAGCTGCTCATGAGCGAGGCCTGCGGCTTCAAAGGCAGCGACATCATGTTTTCCTCCAACGACACGCCCGCGCAGGACATGAAGAAAGCCTACGACCTCGGCGCGTACATCAATCTGGACGACCTGACCCACGTTGCGTTCCTTGAAAAGGTCGCGGGCGTGCCCAAGACCGTCTGCTGCCGCTTCAACCCGGGCGGTGTGTTCGAGCTGGGCAACGGTATCATGGACAACCCCGGCGACGCCAAGTACGGCATGAGCGAGGATCAGATGGCCGAGGCATACACAAAACTGATGGCTGCCGGTGCCGAGCAGTTCGGCATCCACTCCTTCCTGGCCAGCAACACCGTCACTGACGACTATTACCCGAAGCTGGCCGGTGTCCTGTTTGAGCTGGCTGTCCGCCTGCACAAGCGCACCGGCGCAAAAATCAAGTTCATCAACCTTTCGGGCGGCGTCGGTATTGCCTACCGCCCCGACCAGCGCAGCAACGACATTGCCGCCATCGGCGAGGGCGTGCGCAAGAAGTTTGAGGAGATTCTGGTGCCCGCCGGCATGGGTGATGTCGCCATCTTCACTGAGATGGGCCGCTTCATGCTGGCACCCTACGGCGCACTTATCACCACCGTGCTGCACCAGAAGCATATTTACAAGGAGTACATCGGCGTTGACGCCTGCGCGGCCAACCTGATGCGCCCTGCCATGTACGGCTCCTACCATCACATCACGGTGCTGGGCAAGGAGGACGCCCCCTGCGACCACAAGTACGACGTCACCGGCGGTCTGTGTGAGAACAATGACAAGTTCGCCATTGACCGTATGCTGCCGGAAATCGACATCGGCGACATTGTCTACATCCATGATACCGGCGCACACGGCTTCTCGATGGGCTACAACTACAACGGCAAGCTGCGCAGTGCCGAGGTCCTGCTGAAGGAGGACGGCTCCCACCAGCTCATCCGCCGCGCCGAGACGCCGGAGGACTACTTTGCAACGTTTGATTTCAGCCCTTTCTTCAAAAAATAATTCCGGGAGGACACCCCATTGTTTGAATTCCTTTTTGTTATCGGTATCGTGCTGGCGTTTTACGGCTACTCCGCAATGAAGAACCCCCATGTCTGGGGCGACCAGGGCCGCGACGAGATCAAACCTGAAAACTGGAACGGCTATGTGGTGCACAACGGCCAGTTCATGATGTACGCCGGGTTCTTTCTGGCTGCGCTGGCCGCACTGGATGTGATTTTTGACTTTGCGGGCTGGCTGTACATCCTGATCCTGCTGGGCGGTCTGGCCATGATCTTCTATCCGCTCGCCCATTGGATGCACGAAAAAGAGGGTAAGTGGTGGCCCTGGCCGAAGCATAAAAAGAAAAAGTGAAACTCTCAAAAACCTTCCCCCTCGGGGAAGGTGGCCCCGCAGGGCCGGACGAGGGCAAGGTGTATCTGACTACTCAAAAACGGGTCATTGCCACAAGCTTTGCCCTCATCAGTCAGTGGTCGGAGCCACTGACGGCTTCCCCCGTGGGGGAAGCCAACGCAAACAAAAATGCCTGTGCAGGCTTCAAACCTGCACAGGCATTTTTACTGTCGTAAGATTTATTCCGCCGTATCCGCCAGCATCTCCGCCACTTCTGCCTTGGTAAACTCGCCCAGCGGCAGCACCAGCTTAGCCAGCACTTCCTGCGGCAGACCTGCCAGCGCGGCACTCTGGTCTGCCTCGGCGTCCGCAGCAGGCAGCAGGTGAGAAAGCCCCTCGCCGTCCACCTCGATGCGGGCATAGTGCCCGGTGGCAATGAACGTGCAGTCCAACTCGGCAGCCTTGTCGGCCAGCAGCTGCAAAAGCCCGGCAGGCGTGACTTCGTGTTCAGCCGTGAATGTCTGCACCGCAAAGCCCTGCTGCCGCAAAATGCGCATGGCTGCGGCGGCGTCACTGCCGCTGTTCAGTCCCAGCAGGACCTTATCCTGCTTTTCAAATGTGTTAAAACCGTCCATGTTTCTCTCCTTATGGCAAGGTCAGGCCTGACGCCCGCCGTATTTCTTGCTTTGCTCCACAGCCATGCGGTCACAGCGTTCGTTTTCAGGATGGCCGGCGTGGCCCTTCAGCCAGTGGTAGGTGATTTCATGCTTTTCACTCTCGGCCAGCAGCGGGGCCCACAGATCCGGGTTCAGGGCGGGGGATTTGTCTGCTTTCTTCCAGCCGCGGGCGCGCCAACCCCTGGCCCAGCCCTTTTGCAGGCTGTCAATGACGTACTTGCTGTCGCTGTACAGGTCAATGGCGCAGGGCTCCTTGAGCTGGCGCAGCGCCTCCAGCAGGGCGGTCATCTCCATGCGGTTGTTGGTCGTATTGGCCTCGCCGCCGGAAAGCTCCTTCTCGTACACCTTCTGCGCCGTGCGGAACCGCAGGATCGCGCCCCAGCCGCCCGGGCCGGGGTTGCCGCTGCAGGCACCGTCGGTATAAATTTCAATATGCTTCATGCGTTGTACTCCGTATTCTGGTCTATAATACTACTATTATAGCAAGCCGGACTTCATAAGGCAAGATATTTGACATAGACGCCATTTCCGATTATAATAGAGTGTAATTGCATTGTGTGTTTTATCGGGCCTGGCCGCGTCTTTTCAGGCGGGCTTTCCGCGCCCATTCCATTAGGCATAGGAGCATCCGCTCTTAAAATACATAGATCGCAACCGCTTTTGAGGGATTCCGGTACCTGCAGATGGCAGGCACCAGCCCGGAAATACGACGATTCGGAGGTTTTCGATGGAAGAGTTCAAGCCAAAACGTAAAAATACCGCACAGCCTGCCCAGAACGGCCAGAGTGCGCCCCATACCCGCAAGCCGCGCACACCCAAGCCCCAGGGGGAGAACGCTGCCAACGCGCAGCACAAGCCCCGCCCCCGCCGCCCGCGCCCCGCGGCCCCGGCCACTGCCGAGCAGAACGCCGCCGCGCAGAGCATCCCGGCTCCGCGTCCGCGCCGCCCGCGCCAGAATCAGAACAGCGCTGCACCCCAGAACGGTCAGGCTGCCGCACCGCGCCCCCAGGGCCAGCGCCGCGGACGCCGTCCAAAGAGCACTGAGCATCTTGAGATGACCCCGGCCATCCCGATGCACATCTGCCCGCTGGGCGGCCTCGGCGAGGTCGGCAAGAACATTACGCTGTATGAGTGCCAGGGCGACATGATCCTCGTTGACTGCGGCCTTGTGTTCCCGGATGCCGATATGTTCGGCGTCGATCTGGTCATCCCGGACTTCACCTACGTGCTCGAGAACAGGGACCGCATCAAGGGCCTGTTCATCACCCATGGTCACGAGGACCACATCGGCAGTCTGCCGTACCTGCTCAAAAAATTCAATGTGCCGATCTACGCCGCCAAGCTGACGATTGGTCTTATCAAGAACAAGCTCGAGGAGCACGGCCTTGCGTCCAGCGCGATCTTCCATGAGATCCGCCCGCGCCAGAAGGTCACGCTCGGCTGCTTCACCGTTGAGCCGATCCACGTCAACCACTCTATCCCGGACTCGCTGGCCTTCGCCATCGACTGCCCGGCGGGCGTGGTCATCCACACCGGCGACTTCAAGGTCGACTACACGCCGCTGTCCGGCGACGCCGTGACCGACCTGCCCACGATTGCCGAGTATGGCCGCAAGGGTGTGCTGGCGCTGCTGGCAGATTCCACCAACGCAGAGCGCCCGGGCTTCACCGCCACTGAACAGACCGTCGCCGAAGGCGTGCGCCGCCTGTTTGCCAAGGCCGGTAAGCGCCGCATCATCGTGGCAACGTTCGCCTCCAACATCTACCGCGTGCAGCAGATCATCGACCTGGCGATTGAGTCGGGCCGCAAGGTCGCCGTCAGTGGGCGCAGCATGGTCTCCAACACCGAGATGGCCCGCGAGCTGGGCTACCTGCACGCGCCGGATAATGTGCTTATCACGATTGACGAAATCAACAAGTACCCGCCGGAGAAGGTCGTGCTCATCACCACCGGCAGCCAGGGCGAGCCGCTGAGCGCGCTGTCCCGCATGGCGCAGGCCAGCCACCGTCAGGTGCGCGTCGGCCCCAATGACTTCATCATCATCTCGGCCCGCCCGATCCCCGGCAATGAAAAGACCGTCACCAAGGTCGTCAACGGCCTGCTGACTCTCGGGGCCGAGGTCATCTACGAAAATATGTACGACACCCACGTGTCCGGCCATGCCTGCCAGGAGGAGCAGAAGCTCATGCTGACGCTGGCCCACCCGCAGTTCTTCCTGCCCGTGCACGGTGAGTTCAAGCAGCTCAAGCGCCACGCCGAGACCGCGGAGCATCTGGGCTATATCCCGAAGCAGAATATCTATATCGCCGAGAACGGCCAGAACATCCGCCTTTCCGCGGATGGCATGACCGTTGAGAACACTGTTACAGCGGGCGCTGTGATGGTCGATGGCTACGGCGTCGGCGATGTAGGCAACGTGGTCCTGCGGGACCGCCACCACCTGTCGGAGGACGGCATCATCATTGTGACCGCCGCCATCGACGGCAGCAACGGACAGGTTCTCTCCGGTCCCGATCTCGTCAGCCGCGGCTTTGTCTACGTGCGTGAGAGCGAGGAGCTGATGGAGGGAGCCCGCACCCAGGTGGAGATGGCCCTGGACCGCAGCCTGGCCGACAACCTGCACGACTGGGCAAGCGTCAAAGCCCGCGTGCGCGAGGCGCTGTCGAGCTATATCTACCGCCGCACCAAGCGCAGCCCCATGATCCTGCCAATTCTGCTGGAAGTGTAATTGTTTTCCTGAACAGGGGAGTGTACGATGAAACACAAGGATGGATTGGATATTGCCGCTCTGCTGCTGTTGCTGCTGGTCGCCATCGCCGCGATGGTCGTGCCGGTGGCCCTGACGCAGCCTGCCCTGCTGGCCGTGCCTGCGGTGCTGGTACTGATCGCGCTCTGTGTAGTGCTCTACCAGCGCCGCCGCCTGCGCGCGTTTCTGGCCAGGCAGCTTTGCAGCACCGATTTTGAGAACAGCCGTATCCAGTACAGCCTGGCAAATCTGCCCATCCCCACGGTGCTTGTCAACGACGGGCGCATTTTGTGGTACAACCAGTATTTCAGGCAGGATGTGCTGAACGATTACGACGCGGTGACCCGCCCGGTGAATCGCGTTCTGCCGGAGCTGGATCTGGCTGTCTGCTCCCGCCCGCACGGGCAGGACCTGAAAGTGGGGGAGCGCCGCTTTACGGCCTATGCAGGCTCAGCCAAGGGCAGCCGCGGGGCCAGCCTTGTGTATCTCATCAATGATACGCTTTATAAAGAAACACTCGACGAGTACAACGAGAGCCGCCCGGCCTGTCTCATCATTGTCATCGACAGCTATGACGAGCTGTTTGACGATATGAAGGACAGTGAGCAGGCCAAGGAGCTGGAGGCTATCAACAGTCTGCTGGAGAAATACATCGGGCGCAGCACCGGCTTTTTGCGCAAGGTCACGAACAGCCGCTACATCGCAGTGGTGGAGGAGCGTGACGTCCGCTGGATGCTGGCGGAGCGCTTTGACATCCTCGATAAGGTCCGTGCGCTGCATCCCGGCGGGCTGACCACGCTGTCCATTGGTGTCGGCCACGGCGGAAAGACCCTGCAGGAATGCCACCAGATGGCACGCGAGAGCATCGACATTGCTCTGGGCCGCGGCGGCGACCAGGCCGCCGTTAAGACCGTTGACGGCTTTGAGTTCTACGGCGGTATCTCCCACGGCGTCGAGAAGCGCAGCCACGTCCGCAGCCGCATTATTGCCAACGCGCTGTGCGACCTCATCAAGCGCAGCGACAGCGTTATCATCATGGGACACCGCATGAGTGACCTCGACGCCGTCGGCTCCGCCATCGGCGTGCTGCGCATCTGCAAAATGTGCGATGTGCCCGCGGTCATCGCCATCAACAGCGAGGCTACACTCGCCGGGCCGCTGCTCAAGACTTTTCTTGATGCAGGCGAGGGCCACGACTTTATCGCACCCGATCAGACGCTCGACGTCATCACGCCGAATACGCTGCTGATCGTCGTCGATACCTATCAGAAGCGCCTGCTGGAAAGCCAGCAGATCTACGAAAAGTGCAAGCGCGTCGTCGTCATCGACCATCACCGCATGGCGGTGGGCCACATCGACAACCCGACGCTGATCTACCATGAGCCCTATGCGTCCAGCGCCAGCGAGCTGGTGTGTGAGCTTCTGCAGTTTATGCCGAAGGAAAACAACATCACCCAGCTGGAGGCACAGGCACTTTTGGCCGGCATCATGCTGGACACCCGCAGCTTTGCGCTACATGTCGGCGTGCGCACCTTTGAGGCTGCCGCCTGGCTGCGCAGCCGCGGTGCCCAGACGGCTGACACCAAGCTGCTGTTCAACACCTCAAAAGAGGAGTACGAGGCCCGCGCCCACATTGTGGAGGCGGCCTACATATACAAGGGCTGTGCCATTGCCCTGTCGGACGAGCTTGAGGCCGGTATGAACGTTGTGCTGCCGATGGCGGCCAACGATCTGCTGACCATCAACGGCGTCGATGCCAGTTTTGTGGCAGTCGCCAAAAACGACGGCGTCAATATCTCGGCGCGCAGCATGGGCGCACTGAACGTGCAGGTCATTCTGGAGCCGCTGGGCGGCGGCGGCCATCTGATGATGGCTGGTGCTCAGCTCCAGAACTGCACGCTGCAGGATGCGGAGCACCGCATCCGTGAACAAATCGACCTTTACCGCGCGGCGCAAAAGGAAAATACTGCGCGGTAATTGTGATAAAAATTTTGGGAGGGAAACCCTTATGAAGATCATTCTCAAACAGGACGTCAAGACCATCGGCAAAAAAGACGAGATCCACGAGGTTTCGGACGGCTACGCCCGCAACTTCCTGTTCCCGCGCAACCTGGCAGCCCCCGCGGATGCCGCAGCGCTGAACCAGGCCCGCACCAAGAGCGAGGCCAAGGCCCACCACGAGGCCGAAGCACGCGGAGCCGCAGAGGAGTTGGCCGCCAAAATCAAGGGCCAGGTCGTGACCGCCAAGGTCAAGGGCGGTGCATCCGGCAAGCTGTACGGCAAGGTCACCGGCAAGGAGGTCGCCGAGCTGCTGACCGCCCTGACCGGCACCGAAATCGACAAAAAGAAGGTTGAGCTGCCTTCCGCCATTAAGGAGTTCGGCAGCTATGACGCCTCCGTGCGCCTGTACGCCGGTGTCGTCGCACCCTTCAAGCTGAAGGTCGAGGAGCTGTAATTTGCCGTCTAGCAGGGAAGGAGGATGTCCGCTATGCCGAAAAATGAAGAAGTAAGCCTTGCCAGCCTGGGCATCCAGATGCCCTACAGCATGCAGGCCGAGCAGAGCGTGCTGGGCGCGGCGCTGGTGGATGAAACGGTGCTGAACCGCCTCATCACCGACATGGAGCCCGAGATGTTCTACTCGGACCAGAACCGTGCCATCTATGAGACGATGCGCTCGCTCTACACCGAGAGCGAGGCCGTTGACATTGTCACGCTTGTCAATGCGCTTGCCAGCAACAAGACGTTTGCCAGCGCCGACGACGCCAAGGTCTATCTGGCCCGCATCGCCGAGACGCTGCCCTCGGTCTCGAACGTTGATTCCTATTTTAAGATCGTCAAGGAGAAGTACCAGGGCCGCCGCCTGATCGACGCCGCCCGGTCCATCCTGAACGAGACCGCCTCCGGCGAGGACGCCGATCTTCTGCTCGAAAGCGCAGAGCAGAAGATCTACGACATCCGCTCCGGGCGCGACAAGTCGGGCGTCAAGACGATCCGCGAGTCCATTCTCGAGGTCATCGACACGATGCAGAAGCTGAGCGGCGCGGACCGCGACAAGTTCGCTGGTATCCCCACGGGCTTCAATTATCTGGACACGGTCCTGACCGGGCTGGGCCGCTCGGACCTGATTATTCTGGCCGCCCGCCCCGGTATGGGCAAGACCTCGTTTGCACTGAACATTGCAACAAACGTTGCCCGCCAGCAGAAGGTGCCGACGATCATTTTCAGCCTGGAAATGACCTGCGAGCAGCTGACGGACCGCATTCTTTCCAGCACGGCGAACATCGACAGCCAGGCATTCCGCACGGGCCGTCTGAACAACTCCGACTGGAACGATTTTGCCCAGGCCACGTCGCTGCTCTACAACGCTCCGATTTACATGGACGATTCCTCCGGTATCTCGGTGCCGGAGATCAAGGCAAAGATCCGCACGATCAACCAGGATCCCAAGAAGGAAAAAATCGGGCTCGTTATCATCGACTACCTGCAGCTGATGCAGAGTGCCAAGCGCACCGAGAGCCGCGTGCAGGAAATCAGTGACATTACCCGGAACCTCAAGATCATGGCCAAAGAGCTGAACGTACCGGTCATCGCGCTTTCTCAGCTGTCCCGTGCAGCGGAAAAGACAACGGGCCGCTCGGATCACCGGCCCCAGCTTTCCGACCTGCGCGACTCCGGCTCTATCGAGCAGGATGCCGACATCGTGCTGTTCCTCTACCGCGCGGCCTACTACAATGCCCAGAACGGCGAGGAAAACCAGGCCAATGAGAATGAGGCCGAGTGCATCGTAGCCAAAAACCGCCACGGCGAGACGAGCGTTGTCCGTCTGGGCTGGGACGGTGCGCACACGCGCTTCAGCAATCTGGATGTGACCCATGAGTTCTGACGCGGAAAAAACTGTACAGCGTATGGATGAGGCTCTGTTGGACAACTGCCGCCGACAGGGTCTGTTCAAGTCTGGCGACAGAGTCATTGCGGCCTGCTCCGGTGGGGCAGACTCGATGGCTTTGTTGCTTTTTTTACTGCGCCATCGCCGCACGCTGGAGATCGAGGTGCTGGCGACCCACGTCAACCACGGCATCCGGGGCGAGACCGCCCGCCGCGATGCCGACTTTGTGGCGGACTTCTGCCGCCGGAACGGCGTGGAGCTGTTCCTGTATGACGCCGTGCAGGAAGGCATAGAGGTGCCGCCCCGCCCGAGCGAGGATTGGGCCCGCGGTCTGCGCTACGGCTGGTTCGATGAGCTGGCCGCGCGGGAGGAGGCCGTTATCGCCACGGCTCACACGATGTCCGACCAGGCTGAGACGGTGCTTTTCCGCATGGCGCGCGGCACGGGTCTGCACGGGCTGACCGGCATCCCGCCGCGCCGCGGCTGCTATGTGCGGCCCTGCCTCTGCCTGACCCGCGCCGACACCGAGGCATACTGTGCCGCGCTGGGGCAACACTATATCCGGGATGAGACGAACGACCAGGACGTCTATGCGCGCAACCGCATCCGGCATGATGCCATCCCGGCGCTGCAATACGCCAACCCCGCCGCCGAGCGCAGCATTGCGCGGCTCTGCCGCCAGATGCGCGCGCTGGACGACTGGCTGACCGGCGAGGCCGCCGCCCTTCTGCAGGCGGCCACTGTGCCGGGCGGCTATGATGTCACGGTCCTGCGCCGCGCCGAGGGACCTGTGCTGGACGCCGCGCTGCACGCGCTGGTCAGCCCCGTGCGCGACGCCGAGGAAAAGTATATCAGCCTGCTGCACTTCCTTATTTTAAAGGGGGAGGGTGCTGTTCAGCTGACCCCGGACGTAAACTATAAAATACAGGATGGCCTGCTCGTCTGCCTGACGCGGGAGGGTTCTCAGACCCTTCCCGCGCCGCCGCAGTCCTTTGAACCGGGTGATTTTTACCTTCCGGGTGGTTATTTTGTGAAATTTCAGGTCGTAAAGTATGAAGATTTTCTAAAAAATCAACCAATTTTCAAAAAAGACTTAAACTGTTGCGCAGATTGTGCTAAAATACAGGGGAATGCTATTCTGCGCACACGGCAGCCGGGGGACTTCTTCCGCCCGGCAGGACGCCATCTGCGAAAAACACTCAAAAAATATTATAATGAACTTGGCATACCGCAGGCCGAAAGGCCGCTGCTGCCGCTGCTGGCTGACGGCAGTGAGGTGCTGTGGCTGTGGGGCTGCGGCTTTGCCGAGGGATGTGCCCCCGATGAGTACACCCACGAGGTACTGACGGTGCGGACAGAAAAAACAGGGGAGGCATAACTCTGATGTACAGCATGGACAATGATATTGACCACATTCTTGTATCGGAAGATGCGCTGAAAGCCAAGGTCAACGAGCTAGGCGCACAGATCAGCCGCGATTACGCGGGCAAAGACCTGCTTCTGGTCTCGATCCTGAAGGGCTCCGTCGTCTTTATGGCGGACCTGATGCGCGCGGTTCAGATTCCCTGCGCCATCGACTTTATGGTCGTTTCCAGCTACGGCGGTGCAAACACGTCCTCCACGGGCCTTGTCAAGATCATCAAGGACCTTGACGCCGACCTGACCGGCAGGGACGTGCTGATCGTTGAGGATATTCTGGACACCGGCATCACGCTGTCCAAGCTGGTTCCGGTGCTGAAAATGCGCAACCCCAGCAGCGTGAAGATCTGCACCATCCTCAGCAAGCCCAGCCGCCGCATGGCCGACATCGAGCCGGACTACTGCGGCTTTGAAGTGCCGGATGAGTTCGTGGTCGGCTATGGTCTGGACTACGACGAAAAGTACCGCAACCTGCCCTATGTGGGTGTTCTTAAGCCGGAAGTATATTCCGGCGAATGATAAAATGCCCGGTGTGCACACCGGATAGGAGTTGATTTCTTGAAGCAAAAACAACCGAAATTCAGCGGCATCCTCGTGGTAGCCGTCCTGATGGTGTTGGTCCTGTTCATCGTCAGCCTTTCGCCGCTGCTGGCAGCGTCCGGCAGCAAGGACACGACCTACTCCGAGATTTACTATTACTTTGAAAATCAGCAGGTGACATCGTTCCGTCTGGACCTTGGCACCGGCAGCCTGGAGCTGTGGCTCAAGGAGGGTAAGGCTGCTCTGCCGGAGTCAAACGCTGCAGCCAGCCTGCCCACCGGCGGTCTGCTGACCGGCGTGTACAGCTCGGACGACAACGCCCTGCCCGCCAACGGCGGCACCGTCTATATGACCTACAAGCTGCCCTACGGCGGCGACTTCAACACCGGCAAGATCTCCGATTTTGTTGACGAGTACAACGCGGCCAACCCGGATGCGCCGATGGTGTTTGACTACGTCGCCGCCAAGACGAGCATTCCCTGGCTGGAGATCATCTTCTACGTCGCAATGATCGGCAGCATCGGTATGCTGTTCATGTCGATGTACCGCGGCGGCGCGGGTGGCGGCATCATGAATGTAGGCCGCGCCAAGGTCAAGGATCAGCAGGAAAACCAGCGCAAGGCAACCTTTGCCGATGTGGCCGGTGCCGATGAGGAAAAGGCCGAGCTGCAGGAGGTCGTTGAGTTCCTGAAGGCCCCGAACAAGTTCAACTCCCTCGGCGCACGCATTCCGCACGGCGTACTGCTTGTCGGCCCTCCGGGTACCGGCAAAACGCTGCTGGCCCGTGCCTGTGCCGGTGAGGCCGGTGTGCCGTTCTACGCGATTTCCGGTTCCGATTTCGTCGAGATGTACGTCGGCGTCGGTGCCTCCCGTGTGCGCGACCTGTTTGAAAAGGCCAAAAAGACGATGCCTTCCATCATCTTCATCGATGAGATCGACGCGGTGGGCCGTCAGCGCGGCGCAGGTCTCGGCGGCGGTCACGATGAGCGCGAGCAGACCCTGAACCAGCTGCTGGTCGAGATGGACGGCTTCGACGCCAACGACGGCGTCATCGTCATGGCTGCCACGAACCGCGCGGACATTCTGGACAAGGCGCTGCTGCGCCCGGGCCGCTTTGACCGTCAGGTCTACGTCGGTCTGCCCGACGTCAAGGGCCGCGAGGAGATTCTGCGCGTCCATACAAAGAATAAGCCTCTCGGCCCCGATGTGAGCCTGAAAACGATTGCCCGCTCCACGGCTGGCTTCTCCGGCGCTGATCTGGAGAACCTCGTGAACGAGGCTGCGCTGCTGGCCGCCCGTCAGGGCAAGAAGGCCATCACCGAAAAGGAGATTGAGGAAGCCTCCGTCAAGGTTATGATGGGCCCTGAGAAGAAGAGCCACGTTGTCACCGACGAGGAGCGCCGCCTGACTGCCTACCATGAGACAGGCCACGCTATCACGGGCTATTTCAGCAAGCACCACGATCCTGTGCACCAGATCAGCATTATCTCCCGCGGCGGTGCGGGCGGCTACACAATGTACCTGCCAGAGAAGGACCCCAGCTACGTCACCAAGACCGCGATGTTTGAAAACATTGTCACCCTGCTGGGTGGCCGTGTGGCCGAGCAGCTTGTGCTGGAGGACATCTCCACCGGTGCGTCCAGCGACCTGCAGCGCGCCACCGATACGGCCCGCGCCATGGTCACCCGCTACGGCTTCTCCGAGCGGATGGGGCCTGTCGTCTACGGCAGTGACCCCGGCGAGACCTTCCTGGGACGTGACTTCGGCCAGGGCAAGGGCTACTCGGAGGCTATCGCATCCGAGATTGACAACGAGATCCGCGACATTGTGGATGAGGCCTATGAGACCGCCCGCCGCACCCTGACCGAGCACATGAACGAGCTGCACAAGGTAGCAGGCGTTCTTATGGAGCGCGAAAAGATCAGCGGTGAGGAATTCAAAACATTGATGGAAGGCGGGACCCTGCCGCCTTATGACCTGGGCAGGGGCGAGACCGCCCAGCCTGAAGCACCTGCGCCGGATTCTGCCGCACCTGTGCAGCCTGCCGAACAGCCCGAAACCCAGCAGCCTGCCGAGCCGGCCAACCCCCAGCCCGACACGCAAGAGTAAAGAGTAGGTGTAACTATGGATCAGAATTTTTCCCTGATGGCGCAGTCCCGCGCCAACTACTATACCGCCGGAAGTCCGGTGCAGTTCGTGCGTGTCGAACTGCTGAAGGGTGACACGACCGGTGAGGTCGCCGTCTGCCTGACCTTCAAGAATGTCGGCACCGAGCCGCTGACCGGCCTGGTCGTCCACTTCAAATGTAAGGATGCCGCCGGTCAGGTCCTGTGCGAGGATGACTTCTACTATGAGCAGCTCAACGCCCAGCCCGGTGCCGTGTTCGGCAGCGATGACGCTGTCTATGTCAGCGACACGCCGGTTTCCAGCGTGGAGGTCGAGCAGGATCGCGCGTTCCTCAATGGTCGCGGCGTCGACCTGCGCAATTACAAGCGCGTGCGTCTGAACATGCCCCGCGTACTGCCCGGCTCCATCGCCAAGACGCTGCAGCAGCGCACCGGCAATGTCCAACTGACCTGCGTGCCCCAGGACACCGAGTACGGCTGGTTCTGCGCCTGCGGTGCGTTCCATCCCAATGAGGAAAACACCACCGTCTGCTCCGAGTGCGGCGGTGACCGCGCCGGTATTAAGGCAACGCTGACCGCTATTCTGGAGGAGGCCCGCCAGGCCGCCGAGCGCCAGCAGCAGGAGGTCAACGCCGTCGCCAGCAGTGTGGCCCCGGCGCCCGCTCCCGCACCGCAGCCGCAGGCACAGCCTGCCCCGGCTGCCAGCGATCCGCGCGCCATGGCCAACGCCGTGCAGGCAGCCATCACCGGTCAGCAGGACATCCCGCCGCAGAGCGCCTATGAGCCCGAGCAGGCAACCGCCGCGTTTGAGCCCCAAGGCAGCAGCTACGCCGATGACGACGAGGATGCCGAGGCCGAGCGCGTCCGCCGCTACGCTCCCAAGGGCCGCCTGTTCGACGATGATGAGGACGACGATGAGGGCACCCAGATGTACGATACCGATGACCTCGACTACGATGACGAGGACAACGGTTACGACAAGAAGTCCAAAAAACGCGGCCGCTACGCCGATGACGACGAAACCAGTGAGGACGACGTCATGGCCGAGCGCATCATCCACCTGGCCCCGCCCATCACGGCCATTGTCTGCGCCTTGATCGTGGCATTGTCTCTGGTCTATCACTTCGTTCTGGCATAAAAATTGCCGGGCTGCTTCCCGAATGTGGGGAGCGGCCCGGTATTTTTGATTTTTCGGCAATATCCCGCGGGCAGATATGGAATGCGCCCCTACGGATAGCAACATCGTCGCTTGCAGGGACGGATGCTTCCAGCCGCCAGCCGCGTCAGAGCTTACTTTTCTGCCGTCAGTCGTTCGTACGTCTTTACAATTTCCGGGTCATTCAGCTTGATGACCCTGCCAGAAAGATAGTGCAGCGTGTTTTCCTCGGGGATTCGGCCAAACGTCAGTCGCTGGGCGCAGAGAGCCTGTGTTTTCAGCCCGGTGCGCTCGTTCATCTTGTGGTTGCCGTACTTGATGTCGCCCAGTACCGGATGGCCCAGATACGCCAGATGCGCACGGATCTGGTGGGTGCGGCCCGTAATCAGCCCAATGCGGCAGAGCGCAAACGGACCTGCCTGCCGGATGACCGTCACCTCGGTGATGATCTGCTTGTAACCCTCGCTCTCACGGGCATGGATGCGCACCTTGTTATTTTTCTCGCTGTGCTGCAGCCATGCGACGAACCGCCCCTGCGGCGGTGCACCCACCGTGATGGTCAGATACTCCTTTTTCATCATGTCGTCGCGGATGATGGCGTTCAGGTCGCGCAGCGCGGCGTAGCTCTTGGCGGCCAGCACCAGACCTTCGGTGCCGCGGTCCAGCCGGTTACACAGCGCCGGGGCAAATCGCTTTTCTGCGTGGGGATCATACTCGCCCTTGGCCTCCAGATAGGCCGCAAAGGCATCCACCAGATTGGCGTCGCCGGTGCGGTCACTGTGGCAGAGCAGGTGCGCGGGCTTGTAGAGCACCGCAAAATTTTCATCCTCATACACCACGGTCACAGGCGGTTGCCTACGCGGCTTGGCGGTCTTGGCGGTGGGCTTGCCCACGGGGAAGAACTCGTCGTTGATGTACAGTTCGATCAAATCGCCTGCGCTCAGGCGGGTATCCGGCTCGGCGCGCTTGCCGTTGACCTTGATGCGCTTGTTGCGGAACGCCTTGTACATCATGCTGCGGGGCATATCCTTGGTCACGCCCTCCACAAAGCGGCTCAGGCGCACGCCGTTTTCATTGGGTCCTGCGGTAAAACTTTTCATCGTGTCCTCTTTAAAAATTCATCAGTAAAAACGGTTGGCAAAAGTCTTTTTACAGTATATAGGAAAACGTGATTCGTATAAACTGTAAATCGACGTACATACGATAGAATGAAAGCTGTTGGATTTGGTTAGAGTGTGGAAAACGCGAATTATTCGTACACATTCCATACACTAATTTCCAGCAGTTCTTTCATTCTATTTTATTTTTTCAATTTCAGTTCTTAACCATTCATTGGTTCTTTTTGTGTAGACACGTTCTGTCAAATCTTTGATGGAATGGCCTACAAGATATTTGATTGCGTATTCGTTTACGTCGTATTGTTTAGCCATTGTGACGAACTGAACGCGACAATCGTGAGGGGAATGCTTCCCAAAATCGAGCGTTTTGCAGACAAGCTGGAACCAGTCTAAATATTTGGCATAATATATGAAATAGTCATGTTTAGACTTATCTCGGGGTGCGGAAAATAGATATTTGCTGCCTAGAGCTCTCGATTCAGCATAGTGGTGCTTTACAATTTCTTGGATGTTTGGATGTATCGGAACTACTCGATTTGTGCCGCTTTTTGTTTTCTTCCCACCTGTGAATGTCATATTATCCAAGTCGACATTCTCGAGTAAGAGTTCGCATAGTTCGGTTGGACGCCATCCAGAATAGCAATCAACGTATAGCAAATCCGCATGTTCAACTTTACCAATGGCATCCTTGAGTTTTTCCATTTCCTCATTCGTGAAGTTGATGTGGCTTTTTATCTCATCATCGGTCTTGGTCTCAAGCGTCACAATCGCGGCTGGATTTTTATCTGTAATCTCATTTAGGATAGCATATTTGAACATAAGTGACAACAACATTTTTATATATCGTTGCATGTCAAGTGTTGGAGTACGCTCCGAGCCTTTTACAGTGACGGTTCCATGCTCCATGCAGTATCGAACATGATGCGTTCTAACTTCAGAGACTTTAAGATTTGCGATAGAAGAACAATATTTCCACGCTGACTTGTACGTCGCAATGCTCTTTCTTTTTGGATAAAACTCCGCGGACCATCTATCATATAGCTCGTTTACGGTTATATCTTTTGAAAAGTCAAATGGGTTCTTATTATACTCCATGAGGGCCTGATAGGCATCATTGTATGTTTCAAAATAGGATTCTGGTTTTAGAAGTTTACAGATAGGCCGACCTTCTTGGGTCTTACCTACAGTTACCATAGCTCGAAAAGGTTTCCTAAGCGCTCGTCCTTTGATTTCGGATATTTGTCCGAATCCATTGGGCAGGCGCTTTCTTTTATTGCTACGAGGTTTGCGGATGCGAGTAGCTTCAGGCTTTAAGGGATAGCCGCAGTGAGGGCATAAAACGGCCTTGTCGCTAACTTGAAGCTCGCATTCTGGACATTTGATTAGCATTGTCAGCACCTCCTTTACGGTCATTATATTCTAAAGTGTAGGAATAGTCAACTCCTACGCTGTCGAATACTTGCATTTTTTGTTAGTTCAGGACACAGGTGACGAAATTCTATGCTAGATTAAAGTCATCCAAATTATGGCAGACTTATTTGGATATACTCAACCTGCATGGAATAAGAAAGGAGCACCTATGACTATTCCTGAATTCGGAACCGGTTCGGTTCCGGTCTCTGTGGTGGCTAAGGTCTACGGGAAAGACGCGGCATGGGTTCGCGCCGGTATCATTGCCGGATGGTTGCCTATCGGTGTCGCTACAAGAGACGGAGAGGCAGTTACCAAAGTCGAAAACATCGATTCAAAGCTCGGACGTATCAACTTCTACATTTCGCCGAGAAAACTGTGGGAAGAAACAGGATACGTATGGAAAGGAGAACGTTATGTCGACTGTCATTAGAGCTGAACTTTCGCATAAAAGCAAGTATCACATTGATAAGCATCGGTATTACGAGCTCAAACATTTCTGTCTCCAATATCCGAATTGGAAGAAATCTTACGCAGAGGTAGACGCTATGGCTCAAAATGGGGGCCACGAACGTATCTCTCCTACGAATCGAGTATCGGACATGACTGCGGCCTGCGCTGAGAAGAAACTCTATTATCTCAAGCGAATGGAGTTGGTGTATGAGTGTGCGAAGCTGGCAGACCCTGACTTGTCCGAGTATATAGTGAAAGCAGTCACTTCAAATCTAGGTTATGCATATCTCAAAACTAAGTTAGACATGCCTGCATCGAAAGACATGTACTATGACCGCTATCGTAAATTCTTTTGGCATTTAAGTCAGGCGCGGAATTAACAGGTGGTTATATGGAGGTGATGTGTATGATGATTGATATTTTGAAATGTCATCAACCTAATAAGGACGGCATCGTCAAGATGATGTATCGCGCTGACTTTTGTGGTCTGCAAAGATTGAGTAAAGAAGCTCATGAGAATGGAGATTACAATAACGAACGGCGGTATAGTCAGAGGGCTGCTGTCGCATTGCATAAGAGTGTTGATGATAACTCATTCTCTCGACGTTGGCATATCGCCAGAGGTTAAGAACCGGACCGCTGTAACAGGCGGTCTTTTCTTTTTACGCGAAATTAGCAGCTTGTAATATGGAATACTATTTAATGGAGGTATACACTATGAAACTTAACCCTGTTAATGGACTGCCTGAAAAGGTTACGCACAGAGAGTATCTGAAAGCAGGACAGAAGGCTCTTGAGGAATTCAAGAAGATTCCGGACAAAGTCGTTGAGGTGACTTTTACGAAGGAAGAATATTCGAATTCTTACTCAGCCGTCTGTATGATGAACCAGATCATCGTGCGCGATTGCCTGAACATGGCTGCCCTTATGAGAGATGGTAGGTCGTATCTCGTAAAGCTGTATTAAGGAGTTGGGCTCCGTGGAAACACGGGGTCTTTTCTTTTATATTTTTAAGGACTCAGGTTACGGAAAGAGGTGGTAAATTCATATCATAAAAATCCCGGGGAGGAAAATTCAGAAAAACAGTTTAAAAGGAGAACATTATGGGATTCAGTATTGGTTATTTCATTTGCGGGTTCACTGCCTGCGCGATCGGACTCATCATTGGAAGCGCGTGGACAATTCATTTGTTTGCAGGAAAGTATCTGGTAGGCGAACTTCGAGTGGACCGTTCGGATGCGGATGGTCCTTTTTGTTTTATGGCTTTGAAGCCCGACTGCGGCGATTTCATCAGTAAGGACTACATTATGCTGAAAGTAAAAAGAGAAGATTTTCTTCCGCGTAAATAATATCGCATTATATGGAGAAATCCAAATTATATTTTTTGGAGGATTATTTATGAAGTTCGTAAAAACTGTAGATCAAATTGCATTTGGAAATCACAAGCTAAAGAATTTTGGTCTTGCGTCGCTTTTGATTGGTGCCGCCGCTACTATCGCGGGAGTGCTGACAATTGGTGCAAGCGAAACAAATTTTTATGCGAAGGATGATGAAGGCCAAGCGCTTATGCAGGGTGGGTACGATACATTCATGGAAGCTGTTACAAACAAATAACTGATTTCGCAAAAAGACCTTATGGAAACATAGGTTTTTTCTTTTTACGCTGATATTTCACTTGCTTATATGGAACCAATTAAATTTTGAAAGGAGAAATTCAAATGGACACCAATTCGGAACTGTTGAACAAACGTATCGAGGAGAGTTTGAAAGCTTTGCCTGACTTGGAAGCAACAGACCGCGAGAAACGAGTCAAAGAGCTCGAATCGCTGTACAAACTTCGGATTGAGGAAACGAAAACCGAAACGGAAGCCCGTCAGAAAGGTGCAGAGCATATGGATGCTATGTGTCAGGCGCAGGCCGAAGCGAAGGAACGCAAAATCAATTTTGGGGCGCGTTTGGCGTTCGACGCTCTATCGCTCGGACTTCAGCTCGCAGCGTATGGCTGTTTCATCAAGGCCGGCTTCAAATTCGAAGAAACTGGTACGTTCTGCTCGAAGACATTCCGGGATGTCACCGGAGGATTTATGAAATTCATTAGAAAGTGAGGTTACAGGCCCTATGGAAACATGGGGTCTTTATTTTTAGCACATATTATGATACAATTAAGAAGTAGCACAGGAAGGAGTGCGATTATGAATAATCTTATTAAAATTATTTTTGCAGGTGCAGCGGCTATTGTAGCTGGCAAAACTGTATCCAATGCCGCAAAAGAACACGCCGAAGAAACCATGCGCAATAAAGAGGCTCTCCTGAAATTTGCAACCAGAGAGCAAAGGCCCGAAAAATAACAAATAACATAAGGAGTTAGACTCCCTGCTGAATAAGCAGGGAGTCTTTTCTTTTATATGCGATATTTTACCGAAAAGCCAAAATATTACACAACTATGTTCGGCGAAACCTATCATTGCAATCATCCTATTTATAATACCTGTACTTTATATAAAATTGGATATAAAGGAGTAAGTGTAATTCAACAACGATACGATGCTCAAACAAAGCATACGTATTGGACCGAGATAGACCCGTGGCTATGCGATATTTTGTATTTAGCACCCGGCTTTAAAGATTTCTTCAACGAGTATGCGGCTGAACCAACAGGCAATCTATATCCTACTGTGAATGTGCGCCAAGTGATGTGGCGGCTGCGAATGAAACCTTTAAAACGGGAACGTTGGGAGACTGTGTTTGACCGAAAGACTTTGTAACGGCGCGAAAATCGCAGGTGGTAATATGGAAACAATGTAGCTCAGTTGGTAGAGCGCCCGGTTATTCGGGAGGTCACGAGTTCGAATCTCGTCCTGTTTCTTTTTTGTTTTAAATTTTTCAGCAAAGGAGACTTTTGAATGAAACTCAATCGTAAGTTCGTAGAACAGGCATTTCGTGAAACTGTCAGATTTGTCGAACGTCAGTCGCCGACAATTCTCACCGGACTCGCCGCCGCAGGTGTAGTAACAACTGCTATCATGGCCGTTCGTGCGACACCCAAGGCCATGGCTATTCTTGAAGAAGAAAAGCTGAGCCGTGCCTATGCGGGTAAAAGCGAAAAGCTCAAAGCGACAGAAGTTGTCGGCAAGTGTTGGAAGTGCTATATGCCGACAACGTGCATGGCCGGTCTCACGATTGCCTGCGCCATTGGCGCCAACTCGATTAACCTTCAACGCAACGCAGCTCTGAGTTCGTTGTACTCCGTCAGCTCAGCGGCGCTCAAGGAATACGAGGATAAAGTGGTTGAGACCGTTGGTGAGGATAAGAACGCTGAAATCAAGCAGGCCATTACTAAGGACCGTATCGCAGCGGCTCCTGCGCAGAATGAGATTTCACTGGTTGAGCCGGATGACGTTATCATCTACGATTGTTTCTCCGGACGCAAATTCAAGTCAACCATTAACAAGATTCAGGCCGCCGTCAACGAAATCAACTATGACATCACCATGTCCAGCGATTGGAAAAGCCTGAATGAGTTCTATGGGGAAATTGGCCTGGATGAGATCAAGCCCGGTGATGCTATGGGCTTTGGCACTGACAATCTGCTTGAGCTGGATTTCAGTGGTCAGCTCGATGACAACGGTAGACCGATTGTGGCTATGGACTACAAGGTTATGCCCAAACCAAAGTATTGGGGAGAGTGACAAAAACACCGAGTTCGCAAAAAAAACACCTGCTTATGTGGAAAGGAGGTAAATTATGAGACCGAAGATGAAAATTTCAATGGTCATGGGTATTCTTGCCTATGGATTGACTGTGGTTGGCGCGGCGTTAAGTCAGTACGTAGCTATGAAGGAGTGGAAGGATGAAATGACAGAGAAAGCCGAAGACGAGGTTAAACCGTTACCTAAGTCCAACAAGTAAGAGCTTAGACCCTGTAGAAATACGGGGTCTTCTCTTTTATATTTGCGCGATTTTTTCATTGCCTAGTATGGAGGTGAATAAAAATGAGCATTAAGAAACTCAAGAAAATTTGTTGCCGAGTCGTCGGAGTCGAGTCCTTCACCGAGGTGGTGTTTAGGACTCTGGTTGGAGTTGGCGAGGTCGCTTTCTTTGTGTGGATGGTTAATGACATGATTAACACTCTTGTGGCCAGAGGGTACTAAGGTACCCTTTTGGTTTTATTTTTGAAGAAAGGAGAAAACAGATGAATCAGGTCGTTGTCATGGTTGAATGCACCAGCCGAAAGGAGTCATACGATTTCTTCGAGAAGCTGTGTGAGGCATTCAATCTTTTATATTCCAACGAGTTCGAAAGCAGCGCTATTGCAGTAGACCTTCTGAACGATTCGAAGAACACTGTGAAAATCACTCTCAAAGGGAGGGACGCCATCAATAGCTATCCTGTAATTGAGAAATTCATGAAGTGGTACGGAGCATGAACCGCGCACTTGAATTGCAGATACTAGACCAATTCGCGAACGAAAACTATTTCGAACCCGCTAAAAATTGGCCGCGATACGAAGCAATGTATCGAAGCTGTTGCCGCTGGGCCCTTGATGAAATCCGCAAAGAATTCGCGGCGCGTCCTCAATCAACCGCGCTTGATATTTTAAGCGACCTTTACGCCGAGATGGAGGCTGCTATGGCCGGAGCCGATGAATGCGCTCGCTGCAATGGCATAACACCCACCCCGGCGCTTGTCTTTTCAGTCGGACGTGAAATGACTGAAATCGTAGCTGGATTATATTTGTAAAGGAGAATAATCACTATGCTTATTATGCGTAAAATTCCTCTCAATGTTCCTGTGAAAGAACTGACCGTTGGAGACGAGATTCTCATTCACACCAAGTCCTTCGGCTCGCAAATCCTGGACGTTGTCCGCGACGACGAACGTGGGCTGCTTCTGATGTTTGAGGATTGCATTATGGAGAGCACCATGAACGAAGGGGATACGAACAAAGGCGGCTTTGCGGATTCGCTGCTGAATCGTAGACTCTATTACGAACTCAGACCCGAATTGCCCGAGTTCATCACACGCCGCCTTATCGAGTTGTCGGTTCCGACCTATGGCATGATCTTCGGCCACGATGAGTTCTACGACAAGTTCGAGCCAGATTCTGACGACCAGCTGCCGTGTATGAAAGTATGCAAGAACCGCATTGCCACTTTGGAGGACGACACTCGCTGGTACTGGCTGCGGAACGCCACCAAGAAAGATGTTTCTGCGGCGAATTTCGCCGTTGTGACTATCCACGGCGGTGCGTTCTACTACAATGCTGGCAGTGTCAATGGCGTGCGCCCGATTATCCTTATCGAGAAGTAATCACGCGGCATGACGCCGCGATATAAAAAGGAGCATCTTATGAAAATACCAACAGTATCCTATAAGCAAGCCGCACGCGTCTTGCGAAAAACGGCTGTAAAACAGGCGCCTGTACTTCTGACAGTAATTGGCATCAGCAGTATGGTGTCATCTACGGTTTTGGCTGTACGGGCGACACCGAAAGCCATTCTGTTGAAGGAGAAAGCCGAGATGGAGAAAAATCGTGATGTTTCGGCTTATCAGGAAGCGCAAACCCTTACACCTGTGGAACTGGTTCAGAGTTGCTGGCGCTGTTATACTCCGGCCTTCATCATGGGCGTGTTTGGAACGGCCTGTCTCATCGGCGCCAACAGCGTCCATTTGCGCCGCAATGCTGCTCTCGCCGCTGCCTACGCTTTGTCTGAAACGTCTTTTAAAGACTACAAAGAGAAAACTGTTGAGGTTGTCGGTGAGAAAAAAGAGAACGAAATCCGCAACGCAGTAGCTAAGGATGCCATCGAGAAGAACCCCCCGATGGAAGCAGCCATTATTGAAACGGGCTTTGGTAACAACCTGTGCTACGACCCAATCTGTGGAAGATATTTTCGATGCGACATCGAGAAGCTGAAATCGTCGCTGGTTGAGCTCAACATGAGCCTGATTTCCGAAGGTTGGGTGTCTCTCAATGATTACTACGAGCGGCTGCGGCTGCCGGAAAGCAGAATTGGCGACGACCTTGGTTGGAACCTGAATGAGTGCCACGATACAGTCCAGCTGAAACTGAGCGCACAACTTGCCGATAATCTTGCACAAACGCCTTGTATGGTCATTGGATTCCAGCACGGCCCTATCTACAACTACGACAGCCTGTAACTCCGCGAAATATGCAGAGAGTTATACGGAAGAAATTCCTAAATTTAATATTTACAAAGGAGTAACTAAAATGGAAAACGAAGAAATTATGATGAACGAAGAAACTTCTACTGAGGAACTGGTTCCTGTGGAGGACAACGCCATCGACGATACTGCGTTGACTGTCGAAGAAGAAAGCTCTGAGGGCGGCTCTGCCGCCGGTGCGGTTGCACTTGTAGGTATGGGCCTCATGGCCGTAGTTGGTACGGTGCATGTGGTCAAGACCTATGTTGCACCCGCAGTGGCGAAAGGAGTCAACGCCCTCAAGGCAAAATTCGGCAAAAACAAAGTCGTCGAGGGCAAGGCCACGGAAGCTACCGAAGGGGAAGCGGAGGACACCGTAACGGAGTAATCCACGAATCCGGTAAATAAGAATTTACTGAAAGCCAAAGGCTTATGGAAACATAGGCTTTTGGCTTTTTCTTTTTTGTGCTTTGAAAGGAGAACAAAGCTATGAGTTTTTGGAAAAACGCATTCGTGTTTGCTTCCGGTACAATCGTTGGTGCGGCTGCTTTGACCGCGTTTACAGGTTATCAGGCATTCAAGCTCCTGAAGAAAAACGACACCCTGTACAGTGCCGTGGAAGAGAGTGTGAAGGCTGGTGTGCATACCGGAGGGAATGAACTGGGCAATCGATTGGCAAAGATGGTGACTGATAAAATCTTTGACCAGCCGAGTTGCTATCCAAAATCGTATGCTCGTAAAGCTTATCAAAAGCCTCCAGTATATGATGTGCCGGTATATGGAACTAGATTCGATGCCGAAAATGCTTTACGCATAATGAACGATATTATCGAACAGAGCGGGCATGCGACCATCGCCGATTTATACGATACCGCCGGAGTAACCCACATCAGCTATTCATTCAACAAATACGGATGGACGAAATTGGGCGATGTAATGGTCGTTCTCACAACTCTCGGATATACCCTGACTTTGCCTCAAGCCCGTCCGGTATAAAAGGGTGATATTATGGCACGTTATATTTTCAGAGGTCAGGTGATTGACCAATTTGGCGGCATCCTTGACCGTCATTGGAGAGGGGAGACGGTAGCCGGTTCGCTGGCTAAAGCAAAGTCTAACCTCAATTACCAATGGAAAAAGACCCACAATTTCCCGTCTGGAGCCAAAGTGATTCTGGATGGACATTATATTTCGGAAGAATTGAAGAAAGGAGCCTGAAATGGCCGAGATCGAATTTCCCAACAATTCCCATGCTGCACGAGAAGGCAAACGTCAGGAAAAACCGCGCGTAGAGAAGGTCGTCAATGGCAAAACCAAACTCAAGCGCAAGAGCGAGGCCCGTAAATTCGCTGATATTTTTATCAGTGACGACATTGACAGTGTCAAGAACTATGTCCTGATGGACGTGCTAGTTCCGGCTATCAAGAAGGCGGTTGTGGATATTGTCTCTGATGGCATTAACATGATTATCTACGGAGACACTGCCAAGCGGAGTAATTCGGGCACCTCGAGGGTCGCTTACGGGTCGTACTACAGCGGAAACCGCCCGGAACCCAGGAGCACTATCGGAAATCGCACGGGCCTCGATTACGACATGCCGATTTTTGCAAGTCGTATGGACGCTGAGGAAGTCCTGACCACACTGGAGGATATGATCGACCAGTACGGTAGTGCTTGCGTGAGCGACTTGTACGATGCGTGCGGTCAGACCACATCGAATTATCAGCTCAATAAGTTCGGTTGGACAAGTCTGGCCACCGCATCTGTTGTCCGAGTTAGGGATGGATACATGCTGAAGTTGCCAAAGGCCACGGCGCTGTGAAAGGAGTGATATTTTGTTCACCAATAAAGAAGTTTTTTCTACGTGTGTAGAGAAATATAATTGCTTCAATGCCGCTATTCGTAAAGGGTCTGCGGTGCTTGAACCGATGGACGACATCGAACGTTATGTAAGCATCGTCGAAAAGATGCAGAAAACGTTCATTTCAAAAAACCACGACTACGGCAATTCGTTTGCCACTACCTGGCAGGAGTTTGGGGATAAAGGTCCTATTACTGGCGTTGCCCAGATTTCCCACAAATACCACCGCCTGCTGAATCTTGCCTTAGGAACCAAACCTCAGGTAGATGAGAGTATCGACGATACGCTGATGGACATGGCCAACTATTGTATCCTCACGCTTATGGAGCTGCAAAAAGACCGTGCCAATAAAAACGAAAAGGAGTAATTACCATGAAATTAAATGTAACTGATATTTTAAAAACCGCAAACCGCAGCCTGTCTATGACCAAATTGAAGATCGCGAAGCACAGCCCGGAAATCCTGCTGGTTGCCGGTGTTGTCGGCACTGTGGCTTCCGCCGTACTGGCTTGCCATGAGACAACCAAGATTTCTAAAATTCTGGATGACGCCGGCGCCACTGTTGACGCCATTCACGACTGCATCGAACATCCGGAACGTGCGGAGAACTATACAGCCGAGGATGGCCAGAAGGACCTGCTCATCACTTACACCCAGACGGGCGTGAAGTTGGTCAAGTTGTATGCGCCTTCCGTGATTCTTGGAGGTTTGTCCATTGCGGCCATTCTGGCGAGCAACAACATCCTGCGGAAGCGCAATGTTGCTCTGGCCGCAGCGTTTGCCTCTGTCTCCGAGAGCTTCGATGCCTACCGTGGTCGTGTCATTGAGAAGTACGGTAAGGACGTCGACACCCAGCTTCGCATGGGTGTGAGCGAGCAGGTCGTTCAGCGTACCGTTACTGACGATATGGGCAACGAGAAACAGGTCGACGAGATTGTCAAGGTATGCAACCCTATGGGCTCTCCGTATGCAGTCTTGTTCGACGAATGCAATCCCAATTGGCAGCATCAGCCCGAATACAATCTCATGTTCCTGAAGGCTCAGCAGCAGATGGCCAACGACCGCCTGCGCGCGAATGGTTTCCTCACTCTGAATGATGTTCTCGACAGCATCGGCTGCAAACCTACCAATGCCGGTTTGGTCGTTGGTTGGGTCTATAAGAAAGATAATGACGCTGGTGATGATTTCGTCGACTTTGGCCTGGACGACAGCCGTGAGAATGTTCGCGATTTCATCAACGGGGATGAGCCCTCTGTCTGGCTGGACTTCAATGTTCAGGGCTCCATCATGAACCTTATCGACTGATTTATATTTTCTGAACCAAAGGAGGAATCTGCGATGTTGAATCTCGTCACGTATACTTTCGCCACGATGGCCGGAATCTGCTTTGCTGGAGGAATTGCGGTGCTCTCCGGCGGAAAGGGGAAATAAATGGAGGGCATTGACAACATTGTTGCCATGATCGATTACATGCTTAATACACAGCGAAAGCGCCACATCGTAGGTGGCATTCTTATCAGCATGTCAGCCCTCTTCGGGGGGCTGGCAGTTACCGCTTTAACCATCAAACAGGAGGATGAAAGTGAATAAACTTTTATATTTTGGTTTGGTCATTGGAGCAGCCGTAGCAGGAGCCGCGGTTGCTCTTTACTATACCAAAGATACCGAGCGTAAGCGCGCAGACGAAGAAATTGCCCAAATGCGTGAGTATTATGCTCAGAAAGAAGAAAAAACCGGCAAGACCTCGACAGAGACTGACAACAAAAATACGAAGTCTCAGGAGATGCGCAATTATCAGAAAATTGTGAAAGAGAACTATAATTACGAGCGCACTCCCGATGGTCCTACAGTCATCACGCCTGACGAATTCGGTGAGAATCCTGGATATGACAAACTCAGCATGACCTTCTACGCGGACAACATCGTGGCTGATGAGAATGATGAAATTGTCGAGGATGTGAACGACTGCATCGGCTTTGAAAACCTGACCCACATGGACGAGTACGAGCCTGATATTTTGTACGTCAAAAATGACCGTTTGCGCGTGTACTATGAGATTACTCGAGACCTGCGCAAATATGAAGATGTGGCAGGAAGTCTGCCTTACAGTCCGGGGGTGACCTGATTTGACAAAAAATGAGACGTCCGCGGCATACTTCGAATGGCTGTGCGGTTTTGTGTGTGTCGGGTATCGTTGGGATGGCCTCAGCTATAAGAGGTTGCTGAACCGTCTCAGCGAAATTGATTTTCAATTTAGCATCTCTATGGACGCGAATCGCGAAGCAGATGGTCTTGACCTGCGGTATCGCTTCGGTAATGAAAAGCACATTCGGAACTACATTATAAATCGTTACCTTGACGATCATCCATGTAGTGTTCTCGAGATGATGGTGGCTCTGGCGAATCGCTGTGAGGAAACCATCATGGATGACCCAGAATACGGAGATCGTCGCGGTCAATGGTTCTGGGGTATGATTGCCAATCTCGGCCTTGCCTGCATGGATGACCGTAAATTTGACGAGGTGTACGTGGACGAAAAGATAAACGCCTTTATGAACCACGAGTATTCCCGGAATGGGGAAGGCGGACTGTTTTATGTCCGTAGACCGTATACAGACATGCGCCAGGTTGAAATCTGGATGCAATTAAACTGGTATCTTGACGAATATGAGGTGAAATAAATGAAACATCTGGCTGTTTGGAAAATTTATGGGGCTTTTAGTCCCTGTGATTTGGCTACGGCCAATAACCTGAACGCTGAAAGTCTCTACAAGGTTGCGAATGCTACATACAAGTTCGTGAAGGGTCAGAATCGACTGAACACTGTTATCTGGTTGTCACTGGTTGGGTCCCTTATGCTCATCGACATGAACCACAAAGCTATCGAGAACCTGATTCTTGCCAAGAAGATTGACGAGTTGAAGCCGAACGAAAACGCGGAGGAGACGGAAATGTAATGCTTGACTTTTTGCAAATTGCCACTCGCTCAAAAGCAAAGGGGGTGACAGAAATTTACCCAAAATTCGTATTAAAGTCTCAGTCTACGGATTTGATGATTCGAGGCGGGGACTTTTATGCGATTTGGGTTGAAGACCGCGGTCTCTGGTCAACAAATGAGTTGGACGCCTTGCGACTGATTGACCAAGCCCTGGATGCCTATTCCATAGAACATTCCAACGAATTCAGCAACTCGACTTTCACACTCCACATGTGGGATGCTGAAAACGGCATGATTGACACCTGGCATAAATTCTGCCAGAAACAATGCCGAGACAATTTCCACATGTTGGACGAGAAATTGATATTTTCTAATGTCGAGCTCAAGAAAAACGACTATGCGTCCAAACGGCTGAGTTATCCCTTGGAGGACTGTCCAATTCCAGGATGGGACAAGCTGATGTCGGTTTTATATTCTCCCGAGGAGCGCCATAAAATCGAGTGGGCTATCGGCTCTATCGTAACCGGCGATTCCAAAGAGCTTCAGAAGTTCATGGTTCTGTATGGTCCTCCCGGAAGTGGCAAATCGACAGTCCTTAACATCATTCAGCTGCTGTTCGAAGGCTATTACTCGGTATTTGATGCAAAGGCCCTCGGCAGTGCTAACAATTCCTTCGCCTTGGAAGCATTCAAAACCAATCCGCTGGTTGCCATTCAGCATGACGGTGACTTGTCTCGTATCGAAGATAACACCCGTCTGAACAGCCTTGTTTCGCATGAGCTTATGACCGTGAACGAGAAGTTCAAATCGGCATACGCAAATCGATTCAAGGCCTTTCTCTTTATGGGCACCAATAAGCCTGTAAAGATTTCCGACGCGAGGTCGGGCATTCTTCGCCGCTTGATTGACGTAGAGCCAACAGGGGAGAAGCTGAGCGGCAAGGAATACCACAAGGCTATGAAGAAAATCCCATTCGAGCTTGGTGGTATTGCCTGTCACTGCCGTGATATTTACCTCGAAGACCCCGAGTTCTATGACGACTATATCCCTGTCAATATGATGGGCGCATCCAACGATTTCTATAACTTCGTAAGTGACTCCTATTCCGTGTTCAGCAAAGCAAACTCGACATCTCTGAAAATTGCTTACGAGATGTATAAGAACTATTGTGAGGATGCTAAGGTAACCTATTCCTACAATAAGCGCCTATTCAAAGAGGAGCTTAAGGCTTACTTTGATATTTTCCAGGAAAAGCACATCGATGAGGACGGAACCACCATTCGAGGTTGGTATGAAGGCTTCCGAATCGACAAGTTTGATGGAAGCACTGGAAAAAAGCCTGAATCTGCGACTGTAGTCATGCCGGCGATTGAGTTCAAAGAGCAGCCTTCAATCTTCGATAATATTTGTGCCGATTGTCCGGCCCAATATGCAAACGACGGAGGCACTCCTATCAACCGCTGGGACAAATGCCGAACTAAACTCAAGGACTTGGACACCTCCAAGCTCCACTACGTCAAGGTTCCCGAAAGCCATATCATAATCGATTTTGACCTGAAAGGAGGAGACGGAGAAAAATCCTTTGAACGCAATTTGGAAGCTGCTGCACATTGGCCCAAGACCTACGCAGAGCTATCCAAATCCGGGCGTGGTATTCATCTTCATTATATTTACAGCGGAGACCCTGTACAACTCAGCCGTATTTATGATGATGACATCGAAGTGAAAGTCTTTACGGGGAAGAGCAGCCTTCGCAGACAGCTCACCAAATGCAACAACCTTCCAATTGCGACCATCAATTCTGGTTTGCCATTGAAAGGAGATATAAAAATGGTGAATTTCGATTCCGTGAAAAACGAGAAGGCTATCCGAACGCTTATCAAGCGGAACCTTAATAAGGAATACCATGCAAACACTCGTTCAAGCGTAGATTTCATCAAGAAGATACTAGACGATGCCTATAACTCCGACGTCACCTACGACGTAGGAGACCTGTACAATGCTGTGCTGAACTTCGCAGCTAACTCGACGCATCAGAGCGACTACTGCATCAAACAGGTGGCGGCCATGCACTTCTCAAGCGATGACATTTCACCGGCTGTCAAGAACGACGAGGCGCCTATTGTGTTCTTTGACTGTGAGGTGTTTCCGAACCTGTTCCTGGTCAACTGGAAGTACCGGGGCAAAGACAAGAAAGTCGTTCGTATGATTAACCCGACTGCGAAGGACATCGAGAAGCTTATTCGGTATCGGCTCATCGGTTTCAACTGCCGCAAATACGATAACCACATGCTCTATGCCCGTATGCTCGGTGCACCTAACGAGGAATTGTACAAGCTGTCGCAGCGAATCATCGGCGGAGATAAAAACGCATTCTATGGTGAGGCCTATAACATCTCTTACACTGATATTTATGATTTCAGTTCCAAGAAGCAGTCTTTGAAGAAATTCGAGATTGAGTTGGGCATTCACCATCAGGAGCTTGGCTTGCCTTGGAACCAGCCTGTGCCGGAAAAAATGTGGCCTAAAGTCGCCGAGTATTGCGACAACGACGTCATTGCAACTGAGGCTGTATTCGAATCGCGCTCCGCAGACTGGGTGGCACGGCAGATTCTGGCGAGTTTGTCTGGTTTGACTGTTAATGATACCACTAACCAGCACACTACCCGAATTATATTTGGTTCGGACAAAAATCCGCAGTGGCAGTTTAACTATCGCGAGCTGTGGAAGCCTGTTCCGTATACCAAATATGAGGAGCTGCGAGAGGCTTACGGGCACGACTACGACTTCCGCGTGTGGAACGAGAAGGGCGAACCGCAGTATCGCAGTTATATTCCCGGAGAGGAACTGCCTGTTGGTTGGAGCATCATGCCGTTCTTCCCGAATTATGTCTGGACCGGGTACAAGTCGTACTGGGTCTATGATCTTCACAATGCTGAGTGGGCCCGGACCGAGGAAAAGACCCTGAACGACCTTCTTGATTTGCAGAAAGCTGAAGATAAACGTGCAGAAGAAGCAAAAGTAAAGCCTGAACAAATCATCGAAGAAGTCGGTGAAGGAGGCTATGTCTACGCAGAGCCCGGCATGTACGGAAACGTTGGTCTGGATGACATTGCGTCTATGCACCCGTCCAGTCTGATTGCCGAAAAGCACTTCGGCAAGTACACGAAAAACTTCGAGGATTTGAAGAATGGTCGTGTTGACATCAAGCATCAGGACATCGAAGCTCTGAAAAAACTGCTGGATGGCAAACTGGTTCCGTTCGCAGAGGCTATCGTGGCCGGTACTGCCGATTATACTTGGGATGACTTGGCTTACGCGCTGAAAATTGTCATCAACTCGGTGTACGGACTGACGTCCGCGAAGTTCAGCAATCCATTCCGCGACCCGCGTAACAATGACAACATTGTAGCCAAGCGTGGTGCTCTGTTCATGGAAACACTTAAGAAGGAGGTCCAGAGACGGGGATTCATCGTAGCGCACATCAAGACGGATTCCATCAAGATTCCAGATGTGACTGATGATATTCTTGGTTTCGTGGATAAATATGGCCGTGAGTACGGTTATATTTTCGAGCATGAGGCTACTTACGACCGTATCTGTCTGGTAAACAACGCCGTGTACATTGCCAAGTATAATACTCAAGGTATCATCAATAAGGGCGGTAAACATGCAAACGAATGGACTGCCACAGGCACCCAGTTCCAGATTCCGTATGTTTTCAAAAAACTGTTCAGTCATGAAGAAATTCGGTTTGAGGATATGTGCGAGACTAAGCAGGTGTCCTCGGCCATCTATCTGGATATGAACGAAAAACTACCTGAAGATGAGCACGATCGTCACTTTGTCGGTAAGGTTGGGCTGTTCTGTCCGATGAAACCTGGTGCTGGCGGAGGACTGCTGGTACGGGAATCTGTCGACAAAAAGACCGGCGAAACCAAATATGACTCTGTAACTGGGGCAAAAGACTGGCGCTGGATGGAATCGGAAATGGTCAAGGTTCTCGCAAAGCAGGACGACATCGACAAGGACTACTACAACAAGCTCTGTGACAATGCCATTCGTGATATTTCGGAATTTGGCGATTACGAGTGGTTTGTTTCTGACCAGCCTTATGTTGGGCCATGGTACGAAGATGGCAAACCACAATATGAGCCTGATATTCCGTTCTGACCGCATATTTTTCAGTCTCTAATATGGGATACAACCCATTAAAACAATTTGGAGGTATGAAAAATGAACAAATGCGCAAAAGCGGTTATGATTGCCGGCGGGATTTGTGCTGTGGCGGAGCTGTCTTTTACCTTGGGGAAAGCGTGGGGTTTATCAGCACTTAACATGCGATGGCCCAATACCTATAATGAACTCACAGAGATTATGGCTAAAGCCACAGAAGACCCGTCTATGTCGGCATCTGCTCGGGTACGTACGGTATTTTTACTTAACACCACAAAACTTTTTGCAATGGGAAAAAAGTAACCCGTTAAAGACCTTATGGCAACATAGGGTCTTTTCTTTTTAAGGAGGAGTATGTTCTGAAAGCAAAAGATATTTTTAAAAAGCTCGTCTACACGTACAAAAACAAAGACGAGTTTCATGTGACCGATGCGGATATTGCAAAGGAAATCCGCAAGATTTTTGTCGATGAGACAAATAACCTTATCAAAGAGCGTGATATTCGCTACACTTGGCAGTTTGTGAACTTGCTGACCGAACAGAACGAAAAATGGAACGCTCTTGCTCGTATGTTCAAAAACAATCTTGGAAGCTCGCCTATCAGCAAAAACGACTTCCGTCGCCGCGTTGTCAAAGAGGAATGGCCTATGTTTACGGCTGAAATCCCGGCTATGAAACGCGACACCATGCCCGAACTCGAAACCGTCCTCAAGAAAGTGTAAAGGAGAAACTTCTATGGAACGCAACAATAAACTCGCAATCGATAACGCCCGTATCATTTTCAAGAACTTCACCGGCAAAGACGATAAGTTTGGCCGTGAGGGTGACCGTTCTTTCAGTATTGTCATTGAGGATGATGCGCTGGCCGAGCAGCTCGCCAACGACGGCTGGAACGTCAAACCGCTGACGCCGCGCGATCCTGATGAGAAGGTCAACCATTTCATCAAGGTGAAGATTAGCTTCAAAGTCCGCCCGCCTAAGATTTGGCTGCTGACGAATCACAAACGCACTCTGCTGGACGAGGATACCATTGCCACGCTTCAGTACGCCCGCATCGAGAATGCCGACGTGGTCGTCAGCCCTTGGCGCTGGGAGGTCAACAGCAAGACCGGTATCGCGGCCTACCTCGAAACGCTGTACGTAAAAATCGAAGACGACCCATTTGCCGACAAGTACGCCGACTACGAGAGCAGCGACGAAGTGCCGTTTTAATTGATATTTAGGGGTGCCGAGTGGAGGCAGAGTTAAATGTCCGTGGTCACTCAACTGGGCGAGTGATGTGTCAGCAAGGAAACAGCCCCTACTGATATTTTGGAAAGGAGATGGCCAGATGAAAAAATTCACCCTCAAAGATATTCTGAGCAGTGCTGCCAAATGGGAGCCGCCTGAAAAACGCGAGCCAACACCGAAAAAAGTTGCGCAATCCGAGAAGAAGCCGGTAAAGCCTGCAAAAATCCCAGAGAAAACTGACTACAGCAGAGAATTCATTAAGAAATTTAACAGTCTGACCGCCTCCAGAAGCCGCTGGACAATTTGGGAAGACTTTGTTGTTCTGTTTGCCTGCTCCATTTCCAACGCTGTAGACCGGAGTAAAGAACACTATGATATTCGGGAACAACGGTACCTGCGAACCATCAAGAAGTATACCAAGGATGAAGCCGAGGTCTTTCCTGAATTAGCCGCTTTAGTGATTTGTGCTCTTGATGAAAATCCTGAGCAGGACTATCTCGGAAAGCTCTTTATGGATTTAGACCTTGGCAATGAGCACAACGGACAATTTTTCACACCGTATCATGTCTGTCAGCTCATGGCCGCTATAAGCTGTAGCCTCGGGGATGATATTTTCAGCGTGAAAACGGTCAACGACCCTGCGTGTGGTGCCGGAGCCACACTTATAGCAGGGTATCATACCTATCGGAAGCTGTACGCAGAAAAGAACCTCAATGCTCAGAATTACATTTTGATGTATGCTCAGGACATCGACGAAACTGTCGCCCTCATGTGCTATATTCAGCTATCGATGCTGGGGATTGCTGCTGTGGTGAAAGTAGGGAATACATTGACAGACCCCATGTGCAGCGGAGATTCTACCGAAAACTACTGGTATACGCCTGTATATTTTCTGCCGCCGTGGACCGATAGACGGCTTATTCGTGAGCTTTGCGATTTGATGAAAGGAGAATCGAAATGACAATGATTGTAACCTTGACAAAAGAAGAATGCCATTGCTCCATCTTTGATTTTTACGATAACGTGGCGGCGAATGTCGGTTACTTCCCGACCCTAAACACACGTTACGATTGCCGAAAGATTTGCTGTTCACAAGAAGTCCAAGACGAAATTTTTGCACATTACCGTGAAAGCGATTGTAATGATGCTGCCATCGGATGCCTGTGGATGGATTTGGGTCCTAAAGCAAATCTTGTTCCTGAAAAAAAGTTGGGTAAATATGTTGTGACCGTTGAAACTGGTGCTATCTACGAAGAAGGAGAAAAGAAAAATGACTAAAATTCTTGGCGGCATTGCGTTGATTGCCGCAGCTGTGATATTTGCCAGCATCTTTGCGAGCTTGGCTTCAGTTGGCTGGGCCGTTTTCGTTCGTATCGTTATTGAAACGCTTAAGTTCATTGGCGCGTTCCTTATCGCAGTGCTGGGGATTGCACTGATGGAGGTATAAACATGGCTGGTATTTTTGGCTTTGCACTTACAATGATCCCATTATTAGTAGTGATAGGGTCGATTATATGCGATAATGTGTGGGATATGCTCGAGGTCGCTGTCATTGGAGAACTCTTATTGCTTGGCTTCGTAATTGGAATCTACTTTCTTGTGGGAGGCGTGTAATGATTAACCTCTACGATTTCCAAATCAAAGCTCTGCAACAGATGAAAAAGGGATGCATCCTGTGCGGCGATGTTGGAAGCGGAAAGTCAATTACTGCCCTGGCATACTACTATCTCCAAAATGGAGGCGACCCAAATTCGCTTCAGGGCGAAGATTACTTCCCGATGGGCGACCCACCGAAAGACCTGTACATCATAACCACCGCTCGTAAGCGAGACACACTCGAGTGGGAAGGCGAGATGTGCAGGTTCTTGCTGTCAACGAATCCAGAGGTCAATCTCTACCAAAACAAAGTCGTTGTGGATTCGTGGAACAACATCAAAAAGTATGCGAACGTCATCGATGCGTTCTTTATATTTGATGAGCAGCGAGTCGTGGGTAGTGGCACGTGGGTCAAGGCATTTCTTAAAATTGCCCGGCGGAACCATTGGATTCTTCTGTCAGCCACGCCAGGCGATACCTGGCAGGATTACATCCCGGTGTTCGTAGCGAACGGATTCTATAAAAACAAAACCCAGTTTTTGCAGGAACACGCTGTATACTCACGGTACACGAAGTATCCGAAAATTGACCGATTCGTACATACGGGAAAGCTCTGCGCACTACGGAAGGATATTCTGGTTCCAATGGACTTTCATCGCGGTGTCCAACTACATCACGAGGAGATTTATGCCGAGTTTAACAACCGTGCTGTCAAGGAGCTTTGGAAAACACGTAGAAATCCTTGGACGCAGGAGCCCATTATCAACGCCGCAGAGCTCTATTACGATATTCGGAAAATCGTAAATTCGGATATTTCCCGGCAGGTCAAGCTCTTAGAGATTTTTGGGGACCATCCAAAAATGATTGTGTTCTATAATTTCGACTACGAGCTTGATATTCTGCGTGGAATGACCTTTGGAGACGCTGAGGTAGCCGAGTGGAATGGCCATAAACACGACCCGATTCCAGATGGAGATAGCTGGGTCTATCTTGTGCAATACACAGCCGGAGCTGAAGGCTGGAATTGTATCGCCACCGACACGACAGTGTTCTACTCTCAAACATACTCCTACAAAGTTGCCAAACAAGCAGAGGGACGAATCAATCGTATGAACACTCCCTTCAAAGACCTGTACTACTACCATCTTACCAGTAAATCCTTCATTGATATTCGTATTGCGCGTGCCTACGATGAGAAACGCAATTTCAACGTCAATAAGGATTATAAGCGGTATTATGGCGAGTTCAAGGTGACCGCATAATTTTCATGGCCTTGTATGAAAGGATTTATATGATTACAAATAACGGAATCCAAATGCTGAAACTAATGTACTTGCGCAAAGTGATTGCGGGCTACCAACCAATCGTTAGCGATATGGGAGCCTCTAACAGCCGTGCCTTGGCGATTATTTACAGGGCAAATGCCGATAATTATGACCGAGTAATGAAAATCAGCAGACAATATCTGACGATGTTAGTAGATATTGGCGTCACTGCAAAAGCGGAATTAGACGCATTAGACGCATTGGATTTATATGACAAAATATGATTAGCTCCCAAAAGACCTTATGGCAACATAGGGTCTTTGTTTTCTCAGCGTAATTTACATCTTCTTATATGGGAATGCATCCTCAAATCGAAAGGAGATTTTGCTATGAACGAAACAAAAATGCAGATTGGCGTTGGTGAACTCAAAAAGGTTTTTGATTCCTGCAAAGGTTACGCAATCGTATCGGACTATGTTATTGCTAGTGTCTGCGGCTATAAGGCCGGACATGAAAGCAAAGATGCAGTTCTCGATGCGGTGAGCACCCTTCGCAAGGAAGTTGCGGAAACCATTAACATCTACGAGCAAATCGAACATGCTTGCGAGAGCATCGAAGACTCTATCAAAAAGGATTAAACTCCCAAAAGACCTTATGCCAACATAGGGTCTTTTCTTTTAGACGGAGGAAAAATGGCAAAAAAGCTCGATGAACAACAGAAACGTTGCGCGGACTGCATTTACCTTAAGAAAGTAAAAGACCTTAATGCCGAATGGCACTTCACGAAATTTTGGATTTGCAGCGCGTGCAACATCGAAATTCATCATATAACAGACAACGAATGCCATGTTCTCAGCGAGGACTATGGCTGACATTTGAAAAGGACTTGATTACAATGTTTACTTTTATTGCTGGTATTTTCATGGGTGCTGTTGGAACAATTTTTGTCATGGGCCTGGTGAGCACCGGAAAGCCCACTGAGAGCGATGTTCAGGTTGAACGCAAACACACAGACATCTGGAAACGAGAGGCTAAACAGTGGGAGACTGCCAGCATCCGCCTGCACGACGAACTGCGTAGTGCTAACCGCATGGCCCAGTATTGGCGCGCTCGCTGCATGAATGCCCACTGCGATTTTACCGCTGCGTGTGATGGCGAGGGGCATTATCCTACCGACAACGATGCTCCTACTCGTGAGGAGAAGCTGGTCAGTGATATTATGGACGCGGTTGCCGTAGTGGATAAGAAAGATGAGGCGATTCCGGCATGAATGAAGGAATGCTACTGGTAGGAGTCGATGAGCTTCAAAAAGCATACAAGAGTTGCCGAGATATAGCCATGGAAGCGGACAACATTCGCACCATGGTCCAGCAATGTATCAACGGTGATTGCTCCGAAACTGAGCTTAGGGAAAACCTTGATATTCTGAAGGTCAAAATTAACAAAACCAAACGGATACATGAGCGAATGGCTAAGGCATACCAAATCATTGTGCGAGCTCTTGGTTGATATTTGAGGATATAAAATGACTTACACACGATATGCGATCGAATTTCGTAGGCCGAATGATGAAGCTATGCTACATTCCCTAAGATATTTTGCATGCTACGACACCTCGGTCGAAAATGCAATTAAACGGCTAAAAGATGAGTGGCCTGATGCCATTGTCCTTGATGCGAAGATTAGGAGAATAACTGTATGAACAACCGTAGAAAAGAAGTATTTTTTGACATGTATTGCAAGACCTGCAAGTATTACGAGCAGGCATCGTATCTGCATCCGTGCAATGACTGCCTGAGCAACCCTTACAACGAAGACAGCCATAAACCTGTCAACTGGAAAGAAGGGGAAAAGAATGGTCAAAAACACTAAATGCAAGGAGTTCTTTCCGAGATGCCTTTGCAACACATGCAGGCGGCGGGAGATGGACCGCGGATGCTGCATTGCCCATCATCGCGAGTGTCAGTTAGTGAGCAATGACCAAAATGCCAATCGGTGCCCCGGGTATACCATGAAAGTTGAGGTAAAGACAAAATGACTGATTTCTGGAATGGAATACACACGCCTGATGGTGCAGTATGGTTTAACCGGTTTACGAACGAGTATGAGTTTAAGAAAAGACCGGACGGATTCGATGCGTATTTGCTTGGAAAGAGAGCTTACAATATGATGTCCAAATTTGATATTAACGATATTGTCACAGTTCCCTATGATCACGACAAAAAATACTGGACGGTGACGGCTGTCCGTACAAGCCAAATTGAAATGAGGGCTATATACGACTTGGTTTCTGCGAAAACGGGTATCGCTCTGTATAATGTTCCAGAAGTCGATATGACCCTCGTTAAACGGTCCACTCAGAAAAAGGAGAACTCTGTTATGGATAAACGATATATGGTCAAGAAGCTCATCTACCACGGCCCTGCCACTATTGTGTATTGGGCCGACGGTGAGAAAACGGTAGTCAAATGCATGGACGCAGACACTTTTGACCCGATGGCTGGCTTCTGTGCTGCTCTTGCGAAAAAGGTGTATGGTTCGACAGGCACCGTGAAGCAAATCATCGAGAACAATTGGAAGGAGAAAAACTAATGGACCGTAAAAAATTTAAAGAACAGATGAAAATTCCCTGTCGGATGTCGAAGGAAACCATGAATAACATTCAGGTTCTCCATATTGCTAACACAGACGACAAAGAAATTTATATCGTAGCTATGGAGGAAATGGCGGAACTTCAGAAAGAAATTTCCAAACAGCTGCATGGTCTTGGCGATAGAGATGGCATTCTCGAGGAAATTGCCGACGTTACGATTGTTTTGGGCAACCTCATGAGCCTTCAAGGAATCACAGAAGATGAGCTCAAACGTGCGGTAGAAGTCAAGCTGGAACGGATTCTGGCAAAGACTGCTAATAAAGAAAAGGAGGCCTCTGATGAAGCTAACTGCAAAATGGGTTCCGATTGTCTTCACTATGGCATCGGCTGTAGGAGTTGTGGGAACAGCAGTTCTTACGGCGAAGTGTACCACGAAAGCGGAGAAAATGCTGGCTGGACGCCGGGAAAATGACGGTAACACAAAAGAAACCGTAATTGATATTTGCCGTTGTTATGCCCCTGCCATAGCCTGTGGGACGGAGTTCTTACTTACAAACAGCAAAAAGCCCTCGCAGTGGCCTGTATGCTCGCCAGAGAGAGCCTTGGACGGTACCAGTCAAAGGTTAAGGAACTCTATGGCCCTGAAACTCACCAGCACGTCATCGACGAGCTATGCAAAGAAGATTTAGACGAGGTTCATGTGGCTTCTTCTGGATTTTTTGGCAGCGAGACGTTGGATTTCGAGGGCGTATCTGAGGACGAACCCATTCATACATTCTACGACGAGTTCTCCAATAGATATTTTGATTCGACCATTGAGCATGTCTTGCAGGCTGAGTACCACCTGAATCGGAACTGGGCTCTTGGTGATGCCGTTACGGTCAATGACTTTTATGAATTTCTTGGTCTGTGCGGTCTCGCGGATGGCGACAATATGGGGTGGGACTGGGAAATGGGTATTTCCTGGCTCGACTTCAATCATCGAGTTATTCATAAAAACGGAGAAAAAGTTTTGGTCATCGAGATGGTGTTTACGCCGGACAAAGTGGAGGTGTGATATTTGTACGATGATGAAATGCTCGTAATTCAGGTGGATATTCGTTTAAAACCTGACAAAATGGAAGAATTTTATAGAGATGTTATAAGACAGAAAAAAGATGGAGTTATCGTATTACCGTCTTACTGCCATGTTCTGCGTGCTCCGAAAGATATAGAAATTGGATTTGACTCCAATTAAAAGCATGAGATAAGGAAAAATAAATGAATGTCTTAAGGAAATTTTTAGGTGAAGACGATTCTGATAATTGGTTTGTTGTTTGCCATAATGAATCCAAAGTAAAAGAAAATATGTCTTATTTTGGAAACTAGTTTGTTACTATTACCGAGAAAGATATCGAACTGTTAAAAGCAGGAATGACTCTATCGTATATGGTAAACGATGAGTATGGCTTCTTTATCAACTTTAGCAAAGGCGATGACGTAAAACAGAAGCTCAAAGAAGAGTTTCGTTATGCATTTTGAAAGGAGAATAAGCAATGATTGACAATAAAAGACTTAGCGGCTTTGTGCTTCAGTGTATTGCAGAATTTGGTTCTGAGACTCAAACTGATATTTTGCAAGAGGAATGTGCTGAACTTATTCAGGCGTGCTCTAAAGCAAAACGAGGTTACCCAGACTCTAAAGAACGACTCATCGAAGAAATCGCACATGTACTCGTATCGTCTTCGGTGGTTGCTCGAATTTACGATATTAACGAAGACGATATTGTGAATGAAATCAATAAGAAAGCCGATAAGTATGGATTTTACCGAGTGAAAGGAGTAAACAAAAAATGATTAAAATTGAAAATGCTGAGGTCTTTGGTTGGGAACACGCGATTCGTGGGATGCGAAACCCAAAGAACTCATGGGAGAAGATCGATAGTCACATTGTTGAGTGCGATGGCGAGTGTTCTTCATGCGATGCATACGAGTTAGCCTCGGATGATTATTGCATATTGCCATTAGGTGAAAATATAGTTATCGGTCCCAACGACCGAAAGCTTATGACCCAGCTCGCCAAGGCCGGCACAGACCATCGGAAGTTCATGCGAATGATTACCGTCTACCTTGATATTACGGCGCCGCTGTATTGGTGGAAGGAGTTCGATACATACAAGGTGGGTACTGTAGCCAATTCCTGCTCTACGATGCACAAAATCACAGCAAAGGTGTTTGACGTAAGCGACTTTAGCCATGAGCACATTGAAGAGCTTGACGGTGATGAATACAGTATGTCCTACGATTGGCTTCTTCGGACTGTGGATATTCTGAATTACTACCGTAAGAAGTATAATACCGCTTCTGAGAAGCTAAAAAGGGATATTACAAATGCAGAAAGAAAGCATGTACTTGCTCAGCAAAAGCTTTTCTGGTGGCAGATGATTCAGCTTCTTCCGTCAAGCTACAACCAGAAACGTACCGTTATGCTGAATTACGAGGTACTGGCGAACATTTACAAATCGCGTCGCAATCACAAGCTGGATGAGTGGCATACACTCTGCGACTGGATTGAGACACTGCCGTACAGTAAGCTGATTACCGGAAGAGAGGAGAGTGGTAAATAATGGAAGCTGTGGATAATCATACACCAAAATCTGTAACTTTCTCGGAAATCGGGCCAAACGAACTGTTTGAGTATGATTTTCGAGGGAATATTGCAATGAAGCTGGTAGAACCTACAAAAGTCAAGAATCCATACACTTACCAAGAAGCGAACTGTTCTGTATTCGAGGCTGAAGCAATCATTATTGCAGGTCCGGATGTTGGAAAATTTATTCGGTTTAGTAATCATGATGCGGCAATCTATCGGCCTGTGCATTGCAAACTCGTTCTTTCTGATTACTCCGGGAAATGTTTTGCGTGGTTGGAAATGAGGTGAAATTATGTTGGCTGTTGCTGCGGCGATTCTCTATCTGGCTGATGCTCCGTTTCCTGTGCTCGTAGTAATTGGGATGGTATACATCATTGGCTTGGCTTTGGAGAGTATGATTCACTAAATATTCTGGACGTCTGGAACATGGCGTCCTCTTTTTCTTTGAAAGGAGAATTTTATGACCATCGATAACTGTACTCGTTGTGATATGTGCGTCCACAAAAATGTGTGCGGTAAAATGCTGGACTATAAGGAATTAAACAAAAGGGTAGTTGATAGTCTTACCGACCGATATAACAGCCCTATTGACGCTATTCTTAACGGAATGAACTCTTGCATCACATTAACTTGTTTGGACTACGTTCGGGAAGTGAAGGTGCGCTAATCATGATCATTAAAATTAAAAGCAAATGTGAAACGTGTGCTCATGAGAAAGTCTGCGTCAAAAGAAAGGGAATGCAGACAGTCGAAAACGAGTTGGACAAGATTTTGGGCTCGGACTCGTATGTTGGTTTGCAAAGCTATATTGACCAGCTCGGATTAGGGGTTGATATTATTTGCGAGGATTACCTTGAGAAACGGAGGGTGATTCCGGTATGAACGTTCTTGGTGAAATGTATTATTGTGAACGTTGCGGTGAACATAAGTTTGTCAAGTACATCGGCAGCGGACCTTACCGTGATGGAATGACGGTTCATATTACTGCTGATGGATTCGAGGGCGCTGTCGGTTGGACTAAACACGATGATATGGATTTCTGTCCTAAATGCTCTGAGAAATACGATTCGATGGTGAAGGACTTCCTATCCTGTAAGGAGAACTGAGATGTCGATTGACCATAAGTTTGACCTCGAGACATTGAACGGCATTTGTCCCGGCGGATATTTTTACTCGATTCCTTGCATGTGGGACCCGAAAGATGGGCACGAGCCTATCAATGGAATTGGATATGTCATGTGCAAGCAACTCAATGAACTCCAAAAAGACACGCTGCGACAGTATCCGAATGTGGTATTAGCCATAGTCAACCATCGTTACGCGAGAGAAATCATACATGATATGGTGTTCATCGGGGACAGTAACAGGCCGGATAGGAGGTGAAAAATGATGGCAAATAGCTCGGTAATCACGGTCAGATTGCCGAAAGAGGACCGTGCGAAACTGATTATTTCAAGTACGAAAACCGGAAAATCGAAGTCTGAAGTTGTCCGCGAAGCGCTTGAACTGTATTACAAAAACGAAAAAGCCGGATGAAAAAAGTGTATTACGTGTATTACAAAATAAGCAAAAAGTGTATTACGTGTATTACATGTATTACATTTTTTAAGACCGTTTTGAAGCAAAATCACAAAATTTGTAATACACTAGCCCAAATGTAATACACTTTTGGGCTAAAAATGGCCAAAAAATCGCAAAAAAGTGAAAATTATAGGTTTTTATCTAATATAGGTGTAAATATATAAAATTTTATATATTTGAGTATATATAAATGAAAAACGTAATTTTTTTAATTTTTGTGATTCGGAAAGGAGATAGTCCAATGGACGACGAAAAATACGCAAACGAATTGCTTGAGGAAGCAAGAGCGTACTTTCCGTTACTGTTTAAAAAAGTTGCCAGCTATCGAGTGTATGCACCGATGGCACTCTTGATTGAATTACCAGATGGAAAGGTGTTCTTATTCGATTCGCTCAATCAAACAGCTACACGTCTTCCTGACAATGATAACAACATGACTAAAGAGCAGACCGGGCGTGTGTTTGGTGTTTTGCTTCGAAGAGTCATGGCACAGAAAGGATTTACCCAGATAGGCCTTGCCGAGGCGACAGGTTTGAGGCAATGCCAAATTTGCAATTACACTTACGGACGAAGCGTTCCAAGCTACTACGCTTTCGATAAAATAGTGAGAGTGCTCGGATGCAGTGCGGAGGATTTGCGGTATGTAAAATAAAAGTTTACAAATTCCTTCTTGCGGTAGATGGTTTATATCCTGTATAATGGAGCCATCCTAGGAAATACACAAGGAGGTTACAAATGGGATTCAAGAAAAACAAGAAATCGGACATTACGGAAACAGTCGTGAAGAATGACCGCGGCGAAGAAGTCCATGTTCTCGATGGGCCTGACGGCATAGTGGAAGTCGAGCGAGTCCACATGAAAGACTTCCTGCCAACCGGTGAAGAATGGTGCCCGCATTGTCATGTACAGTGCGACCATTACGATGAGGATGAATACTTCAAGTGTCCTGAATGCGGATGGACCATTACCGACTGGGAAATTGAAGAATGGGGCGGTCATCCGACAGAGGCCGCTTCTTATGAAGACGACTTCGGAACCAACTTCGAGGATGCCTTCTCTGATGACGATTGATATTTATTGAAACCCATGGGCCTGCGCTAACACCAAAGCGCGGGCCCTTTTTATTTTTTTTTGCTTCGCGAAAATTTCATAGGGTATTATGAGAGAAGAGATAATATATCGGGACCTTGAAAAAATCACGGTATATTGCCTTTTGAACCGAAAGGGGATACTTATGGCAAAAGAAAGTGCTTTTCAGAAAGGTTTAATTAACGATCTGAAGAAACGCTTCCCGGGCTGTATGGTCTTAAAGAATGACCCAAATTACATTCAAGGGATTCCTGACCTTTTAGTTTTATACGAAGGGCGTTGGGCAGCTCTTGAATGTAAAAAAGCGAAGCAGGCGAGCCACCAACCAAATCAAGATTACTATGTCGAGAGGATGAACGAAATGTCATTCTCTCGATTTGTTTATCCGGAAAATAAGGAGAATGTTTTAGATGAACTTCAACAATCATTCCAATCTTGTAGGCCAGCACGCTTTTCTCGGGGCGAGTAAGTACCATTGGCTCAATTACGATGCTACTAAAATTGCAGAAGCTTACCGCGCCGCCCAAGCTGTACAAATGGGCACGAAACTTCATGCGTTTGCCGCTGAATGCATCGAACTTCGTCAGCGGCTTCCGAAATCTCGCAAAACTCTGAACATGTATGTCAATGACGCTATCGGTTACAACCTGAAGCCAGAGCAGGTTCTATATTACTCGCAGAATTGCTTTGGTACCGCTGACGCCATTGATATGCGCGGCGATCTTTTGCGCATCCATGATTTGAAGACCGGTAAGGTGCCGGCGCACATGGAGCAGCTGATGATTTACGCTGCGCTGTTCTGCCTCGAGTATGGTATCAAACCGACGGATATTGATATGGAACTTCGTATCTATCAGAATGACGATATCGTTGTGCTCAAGCCGGAAGCCAATGATATTACGGTCATTACCAAGAAAATTATCGAGGCCGACAAGATTGTAAATCATATCAAAGAAATGGAGGGCTAACCATGTTTGACGATAAACCATCCCTGGACGATGTTATCGCGCACTACGGCGTCGGCAAGATGGACGGCGCTCCCGGCCGTGGTTCAGGTCGCTATCCTCTCGGCTCCGGCGAGAATCCGTATCAGCGTGGGGACGATTTGCTGGCCCGTTATGAAGCATTGGAGAAAAAAGGATATTCCGAAAAAGACATTGCTGAAGAGATGGGCACTAGCACTACAAAGCTGCGTGTTCAGCTTTCCTACGCCAAGAGTCTGCGCCGTATGCAGCAGGTGTCTCAGGCCAAGAAGCTCCGCGACGAAGGAAAGTCTCTGAACGAGATTGCTGAAATCATGGGCTTCAACAATGATTCTTCGGTTCGGTCACTTCTGAATGCGCAAGCCGAGGAGCGTATGAAGCAGTCCTCTGCTACGGCAGAGAAGCTGAAAGAGTTGATTGACGCCAAAGGATATTTGGATGTCGGCGCCGGCGCGGAGCGTGAGCTTGGAGTATCCCGCAACAAGCTCGACCAGGCCCTTTATATTCTTGAGATGGAGGGCTATCTCACCTATAAGCGCCGCATTCCGCAGGTTACAAACCCGAATCAGAAGACAACGTTGCAGGTGCTTACACCTCCTGGTACGGAATACAAAGATATTTATGATACCAGCAAGATTCATTCTGTTGGCGATTATACCATTTCATACGATAACGGTGAGACGTTTCATAAGCCGTTTGAGTATCCCACAAGTATCGACTCTAAACGGTTAGTTATCAATTACGCCGAAGAAGGTGGTGTTGATAAGGATGGTGTGATTGAACTTCGTCGTGGTGTTAAAGATTTGAGCTTGGGCGACTCCCATTATGCTCAGGTTCGCATTATGGTCGATGGTGCCTACTATCTTAAGGGCATGGCAGTCTACGCCGACGATCTTCCGAAAGGTGTCGACATTCGTTTTAACACGAATAAGTCGCTCGGCACACCTATGGAGAAAGTTCTAAAGCCTCTGAAGAGAACCAATACCGGTGAAATCGATGTGGACAATCCGTTTGGTTCTCTTATTAAAGAGAAGGGCGGTCAGTATTATTACGACGACCCTAAAGGCAAGTATGTTGACCCTAAGACTGGCAAGCGCCAATCTCTTGGGGCCACCAATAAACGTGCTGATGAAGGTGACTGGGGCGAATGGGCTGACAAGGTTCCGTCTCAGTTCCTCGCCAAACAGTCCGAGTCTCTGATTAAACGCCAGCTCAACTTGTCTAAAGAGGACCGCAAGCTTGAATTTGACGAATTGTGCTCGTTGACGAACCCTACTATTAAACGAAAGTTGCTTGAAGATTTTGCAGACGGTTGTGATAAAGCGGCTGTCACTCTGAAAGCTGCGGCCCTTCCTAGACAGAAGTATCAGGTCATTCTGCCTCTTACTTCTGTCAAGGACAATGAGATTTATGCGCCAAACTATACGGATGGCGAAATGGTTGCTCTTGTTCGCTACCCGCATGGCGGTACATTTGAGATTCCCATTCTGAAAGTCAATAACAAGAATGCCGAAGGCAAGCGGGTCATGGGTACAAATCCTAAGGATGCTGTCGGCATTAACAAAGCTGTTGCAGACCGTTTGTCTGGCGCAGATTTTGACGGCGATACGGTTATGGTTATCCCTACGAATGGTAAGAATAAGATTAAGATCACTTCAACTCCCGAACTCGAGGGCTTGAAAGGCTTCGACCCTAAGCTCGAGTACAAGATTCCTGAGGGCAATCCGAATCATGTGCAGTTGATGACAAAAGACAACACTCAAAAACAGATGGGCGTTGTCTCGAATCTTATCATGGACATGACTCTGAAAGGTGCAACCCCACCAGAGTTGGCACGAGCAGTTCGCCATTCAATGGTCGTCATTGATGCTGAAAAACACAAGCTTGATTATAAGCAATCTGAGGTTGACAATGGCATCGCCCAGCTTAAACGTAAGTATCAGGGCCATCTGGATGCTAACGGTCAGTATCATGAGGGTGCATCGACCCTTATTACGATGGCTAAGAGCGATCAACCTGTTCCCAAACGTCAGGGTAGCGGATACGTTAATCTTCCGGGTGTCAAGGTTAAGGGCAAGGACGCGTACGACCTGACGCAACCTGAAGGTAAGAAGCTGTATAGCACGGCGGATGACCTGTACTATACTACCACCCGGGTCAATAAAAGAACCGGCGAAGTAGTTACCAAACAGAAGATGCGCCAGCAAAAGTCTACCAAGATGGCAGAAACCAATGACGCATACTCCTTGGTGTCCGACTATCGGTCCCGTGCTGAGCTGACTTATGCCGACTATGCTAACTACCTCAAGAGCATGGCCAATGCCGCTCGCAAGGAAATGAAGGCCACCGGCACCTTGAAGTACGATGCCGCGGCTAAGAAAGCTTATGCACCCGAGGTCGAACGACTGAACGCCGCGCTGAATCTGGCTGAGGCTAATAAGCCTCGCGAACGTCAAGCTCAGGCCCTTGCTAACACTCGTATTAAGGAGAAGATGGCACAGGACCCTGACTTGGCTAATGATAAGAAAATGCTGCGAAAGGTGTCTCAGCAGGCCATTGTAGCATCCCGTAATGAGGTAGGTGCTAAGCGCACGGCAATTGAAATTAGTGACCGTGAATGGCAGGCTATTCAAGCAGGCGCTATCAGTGACAACGTATTGTGTAAGATTCTCGACAATACAGATGTTGATAAGCTGCGCGCGCGTGCTATGCCTCGTGCCACTACCGAACTGAGTGCGGCTAAGAAAGCATTGATTCGGTCTCGCGCTGCTGCTGGTTATACAAATGCTCAGATTGCTGAGAGCTTAGGCATTTCGCCGTCGACTGTGGCTAAGTATCTGTGAGAGGAGGTGGAGTTACTATGGCTCAATGTATGTTGACCACGTTTGACAATCCTTACAATCCATTTGATGACTTCACCAAATGGTGGCTTTGGGACGTCACGCACGGATACAATTCGTGTGGCTTGCTTGCTCGTGTTTCCGGAAACGATGAATTGACAGACGAAGAGCAAAGCATTGCCATTGAAAAAGCAATTGATTCTATTATTGATTGCGATTTCTTTCACATTTACAAGAAAGTAAAAAGCGATGACAATGCAAATCTGCATAAAAACGTTGCAAATACAAAAGAAAAACAGGCTATTTCGGCCTAAGGACTGTTGTTAAGCATAGGGGAGGGGGTCGTGAAAAAATCACCCCCTCCCTACATCGCGGCGGTCTTTGATATTTCTCCGGGGGAGATTTTTGGAAAAACAGTTTAAGGCCCTCCCACCTTGAATTGCGATTCTGTGATATTTCCTCCGGCTTTTTGCAGGGGTCTGTAGGCGACTTTGACGATGTACAGCGTCATTACCTCCTTTTCATTCTCCTTTCAGGGTCCGGCTTCGGCCTACAGACCCCTGCAAAAAGCCGGAGAATTCATAGCGAAAGGAGCCGAAAAGGATTGAAAAGAGCTAAAGACCCAATGAAAACTGGTAAGAAAGGGACTGTACGCCCGGCACTTACGCCAGAGGCCCGTGAAAACCAGATGATTTCGTTGACTATGGACCTTGTGGAGCAGCGAATACGCGAGGGTACTGCGTCTTCACAGGAAACAACCCACTTCTTGAAGCTGGGTACAACAAAAGCACGTATGGAGAAAGAAGCTTTGAGTAAACAAATCGAATTGTTGCAGGCCAAGACTGAAAGTTTGAAGTCTCAGGCCCATGTCGAGGAACTTTACAAAGAAGCTTTGGACGCTATGCGAAGATACAGCGGGCAGGACTGCGACGATGCTTAGGACATACACTGAACTTTGCAGATATTCTACATACCTTGAGCGGTTTGAGTATCTGAAACTTGAGGGTGAGGTGGGAGCTGATACGTTTGGGTTTGACAGGTATCTGAATCAGATATTTTACAACTCATACGAGTGGCGCCGATTCCGGGACAGAATCATTGTTCGCGATAAGGGATGCGACCTTGGCGTTGAGGGTTATGAGATAAATGGGTATTGGAAAGACGGTAGATACATAGCACCGAAAGTCGTTATTCATCATCTCAATCCAATTGCCAAGGACGACCTACTGAATCAAACGGACATGCTTATGAACCCTGAATACGTGATTACCACCGTTCATTCCACCCATATGGCTATTCACTACGGGGATGCCGACCAATTAGAGCAAGGTCCTACAGTCCGAAAGCCTAACGATACTTGCCCCTGGCGATAAGGAGGACTTATGGACAGTATACTGACATCTATCAAGAAACTGCTCGGCATGGATGCCGACTATACCGCTTTTGATACCGATGTAATCATTCATATCAACACAGCTCTGGCGATTCTGTGTCAGCTCGGGGTTGGTCCGGACAAGGGCTTCCGCATCCGCGATGATTCTGCTACCTGGCAAGACTTCGTAGGCGAGGATACCAGACTGGACGACGTCAAGGATTACGTCTATCTGAAAGTCAAACTGCTATTTGACCCGCCGTCCAGTAGTGCGGCTATTCAGTCCACAGAAAGCCTTATTTCGGAAATCGAGTGGCGCTTGAACGTTACTGCTGAAATGGAGGTGTAATTTATGTGGGATTACGTCACTGTAAATTCCGGACAGGATTACTTATCCCATCACGGAATTTTGGGCATGAAATGGGGTATTCGTCGGTATCAGAATGAAGATGGAACCCTTACGGCTGCCGGAAAGAAAAGATACGGAGATGCTGAAACTGAATTTTCTGAATTGAATGCCGCCAGAAAAGAATATGAGCAGTCGAAAGACTACTATATGAAAAAGACAGCAGCAGGACTTCTGTATAATCGGAAAGCCACAGATCGGTTGAATAAATCGGTTAATCGTTTAGCTAATGCTAAAACCGACTTAAACGATGCGAAAGATAGAGTGTCTTTACAAAATCAGAAAAAGAAGGGTAAACGTCAAATCAAGTTAGAGGAATCTTACCGCGACAAGGGGTTGACCAAAGAAGAAGCTGAACTTGCTGCATATAAGCGAATCAGAACTGAGAAAACCATAGCCATAGTTGCAGGTATGACTGTGGTTGCAGCGGCCGCGTATGTTGGTTATAAGCACTACGATAATACCGTCGACCGTTTGATAAAATCAGGAACTGTTCTTCAAAATATGTCCAATAACGCTAACCGAGGCGTATCGGATGCTTTTTATGCTTCTTTCGGGAAACATGACAATAATCGCTATCTTGGTTTCTATGGTAGTCAATTGCAAAAGAGTGTCAACTACGGGTTTTCATCGGGTGTCTACAAAACCAACATCAAACTTGGCGATGACTTAAGGATTGCTTCTCCTAAGAATGCTGTAAACGTTCTCAGACGAACTATGCAAAAAGATTCCCAATTTGCAGACGGGGTTCAGCAGTCACTGAAGGGGTTAAGTCAGGCATCACTATCTCCAAATCAAAAGAAAGTATTTGATAAAGCTCTTAAAAGTCTCAATGCTGGCAAAATTGACAATCACGTTTACGAAGCTGTGAATATTGCTTTGGTAGATCATACCCCAAGAGGGCAAAGCGTAAGCAGCAAATTCTATGATGCAATTAAAGATATTAACGACTCCAAATATTCCGGCTACAACACAAGAAACCCGATAATTGTCTTTAATGGTTCTGCCAAAACCGCCGTTGATTCGATTTCTTCTATTGGCAAGCAGCAAATAGAGAAACAACTAAAAGCTGAAATCTATAAAAAGTACGCTGAAGATTTGGTTAAAGCTTATGCACCCGTCGGTGCAGCTGCTATTGGCGTTGGTTCCGCCAGTAAATTGGCGACCGATGCTTTGACCGAAAAAGCCAATATGGAGTATGTGAAGAAATATCGTAAGGAACATCCGAAATCGGAATTGTCAGCCAAAGAAATTATTCGGACTAGACACAAATAAAAATCTCTAAGGTCTAAACTAAACCTTAGAGATTCGTGTGAGGTGATGAAAATGTGGATTTATGAATCTGTAAGTTCCGGCGATGATTACTTAGCGCATCACGGAATTTTGGGTATGAAATGGGGCGTTCGTAGATACCAGAATAAGGATGGTACTTTGACTACTGAAGGACGGAGACGTTCGCAAGTTTACGGAAAGAATCCCCTTGAAAAGACACACAATCCCCCTGTTTATGGGAAAAATCCTTTTTCTGCTCCGGTAAAAAAGAACTCTAAGAAAAAGAAAATTTCGGACATGACCGATGACGAGTTGATTCGAGATAATCGTCGCCATGCTCTTGAAGCCCAGTATAAAAAGAACCATCCGGAAAAGAAAAGCAAATTGCAAAGTTCTAAAGAGGCAATTGATTCTGGTCGACAGTTGACGAATCAGATGAAGAACTTAAATCAAGTTGTAAAAAATACACGAAAGAGGAAAAGCACAATAAATCTTTCGGAAATGACGGATGATGATTTACGTCGTCTAATCAATCGAAAAAACTTGGAACAGCAGTATAGAAACATCACGTACGAGCCTGATAAAATTGACAAGGGTCAAGCTATGGTTGATGAAATATTAGATTATGGCGGCGCAGCGCTTGCTATCACAAGTTCAGCATTGTCTATTGCATTGGCGATTCGCGAACTAAAGAAAGGTTAATCAAGCTTGCCGTAACCGAAGACTTTAATGGCTTTGTTAGCGATAACTCTTGTCCCTGCAAAATCAAAAGCGCCACCGACCACACCTCCAACGAGAGGAACAAGTTTAGTCAAGTTTACTATGCCTGTTGTTCCTGCTCTGGTTATAAACCGAAATCCTACTTTTTGGTTAATTTTTGTAAGTAATGAGCCAGGAATTTTCTTTACAAAGCTCAATGTTAGTTTATTGCCGAATTGTACTCCAGCATCTCGACATATTTTTGACATGGAGGTGCCAGTAAGGCATAGATAAACAAGAGTCCTGACACTATCGTCTAAGGGGTCAAAGCCATACATTACAGCAATTGTCCCAATCATTCTTATTTGCATGTACCATACGCTTACGAGGTTTGCAGGAAGTGCAACTGGGAGCGTTATTAGACCACCAAGGCTTGTAAGGAAACCGGAGGTCGTGCACATAGCAATCTGGTTGTTGATCATTGTTTTTACTGCAATTTCGGTATTAGGATACCGATTGAGATATTCAGACGCAAGATCAACGCAGTTTTTGCTTTTAGCAAGTCCATTTACGGCCTCGTTATAGCATTTATCTAAAATTTCCATAACCTGGTCTTGTGTGAGTTCTGGCATTTTCATGGTAACGCCTCCATTCTACCTTAATTATACCAGAACCTGACAAAAATACAACTATCCTCTTTGAGAGGAGATACCTAAATGTGGAACTATGAATGTATAAACTCTGGCGAAGACTATTTAGCTCACCATGGCATTCTTGGAATGAAATGGGGCGTCCGCAGATACCAGAACGATGATGGCACTTTGACTGCTGCTGGCCGAAAGAGATATAGCGATGAATCTTATTCGTTTAAAACTTCTTCTGGTGAACAACTTACGATGCAGCGAAAAAAGTTAGGTGCTGTTGCTAATGCTCTGAGAAAAATTAGCCCGGAGATTGCAAAAGAGCAAGATAAAACTCTTGCATATGATATTCGGAATGATGCTGGTAAGAAAGTTGGAAATTTCGATGCTTATTTGAAGAATCCAGATGAATTTTACATAAATTGGGCAAATACCGATTACAAATATCGCGGACGCGGCTATATGAGTGCGGCAATGAAACAAGGCGAGAAAATTGCTAAAAAGTATGGTGCTTCAAAAATTACTGCTGAATTGGTTGGAAATTCACCAGACATTCACAAAATTGCTCTTGAAAAACAAAAATATATTAAGACAGGAGAAATTCTTACTCAAGAAGTGCTTGACACTTGGGGCGGCTTGACGATTGTTGAGAAAAAATTAAAATAAGGAGACATTATGGCACTCTCTAATACTGCCGTTCCGAAGTATTACGGCCAGTTCAGAGAGGCCGTGCTTCGAGGTGAAATCCCCGTTTGCCGTGAAGTGGCAATGGAGATGAACCGCATCGATGAATTGATTGCCGACCCGACCAAATACTACGACCCGAATCCGGTTGAAGGCTGGATTGCTTCTTGTGAAGGTGAACTGACCCTCACCGACGGTTCTGATTTTCACATGCTTGATACATTTAAGCTGTGGGGCGAGGAGATTTTTGGTTGGTACTACTTTATTGACAGAAGTGTGTACGAGCCTAACCCCGATGGGCATGGCGGACATTATGTTAATAAAAAAATCAAGAAACGGCTAATCAATAAACAGTATCTTATTGTCGGACGAGGTGCTGCTAAATCTTTGTATGATACCTGTATCCAAAACTATTTCCTGAATGTCAAGACTCTTACCACATTACAGATCACTACTGCTCCGACTATGCGTCAGGCAGATGAGGTGCTTTCTCCGCTTCGAACGGCTATCACCCGAGCGCGTGGCCCTGTGTTCAAGTTCCTGACCGAGGGGTCCCTGCAAAACACGACGGGTTCCAAAGCGAATCGAGTCAAGCTCGCTGCTACCAAAAAAGGTATCGAGAATTTCACGACCGGGTCTCTTCTTGAGATTCGTCCTATGACTATCGATAAGCTTCAGGGTCTTCGTGTTGCATGTGCCTCGGTGGATGAATGGCTTTCCGGCGATATTCGGGAAGACCCCATCGGTGCTATTGAACAGGGTGCAACCAAAGAGCAAGGGTCTAAGGGTGACAACGATTATGTCATCATAGCCACGAGTTCGGAGGGTACCGTTCGTAATGGCAGCGGCGATACAATCAAAATGGAATTGATGAAAATCCTGAAGGGTGAGTATTTCAATCCGCACGTGTCGATTTGGTGGTACAAGCTTGACTCCGTAGATGAAGTTGGAAACCCTGATATGTGGCTAAAGGCTAATCCTAATCTAGGAAAGACCGTTAGTTACGAAACGTATCAGCTGGATGTCGAGCGCGCCGAACAGAACCCGTCTGCACGCAATGATATTCTTGCAAAACGTTTTGGTCTGCCTATGGAAGGCTACACCTACTTCTTCACTTATGAGGAAACGTTGTGCCATCCACACCGTGAATATTGGAAGATGCAGTGTGCTCTTGGCGCAGACCTTAGCCAGGGTGACGACTTCTGTGCATTTACTTTCATCTTCCCACTTTCAAACGGATGTTTCGGTATCAAGACGCGGAACTACATAACATCGTTGACACTCATGAAATTACCTGCGGCCACACGAGTGCTGTACGAGAAATTTATGAATGAAGGCAGCCTGATCGTTATGGAAGGCGCGGTTCTTGATATGATGCAGGTATATGAGGACCTTGACAATCATATTGCCCGATGCCAATACGACGTTACGGCTTTTGGCTACGACCCGTACAATGCAAAAGAATTCGTCGAACGCTGGGCCAGCGAAAATGGCCCGTTTGGAATCGAAAAAGTTATACAGGGTGCGAGAACGGAATCCGTTCCTCTTGGCGAGCTCAAGAAGCTGGCAGGGGAGCGGATGCTTTTGTTTGATGAGGAACTCATGACGTTTGCCATGGGGAACTGTATCACTTTGGAAGATACCAACGGCAACCGTAAGCTATGGAAAAAGCGTTACAGTGAGAAAATCGACGCTGTTGCGGCTATGATGGACGCTTTTGTGGCTTACAAAAACAACAGAGAAGATTTTGAATGAGGTATGCTCATGGATGAAAATCAAACTTTCGGTTCCAGGCTGAAACATGCATGGAACGCTTTTCTAAATCGGGACCCTCCGATGTCCTATCGGGACTATGGCGGCGGGTACTCTTATCGACCCGATCGAGTACGGTTTAGTCGAGGTAATGAGCGGACTATCGTTACTTCCGTCATAACCCGTATTGCAATGGATTGTGCGGACATTCGTATCGTTCATGCCGATTTGGATTCCGATGGTCGATTCAAACAGGAACATCCCGGAGGTTTAAACAGCTGTCTAACTCTGGAAGCAAACCTTGACCAGAGCGGACGAGCCCTTATTCAGGACATTGTGATGACAATGCTGGATGAAGGCCACGTTACTATTGTTCCCGTGGAGACTTCCACTGACCCTGAGACGGGTGCATTTGAAATAGATTCACTACGCGTTGGCAAGGTAGTCGAGTGGTATCCGTCAGACGTAAAGATTGAACTTTACAATGAACGAAATGGCCGACATGAGCGAATCATGATGCCGAAACGTGCCGTTGCGCTGGTCGAAAACCCGCTCTATCCCATCATGAACGAACCGAACTCAACGATGCAGCGGCTTATCCGGAAGTTGGCATTGCTTGATGTTGTCGATGAGCAGACAAGTTCCGGAAAGCTGGACTTGATTATTCAGCTTCCGTATACCATCAAGACACCGGCACGTCAGGAGCAGGCCGAACGACGCCGCAAAGACATCGAACAGCAGCTTACAGGCTCTAAGTATGGCATTGCCTACACGGACGGTACCGAGCACATTACCCAACTGAACCGCAGTCTCGACAACAATCTCATGAAACAGGTTGAGTATCTGCAAGAGGTTTTCTGGGGCCAGTTAGGTATGACACAAGAAATTCTGAACGGTACAGCCGATGACAAAGCCATGCTGAATTACAACAACCGTGTTGTTGGTGCCATTATTTCTGCCATTGTGGATGAAATGAAACGAAAGTTCATCTCTTCAAATGCGCGTGGGCGCGGACAGTCAATTGTCTACTTCAGCGAACCGTTCAAACTTGTGCCGGTTTCCCAGATTGCAGACATTGCGGATAAGCTGCGCCGGAACGAAATCCTTACATCTAACGAATTGCGTCAGATTGTCGGCTTCAAGCCGAATAACGACCCGAATTCCGATATACTGAGCAATCCGAATATCAGCGCAAGTAAGGACGAAGTTGCCGCTCGATTCGGTACACAAAAATCTAATAAGGAGGAAGATAAAAATGGCGAAACATAGTTATGACTGCGCCGGTATGGCTACCAAATACGGCGTGCTGTGCGGCGATGGTCGAACGATTATGCCCGGGGCCTTTAAGGACCAAGATGGGACCGAAGTTCCCGTGGTATGGATGCACCAGCACAATTCTATCGACAATGTGCTGGGCCATGCTCTGCTGAAATCCTGCCCAGAAGGTCTGCGAGCGTATGTTACGTTCAACGATACGGAGAAAGGCCAGATGGCCAAAACCGTTGTGAAGAATCGTGATATCAACTCGTTCAGCATTTGGGCGGACAACCTGCGCTATTCCGGTGATCGTTCCCGCGGGCATGTGTCCCATGGAATTATCAGGGAGTTGAGCCTGGTTTTGGCTGGGGCCAATCCGGGTGCCCATATCGAGGAAATTATGGCTCACGGCGCAGAGGAAACGGATACCGGGGTTATTTACAGTGACCTCGATTCCATCGATTACGACAGCGGCGAGTTCGAAGACGTCCTTGAACATTCCGCTGAAGAAAAGGAGAAGACCAAGATGGCTGAGGAAAAAAAGCCTACCGAAATAAAAAAAACTGCGTCTGAAAACGAAAAAACCGTAAAAGACGTTGTCGAGAGCATGACCGAGGAACAGAGAAACGTTATGTATGCCCTGATTGGGGCTGCAATGGACTCTGAGTCCGAAGACGTTGAACCCAACAAAAACAATGAGGAGGAACCCGAAATGATTAAGCACAATGTTTTCGACCAGAATGCCCCCACCCAGACCGAGGACGTTCTGAGCCACGACGCTATGGCCACCATCATCGATGATGCCAAAAAGGGTCGTCTGACCCTGAAGGAGGCCACCGAGGATTACCTGGAGCATTCCGCCGGTGATTACGGTATCAAGGATATCGGCAAGCTGTTCCCTGAGTACCACGAGCTGAACACGCCCCCGAAATTCATTGACCGTGACCAGACTGCCGTCGGTATCATCATGGCCGGTGTCAAGCATGTTCCGTTCAGCCGCGTCAAGACCAGCTTTGCCGACATTACTGCCGATGAGGCCCGTGCACGAGGTTACACGAAGGGCAAGAAGAAAATCGAGGAGGTCTTCACTCTGCTGAAGCGTACCACCGACCCTCAGACCGTGTACAAGAAGCAGAAGTTTGACCGTGACGACATCATCGACATCACCGATTTCGATGTGGTTGCCTGGGTAAAAGGCGAGATGCGCGGTAAGCTGAATGAGGAAATCGCTCGTGCCATTATGGTTGGCGATGGGCGTTCTCCTGCCGATGATTCTAAGATCAGCACCGAGCACATCCGCCCTATCTGGACCGATGATAAGCTGTTCACCATCAATCGCCAGATTGAGAAGGGTAGCAGCGACGCCGATCTGGTCAACAACATCGTGGACGATGCCATCCGTGCCCGCAAGGAGTATCGTGGCTCCGGCAACCCTGCGTTCTTCACCACCGAGGATGTTCTGGCCGAGATGCTTCTGCTGAAGGACAAGAACGGCCGCCGTATTTACAAGAGTGTTGACGAACTGGCCACCGCGATGCGTGTTTCCCGCATCGTTACCAGCCCTCTGTTCGAAAACCAGAAGCGCGAGGTCGAGCATTCCGAGACGCAGAAGAAGGACGTCTATACCCTTCAGGGCATCATCGTCAACCTGGCCGACTACACTGTCGGCGCTGATAAGGGCGGCGCTGTGGCGCTCTTTGACGACTTCGACATTGACTACAACCAGTACAAGTACCTGATCGAGACCCGCTGCTCCGGCGCTCTGACCGTGCCCAAGTCTGCCATCGTCTTTGAGACCATGGAGACTGTGAGCACCGCTGTCGCCGCTTGATTACAGGTTAGTCAAAACTAATCAAAATGGAGATTTGTCATGGCTAAATACTATGGAAAAATCGGTTTCTGTGTAACAGCCGAATCTGCTCCCGGTGTTTGGGCAGAGGACGAGATTGAGGAGCGCAACTACTACGGCGAGTTGACTCGGAATACTCGTCGTCTTCAGGGGAGGGAGTATCTGAATGATGGAGTGAATATCTCCAATCAAATCAGCATCCTTGCCGACCCTTATGCAACGGCAAATTTCCATACAATGCGGTATGCAGAATACATGGGCGTGAAATGGAAAGTCACGGATGTTGAAGTTCAATACCCGAGACTTGTGCTGACACTTGGAGGTGAATACAACGGTGGGAACCAGACTTGATCTACACCATGCACTGTGCGAAGTTATCGGATGCCCGGATAAAGGGCCAGAGTGCCGTTGCTATTATCAGCCGCCTACCAAGTTGCAGTATCCGTGCGTCATCTATACGCTTACGACAGCGGATACCAAATTTGCTGACAATCGCCCATACATGCAGCGAAAGCGTTATCAGGTCACTGTGATTGATAAGAACCCGGATAGCATTTACCCGGATATTATCGCACAGTGGCCTCTTTGTTTGTTCGATAGAACTTACAAAGCCGATAACTTAAATCATTTCGTATTCAACATTTATTACTAAGGAGGAAACAACCATGTCTAGGTTGGTTTGGAACGAGACCGGTACTCGCAAGTACGAGACCGGCGTAAATCACGGTGTTCTGTATCCTCAGGACGAGGCCGGCAAGTACCCCAAGGGTGTTGCATGGTGTGGTCTGACCAGTGTCAAGGAGTCTCCGTCCGGCGCTGAGGAGACTCCCCTGTATGCGGACAATATCAAGTATGCTTCTTTGCGCAGTGCGGAGCAGCTGGGCCTTACAATTGAGGCCTACCAGTATCCCGATGAGTTCGAAGCCTGCGATGGCTCCGCTGCTGCTTTGGATGGTGTGTATGTCGGCCAGCAGAGCCGCCAGCCTTTCGGTTTTGTATACCGTACCGAGATCGGCAACGACACTGCCAGCACGAAGGATGACGGCTATAAGCTGCATCTGGTCTACGGCTGCACCGCTTCTCCCTCTGAGGAGCAGCATCAGACTGTCAATGATAACCCCGATGCTGTGAGCTTCTCTTGGGAGGTCACCACCAACCCCGTTGCGGTTGAGAACATGAAGCCTACCTCTTGCATTGCTATCGATTCCACCAAGATCACCGACAAGTCCAAGCTTGCTGCTCTGGAGGATATTCTGTTCGGTAAGGATGCTGTTGAGGCCCGCCTGCCCATGCCCGACGAGGTGATCGCAACCTTAAAAAACTCTTAAACGCAGGACAGATTTCGGACAGCAGATGGTCTGCGGTCCTGTCTTCTGATGGCGAGCCCATCGAAGAAAATCTGCCTCCTGCGTGAGTTTCGACATTTGAAAGGAGAAAACTCTTATGCTTAAGAAAAACATCAAGTATGTCGACTATGACGGCAACGAGCGCACTGAGGACTTTTACTTCAACCTGAACAAGGCTGAAGTTATCGAGCTTCAGCTTGGGACGGTTGGCGGCCTTACCAAGACTCTGGAAAAGATTGTTCAGGAAAAGGATACATCTCGCATCATCGAGTATTTCAAGACTATTATCCTGAAAGCTTACGGCGAGAAGTCCGCGGACGGCCGCCGTTTCATCAAGAGTCAGGAGCTGCGCGACGCCTTTGAGCAGACTGAAGCCTACTCTGAGCTGTTCATGGAGCTTGCGAGAGATGCAAAAATGGCAGCTGAGTTCATCAACGGTGTTCTGCCTAAAGAAGCGGCCGATGCGATTGGCGTCGAGACGACTGATGTAAACAGCTAAGAAACTGGAGGCAAGAGAATGCTTGAGATCACTATCCCTAAACAGGAATATTTCGATGAAAGTTGCGGTGAATTTGTCTATGTTCCCGAACAGCATCTGACACTCGAGCATTCACTTGTCTCCCTCTCTAAGTGGGAATCAAAATGGCATAAACCTTTTATTCAAGAGGAATCGAAAACCATTGAAGAATCGCTCGATTATATACGGTGCATGACTATAAACAAGAATGTGAACCCTCTGGCATACAGAGGCATTACACCGGCCTTGTTTAAACAAATCAACGATTACATTGATGCGCCTATGACCGCGACCTGGTTTTCAAAAGAGCAATCCAAAGGCAGTAAAAGTGCGGTCATCACTTCCGAGCTGATTTACTACTGGATGATTGCTTTGCAGATTCCGGTTGAGTTTGAGAAATGGCACCTGAATCGCCTAATCACTCTTATCAAGGTTTGCAACATTAAGAATGCTCCGCCTAAAAAGATGAGTAGGCGTGAAATCATGGAACGAAACCGCAGACTTAACGCTGCACGCAAAAAGAAACCATAAGATTCCAATTTAGAAGGGGAGATAAGACATGAGACTTGGAATTGCTAACGGCAGAGTCCGTGTGCGTTATGGGTATGCCTGCTATGGCTATACCAGAGGCAACGGAACAGTTTGGCACGGTGGTATCGATCTGGAGCTTCTGGACGGTACTACTTTTTACATGCCCACCTATAAAGGCAAAAAGATTCGCGGCAAGGTGATTACCGCACGCATCGTGACCGACCATTCCAACAGAACATGGGAGTGGGGATATTACATTTGCGTGCGCCTTGATGCCAACCAGACACCCGATGCTGTAAATTACCTGTATTTCTGCCATTGCAGTAAGTTGCTGGCAAAAGTCGGCGATGTTGTTGAATCCGGAGATGCGTTGGGCGTCATGGGCAATACCGGAAATGCAGCACTTGCAGCCCCTCCGTATGCGCATGTTCACTTTGAGGTTCGCGCTACTTCTACAGGGAAGGGGCTTGACCCTACAGCCTATTCCGGCACGGAGAACAAGGTTGGCACTTGGACCCATTCTGACGCAGACCAGACGCCAACGAAGATTATGCAAAAAATTGAGATTGGCCCTGTAAGTAACGGAGATGCTATGGCTATCTATAACCTTGCCAAGTCGCTAGGACTCGTGGAGCAGGGGCTCTACGGCGCCAGCTACGTGTGAGGTAATTCAAAATGGCCGGAATTGTATTTAAGCATAAGGGTAATCTGAAGAAAACTACAAAGTTCCTTGAGCGAACCCTTAAAGGCGATTATCTGAAGGACCTTGATAAGTTCGGCAGGGAAGGTGTTGCAGCCCTTGCCCTTGCCACACCTGTTGATACCGGAAAAACTGCGGCAAGTTGGGATTATCGAATTGAGAAAACCAACTCTGGTACGAAGATTATTTGGACAAACTCCAATGTGAACAATGGTGTTAATATTGCCATCATTCTGCAATACGGTCACGGTACAAATCATGGCGGATATGTGCAGGGGAGAGATTACATCAATCCTGCCATCCGTCCTATTTTTGACAAAATTGCAGATAATGCGTGGAAGGAGGTAACGAAAGAATGAGTTCATCCATTGACCAACGCATCGTAGAGATGCAATTTGATAACAAAGAGTTCGAAAGTGGAATCCAGACGAGCCTTAAGAGTATTCGAAACTTGGAAAACGGCCTTCAGTTGAAAGATGGTGCGAAAGGATTTGAGAACATTGGTCGTGCCGCAAACAATGTCAGTTTTGACACTCTCGGAAGTGGCGTAGTTGCCATTCAGCAGAAATTCACGGCAATGGAAGTTGTAGCAATCACGGCTCTTCAGAACATTGTGAATAAAGCTATGGCCGCAGGAGAACATCTCGTTAAATCTCTTTCCATTGACCAAATTTCTGCCGGCTTTGAAAAGTTTGGCTCTAAGACGTCTTCTGTTGCAACTCTTGAGGCTCAAGGGTACGCCCTCGAGGATGTCAATAGAGAACTTGATCGTCTTAATACATTTACCGATGAGACTAGCTACAATTTCACCGATATGGTCGCAAATATTGCTAAATTCACAGCCACCGGTAAAAATCTGACCGAGTCCGTTACGGCGATGGAGGGTATTGCTAACTGGGCGGCTCTTTCTGGACAGAATGCTCAGACTGCTAGTCGTGCAATGTATCAGCTGTCCCAGGCAATGGGCGCTGGTGTTATGCGTTTGGAAGATTACAAGTCCATCCAGAACGCTTCCATGGACACTGATGAATTTCGTCGCAAGTGCATTGCTGCGGCTATATCCCTCGGAACTCTTAAAGATAATGGCGATGAAACTTACTCTGCCGTTTCGCAAGGGGCAAAAGCCACGGCGTTCAATGTATCCCAGTTCACAACGCAGTTGACCGATGGCGCATGGCTTACATCTGACGTCATGATGAAGGTTTTCAATGATTACTCTAAGGCCGTAACCGAAATTGTGGACGCTTCTAATAAGCGGAGCATGACAGTCTCCGAAATCATTGAAGAAATTCATTCAAAATCGGAGAAGGAAAGCATTTCCGTAGACGAGGCAATTAAGTCTCTCGGTTACACATTTGACGAATTTTCGTTAAAAGCCTTTGAAGCCGCTCAGAAGGCCCGTACTTTCGGAGATGCAATCGAATCCGTGAAAGACGCTGTCAGCACCGGCTGGATGAAGACATTCGAACTGATATTTGGTAATGCCGATGAGGCAACCGATTTGTGGACCGAACTCGCCAACCGAATGTATGATGTCTTTGCTGGGGGAGCCGAAATCAGAAATGAAATTCTTGAAAGCTGGAAAGACGCAGGCGGACGCACGGACTTAATCGATTCGATTTGGAATATCTGGGATGCGGTTGAATCAGTTGTTATTCCGATTAAAGAGGCGTTCGACAATATTTTTCCACCTATGACCGCCGAGCGACTTGTTAATATTACCTCCGCACTTGAGAGTTTCACATCTAAGCTGAAAATCGGCGACGAAACCGCAGATAAGTTGAAGCGTACGTTTTCCGGCATCTTTTCGGTGTTTAGCATTTTCAAGAAAATTCTAGGAACAGTTGGCGATGCTGTTGCTAAGCTTCTCGGGGCAAGTGGGCTGAAAGACTTGGGGAATATGCTGCTCAATATTACCGCTAAAATCGGAGATTTTTTGACATCGTTAAATGAAAATCTTGATTTAGGCAGCTTCGAGTCTTTCCTCTCTTCGATTACAACTGTCGTTTCAAATTTCGTTTCGAGTTTGACTGGTAGTTCTAGTTTGAGCGGAGTTCTCGGTGGTATCGGCTCTATCATAGGGTCCCTTGCGTCCAAAATCGGCGAAGTTCTAAGTCAAATTGTTTCTTGGACAAAAGAAAATGTTAGCTTGATGGGGATTGGGCAAACGCTTGGTACAATTTTCGGCATTCTTGTTGGCAAGAATATTGTAGACGCAACTAATAATCTGTCGGGGGCAACCAAGTCAATCAAGGACTTCTTCTCGAATCTGTTCGATAAGAAAAAAGAGAACGGCTTGAAGTCGAGCATTTCAGGAATTTTTGATTCGTTACACGATTCAATAGAGAATTTCACGACTGGCATAAAAGCAAGTGCATTACTTGAGATTGCTGCAGCTATCGGTATTCTTACAGCATCTCTTAAGACCATTTCTGAACTTGATCTCGGCGGTATTGTAAAGTCGGTAACGACCATTGGCGTACTCTTCAAAATGTTGAGCATGACCTTAGAATCGATAACAAAGACTCTTCAATCTAACGGTTCTAAAGGCTTGGTTAAAGCCGGGGCTAGCATTGTCCTGATGGCTGAATCCATGAAAATTCTTGCCGATGCCATGAGTAAATTTGGCAGTCGCTCGCTTCCAGAACTCGGAAAAGGGCTTACCGGAGTAGCTGGCGGACTAACAGCATTATGCTTAGGTCTTAAAGCAATTAACGGTGTCAAGATCAGTCTTACCACAAGCGTTGCTATGCTGGCACTGGCCGAAAGTTGTAACATTCTTGGCGATACCATGACTAAATTTGCCGGATTGTCTTGGGATGAAATTGCCCATGGTCTTGTCGGTATGGGCGGAGCATTGGCCGAACTTGTTGTTGCGATTTCGGTCTTGGGAAAATTCGGTGGCTTTTCTTCTTTGCTTGGAAGTGCTGGAATTTTGGTTGTTGTGCAATCTCTTGAACCTTTGGCTGATGCTTTAGCTAAATTTGGCTCAATGCCGTGGGAAGAAATTCAACGCGGCTTGGTTGCCATGGGCGTAGCCATAGGAGAACTTAGCGTTGCTCTTATTGCGGTTGGCACAATTGCTGGATTTTCTAGCATCTTCGCGGCTGGGGCATTGGACCTTGTTATCCTTGGTTTGTCACCTTTGGCCGATGCCCTTATGAAATTTGGAAGTATACCGTGGGAGCAGTCAACTCAGGGCATTGACGCAATGGGCGGTGCATTGGCCGAACTTAGTATCGCTCTTATTGCTGTTGGTAAACTTGCTGGCTTTTCTGGGATTTTCGCCGCTGGAAGTATAGACCTCGTTATTCTCGGAATGAAACCTTTGGCTGATGCTTTAGCTAAATTTGGTTCAATGTCGTGGAAAGAAATTCAACGCAGCTTGGTTGCCATGGGCGGGGCACTGGCTGAAGTCTCTTTATTCTCGGGCGCTCTCGGTGTCATTGCTGGCTTTTCCGGATTACTCGGAGCTGGCAGTATATTGCTTACAATTCAAGGACTGGGTGATATTGCGGATGCACTTGCAAAGTTCGGGTCAATTCCCTGGGAGCAATGTATGCAGGGCCTTGGTTTTATGGGCAGTGCACTATCCGAGATTGCTATAATCACTGCGGCTGATGGTCTTCTTGCCGGAATTGCTGGCGTCATCGGTAGCGGTTCGCTTCTTATAGCTATTCAAGGACTTGGCGATCTTGCGGACGCTTTTATAAAGTTTAGTGAGATTCCGTGGGAAAATGCACAAACAGGTCTTGCCTCAATGGGTGCGGCATTAAGCGAAATTGCTGGTGGGGGATTGCTTGCTACATTTTCAGGCTTTGGAGCATCTGCGATATCAGAAATGGCTAAACCCCTCGGCGATCTCGCCGATTCTGTAAAGAAATGGTCAGATGTTACCGTACCGACTGGAATCGCTACACAGTTAGGAAGTTTAGCTTCAGGTGTAAACGGATTTATGTTCGCTGGTTCCGGAGCTGATGCTATTGCGACTGTTGCTAAACCAATCGGTGATTTGGCTAACTCTGTAAAGAAATGGTCCGACGTTGTTGTTCCACAAGATATCGGAACGCAACTTGGTTCTCTTGCTTCGGGCGTGAATGGATTCATGTTTGGAGGGATGGGGGCTAATACAATCGCAACTTTGGCCGAACCTCTTGGAAACTTAGCTATTTCTGTAAAGAAATGGTCTGGTGTTACGGTCCCGGACACATTTGGAACTCAACTTTCGGGGCTTGCAACTGGTATCATCTCGTTTACCTTTAGTGGACTTGGAGCCTCCGTTCTCAATCCAGTCTCGGAGGGATTGACCTCTCTTGTAGAAGCTGTAAAAAAATGGGCGGATGTTTCCATCCCGGAAAACATGAGCACGGACCTTCAAAATCTTGCTCTTGGGATTTCGTCCTTCGGACCAGATTTTTTAGCCGGATGGTCACTTTCCGCAGTTGTCGGTCCCCTGAAAGAACTAGCTGATTCCGTAAAGGCATGGACCGATGTTTCGCTTCCAACTAATATGCAATCCAACCTAGAATCACTTGCTAAAGGTGTAGAAGCATTTAGTTTTTCAGCATTCGGTGGGTGGTCCATTTCGGCAATAGTAACACCTCTTAAAGAGCTTGCTGCTTCGATTTCTGCCTGGAATAACGTTTCGTTTTCCGGCAATCTTGGCGAAAACCTTGAAAAATTAGCTACTGGACTTGAATCAATGGCCGGGGTTAGCTTCGGCTATGGGTATGTTTCAACTTTGGATTCTGTCAGAAGTTCTATTTCGGAATTTTCGAGCATCGACTTTGCATCGATTACATCTGGATTCAATCTTCTTAACGAGGCCGGGACTAATCTCCAGGTTTCGTTGAGTTCGTTGCTTGAAATTATTTCTGGCTATGCAAATAGTTTCAATTCAGAAGGTGTATCGCTAGCAACTGCACTATCGGATGGTATGCTTCTCCAATCGGAAGTTTTGACTACTACTGTAACGATTTTGTTGACCAATGCAGTTTCATCGGCGAACCAGAAGTATAACGATTTTCTGAACGCCGGCTCTTACTTAGCTACTGCTTTAGGTGCTGGTATCTCTCAGAACACTTCCACGGTCGACGCTGTGAACGCCACGATGAATACGTCCCTGCAAAGCATTCAAAATAGGCAGGGCGACTTCTATTCTTCTGGTAATGGTTCGGCAACAAACGTGAGCAATGGCTTTGCGAGTAAGCAAGCTGCTTCCGTAGGTACCGTTGAAAATCTGATTACTGCTTGTATCAGTAAAATCAACGCTATGCGGACGGATTTCTTGACAGCAGGTACTCATGCCATCAGCGGTTTTATAGATGGTATCACGTCCAAAATCCCGTCTGCTGCTGAGTCTGCTGCTAATTTGGCCCGAAGTGCTCTTAATGCCGCAAAGTCTGCACTAGACATCAATTCTCCGTCCAAGGAATTTGCCTGGCTCGGTGAAATGTCTGGCGAGGGTTACATCCAGGCTATGCACAAGATGGTGAGCAAGGTGTCTCAGAGTGGAAGCGAACTCGGAAACACTGCTGTGAACTCCACAACGCTTGCCCTTGAAAGTTTGATGGACTTGGTCAACAATGGCATCGATGCTACCCCGACGATTCGCCCGGTCATTGATTTGTCCGACGTTGAATCTGGAGTCACGGCACTGAACGGTCTCATGACTGCTCCGCATACTTTGTCGTTGACCGGCTCTATCAATCGTGTAAATGCTGTATCCAATTCGATGGATGATAGTCGCTCTGATTCTGCCTCTAGCAATCAAAATGGCGGTAAAACCGTCGAATACGGTCCGATGACCATAAACGTCTATGGTGCAGTAGGTCAGGATGTGAACGAATTGGCTAATATCGTCATGGAAAAAGTTCAGCACAAAGTCGAACGGACAGGAGCAATGTGGGAATGAAACAGTATTTTGTCTTTAACGGTCACAGTAGCGCTGATTTCGATTTGTATATTAACGGCGGTGAAACGTACAACTTTCCGGAGCGGGATGTCGAGTTGTTGGAAATTCCAGGCCGTAGTGGTGCATTGACGGTCGATAACGGTCGTTACAAAAATGTTACTCTACCTTATAAGGTTGGGCTGTTTGGGCACACGACTTTCGACCGAATTGATGCAATTCGCGAGTGGCTATTAACTGCTATTGGGTATATGCGTCTCGAGGACAGTTATCATCCTAATGAATACCGGATGGCAAGGTATTCTGGAAAGGCTGAATGGGACGTCGATATGTTCTCAAAATACGGAGAAGCCACTCTTGAGTTTGATTGCTGGCCTCAACGCTTTCTCAAGATTGGCGAAGAGGAAATTGCTGTGACAAACGGCATGTATCTCCATAATCTCACGAATTGCCCTGCACTTCCGCTTGTGCGTTTGAATCTTACAGGTTCTGCCAAGTTGGAAATCGCAGGCGTGCAAATGAGTATTTCCGGATACACTGGCCCTATATTCATTGATTGCAATTTGCAAGATGCCTACTACAACAATACGAATCTGAATAAATACTTGACGGCGCCGGAGTTCCCGGCGCTTTCTTCTGGTAAATCACAAATCAGCTGGACTGGAGATATAACTTCTTGTCACATCACTCCGCGCTGGTGGACACTGTGATTTATTCAAAATGAACTGCTAAGAGGTGATAAAAACGAGCTATCCGAGATATTACGATGGCACAACTGGTCTGTCTGGTAATGGTATCGGCGTCCTTCCGGACGCCCTTACTTGTACTGTTACAGAAGAACGCAACGGTGCATACGAATTGGAAATGACATATCCGATTACCGGTCAGCATTATTCAGCTATCGCTTTGCGCGGTCTTATTTATGCCAAACCGAATCCGTATGGGCAGCCTCAGTATTTTCGCATTTATAAAATCAGCAAACCCATCAATGGACAGGTCGTTATCAACGCCGAGCATATTAGTTACGACCTTAGCGGTACTCCGGTAGCGCCATGTAGTGCGTCCAGTGCGGCAGAGGCATTAGCTCAGCTGAAAAATCATGTAGTTACAGATTGCCCGTTTACTTTCTGGACCGACATTCAAACCCGTTCTGAGTTTTCCTTTGGCGTTCCAAGTTCGTTGCGAAGTATTCTCGGTGGAGTAGATGGAAGTATTCTTGATGTCTATGGTGGAGAGTATGAGTGGGATAATACCGCTGTAAAATTGCACAGCAGGCGCGGGACCGATAGGGGGGTTACAATTCGATATGGTAAGAACCTAACAGACCTGACGCAGGAAGAAAATTGTGCGTCAGTGTATACAGGAGTTTATCCGTATTGGGTCGATACTGACCATAATGTGACCCAAATATCCGGAAGCCCGGTTGTCAACGTTCCCAATGGGAATTATGACTTTGTCAGGATTCTCACACTGGATGTTAGTCAAGATTTTGAGGATAAACCCACGGATGACCAGCTTCGTCAAAGGGCTCTTGCCTATATTACTTCTAATAAGGTAGGCGTGCCTAAAGTTAGTCTTTCTTTGAGTTTTGCTCAACTTGAGCAAACCGCTGAATACGCTGATATGGCGCTGCTTGAACGAGTATGTTTGTGTGACACTGTTCATGTTCTGTTTCCAAGACTTGGCGTTAGCGCAGAATCAAAATGCATAACGACTGTGTATAACGTTATTCTCGATCGTTATGACAAAGTAGAACTTGGGGATGCCCGCAGCAATCTTGCAACAACGGTTGCGGATATGGGTAAAACAGTAGCGACAACAGTGAACAAGACTCGCACTGATTTAGAGAGGGCAATCGACCGGGCTACACAGCTGATCACCGGCAATCTTGGCGGTTATGTCGTCATGCATAGTTCGACAGGAAGTGATATACCTGACGAAATTCTTGTAATGGACAAGCCGTTAATCTCGCAAGCAACTAAGGTATGGCGGTGGAACTTGTCTGGATGGGGATATTCTTCCACCGGGTACAATGGTCCGTATCGATTAGCCGCAACTATGGACGGTGCCATAAATGCTGATTTTATTACAACCGGCAACCTCAACGCCAACGTTATTAAATCCGGTACTCTAGCGTCCTCGAACGGAAGGTTTGCAGCCGATTTAGATAATGGTACTATGACATTTAACGGTGGTCTAATCGTTGACACTGATAATTTCAAAATCAATTCCACTGGTGCAGTCGATATTATTGGCAAACTGACGTCTGCTATTGCCGAAAGTAAGTGTGTCATAGACGATGCTCGAATCGAGATGTATCGCAAAACCAACGACGGAAAATGGCACATGGGCGCATTTATGTCCACCTGGGGTTCTAGCAACGCAGTCGGTCGTTTGGTCCTATACGGTCCTGCGGCACGCAATACGAATGAAATGGTTGCCAACGTAACAATGGCCGGCCAATATTCCGGGGGTGCCATTGCTATTAGTAACGCCGCTGGTGATGTGAAAATTGAAATGGGTATCGATGGTGCCGGTGACGGTTACTTTCACATCAACGGTAAATCTATAACATAAGGAGGTTGACCCTGCAATGGCAATAGCCACTTATAGTCCACCAGACGGTGCGATTGTTAAAAAAGCACGAGCGGATTTCGACTTACGCATAGTTCAACAGCCGGTACATTTGGTGCAGTACGATGATACTGTCAGTGTACTGGCTGTTAGTTTGTATAAGAGCGGTCAACCTTGGACCGTTCCGACAAATGCTGACGTGAACATTCGTATGGATAAGAGAGATGGGCATTATGTTTATAACCCTGCTCTCGGGGTTAATGCAGAACGAAACGTGGTATATCTGGCAATCACTCGTCAAATGACTGTTCATGAAGGAGCGGTGTACCCGGTGCTTGAAGTTCTAACAGAGGATGGTACAGCCTCTACTGCTTCCTTAAGACTGGATATCGACCGTAATCCGGTACCAATGACCAAAATTACCAGCAGTGACGAGTACAAAACTCTTCGCGAAATTTTAGATGAGGTTACAAAAAGTGCCCAAATTGTAAAAGATAACCAAGACGCAATTCAAAGTGCTTACGAAAATCTCGCGGCTATCGAAGCCGCCCCTGCCAACGCCACGGCCGCTGCGGCCAGTGCGAAAGAGGCCCGCAGCTGGGCCGTGGGTGATACAGCATCCCGCCCTGGTGAGGGCATGGACAACGCAAAATACTACGCCGCGCTGGCCCAGCAGGTCAGCCAGGGCGCGGTAGGCTGGTACCCGAATTACGAGGCACTTTACGCCGCGCACGATACCGGTTATGACGGCAACTGGGCCATTGTGGGCGATACTGATACCATTTGGGTGTGGGACAGCGACACGGGTGTCTGGAAGGACACTGATGAAAGCAGTAAGTTTGCGAATTATTACGATAAGACCCAAATCGACTCAAATTTCTACGGCAAGACCCAAATCGACTCAAATTTCTACGGCAAGACCCAAATCGACGCAAAACTGCCCAAGCCGGTGAAGGTTACGGTGGAAGCCAGCGCCTGGACTATCGGTGATTACACGGTGTCCTGGGACGACGGCAGCACGAGCAACTACACCACCTGCGCCACTGTCACGGTGGCAGGGATGACGGCAAACAGCCGGATTGCCGTAAGTGACCGAACCAGAGTTACGGATGCAGTGCGGATGGTAGCCGCGCTGGAACCCGGAGCCGGGGTGGTTAAGTTTTATACGAACGCAGCGCCGACGAGCGCGGCGGTGTTTGTTTTGGAGGTGACAGCAGGATGAATATTAACCCTTGGGCAGCTATCCAGCAGCTGATTGACAAGGTACTGGCGGGCTACTGCCCGTATGACATCGATGATGTCTATGTTACGTTTTCGAATACAGAACCGGCACAGCGATGGCCGGGGACGACATGGGAGCAGATGCCGAAACACAACCATGCCTATGCGTCGTTTCAAAAAAGCTATCCGGCGAATATTGCCGAAAGGCGGTGTGGAATATGATCGTGCAAAATATGGCCGCTCTATGCCCGTACAGGATCGGCGATTACTTGCAGACAGAGAACCCCACGAACCCTGCCCTCAGCTGGCCCGGCACAAGCTGGGTGCAGGTGCAGGGCCGCATGCTGATGGGGGCCAGCGATACCTACCCCGTGGGCAGCGAGGGCGGCGAAGCACAGCATACGCTCGCTGTGTCAGAGATTCCGGCCCATCAGCATTGGCTCCACGGATGGGCAATCCAAATCCAATCCGGATTCGGTGGCTCATTAGAGCAATATGCACCAACTCATCCCTACGACAAGTACGACAACACAGGACTTACGACCCGTCCAGCGGGTGAAGGTCAGCCCCACAACAACCTGCCCCCTTACCGTTCGGTGTATATCTGGCGTCGGACAGCTTGATATAAACAATCTGTTCCTCTTTGCCCGGGCGGGGAGCTTCGGCCTTATCCGGGGCGAGAACATCGGGAGCGGGCTGTTCCTGCTTGGGAACCTGTGCGGCTGCTTCGGGCTGGTCCGGGGCAGGGCCAGAGCCCGGCCCTGTTGCGTCAGTTACGATTTTTGCTTTAAGGTTTTAAATCCTGGTCAGATGATTGCCTTACCGGAGGGTTATTACAACGGCAACAGAATAATGGCCAATTCTCGAAATATCGGCACCGTCACATTTCACCTTCCTGAAAAAAACACTCAGTACGAAAATGTGACGCTTACAGCAGATGTCGGCCATACGATTCTCGGTATGGTAACCGGAAGAGTGATAAACTATAGATCGTGTATTTGGAAAGAGGAAACCAGCAGCACTGAATGGTATAACAATATGCTGGTGGATCTTTCTTATAGTGGAAGCACCGTTAAAATTGTCGTTACCATACGAAATTGGTCCACTACAGTGGTAACCGATCTCACATTCAGTTACATGTATTAAAAGGAGGAACTTCAAAATGCCTAAAATTGTAGATTATCCTGAAACCGACCGTGTTGCGAAAAATGATGTTTTTCTGTTGGACGGCACGCAGGGCACCAGAAAAGCGCTTGCCTCTTGGGCGGCTGTTGAACTGGCCGGCCTCATCTCTCCCATCAACCACTGCAACGTGTTCCGGGGTAAGAACCTCGGCGGTGGCGTAAGCTCTGCCCAGAAGGCTGCTATCAAGGATGGCTCCTTCGACAATCTGTACATCGGCGACTATTGGGTCATCAATGACGTGACTTGGCGTATCGCAGACATGGACTACTTCCTGCGCTGCGGTGATACCGATTTTACCAGTCATCATCTGGTCATCGTGCCCGACACCCAGCTCTATACCGGCAAGATGAATGAGGCTCATACGACTGAGGGCGGCTATGTCGGCTCTCTGATGTATAAAAGCGGTCTCGATCAGGCCAAGACTGCCATCGCTGCGGCGTTTGGCAATCTCGTTACTACACATCGCGACTACTTCTGCAATGCTGTATCCAATGGTCGTCCGAGTGGTGGCGCATGGTTCGATTCTACTGTTGAATTGATGAGCGAGCGTATGGTCTACGGCAATGCTGTGTTCGCCCCTGTTAGTGACGGTTCGACTGTTCCGGCTAGTTACACGACCGGCAAGTCTCAGTTCGCACTGTTCCGTATGGCACCGCGCTACATCTCGAATCGTCAGTGGTATTGGCTCCGTGTTGTCGTTTCTGCGGCGAGTTTCGCCGATGTGGTTGGCGTCGGCCTTGCGGGCTACGGCGGTGCTGGCCATGTCGGTGGCGTGCGCCCGTACTTCGTAATCAGCGTAGCGTAATCGCGCCGCACCATTGCGGCGCCGCTTGTGGAATCTTGAGATAAAAGGAGGATTTTCCCATGGAAGATCGTAAGTATACCCTTACCTTTGCCAGTGGCTTCGTTATCGAGGAGGCACGGCTGAACGGAAATAACTTTATCACCCGGATGGAGGTCAGCAAGGACACCTTTGCCGACATCTGCTCTCCCGTCATCATTGACAATGGCGAGGTCAAAGAGACCCACCCGTGCATGGAGTGTGTGCAGGTCACGAAGAACGCCGACGAGTATTGGATTGTTCTGCGTGATATTACGGATTCTGAGCGCGCGGCGGTTAAACTGCGTTCGGATGTCGAGTATCTGGCCATGATGACCGGCGTAGAGCTGTAAGGAGGAAATCAAAATGAAACATTCCCCGAAGTATGAAATGGTCAAAAAGTTCTATAAGGTCTACAAGGTCTGGTCCCTCGACCGCGTGCGTGACGCCGTGGAGAAGGGCTGGATTACCGAGGATGAGTTCAAAGAGCTCACCGGTGAGGATTACTAAGCCATGAGCGTTTTGGCAAGCGATAGACCCGTATCCAAATTTGAGGCTGTCTACCATGCACATGTTATGCGTGATATGTTCAACCAATTGGTTCTACGGAATTTTGGAATCCGGGACGTTGGGTCTATCGCAAGAAGGAAATATATTCTTGGAAAGGATAACATAGAAAACCGTGACAAGTATGAGTGCCTGCTTGACGAGTACCGCGGCGCCATTGTGCGTTTTGCGGCCTCTGTAGTGCAGGACGTTAGTGCTGCTAACGCTATTTATCCAAAAAACTTGAGCGAATACAACCAACGGCGCGCTTACCAAACCCATGCCTTAGCTGCCTGTCGGCAACTCACTGTAGAAATACAGAGTGTCGTCGATACTTTTGACGTGGACGTAAATGACTACGCCCAATATTCCAATGCTATCAATCGAGAAATCGACTTGATAAAACGTTGGCGCAAAAGTGATAACCGATTTTGCAAGCGATTCCTGGGCAGCCCCTAACTGTGTCGTTTCTGCGACGAATTTCGCCAATGTGAATAACAACGGCAATGCGAACTACAACAATGCTGGCAATGTCAATGGCGTGCGCCCGGATTCCTTTCAGCTACTACTGATAAGGAAGGAGGGACTGTCCATTCCCTTGCAAGTGGGATAAATACTAAAGCCTGAAACAATTTACTACGGTAAGTATTGTTATAACGGTGAATAATTTGACGCATTGCGAATCTGTTATCACGGACGCCAACAACCTGTATTCGGGCTATCTGAAAGCGGTCAACACTTCAAAATGGAAGCCTTCGACTCAGCATTTCATGTTCGATTATCTCACCGAGTTGTTCTCTATACAGGATGACTTGAGGAATCGAACGCTGGTCAACGGCCCTACCCAGGAGTTTGAATTGCATGAGCGCGGAAAGATACGCCCGATTACTTCTTTGACTGTACGAGACCGTGTGATACGTCACACCTTATGCGATTGTGTCTTGATGCCGGAAATTCGTAAAAGAATCATTTACGATAACTGCGCATCGTTAAAGGACCGTGGAATCGGTCTACAGCGGAAACGCTTTGAAATTCACCTGCACAAATACTATGAGTCCTACGGCAATGACGGTTATATTCTGTTCGGAGATTTCAGTAAATTCTACGACAATATTATCCACGAAATTGCAAAAGAGGACCTGGCGGGGTTAGTGAATCACGACCCTTTTGTCGAATGGCTCCTTGACATTATATTCGCAGGCTTTGAAATCGATGTCTCCTATATGGACGACGCCGAGTTCGAATGCTGCATGGGAGCTGTCTTCAATAAACTGGCCTATCGTGAAGTTCCGAAAGAACTGCTGACCGGCGAGAGATTCATGCCTAAGTCCGTCAACATGGGCGACCAGATTTCGCAGGCGGTAGGTGTCTACTACCCGAACCGAATCGATAGCTATGTAAAGACGGTCTGCGGTGTAAAATTCTACGGGCGCTACTGCGACGACTTCTATGTTATGTCTCCGTCCAAAGAGTATCTTGAGTTCCTATTGAAGGCTATAACGGCCATTGCGGAAGAACGAGGGATACACATGAACCGGAAGAAAACAAGAATTGTGAAAATCAGCAGCACATACAAGTATTTGCAGATGAAGTATTCCCTGACGAGAGACGGCAGAGTAATCAAACGCATCAACCCAAAGCGCGTAACAACTATGCGCAGAAAGCTCAAGAAACTTGCGGTTAAGGTTGAGCAGGGCAAAATGTCATACGAGAATGTAGAGAATATGTTCAAGGGTTGGATGGGCAATTACTACAAATGTCTGTCTCGTCAGCAGCGAGAGGGTATCGTTGAATTATATGAGACATTATTCCATAAGAAGGTCTATGTGAAAAACAAAAAGCTCATCATCGTGAGTGTATGATTCGGAGGTGAATCAAAATGGAACCATGGATTCAAACACTTGTGACGGTAGTAGTCACTGTGCTGGCCTCCGGTGGGTTCTGGAGCTTCCTGCAATACAGGAGCGAACGTACCAATAACTGGAATAAGCTTACGCTCGGCCTGGCGCATGACCGCATCGTCTGTCTTTCGGACAAGTATGTAGCCCGAGGGTATATCACCCGTGACGAGTACGAGAACCTACATGATTATCTGTACCTGCCATATCATGCCTGTCACGGCAACGGGACGGGGGATAAGGCAATGAAACAGGTAGATGCACTTCCGATGCATGAATATCCTATTGATAAATAGGAAGGAGTAGTGTACAATGAGTAACAAGACATATGATATTCTGAAATGGGTGGCACAGTATCTGCTGCCCGCACTGGCTACGCTGTATTTTGCAGTTGCCAAGATTTGGGGCCTGCCCTACGGTGAGGAAATCGTCGGCACCATTACGGCTGTCGATACTTTCCTTGGGGTTCTGCTGGGCATCAGTACGGCGAACTACAACAAGCAGAACGGAGCGGGTAATAGTCAGTAAATGTAGGCAGTTCGTACTTTATTCCTGCATTTTTGAAATTATTTAACGATGGTACGTTGTCACTTTGTTACAGTATATAATAAAACCAGCAGAACGTAAAGATGGGATGTGAAAAAATGGCAGACGAAAATCTCCACGCGAAACACCGCGCACGCATGCAGGAGCGCGTCGAGCGAGACGGACTGGACAGTCTGGCCGAACATGAGGCACTGGAATATCTGCTGTTTCTCTCCATCCCACGGGCAGACACAAACGCGCTGGCGCACAGGCTTATTCAGCACTTCGGCGATTTTTGCAAAGTGCTGGAGGCCGAGCCCGAGGAGCTGATGCGGGTCGAGGGCGTCGGCCCCAAAAGTGCGCGGCTGATTTCTACCGTCATGGCGTGCAGCCGCTATTATGAGCTGAAAAAGCGCAAGACCCGCCTGTCGCTGAACTCGGCAGAGGCGGCCATCGCCTACGTAAAGCCGCTGTTCCGCGGTGTGCAGAATGAGCAGCTCTACCTGATTTTATTGGACGACGCCTGCCGCCCTGTGCAGGACCTGCGCATTGCCGAGGGCGTTCCCAACCGCGTGGCCGTGGACACCCGCAAGCTGCTGCGCGCCGTGGCCCGCACCAACTCGACCTGCGGCATTCTGGCACACAACCATCCCACCGGGCTGGCCATTCCGTCCGAGGCAGACCGCCTGACGACCTACCATATTATGGAGGTCACCGGTCAGCTCGGCTTTACGATCATGGATCATATCATCATAGCGGGGGAGGATGGCTGTTCGATGCTGAACCGCGGCAGCCTGCCGGAATACCGCGCAAACAGCGGCGTGCTGCAGGCCGCCAGCCGCTGAACACCGCCCATGCGCCTTGCCGTGTCCCGGCAGGGCGCATTTTTCTGCGGTTTGGGTACAAAATATCGGCAAACCTATTTACATTAAAAATTTGTCGTGTTATAATCATTGTACAACTATTCGTTGTACACGAAAGGAACGACTATGGACGAAGTCTTTCACTTAAAGGCACCGTTTCAGCCCACCGGCGACCAGCCGCAGGCGATAGAAGCGCTGATGCAGGGCATCCATGAGGGTGACGACGCCCAGACGCTGCTGGGCGTCACCGGCTCCGGCAAGACGTTTACGATGGCGAACATCATCGCCCGGTGCAATCGCCCGACGCTGATCTTGGAGCCGAATAAAACGCTGGCCAGCCAGATCTGTACCGAGATGCGCGGCTTTTTCCCCGATGATGCGGTAGAATATTTCGTCTCCTACTACGACTACTATCAGCCCGAGGCTTATATCCCGTCCACAGACACCTATATTGAGAAGGACAGTGCCATCAACGACGAGATTGACCGCCTGCGCCACTCGGCCACGGCGGCGCTGTCAGAACGGCGCAACGTCATCATTGTGGCGTCGGTGTCCTGCATCTACTCGCTGGGCGACCCCATCGACTACCGCAGCATGGTCATCAGCCTGCGCCCCGGTATGCAGATGGAGCGCGACGAGCTTTGCAGCCGCCTGGTCAAGCTGCAATATGAGCGCAACGACATGAACTTCATGCGCAACAAGTTCCGCGTAAAAGGGGACACGGTGGACATCCACCTGGCCTACAACGACGAATTTGCGATTCGGGTCGAGTTCTTCGGCGACGAGATTGACCGCATTGTGGAGTTTGACCCGCTGACAGGCGAGCACAAGAACGTGGTGCGTCATGTTGCCATCTTCCCGGCCAGTCACTATATCGTCGGCCCCGAAAAGATGCAGGAGGGCCTGAAAAAGATTCAGGCCGAGATGGAGGAACAGGTCAAAAAATTCACCGAGGAGGGCAAGCTCTTGGAGGCCCAGCGCATCCAGCAGCGCACCAACTACGACATGGAGATGCTGCAGGAGGTCGGCATGTGCAAGGGCATCGAGAACTACTCCGCTGTCCTGTCAGGCCGTGCGCCCGGCTCCACGCCCACAACGCTGCTGGATTATTTCCCGGATGATTTCCTGCTGATGGTCGACGAGAGCCACGTTATGCTGCCGCAGGTGCGCGGTATGTTCGGCGGCGACTACAGCCGCAAGAAAACGCTGGTCGAATACGGCTTCCGTCTGCCGTCGGCGTTTGACAATCGCCCGTTGAAATTTGAAGAATTTGAAGCCAAAATCCATCAGAAGATTTTTGTTTCTGCAACCCCCGGCGAATATGAACGCCAGCATTCCAGCCGCGTGGCGGAGCAGGTCATCCGTCCCACCGGCCTGCTGGACCCGCTTATCATGGTGCGCCCGGTGGAGGGCCAGATCGAGGACCTGCTGGGGGAGATCCGCACCCGCATTGACCGTGGCGAGCGCGCACTCGTCACTACGCTGACCGTCAAGATGGCCGAGGATCTGACGGATTATCTGGAGGAACATGGCGTCAAGACGAAGTATATGCACCACGAGGTCGACACGTTTGAGCGCATGGAGATCATCAAGGACCTGCGCGTTGGCGCAATTGATGTTATTGTTGGCATCAACCTGCTGCGCGAGGGTCTGGACCTGCCGGAGGTGTCGCTGATTGCGATTCTGGATGCCGATAAGGAAGGTTTCCTGCGCAGCGAGACAAGCCTGATTCAGACGATCGGCCGCGCGGCCCGCAACGCCAACGGCGTTGTGCTCATGTACGCAGATGAGGTCACGCCCAGCATGGAGCGCGCCATCATGGAGACCGAGCGCCGCCGCACCATTCAGGACGCCTACAATAAAGAACACGGCATCACGCCCAAAACCATCGTCAAGGCCATCGGCGACGGGCTCGAAATCAGCATGAGCGAGGAAAACAAGCGGATGCGCCAGCACCGCATGAGCCGCGCCGAGCGCCAGCAGACAATTGAACGCCTGACCAAGGAGATGAAGGAGGCCGCGCGGCTGCTGCAATTTGAGCTGGCCGCACAACTGCGCGACGAAATTCAGCGGCTGGAACGCGGAGAGGATCCCACCGCCGCCGACACCAGTGAACGCAAGGCCGCTGCCAAAACACGCAAGGGCAGGAGGAAATATAAAAATTGAGTACAACACCCGAAAAAAAGCCTGCAAAGCGCAGCTCCAAAATCAAAATCGACCCGAACAACCGCATTGTCATCAAGGGTGCGCGGGAGCATAACCTGAAAAACGTCGATTTGGAGCTGCCCAGAGATAAGCTGATCGTCATGACCGGCCTGTCCGGCTCCGGCAAGTCGAGCCTGGCGTTTGACACGATCTACGCCGACGGCCAGCGCCGCTATATGGAAAGCCTTTCCAGCTATGCCCGCCAGTTCCTGGGCCAGATGGAAAAGCCAGATGTCGACGAGATCACCGGCCTGTCCCCGGCCATCTCCATCGACCAGAAAACAACAAGCCACAACCCGCGTTCCACGGTGGGAACGGTAACGGAGATTTACGACTATTTGCGTCTGATGTACGCCCGCATCGGCGTGCCCCATTGCCCGATCTGCGGGCGGGAGATTACCCAGCAGACCGTGGACGAGATGGTCGACGAAGTCATGAAGCTGCCGGAGTGCACCCGCTTTCAGGTGCTGGCCCCCGTTGTGCGTGCCCGCAAGGGCACCCAAGCCAAGGAGCTGGATGCCGCCCGCCGAGCCGGTTTTGCCCGCGTGCGCGTTGACGGCAATATGTACGATCTGAGCGAGGAGATCAACCTCGAAAAGAACATCAAGCACACCGTTGAGATCGTTGTGGACCGTCTGGTCATCAATGACACGGTCCGCGGGCGTCTGGCCGATTCCATAGAAACCGCGCTGGCGCAGGCAAACGGGCTTGTCGTCATCGATGTCATTGGCGGTGAACCGATGATGTTCAGCCAGAGCTACGCCTGCCCCGAGCACGGCATCTCCGTCGAGGAGCTGACCCCGCGGATGTTCAGCTTCAACAATCCCTTCGGTGCCTGTGAGAAGTGTACGGGTCTCGGCACCTTCATGAAGGTCGACCCGGCGCGCGTCATCCCCGACAAGCGCAAGTCCATCCGGGAAAGCGCCATCAAGGCCAGCGGCTGGTATTACGCCGAGGGCTCCATCTCCGAAATGACCTATAAGGCGCTGGGCAAGCGGTACGGCTTTACACTCGATACCCCTGTTAAGGACTTCAGCAAGGAAGCCCTGCACGCCCTGCTGTACGGCACGGGTGACGAGCGTATTGAGATGCAGCGCGAGAGCATGTTTGGCTCCGGCACCTACTTTAACCAGTTCGAAGGCATCATCCCGAATCTAGAGCGCCGTTTCCGCGAGACGAGCAGCGAGTGGGTCAAGGAGGAAATCGCCCTTGTCATGTCCAGCGAGGAATGTCCCGCCTGCCATGGCCGCCGCTTAAAGCCGACAAGCCTGGCCGTGACTGTAGGCGGCATCAACATTGCCGATTTCTGTGACAAGAGCGTCAACGAGGAGCTGGACTTTATCAACACGGCCAAGGTCAGTACCCGGGACGAGATGATCGGTGCGCCTATTTTTAAAGAAGTAAAAGAACGTCTGGGCTTTTTAAAGAGCGTCGGCCTTGGCTATCTGACGCTCTCCCGCGGTGCGGCTTCGTTGTCCGGCGGCGAGAGCCAGCGCATCCGTCTGGCGACCCAGATCGGCAGTGCGCTGACCGGCGTGCTCTACGTGCTCGACGAGCCGAGCATCGGCCTGCACCAGCGTGACAACGATAAGCTGATTGCAACGATGAAGCGGCTGCGTGATCTTGGCAACACGCTGATCGTCGTTGAGCACGATGAGGACACAATGCGGCAGGCCGACTATATTGTCGATGTCGGCCCCGGTGCGGGCGTCCACGGCGGCGAGATCGTCGCCGCAGGCAGCGTCGCGGACATCTGCAAGGTCAAGCGCAGCATCACTGGCGCGTATCTGTCTGGCCGCAAATTCGTAGAGGTTCCCGAGACACGCCGCGAGGGAAACGGCAAGGCGCTGCGCGTCGTCAAGGCCCATGAAAACAATCTGCAGGACATTACCGTAGACTTCCCGCTCGGCAAGCTGATCTGCGTTACCGGCGTGTCCGGCTCCGGCAAGTCGACGCTTGTCAACGAAATTCTGTACAAAACGCTGGCTGCCGCCCTGAACGGTGCACGCAGCCGCCCCGGCCAGTGTGAGGAGGTCGAGGGCATGGAGTGGGTCGATAAGGTCATCGGCATCGACCAGTCGCCGATTGGCCGCACGCCGCGCTCCAACCCGGCCACCTACACAGGCGTGTTTGGCGACATCCGCACGCTGTTTTCCAACACGCAGGATGCCAAAATGCGCGGCTACGGCCCCGGGCGGTTCAGCTTCAATGTCAAGGGCGGACGCTGCGAAGCCTGCGAAGGCGGCGGCATCCTGACGATTGAAATGCACTTTCTGCCGGATATTTACGTGCCCTGTGACGTCTGCAAGGGCAAGCGCTACAACCGTGAAACGCTCGAGGTCAAGTACAAGGACAAGACCATCTCCGACGTGCTGGACATGACGGTGGAGGAGGCCTGCGTATTTTTCGCCAACATTCCAAAGATCGCGCGCAAGCTGCAAACGCTGCAGGAGGTCGGCCTTGGCTACATCCAGCTGGGTCAGGCAGCCACGACGCTTTCGGGCGGTGAGGCGCAGCGCGTTAAGCTGGCCAATGAGTTGGCCCGCCGCGATACCGGGCAGACCGTCTATATCCTTGACGAGCCTACCACCGGCCTGCATGTGGCCGATGTCCACCGTCTGGTCAAGGTGCTGGATAAGCTCGTTGATGCGGGCAATACGGTCATCGTCATTGAGCACAATCTCGACGTCATCAAACGCGCCGACTATATCATCGACCTCGGCCCCGAGGGCGGCAGCGGCGGCGGCACCATCGTCGCCACCGGCACCCCGGAGGAGGTCGCGCAGAATCCGCACTCCTTCACGGGACAATATCTCCGGCCCGTGCTGGAGCGCGCCGCGGAGCTGCAATCACAGAAATAACACAAACGGCTCTCCTCCGGGAGGGCCGTTTGCTGTTGCAGCGTACCTTTCTGCCAGACATTGGGGTTTGCATCACAGGGCGTTTTGTGGTATAATATCCTCATATAGGCTTTAAGGAGGGCGGTACTGTGACCGTTTTGCGTTATACCGTGCCGCCGGAAAACGAGGGCTGCAAGCTGGGGCTGTTCCTGCGCATGCAGGGTGTTACGGCAGGACTGATCAAGTCCGTCAAATATGACGGTGACGGCTTTTACGCCGACGATCAGCCCATCCGCACGAATGAGCCTGTACACGCCGGGCAGTGCATCCGCTTTGCGCTCCCGCCCGAGCAGGAGACGAGTGTGACCCCGCAGCCCGTGCCGTTTTCCATCGCCTATGAGGACGATTTTGCCGCGGTGCTCAACAAGCCCGCGGGCATTGCCGTGCACCCCACGCTGAACTACCCTGACGGCACACTGGCCAACGGCTGGCTGTACCACCTGCAGCAGCAGGGGGAGAGCGGCATCTTCCGCCCGGTAAACCGCATTGACAAAAACACAAGCGGCCTGGTGCTGTGCGCGAAAAACGCCTTTGCCGCACCGCTGCTGGCCGGGTCTGCCCACAAGTGCTACCTTGCGATTGTGCAGGGTACAATGCCGCTGGGGCCGGGCCGGGTCGAAGCGCCTATCGCGCGGCGCGGTGACTCCATCATTGGCCGCTGCGTGTGCGCGGACGGCAAGTACAGCCTGACCGAGTACGCGGTGCTGGCCGCGGGGCCGGGCCACAGTCTGCTGGCCTGCTGGCCGCGCACCGGGCGCACCCATCAGATTCGCGTACACATGTCCTATATCGGCCATCCGCTGGCGGGGGATACGCTGTACGGCGGGTCGGACATCCTTCTGCGCCGTCACGCACTACACTGCGGTATCCTTGCGTTTGCGCACCCTCTGACAGGGGAGCCACTCCGTGTGGAGTGTCCGCTGCCCGAGGATATGGCCGCCCTGGCCCGGCAGGAAAAGCTGCTGACGGGCTGGCAGCTGCACAGTCTGCCCTGCGGTGCAGACCCCACGTAAATTTGCTTCACACGGAAAGGAGCTTCCGTATTTTGAATCCCATCCAAACTGATCCCAATCCGAAAAACGATAGCATCACCGAACCCCCGGAGATGACCCCTGTAACGCGCTTTTCTCACTCATCGCAGGAAAAAAAGCGCAGCGATAATCGCCGCAAGGCAGCCCGCTACATGCAGGACCTGCACCGCCGCAACACTGTCGGCGATATGCTGTACATGGTCGGCTTCTGGGTCGAGTATGTTTTTGTCTGCGTAGGCCGCAGAGTGGGGGCTGTTGTGCGCGGCATCGGTGATACCGTGCTGAATCTGCTGCTCATTGTCCTGCGCCCGATTCTGATCGGTATTATCACGCTGATTGAGGACCTGACCAGCCCGTTCGTGCGGATGGCCTCGGGCATCCGTCATATCCGCGACATCCCCGATACCCTCGTGGAGAGCGAGGATGGCGATGTGCGCCGTGCCAAGAAAAAATACCTTGCCAGCGGCATCCGAAAATACTCCATCGTTGTCTGGAACGCCATCACTTACATACTCCCGGCAGTTGCCGCAGCGGGGCTTGTGGTCCTGGTGCGCAGCGGGCTGGGGCTGCGCTTTGTGCTGAATGTGCAGGTGAACGGCGAGAACGTCGGTTACGTGGAGAGCGAGCAGGTGTTTGAAAATGCCCGTGAGGACGTGCAGTCCCGTATCAACACGGCCAAGCGTATGCTGCAGGCCTCCGGCTCTGCGGTGGAGGACACAAGCTGGGATGTCTACCCGACCTACTCGCTTTCCATCGGCAACCAGACGATGACCGAGAGCGAGATCGCCAACGCCATCCTACGCACGGCCAGTGATGAGATCATCAACGGCACGGCTGTCTACGTCGACGATCAGCTGCTCTACGTCACCACCGAGGGCGACCACCTGCGCAGCTATCTGGAAAACATCAAGGCACCGTTTGAAAATGCGATGGACAGCAGCGTCTATACGGCGTTTGCCCACAACATCCGCCTCGTGGACGGTGTTTATCTGCAGGAGTCTGTCAGCTCCTACGCGGACGTCATCAACGCCCTGACCGAGGGCGGCGGCATCCACACCTATACAGCCGTCGACGGCGACACCGTCGAGAGCGTCGTCAACACTACCGGCGTTTCGTTTGACTCTCTGGCGCAGATGAACCCCGAACTGCTGACGCTCGACCAGGAGATTCCTGCGGGCACGGTCATCACCACCGGTGCGTCCTCGGCAGAGCTTATCAAGGTCAAGGTCGTCCGCCGCGACACAGAAACTGTCGCCATCCCGTTCGACACCCAGAACACCGAGTCCGACCAGTATGATTTCGGCAAGGTCGTGACCCTGCAGGAGGGTGCAGACGGCTCCGAGGAGATCACCTACGAGACAACGATGATCGACGGCGCGGTTACGGACCGTCAGGCTGTGGCCTACAATGTGCTGCAGGCCCCGACCCCGGAAATCACCGTCACCGGCACGAAGCTGAAGAATGGCATGATTGCCAAGGTCGGCTCCGGCTCCTTCATCTGGCCTGTGCCGAATTATAAGTACGTCAGCCGCTGGATGGGCAACGGCCACCGCGGTGCGGATATCTGTGCTGCCTACGGCACGCCGATTTTGGCCTCCGACTCCGGCACGATCATTGCTGCAGGCTGGCATTATTCCTACGGAAACTATGTGGAGATCGACCACGGCAACGGCTACAAGACGCTGTACGGTCACATGTCCAGCATCGCTGTTTCTCAGGGGCAGGCCGTCACGCAAGGGCAGGTTATCGGCTATGTCGGCTCCACGGGCAACTCCACCGGTAACCACTGCCATTTTGAGATGTCCTATAACGGTGCGCTGTTCAGCGCCTATACGCTGTTCTCGGGTATGTGATTTCCGGCGAAATTACGGTGCATGGTCAACATATCTTGTGCTGTTTCACAAAAATTTTGCAATTGCAGGGGACAGGCCTTTTCAATTAGCGCAAAATGTTGTATAATCTTAGAAAGTGTGTACTATAGGTCGGCCCTGTACAGAGGGTATACGAGCCGATTACCGCACAAAGGAGAGCTACACTTGGAAAAATACGTTATTCGCGGAGGTAAGCCGCTTGTTGGCGATGTCAACATTGGCGGCGCAAAGAACGCCGCGGTTGCCATACTCCCGGCCACGATCCTGGCCGGCGGGAAGTGCCTGATTGAAAACCTGCCCTGTATCAGTGATGTCATGGCGTCGCTGCAGATTTTGAGCGAGCTGGGTGCGAGCATCCGCATGGTCAGCCGCAGCACCTATGAAATTGACACGTCGCATTTGGACAGCACCGAGGTATCCAATGAACTGTCACGCCAGATGCGCGCAAGCTACTACTTTCTCGGCGCATTGCTGGGCCGCTTTGGCTCCGGTCAGGTCGCCATGCCGGGCGGCTGCAATCTGGGCCCACGCCCGATTGACCAACACCTGAAAGCCTTCACCGCCTTTGGTGCAGAGGATTCCGTGGAGTACGGCCAGATCCACGTCAGGTCGGAGCATCTGGTCGGCGGGCACGTCTTTTTTGACACGGTCTCCGTCGGTGCCACGATGAACGCCATGCTGGCCGCTGTCCTAGCCGAAGGCACGACGATTCTTGAAAACGTGGCCCGTGAGCCGCACATTGTCGATTTGGCCAATTTCCTGAATATGATGGGTGCAGACGTACACGGTGCCGGTACCGACGTCATCAAGATCCACGGCGTCAAGGAGATGCACGGCTGCAACTACTCCATCATTCCCGACCAGATCGAGGCCGGCAGCTATATGGTGGCCGCCGCTATCACGAAGGGGGACATCACGCTGCACAACGTTATCCCGAAGCACATGGAGCCCATCACCGCCAAGCTGCGCGCGGCCGGCTGCGAGGTGGAGGAATTCGACGACGCGCTGCGTATCCAGCGCACCGGCGAGCTGAAGCCGCTCAAGCTCAAGACTATGCCGCACCCCGGCTTCCCCACGGATATGCAGCCGCTGATGACTGCACTGCTGACGCTGGCGAAGGGAACCTCCATCGTGACGGAGGGCATCTGGGAGAACCGCTTCCGCTATGTGGATGAGCTGATCCACATGGGCGCAAACATCCAGGTCGACGGCCAGGTCGCTGTCATTGAAGGCGTGAAGGAGCTGCATCCCGCGCCGCTGCGCGCTACCGACCTGCGCGCCGGTGCCGCCATGGTCATGGCTGCTCTGGCCGCCAACGGCGTGAGCGAGGTCGACGAGACCATCCACATTGAGCGCGGCTACGAGAACATCGTAGAAAAGCTGCAGGCTCTGGGCGCGGACATCCGCCGCGTCGAGATTCCGGCCAATGCAGTGAGCCGGGCAATCTAAAAGGATCCTTGGGCCGCTGACCGGGCGGCCCAATTTTTATGGAAAGCGTTAGGACAAACGAATGGCATATTTTACCACCCTGTATTCCGGCTCTTCCGGCAACTGCGCGCTGATCCGCAGTGATGACAAGTATCTGCTGATCGACATGGGCAAGAGCTGCCGCACGACTCTGACCGCGCTGAAAACCCTGGGTCTGGCGGTCAGCGACTGCGTCGGCATCCTCGTCACGCACGAGCACTCCGACCACGTCTCGGGACTGGATACCTTTTTGAAAAAGCACCCCGTCCCGCTGTACGGATGTGCCGATACGCTGGATACGCTGGCCTCCCGCGGCACGATTCCGCCCGCGGTGGAGGCAATCCCTGTGGACGGTCAGACGCTGGAAATCGGCAGCTTCACGGTGACGAGCTTTCCCACCAGCCATGATGTACCCTGCTGCGGCTACCGCATCCGCACACCGGAAGGCCGCGTCATGGCGTTCGCCACCGACCTCGGCTACCTGACGCCCGTCGTACAGGACAACCTGATGGGCTGCGATCTCGTCGCGCTGGAGGCCAACTATGACGCATTCAGCCTGCACGGCGGGCCGTACCCGTACTATTTGAAGGTGCGCATTGCCAGTGACCGCGGCCATCTGGACAACAAGGCCTGCGCGGCGGAGATACTGGACCTGATTCAGGACGGCTGCAAAAAGTTTGCGCTCTGCCATTTGAGCCAGACAAACAACTCGCCGGAGCTGGTCATGACCACCGTCTATAATGTGCTGCTGGCCGCGGGCATCCAGCCCGGGCGGGACGTGCTGATCCAGACCCAGTCCCGCAGCGAGGTCAGCCCGTATATTGAATTTTGAGCGGGGGAGTCTATGCAGAATATTGATTTGATTGCCATTGGCAAGATGAACGCTGCCTACTTTGCGCAGGGCGTGGCCGAATACCAGAAGCGCCTCGGCGGCTTCTGCAATTTCCGTATTATCGAATTGCCCGAGGTGCAGATTGCCGACAAGAACGCCAGCGACAGGCAGATTGCCAAAGCGCTGCAAAAGGAGGGGGAGGCTATCCTGGCCAGCGTGCGCAGGGGGGCGTATCTCGTTGCGCTCTGTGTCGAGGGCAAGCAGGTATCCAGTGAGGATCTGGCGGCTATGATTGCAGACCGCGCCATGAGCGGCGCAGGGGATATGGCGTTTGTCATCGGCTCCTCCCATGGTCTGGACGACAGCGTCAAGCGCGCCGCACAGGCCCGCATCAGCCTGGGACGCATCACGCTGCCGCACCAGCTGGCGCGTCTTGTTTTGACCGAACAGCTCTACCGCGCTTGCACGATCAACGCGGGAATGAAGTACCACAAGTAAGAAACGCTTTGCCGAATCGGTAGGGGCGGATTCTATATATCCGCCCGCAGACGTTTTCGCCGCTGCAAGCGGAAAGTTTGCTCCCTGTAGGGGCCGATGCTCGCATCGGCCCGCAAATCACCACCAAAAAAATGCCCCGCATGGAGTTTTCATCTCCATGCGGGGCTGTTCAGTTACATATCAATAGTGCAGCAGATCCAGAGAATCCTGATACGGGGTCTCGGTGGCGACCTTCATGGCGGCCTCGTTCTTATACTTGTTCAGCATAGCAACGCTCTTGGCGGGGTCAGCCAGCGTACCGGCACCGGCAATGCAGCCGCCCGGGCAGGCCATGCCTTCCAGCAGGTAGCCGTTGTACTTGCCGGCCTTGGCCATCATCATCATCTTCTTGCAGTCGGCCAGACCCTGGGCGCTCATGACCTTGACCTCGCGGTCCGGGTCCATCTTCTTGATGGCGTTGACAACCGCCTGTGCGACACCGCCGGAGGCAGCAAAGCCGCGGGCGTCGGCACTGGCGCTGTTGAAGGCATCCTCCGGGTTGTCCGGCAGGTCGGCAAAGTTGACAGCCTTGGCCTCAAACAGCCCCATCAGCTCCTCGAAGGTCAGGACGAAGTCGACCTCACTGCGGACGGAACGGCGGCTGGCCTCCAGCTTCTTGGCGGCGCAGGGGCCGATAAAGCAGATACGGGCGTTGGGCTTTTCCTTCTTGATGAGGCGGGCGGTCAGGACCATGGGGGTCATGGCCATGCTGATGCACTCGGCCTGCTGGGGGAACAGCTTCTTAGCCATCACGCTCCACGCGGGGCAGCAGGACGTACCCATGAACGGGATCTTGGCGGGAACCTCTTCCATGAAGTCCTTCGCCTCGTCGATGGTGCACAGGTCGGCACCGATGGCGACCTCGTCCACATCGGCAAAGCCCAGCAGACGCATGGCCTCCTTCAGCTTGGAGGGGGTCATGCCGGGGAACTGGTTGATGAAGGCGGGGGCCACGATGGCAACGACCTCATCACCGCGCTTGATGGACTGGATCAGCTGGAAGATCTGACCCTTGTCAACGATAGCGCCGAACGGGCAGTTGACCAAGCACATGCCGCAGGAAACGCACTTATCATAATCGATCTCGGCACGGCCATGCTCGTCGGAGTGGATGGCACCCATACCGCAGGCCGCGGCGCAGGGGCGTTCGGTCTTGACGATGGCGCTGTAAGGGCAGCTGTTGACGCAGCGGCCGCACTTGACACAGAGGCTCTGGTCAATGTGGCTCTTGCCGTTACGGAAGCTGATGGCGTGCTTCGGGCAGACCTCCTGGCAGGGGTGCGCCAGGCAGCCCTGGCACATGGCCGTGACCTTGATGACCTTCTCCGGGCAGGCGTTGCAGGCAAACTTGATGACATTGATCAGCGGCGGCTCGTAGTACTTGTCCGCAATAACGCTGTGCTCCAGACCCTCGCTGGCGGGCACGCTCTCATCCAGCGGACGCAGGGACATGCCCATGGCCAGACGGACGCGCTCGGAGATGATGGCTCTCTCCAGGAAGATGCTGCTGCGCAGAGATTTTTCCTCACCGGGAATGATCTTGAAGGGCAGCTCACGCATCAGCTTTTCGTAGTCGGAAAGCTCGTTGACCTCATAGGCCATGCGGGCAACCTCAGTGAACACCTTGCGACGGATATCCGTTACGGGGGTGTAAATGCCTCTCATTGTAATTGCTCCTTTGTTTTGCTCTGTTTGCTCCAAAAGTGACGTATCAGCGGGTACACCCGCTCCTGTTAAAATTTTACCAAAAATCCATACTTTTTGCAAGAGGGCAGGCAACAAAAAACAGGAAAATCTCTGTAAAATCCAGAGATTTCCCTGCAGAATGGATGCAATATCTCTTGCGGCGCGGCGGCATCTCCGGCTTGCAAGGGCGGATGCCTGCATCCGCCCGCGGGTCGATGCAAGCATCGCCCCCTACATCGAACATGAATAACGGCGTTGCAACAATCAATACAAATCAAACAATCTCCGCCCTGCACCGTTTCCCGTCCCAGGCACCCAGCGCAACCTCCACAATGTCGCCGGTCTTGTGCCCGGGTGCGCTGACCAGCACAGGCAGGTACTGCTTCGTGTAGCCGGTGAACATTGTGGCGGACAGCGGCGTTTCCAGCAGCACGCTGGCTATGCGGCCCTGCATAGCGGCTGCTTCGGCAGCGCGTACCTCCTCCACAGCGGCGGTCATGCGACGGCTGCGGGCCTCCTTCTCATGCTCGGGCAGCTGGTCGGCAAAGTCGTAGGCTGCCGTTCCTTCGCGGCGGGAGTAGGGGAACACATGCACCTTCAAAAACCTCATTCCCGTCACAAAGGCCATGCTGGCTTCAAAGTCATCCTCCGTCTCGCCGGGGAAGCCTACGATGACATCGGTGGTAAAGCTGACGTTGTCCGCACCGAATGCCGTGCGCAGCTTGGCTGCAATATCGGCGTACTGGGCCGTCGTGTAGGGGCGGCGCATGGCGCGCAGCGTCTTGTCACAGCCGCTCTGCAGGCTTAAATGGAACTGCGGGCAGAGCTTCTTTACGGCGGCCATGCGGCGGATGTCGTCATCGTGCAGCATGTCGGGGTCAAGGCTGCCCAGCCGGATGCGCTCAATGCCGGGCACCTCGGCGGCTTTTTCAATCAGCTCCACCAGGCTCGTACCGCTGTCGGTGCCGTAGCTCGGCAGGCTGATGGCCGTCAGCACGACCTCCTTATACCCGGCGTCGGCCAGGCGGTGCAGTTCCTCCAGCACGCTCGCCTCATCGCGGCTGCGCACCGGACCGCGGGCGCGCGGAATAACGCAGTAGGCGCAGCGGCGGTTGCAGCCGTCCTCGACCTTGACAAAGGCACGGGTGTGCTCGGCAAACCTATCCATGGGCAGCTCTTCAAAGCGCTCGCCCTTCTCGTGGGGGCGGATGTCGACGACGCGCTCCTCCTCACCGTTCAGCACCTTCTGCACGTCGGTCAGAATCGCGTGACGGTTGCCGGAGCCGGTCACAACGTCCGCCTCGGCAATCTCGGCGGCCTCGTCCGGGAAGGCCTGCGGGTAGCACCCTGTCAGCACGGTCACAGCGCCGGGGTTCTCGCGCTTGGCACGGCGCAGCCATTTGCGGCTCTTCTGGTCGCCGAAGTTCGTCACGGTGCAGCTGTTGACGATGTAGACATCCGCACCTTCTTCATTGGAGACAACGGTGTAGCCGTTTTCCTCAAACAGCTGGGCCAGCGCGCCCGTTTCATTCTGGTTTACCTTGCAGCCCAAGGTGTAAAAAGTTACCCGCATGGTGTACGATTCCTTTGCTTTTATAAATAGTAGACATATATGACTTATTATAATAGAATCCGGCCAAAAGCGCAATACTAATTCCGCACAGAGCAGCATATCGTAGTACCAAAGCGATTTCCGCCGGAGGTGTGCTGCCATGAAAAAACGTGCCGTGACCCTGCTGCTCTGCCTGGTGCTGGTGGTGCTTTCGCTGCTGCGCGGGTTTGCCGCGTCCGCTGCGGGCATCATCCCGGCGACCAAGGCCGACTTTGACGTGCCCTGCGCGGCGGCCATCCTGATTGACGAGGACTCGGGAACGGTGCTCTATGAGAAAAACGCCGATGCCCGGCGCCCGATCGCCTCCATCACCAAGGTCATGACACTGCTGCTGGCGTTTGAGGCCCTCGAGGCGGGCAAGATACACCTTGACGATTTTGTCCCCGTCAGTGAGCACGCCTACCACATGGGCGGCAGTCAGATCTGGCTCGAGCCCGGCGAGCAGATGACGCTGGACGACATGATCAAGGCCATCTGCATTTCCAGCGCCAACGACGCTGCGGTGGCCGTGGCTGAGTATGTCGGCGGCAGCGAAACCGCTTTTGCGGAGATGATGAACGTCCGCGCGTATGAGCTTGGCATGACGAATACCCACTTTGTCAACGCCTGCGGGCTGGACGAGGCAGGGCACCTTTCCACCGCGCGGGATGTCGCCCTGATGAGCCGCGAAATGCTTCTGCACCACACCGAGGTGCGGGACTACTGCTCGATCTGGATGGACACGCTGCGCGGCGGCGCGACCCAGCTCGTCAACACCAACAAGCTGCTCAAAAGCTACCGCGGCATCACGGGGCTGAAAACCGGCACCACCGGCAAGGCGGGCGTCTGTATCTCCGCCAGTGCCGAGCGCGACGGCCTGCGGCTGATCGCTGTTGTGCTGGGCTCTGCGTCGGGCAAGGAACGCTTCCAGGCAGCCAGTACGCTGCTGGATTACGGCTTTGCCCACTATGAGAGCGCAGCCGCCGCGCTGCCCGGCGACGCGCCGCAGACGCTGCCCGTGGAGCACGGCACGGCGGCGACAGTCCCGCTGAACTACGAAAGCCCCGGGCACTGCCTGATGCCCAAGGGCGAGGGCGGCACCCTGGAAGCCGTCGTCGAGCTGCCCGTGTCGCTGCCTGCGCCCGTCGCGGCGGGGGAACCGGTGGGCCGCATTAAGATACTGCATCAGGGCACTGAAATGTGCAGCTATCCCATCACAGCAGCACAGAACGTTGATGCGTTAAGTTTCCACTACTGCCTCCGCCTTCTTGCCCAAAGCCTGCTGCTCCGGAATTGAATTTGTGCAAATTTCATGAAAAAGTCGAAAAAAGACCCCTACTTTTGCTTGACAATACCGACGTAAAACGGTATCATGGGGATATAAAATCATAAAGGAGGAGCTAAAGATGGCTGTTTCTTTTAACGGCAAGCATCTTGCAAAATTCATCCGTCCTGAAGAATATGAGGCAATCTATCCGCAGGTCGAGTTGGCCCACAATCAGCTGGAATCCAAAACGGGTGCCGGCAATGATTTTCTGGGCTGGCTGGACCTGCCTGTTACTTATGACAAGGAAGAGTTTGCCCGCATCAAGGAGGCTGCGCAGAAGATCCGCTCGGATTCCGATGTGCTGCTCGTCGCCGGTATCGGCGGTTCTTATCTGGGCGCACGCGCTGTGGTCGAGGCCGTCAAGGGCCTGTACCACAATGAGGCTGACGACGGCCTGAAGATTTATTTCTGCGGCAACACCATCAGCCCCACGGCCCTGAACGACATCATCAAGCTGACGAAGGGCAAGCGCTTCTCGATCAACGTCATCTCCAAGTCCGGCACCACCACCGAGACCGCGCTCGCGTTCCGCGTGCTGCGCAAGCTGCTGGAGGATTCTGTCGGCACCGAGGAGGCCAACAAGCGCATCTACGCCACGACGGACCGCACCAAAGGCACGCTGAAGCAGCTGGCAACCGAGCAGGGCTGGCCGACCTTCGTCGTTCCCGACGACGTCGGCGGACGCTACTCCGTCCTGACTGCTGTCGGTCTGCTGCCCATTGCCTGCGCCGGTATCGACATCGACGAGCTCATGCAGGGCGCTGCCGATGGCCGCGAGAAGTTCGGCAAGCTGTCCCCGGACAACGACGCCTACCGCTACGCCATGACCCGCAACATCCTGTACCGCAAGGGCAAGAGCGTTGAGACGCTGGCCTGCTTCGAGCCTGACTTCACGATGATGAACGAGTGGTACAAGCAGCTGTTCGGCGAGAGCGAGGGCAAGGACCAGAAGGGCCTGATGCCGACCTCCTGCATCTTCTCCACCGACCTGCATTCCATGGGCCAGTTCCTGCAGGACGGCGCACGCATCATGTTCGAGACCTACGTCGACGTCAAGCACACCCGCGACGACTTCTATATTGAGGAGCTTGAGGGCAACTTTGACGGCCTGAACTTCCTGGCCAACCAGAATATGAGCGTTGTCAACCGCAAGGCGATGGAGGGCACGATTCTCGCCCACACCGACGGCGGCGTGCCGCTGGGCCTGATTGAAGTCGACAGCCTGTCCGCCCACGATGTCGGTGAGCTGATCTACTTCTTCTGGCGTGCCTGCGCCGTCTCCGGCTATCTGCTGAGTGTCAATCCGTTCGACCAGCCCGGTGTTGAGAGCTACAAGAAGAATATGTTCGCGCTGCTGGGCAAGCCCGGCTATGAGGACCGCAAAGCTGAGCTGGAGGCCGCGCTGAAAGAGTAAAGGAACTACGCGCACTGCGCGCTGACGAATATAAGGAGGTAACCCCCTATGCTGAAACTGATTGTTGGAACCAAAGGCTCCGGTAAGACCAAGACCATGATCGATATGATCGACAAGGCCGTCAAGACCACCTCCGGCAACATTGTTGTCATTGAAAAGTGCATGAAACTCACCACCGAGATCAACCACTCCGCCCGTCTGGTAGACGTTGACGAGTACGGCGTTGCCGGTGCTGATATGCTGTACGGCTTTGTGGCAGGCGTGCTGGCAGGCAACTACGATATTACCGAGCTGTTCCTCGACGGCATCCTGCGCATCACAGACCACGATATGGCCGCTGCCGCCAAGGTCCTGAACGCCATCGACAAGATCACCTCCAACATCGAGGTCGTCGTCACGGTTTCTGCCAATGCGGCTGACCTGCCGGAGGACCTGAAGAAGTTCGTCATCTGAACCTTCTGAACCGCAAAAATTGAGATTTCGGGGCGGGAAAGTGCTTCCCGCCCCGATTTTCTGCGGAAAATCCAAAAAAATCTCAACTTTTTGTGTTTTACAGGTTGACAAGACCCTTTCGCTTGTGTATACTATTTAAGCAACCTTTTGAGGTGTACTATGCAATTTGATATTCGTTCTTTTCTGGAGAGTGGCCGCAAGCCGTTTGAGGCGCATTTTGAGGCTGATTTCTCCAAGGCGGATTTCGGGGGTTACAGCGTAAACAACCCAGCAGTATGTGACTTTACGGCGACGCTGACCGAAGACGGCGCAGAGTTGCTTTTGTGTGTAAGGGCTCATATTGATGCCGAGTGCGCGCGTTGCCTGGAACCGCTGACCCGGGATTACGATTTTACACGCGAATACTTCGTGCGGGATCGTGATTTGGAGGATCCGGATTTTGAACTGCCGTGCAATGAGAACGGTTGTCTCGACCTCGAGGAGCTCGCCTATCAGGAGCTGATTTTTGAGGTGCCCGCAGTGCTGCTGTGCAGTGCTGATTGTCAAGGTCTATGCCCCATCTGCGGCAAGAAGAAGGCGGCAGGATGTTCCTGCCAACCGGCAGACAATGCTGCCCCTGCAGATGCAAGGCTTAGCATATTAAAACAACTATTAAGTTGAATTTCACCAAGGAGGTGTCCGATTATGGCTATCGTACCCAAGAGAAAGCATTCTCAAGCCCGCCGCGATAAACGTCGCTCTAATGTCTGGAAACTGGAGGCGCCTACGCTGGTGAAGTGCCCGCAGTGTGGCGAACTGAAGGTTCCCCATAAGGTTTGCGGCAAGTGTGGCTACTACAAAGGCCAGGAAGTCATCAAGAAAGAGGCGTAAGTCTCTTGCGTGGGGAGGGCGATGCCTTCCCCATTTTTTATTGAACAACCATCGCAAAGGAGTGTGACACCATGGCCCTGTATGTGACAGCGGTAGATGAAAATTCCCCCGCGGAGCGCTTCGGCCTTACCGTAGGCTGTGCGCTGCTGGCCATCGACGGTCATCCCCTGAACGATGCACTGGACTACCAGTTTTATACAACGCCCACCTCGTTCTCCCTGGAAGTGTGTGAGAACGAGCAGCACCGCATCGTGCAGATCACCAAGGCGGAGTATGAGCCGCTGGGCTGCAACTTCAAGACCTATCTGGGCGACGAAAAGCACAGCTGCGCCAATCACTGCATGTTCTGCTTTATTGACCAGCTGCCGCCCGGTATGCGGGAGCCGCTCTATTTTAAGGATGACGACGAGCGGCTCTCCTTCCTGTTCGGCAACTATATCACGCTGACAAACCTGACCGACCACGAAATTGACCGTATCATCCAGATGCATATCAGCCCGATCTTCGTCTCGGTCCACACGACAAACCCCGCACTGCGGGTACGGATGCTGGCCAACAAGCGCGGCGGCGAGGTGCTCGACTATCTGCCCAGACTGGCGGCGGGCGGCATCGAGCTGAACTGTCAGCTCGTGCTCTGCCGCGGCGTCAACGACGGCGACGAGCTGCGCCGCACCCTGACCGACCTGTTGGCCCTGCGCCCGCAGGTCGGCAGCATCGCCGCCGTGCCAGCCGGTGTGACCGATTACCGCAAGGGTCTGTACAAGCTGACGCCCTACGATAAGGAAACCGCCGCCGCCACGCTGGATATTCTGGAAGAATTTGCACAGAAATGCCGCGCCGAGTATGGCCGCAGCGTCATCTACCCCAGCGATGAGTGGTATCTGACCGCCGAGCGCCCGCTGCCTCCGGCAGAGTTCTACGATGCGTTCGCGCAGTTGGAGGACGGCGTCGGCATGTGGCGGCTCTACCACGACACCTTTTTGGAAGAACTGGAAAATTACACGGGTCTGGTGCTGCCCCACAGTATGGATGTAGTTACCGGCACGCTGGCCGGGCCGCTGATCCGGGAATGCGCCGATGCGCTGATGCAGAAGTATCCGCAGGTAAAGATCACCGTGCACGAAATCAAAAATGAGTATTTCGGCGGCAACGTCAGCGTGGCGGGCCTTGTCACGGGCACCGACATCATCAAGCAGTGCAGCGGCAGGCTGCACAGTGACCTGCTGGCCGTGCCCGAGGTCATGATCCGCGACGAGAAGGGCCAGTTCCTTGACGACATCACGCTGGAGGAGCTTGGCAGGGCGCTGGGCTGCCGCGCCGTCAGTATCCCCACCGACGGCGGCGGATGCTGCAAGGCAATGCTGAGCACCCACAAGCGCAAAACGATAAAATTCAAACGATAAGAGAGTAGAGAGGAAGGAAGGCAGACATGGCAAAACCGATTGTAGCCATCGTGGGCCGCCCCAACGTGGGCAAGTCCACCATTTTTAATAAGCTGACCGGTCAGCGCCTCGCCATTGTCGAGGACACCCCCGGCGTCACCCGTGACCGCATCTTCTGCGACTGCGAGTGGTCCGGCCACAAATTCCTGCTGGTGGACACCGGCGGCATCGAGCCGCGCATTGACGACGGCCTGCTGGCCCACATGCGCGAACAGGCACAGCTGGCCATTGATTCCGCAGACTGCATCGTCATGGTGACGGAGCTGTCCGCGGGCGTCACACCGCAGGATCAGGACGTTGCCGGAATGCTTATGCGCAGCGGCAAGCCCGTTGTGCTGGCTGTCAACAAGTGCGATAAGGTCGGCGAACCCCCGATGGAGCTGTACGACTTCTACAGCCTCGGCCTCGGCGAGCTGATTCCGGTTTCCGGCGTGCACGGCCACGGCACCGGCGACCTGCTGGACGCGGTCTGCGCCCACCTCAACTTTGAGGAGGACGAGGAAGACACGGATGACCGCATCACGGTTGCCGTCATTGGCCGCCCCAACGTCGGCAAATCCAGCCTCATCAACCATATTCTGGGCGAGAACCGTCTGATCGTCGCCAACGAAGCCGGTACGACCCGCGATGCCATCGACACGATGGTGGAGAACAAGTACGGCAAGTTCATTTTTACCGACACCGCCGGCCTGCGCAAGCGCGGCAAGGTCGAGAGCGGCGTTGAGCGCTACAGCGTCCTGCGCAGTCTGGCCGCTGTCGAGCGCAGCCGTGTCTGCGTCATTATGATCGACGCGACGGTAGGCTTCACCGAACAGGACTCCAAGGTCGCCGGCTACGCGCATGAGCAGGGCAAGGCCTGCATCATCGCCGTCAACAAGTGGGACGCCGTCGAGAAGGACAGCTACACGATGGACGCCATGCGCAAAAAGCTGGAGGAGGACTTCAGCTTCATGTCCTATGCCCCCATCGTCTTTATCAGCGCCAAGACCGGTCAGCGCGTCGACAAACTGTTTGAGACCATCCACTTTGTGGATGTCCAGAATGGTACCCGCGTGCCCACCGGCGCACTGAACGAGATGCTGGCCCGTGCCACCGCCAAGGTCCAGCCGCCGTCTGACAAGGGCAAGCGCCTGAAGGTATTCTATATCACCCAGATTTCGACCCGCCCGCCGACGTTCGTCTGCTTCGTCAACCAGAAAGCGCTGTTCCATTTCTCGTATCAGCGCTATTTGGAGAACCAGATTCGTGAGACGTTCGGTCTGACAGGCACCCCCATCAAGATGATTACCCGCGAGCACGGCGACGGCGCGGTCAAAGCAGGGAAGGTGTAACCCATGGTGAAAAATATCCTTCTGGCCTGCGTGCTGACCGCAGCAGGCGGTTACCTGCTGGGCAGTATCCTGTTCGGCGTGCTGATTTCTAAAGTCATGTACAATGACGATGTGCGCAATCATGGCAGTGGCAACGCGGGCATGACGAATGTGCTGCGCACCTACGGCAAGCTGCCCGCCGTCTTCACGACCCTCGGTGACGTGGGCAAGAGCGTGGCTGCCGTCAACCTAGGCCGCTTTATCTTTGATGCGTTGCTCTCCGGCACGGGTGCGGCCTGGCAGAACCCGCTGGATCCCGTCTGCGGCGCGTATCTGGCCGCCATCTTCTGCATGATCGGCCACAGCCGCCCGATTTTCTTCGGCTTCAAAGGCGGCAAGGGCGTGTTGGTCGGCGCGGGTTCCGCCCTCGCCACCGAACCCCTCGTCTGCGCCGTGCTGCTGGGCATCTTCCTGATTGAGGTCGCTGTCACCCGCATTGTCTCTCTGGGCAGCATCATCATTGCTGCGCTGTACCCGGTGGGCACCCTTATCAACCTGATTGCCCGCGGTGCGAACCTGCCTACCATTCTTTTCAGCACGGTTTGCTGCGTCATCATGGCTGCTATGGTCATCTGGCTGCACCGCTCCAACATTGAGCGCCTGAAAAACGGCACCGAGTACCGCTTTGGGCAAAAGAAATAAACTGTCCTAATGGCACCGCATGATTTTGGTCATGCGGTGTTTTTTGTACATGGTGTGCAATAATGAAAATCTGTTATACTAAAGGTGTGATGTGACATGACAAAACCCATAGAAGCCATCTGGCAGCTCTTGCAGCAGCACCAGGGCGAAACCTTCCACACCGCCAAGGGTCTGCCGTTCACCTATACGATCCGCGGCGGCGAACTTTTCGTGAACCGCCGCCGGAAGTCGATCACCGTCTCCACGGTTCGACGTGCGCTGGAAAAAATTACACTGCTCGAGGCCGCAGGGGAGGTCATCACCGGTCCCAAGAAAATCGGCTGCTACGGGGCCAGCTACCTTTACCCGGTGCTGTTGGCGCTGGACGTTCTGGAAAGACCAGCCCTGCCGGGGCAGGAAGAATTTACCGATGCCGCAATTGTGAACGAGGTATGAAATCTGTACAAAATGCACCCCATACGTGAAAAATAACTGTTGAAATACTCTGCGAACTGTTGTATACTGGTAGCATTAAGGCAGATAATGGAGGTCAGGCACCGATGAAGGGTCTTTACGATGTGGCACGCCATCTTGTATGGCTGACGCAGTTTGGCCTGTCGGTGGTCGTACCGCCGACGCTCTGCATTGCCGGTTCGGTCTGGCTGCGGCATCGGTTCACATTGGGCGGCTGGGTCGTAGCTGCCGGCGTTGTGGTCGGGGTGCTGGCCGCGGTAAGCTGCCTGCGCTGCTCGCTGCAGGCGCTGGACCGGCAGGGCCGCCCCGCCAAAAAAGACGGCGAAAAAACATCTCCTATATCCTTTGACCGACATTAGAAAGGGGAGTCCACCCTTGCAAAAGCATCGTGATGTATTGCAGCAGGCAAGCCGCCTGGCTGTGGCCGTGGCGCTCTGCATTGCCGCTATGCTGGCGGTCTATGCGTTGACCGGGCACTTTACCAACGCTGTGCTTCTCGGCGCTCTGATTGGCTTTGTGATGGCGATGGGGAACTTCCTCTCGCTGAGCATCACAGTCTCCAACGCCATGAATCGTGCCGCCAACGGCGGCAGCCCGCAGAAGGCGCAGCTGGAGATTCAAACGTCGAGCGTCGTCCGCCCGGTCATTCTGGTCATCATTTATATCCTGCTGTTTCGCGCAGAGCTGTGTGACCCGCTGGCGGCCATCCTGCCGCTGCTCTTTGCGCAGATCTGCATCAAGCTCATCGACTTTTTCCGCCCGAATCCCCAGGCGGCACAAAAGACAAAGGACGGTGATTCCACCCCATGAATGGTCCGAAAATCTACTTTACCATCCCGTTGTTCGGCGGCATCGGCATCACACAGACAACGGTCTCGTCGTTTGTTGTCATGCTGTTGCTTTGCATAGCGGCGGTCGTGCTGGGCAGTAACCTGCAAAAGCGGCCAAGCCGCCGTCAGGTGCTCGTCGAAAAAGGCGTGACGATGCTCTATGACATGGTCGAAAGCACGATGGGCAAGCACAACAGTTATTGGACACCCTACATCGGCGCGCTGTTCCTCAGTTCCATCTGCGGTTCGTTCATCGGCATGACGGGCATCTTCCGCTCGTCGACGGCTGATCTGTCCACGACGGTGACTTGGGCGCTGATGACAAGCTTTATCTGCTGGGGCTGCTCCATTAAGCGCAACGGTGTCGGCGGCTGGCTGAAGGGCTTCACCGAGCCAATCGTCGTCATGACCCCAATGAACCTAGTTTCCGAGATCGCACAGCCGATCTCGATGGCGTTCCGTCACTTCGGCAACATTGCAGGCGGAAGCGTCCTGACAAGCCTTGTCTACTCGGCACTGGCGACCGTTTCTGCGGCGGTGCTGGGTCTGGTCGGCAAGAGCGTCATTGTGGGAGTTCTCGTTCTGACAGTCGGCGCGGCGCTGTTGTACAGCGGCGTCAAGACGAAAAAGCTGGCGCGCAAGATCTTCGGCATCGTTTTCGCCGTGACCGGCGCACTCTCCCTTTTGGGGCTGACAGGCGTACCGTATCTGGAGGTCGGTGTCCCCGGAATCCTGAGCCTGTATTTCGATATTTTCTCCGGCGGCGTACAAGCCCTTGTTTTCAGCCTGTTGACAATGGTGTACGTGGGCAATGCCTGCCCGCCCCCGGAGGAAGCCTGAATCCGTATTTATTATTTAGGAGGATATTTCTATGGAAGCTGCAATCGTAAAAGCTGCCTGCGCAATCGGCGCTGGTATCGCAATGGGCTTTGGCGCCATCGGCCCGGCTGTCGGTGAAGGTAACGCCGTCGGCAAGGCACTGGAGGGCATGGCCCGCCAGCCGGAGATGGCCAACGACCTGCGTACCAACATGATCCTGGGCTGCGCCATCACCGAGTCCACCGGTATTTACTCGCTGGTCATCGCACTGCTGCTGCTCTTTGTGTTCTGATTAAACTGCTGAATTGGAGGAATAGCTCATGACGGGCTTTGAAAGTTTTGTAGGCGTCAACCCGTGGACTGCGCTGTTTACCTTCTGCAATATGCTCATCACCTTTGCAGTGCTGAAAAAGTTCCTTTTCAAGCCTGTGAAGAAGATGATCGATGACCGCCAGCAGGAGATCGATACGATGTATGCCGACGCGGATGCCGCCAAACAGAAGGCTGCGGATCTCGAGAAGGAGTACGCCGACCACCTGCAGAGCATCAAGGATGAACGCGACACCATGCTGCGCGAGGCAACCGCCCGCGCCCAGAAGCGCGAGGAGGAGATCGTCGGCGAGGCCAGGGCCGAGGCGGCGTCCATCCGCGCTGCGGCGGAGGCAGACATTGCCCAGGAACGCAAGAAGGCTGTCAACGACCTGAAAAACGAGATCGGCGGCATGGCTGTCGAGATTGCCGGTAAGGTCGTGGAGCGCGAGATCAACGAGTCTGACCATCAGGCCCTGATCGATGAGTTTATCAGGAATGTGGGGGATGCCTCATGACCGAGCTTGCAAAGCGCTACGGCGGCAGCCTGTATGAGCTGGCGGCAGAGGAAAATCTGACCGACGAGCTTTTGCAGCAGCTGCGCACCGCGATAAACAGCATCGAAGCCGAGCCGCAGTACCTGCGTCTGCTCTCGACGCCCAGCGTACCCAAAAAGGAGCGCTGCGCCTTGCTGGACAAGGCGTTCGAGGGAGCCCACCCCTACCTCGTCAGCTTCCTCAAGCTGCTGTGCGAGGAGGATCTGATGGGTGAGCTGCCGGGCTGTCTGCGCGCGTATCAAGACCGCTACAATGTTGACCACAATATCCTTGAGGTCACGGCAGTATCGGCCATTGCGCTGACCGCGCCCAGCCGCGAAAAGCTGCTGGCAAAATTGCAGAAAATGACAGGCAAAAACATCGTCCTGACCGAGACTGTGGACCCCGCCGTTTTAGGCGGTCTGCGGCTTGACATGGACGGCACACGCTTGGACGGCACCGTGCAGCGCCATCTGGAGCGCCTGCGTACAGAAATCGACGGTGCAGTCCTTTAAGTAAAATCGCACCCATTCTATAGATTGTGTGGTGAACCAAACAGTGCAACTGAAACCCGAACAGATTTCCCGCATCATCCGTTCCCAAATCAAGTACTACGAGAATGCCATTGAGCAAACTGAGACCGGAACGGTAACGATGGTGGGCGACGGTATTGCGCGCGCCGCGGGGCTTGACAACTGTATGGCCGGTGAGCTGGTCCAGTTTGAGAGCGGCACCTACGGCATGGCGCAGAACCTGGAAGAAAACAGTGTCTCCATCGTCCTGCTTGGTGATGATGAAGGCATCAAGGAGGGCAGTACCATCAAGCGCACCGGCAAGGTCGTTTCCGTGCCGGTGGGCGAGGGTATGATTGGCCGCGTGGTCAACGCGCTGGGCCAGCCCATCGACGGCAAGGGTCCCATCGAGGCTGCCGACTACCGAGCCATTGAGTCCCCGGCACCCGGCATCCTAGACCGTCAGCCCGTCAAGCAGCCTTTGCAGACCGGCATTAAGGCCATCGACTCGATGATTCCGATTGGCCGCGGCCAGCGTGAGCTTATCATCGGTGACCGCCAGACCGGCAAGACCGTCATTGCCACCGATACCATCATCAACCAGAAGGGCAAGGACGTTCTGTGCATCTATGTTGCCATCGGTCAGAAGCGCTCTACCGTGGCAACGCTGGTCGAGAATCTTGAGAAAAACGGCGCTATGGCGTACACAACCGTCGTCTGTGCCACCGCGTCCGAGCTGTCGCCTTTGCAGTATATCGCCCCCTACGCAGGCTGCGCCATGGGTGAATACTTCATGAACAAGGGCAAGCACGTCCTGATCATCTACGATGACCTGTCCAAGCACGCTGTCGCGTACCGTGCGCTCTCGCTGCTGATTCGCCGTCCCCCGGGACGTGAGGCCTACCCCGGCGACGTTTTCTATCTGCACAGCCGCCTGCTGGAGCGCGCGGCCAAGCTGAGTGACGCCAAGGGCGGCGGCTCGCTGACCGCACTGCCCATCATCGAGACGCAGGCGGGCGACGTTTCCGCCTATATCCCGACGAACGTCATTTCCATTACCGACGGTCAGATTTTCCTTGAGACAGAGCTGTTCCACGCGGGCATCCGCCCCGCCGTCAACCCCGGCATCTCGGTTTCCCGCGTCGGCGGCAACGCCCAGATCAAGGCCATGAAAAAGGTCGCCGGTACGCTGAAGCTGATTTACTCTCAGTATCGTGAGCTGCAGGGCTTCGCCCAGTTCGGCTCTGACCTGGATGCCGACACCAAGGCCCGTCTGGCCCAGGGTGAGCGCATCGTCGAGGTGCTCAAGCAGGACCGCAACAGCCCCGTCGCCGTCGAAAAGCAGGTTGCCATCCTGTACGCGACCATTCACAGCTACCTGAAGGATGTGGCCGTTGCCGATATTGCAGAGTATGAGCGCCGCCTGTATGAGTACCTGGACGAGAACGTTACCGCCGCGGGCGTGATGGAGACCATCCGCACGACGGGCGATCTGAAGCCCGAAACCGAGGAGCAGCTCAAGCAGGTGCTGGCTGACTTCACAGCCCAATTCCTCAAAGAAAAATAAACTGCAAAGGAGGTGCCGCCGATGGCCGGTTCCATGA
>OLGF01000055.1_pt1 | contig 121183 bp, 122 predicted proteins | sample 1604971 | NCBI WGS metagenome assembly OLGF01 (sample SAMEA3888902, study PRJEB22519) | human gut metagenome | biome: human gut; feature: human-associated habitat; material: faeces | place: Denmark | collected 2011 | reverse complement strand
GGTCGTGCCTTTTTGTGTACTAGGGAGTTCCAACGGAATTTCCTAGTACATAAAATAAAAACAGATGGAACCGACCTGGCTCCATCTGTTTTTTAAATGTTTTTTGTTTACTTACGGAAATTCTAGGGTTCTTCTTCTGTCAGTTCTTCGTAATTTAAGGTTTCGCCTAAAGGCGTATTTTTCCAGGGAAGAACCGGTTGCAAACGGATCTCAACTGTAATGTCCTTCCGGTTGTAAAGCTTGCGGAAGTTGCTGATAATACGTTTTAAGACCATTTCTCCTTTTTCAATGGTTACAGTAGGCAGTAAGATCAGGTACTGGCTGATACTGTAACGGGTGAATACATCACTGCAGCGCAGGGAAGCCATAATGGAAGTATTTAAGTGTTCCATTGCTTTTTGAAGGATCATGCTCTTTGGAGTTTTTCCGTCGATCCCTGTAACTGTCAGCAGGCAGAGATAAATAGAGTCTCCGGTACGCTGGATAGAACGGCGTTCTAACTGGAACAGATCCCTGAAAATAGGATATTCACAGTAGAAAGCCCCGCCGCTGCTTTCCTCGTTTAAGGAAGTCTGGATAGAGTCAAGGTTTGTATTGATGCCACGTTCACTGTTACGGATGATATTATACAGCTCCTTAAAATGTTCCGTTGGTGAAATGGAAAATTCATTGTAGAACAGGTCTAAGGTATTGCTATATTCTTCAAGTGCCTGGCTGGTATGGCCGTCCTTATATAAGGAATAGACCAGGTGATAATGAAATTCCTCATCAAAAGGCTCGATCCCAATAGCAGTCTGGCAGATGGAAGTGATCTGTCCGTAAGCCTGTTTGTCCAAAAGCAGCTGAATGGTCTTGTAAACCAGCTTCTGGTACAGAGAGTGATAATAAGCACTGATGGGAATGACCCATGATTCGTATTCTGATTTTGGAAGGAAATCACCCTTGTAAATAGAAAGACCCTCCATACACAGGGACAGATTTTCTTCCGGATCAAGGGAGTTGCTTAAAGCCCGGTTGCATACAGACTCAAATTCATCAATATCTAAAACCGTAGGATAATCCTGGGTCCAGGCATATGTTCCCCGCTGCTGGACTAACAGTTTCTGCGGGGAGATCCCTAACGGCTCTAACAGTTTACGGGAACGGAACATAAGGGTTTTTAATGCTCCGTTTGGATTGACACCGGGATCATCGGCCCAGATGATACGGATCAGTTCAGCAGGGTTGATATCCTTTTTCTGGAATATAACAAGATACTCTAATAATGCCCAGGGCTTTTTTGACTGATTGCTGTTGTCATTGATCTGGCAGCCGTTTGTGCGGATAGAAAAACCGCCAAGGGTCTGTACATGGATCGTTGGTCTCTGTTCAGAAGAAGATGGCATAATGGCAGGTCTCCTTTATATATCATTTTTATATCGTGCATTTGAATTTATACAATAAGTATAACTATACGCTATGGAAATGTCCAGTTTATTAAGACGAAAAAACGAAAAAATTAAGTATTTTGTAACCGATTTGTAACCGGAAACTGCTATACTGAAAATAGTATAAAACAGAATAATAAACAGAAAGTGGGTGAAAAAATGTCAGTAGCAAAGACTGGAGCAATACCGAATTCTTATCGTCAGATTCATATTGCAGTGGATGATTTTGAAAACAGGATATTAAAAGGAAGGATCAATCATGAAAGTAAGGAGTATGGCATTGTTTTTTACAGCCTTTCTGAAATGGTGTTTGCTTTAGAGGAGCTGTTTGAGGAGATCCATTACCCTATGAAAAGTGTGGACCACCGCAATTTCAGCAAAAAAGAATATCTGGATCTGAAAGAGGAAAGCAGGGAAGTAAGAATAGAAGGATTAAAGTCTGAAACAAGAGGAAAACTTGCGGATTTTTGCCTGCGGGTCCAGTATCGTTATTATGCTTCCTGGCAGGGGCAGATCGAACAGATCGGAACGAACGCCAAAAGACATTTTGACAGCTTTATGGAACTGATGGACTTTTTAGACCAGCAGTTAGGGGAAGGTGTAACAAGACTTCCCTATGGACTTGGCAAAAAGATGTGTGAAGTCACTGTAAACAATTATGAAGGTCATGTGATGAGCGGGGATGTGTCCCATCCGGCAGTAGAAGACAGACGGGCTTTTTATAATGAATTTGAGCTGAGGGAAAAGATCGCGGAAATGATCGATCCTCTTCCGGAACAGGAAAAAGAACCGGCAGTGATCATTTCACGCAGTTTCCGTGTGGAAAATGGAAATTATGGTCCTGCAACCTTTGTAGTCCGGGTGCTGTTTCGCAGGAATTCTACCTGGCAGGGAACGGTTGGCTGGAAGGAAAAACGCTGCCAGGTAAGCTTCAGAAGCTTTATGGAACTGCTCCTTTTAATGCATGAGGCTGTGGCAAGATCCGGACAGTGGGAGAAAGAGCCTGTAAAGAAGACACATACAGCATGATCTTTTAAGGAAAACATCTTGGAAAGGACAGAATGATGTATGGAAGACAGTAAAAAAAGCGGCAGAGATACTCTGTGGAAAATACTGGTCTGCGTTGCACTTCTGGTATTTTTAGTAAGCGGCGGCCTGACTTTGCGCAGTTATCTTGCAGATAAAAGAGCCCAGGAAGAGTATGAACGCCTTGCAAGGGAAGCAGCCCAGACGACCCAGGAGACCATTACAATAGAAGAAACAGAAAAACAGGAACTGGAGACAGAACCTGAAAAAGAGGAATACCAGTCACCCTATGATTTTGATACATTAAAAAAGGAAAATCCTGATACCATTGGCTGGATCCATATTCCAGATACAAAGATCAGTTATCCTATTGTACAGGGAACAGATAATGATTTTTATCTGAAACATGATTTTAACGGGGAAGCAAGTGTAGCCGGAAGTATTTATCTGGACTACGAAAGCGAAGGTGACTTTGAGGGAAGAAATAATATCCTTTACGGCCACAATATGAAGAACGGAAGTATGTTTAAAGATATTGTCCGCTATAAAGACCCTTCTTATTTTAAAGAGCATCAGTATTTTTCTATTTATACTCCTGAACGGGAGATACGTTTAAAGGCGGTATCCTGCTATTATGGAGAGGCAAAGCCCATTGTGCGCAAGACCCGTTTTAAGAGTCAGGAAGCTTTTGATGAGTTTGTAAAAGAGATGATCGCCCCTTGCTCCTATGCGGAAACCGTAGAATACCCGGTGAAAGCGCTGTATACATTTGTAACCTGCAGCTATGAGATCAATGATGCAAGAACTTTCTTGTTCGCTGTGGAGGCAGATGAACAGGGAAATGAGATCACGGCGGATGAAGAGTATCAGCAGAAAATGACAGACCTGATGATCAAAAAGGCAGAGGAAGCAGAGGCAGTTTCTAAGGAAGCTGGGAAAAAGTAGGAAAATATAGTGGAAAATATGGCCTGTTAAAATAAAAATTACTATTGGAAAAGCGGAGCAGTTATGCTATACTAAGCGGGAAAATGCTGATTTATATAAAAATCAGCAGTCAGGAAGGCTGTTTCGCGAAAGAAGCCAAGGAAAACGAAGAAGTCATACCTGGTAACAGGTATGGCTTTCATTTATGGTGATGTTACCGCCAGGTGACATGTCTGTTTGTTATAAGGACAGGTATTTTTTGATAACAGACTTTCGAAATACAGGCAAAAAGGAGAGAACAATTATGAAAAGAAATGTAATGAGAACAATGAGCCTGGCATTTGCTGGAATAATGGCAGCAGGTGCATTAACAGCATGTGGCGGAAATAATACAGCAGCTACTACAGCAGCTCCAGCAGAGCAGACAAGCGCAGCAGGAGAAAACACATCTAAGGAAGCTGCTGCTGAATCTGGTGAAAAGAAGGTTTTAAAGGTAGCTATGGAGTGTGCATACGCACCGTATAACTGGACACAGCCAGATGACTCCAATGGCGCTGTACCGATCAACGACAGCAATGAATATGCTTATGGATATGATGTTATGATGGCAAAGAAGATCTGTGATGAGTTAGGATATGACCTGCAGATCGTTCGTCTTGACTGGGATTCCCTGATCCCTGCTGTAAGTACAGGACAGGTTGACTGCGTTATCGCTGGTCAGTCCATTACAGAAGAGCGTCTTCAGGCAGTTGACTTTACTGAGCCATATTACTATGCAACCATCGTTACCCTGGTTAAGAACGGCAGTAAGTACGCTGACGCTAAGAGCGTAGCTGACCTGGCTGGTGCAACCTGTACTTCCCAGCAGAGCACCATATGGTATGATACCTGCCTTCCACAGATCCAGGATGCAAATATCTTAGCTGCAACAGCAAGTGCACCAGATATGCTGATGTCCTTAAATGCTGACAAGTGTGATCTGGTTGTAACTGACCAGCCAACCGGTAAGGGTGCTTTAGTTGCTTACCCAGATTTCAAGCTTCTTGAATTTGGCGGCGGCGAAGATGATTTCCAGGTAACTGACGAGGATATCAACATTGGTATTTCCTTAAAGAAGGGCAATACTGAGTTAAAGGAAGCTATTGACAGTGTTCTGTCCAAGATGACAAAAGATGATTTCTCTGCAATGATGGATGAGGCAATTTCCGTACAGCCTCTGGCAAACTAATTGAAGAGATAAAAAGGAGAAAGTTATGCCAACAGATTTTTTGGGCCGTGTAATGGTCGTATTCAACCGCTACGGCATGTCTATGCTGCAGGGTGCAGGCGTCAGCTTAAAGATCGCTTTAGTAGGTACGCTGGTAGGATGCCTCATCGGCTTTGCCGTAGGTATTGTCCAGACCATTCCTTCTGAAAAGGGAGACAATCCTTTAAAGAAGGGAGCTTTGTGGATCATACGGCTGATCTTAAATGCTTATGTGGAATTTTTCAGGGGTACACCTATGATGGCCCAGGCTATGTTTATCTACTATGGCCTTATGCCTTTGCTGGGAATTAATTCTACTATTACCCAGGCTGCTTATTTTATCTTATCTATTAATACAGGTGCCTATATGGCAGAGACTGTACGAGGCGGTATCCTTTCTATTGACCCGGGACAGACTGAAGGAGCAAAATCCATTGGTATGACCCATGTTCAGACTATGATCTACGTTATCCTGCCTCAGGCTCTGCGTAACCTGATGCCTCAGATCGGCAACAACCTGATCATCAATATCAAGGACAGCTGCGTGCTTTCTGTTATTGGTGTGGCAGAACTGCTGTATAAGACAAAGGCAGCTGCAGGTGCCCTTTACATGAACTTTGAGACCTATACCATTACCATGATCATGTATTTTATCATGACATTTACCTGCTCCAGACTGCTGCGTCTGTGGGAGAAGAAGATGGATGGTGCAGACAATTTTGACCTGGCAACCACAGATACACTGGCTTATACCAGTGGTATGTACCGTTATCCGGATGATAAGAAGGAGGAGCAGTAATGAGCGAAAAGATTTTGGAGATCCGCCATTTAAGCAAGACCTTTGGCACCAATCTGGTCTTAAAGGATATTGATTTTACAGTAAACAGCAAGGATGTTACCTGTATCATCGGAGCTTCCGGTTCCGGTAAGTCCACCTTGCTTCGCTGCTTAAACTTACTGGAAACACCGACTACCGGCGAGATTTTATATCATGGAAATAACATTGCCGATGCAAAGGTAAATGCACCGAAATACCGTTCCAGAGTTGGTATGGTATTCCAGAGCTTTAACCTGTTCAACAACATGACCGTTCTTGAAAACTGCATGGTGGGACAGGTCAAGGTGTTAAAGAAGGGTAAGGAAGAGTCAAAGCAGAAGGCCATGTATTACCTGGAAAAAGTTGGCATGGCTCCTTATATCAATGCAAAACCAAGACAGCTTTCCGGCGGTCAGAAACAGCGTGTAGCCATTGCAAGAGCCCTGGCTATGGAGCCTGAGGTACTGCTGTTTGATGAGCCCACATCCGCGCTGGATCCCCAGATGGTTGGAGAGGTTCTGGAAGTTATGCGCAAGCTTGCAAAAGAAGGTCTGACCATGATCATTGTTACTCATGAGATGGCATTTGCAAGAGATGTATCTACCCATGTTGTATACATGGCAAACGGTGTCATCGTAGAAGAGGGAACACCGGCTGATATTTTTGCAAATCCTCAAAGAGAGCAGACGATGGAATTCCTTGGAAGATTTATGCATGAGAAATAAAAAGAATGAGAAAAAAGCCTATGCAGGCTGCCTGAATGGCAGCTGCATGGGCTTTTTATGTATTATACATATCCCGAATGCGCCAATAGCGCATTTGCTGGTTGAAATGGAAATGCTTATCTGTTTGGTTTAACCCTTCAGACCAGAGGTACTAATTCCTTCTACCAGGTATTTCTGGAAGAAAATGAAGATCAGTACGGATGGAAGGATGGAAAGGCTTGCCATTGCGAACATAGCGCCGTAGTCGGAAGAAGAACCTGGGTCGCAGAACAGTTTTAATGCCAGGCTGACCGGATACATGGCGGTTTTATTGATATAAAGCAGGGCAGAAAGGAAATCATCCCATCTCCACATAAAGGAGAAGATACAGCCGGTTACAACAGCCGGTTTGATCAGAGGGATCATGATCCTTGTAAAGATGCCCCAGTAGGAACAGCCGTCGATCTTTGCTGCTTCGTCCAGTTCGATCGGAATACCGCCGATGAAGTTGGAAAGCAGGTATACGAAAAAGCCCTGGATCGCAAAGAAGTATGGGACAGTCAGGGGAAGGAAAGAACCGACCCAGCCTAACTTCTGATACCACAGATACTGCGGGATCATAAGAACCTGTGCAGGAAGCATCATGGATAACAGCATTGCGGAAAATAAAATTCCTTTTCCACGGAACTTAAATCTTGCGAAACCGTAGGCTACAACAGCAGAGGAAGCAATGGTTCCAATGGTAGCGATCACGGAGATGAAGATAGAGTTTTTAAAGAAAGTGGAGAAAGAGATCTTTGCAAATCCTTTCCAGCCGTTTGCGTAGTTATCCGTTACAAAATGTTCCGGGATCAGGGAACTGGCGGTTGTGAAAATGGTGTTGGTCTCCTTAAAGGAGCTCATAACCATCCAGATCAGAGGATAGACCATGATGATACCAATGGCAAATATGATGATGTGGTAGAGCGCAGCTCCTGCCAGACGTTTTTCCTTCATGTCTACAGTCCTCCTTCATATACCCAGAACCGCTTGGTTGCAAACAGGAACAGGGTGATCAGTCCGATCATCAGCAGCATGACCCAAGCCATGGCAGCGCCATAACCAGTGTTGTAAAACTCGAATGACTGCTGATACATATAAACGGTGTAAAGCAAAGTGGAGTTCATTGGCTTACCCTGTGTAATGATGTAGCACTGGGTAAATGCCAGAAATCCGTTGATCATCTGCATAACCAGGTTAAAGAAAATAGTTGGTGTCAGCAGAGGAAGTGTGATCTTAAAGAAACGGGATACCGGGTTGGCACCGTCTACCATGGCTGCCTCATAAAGAGAAGTCGGGATCTGCTTTAAAGAAGATAAGAAGATCAGCATGGAAGAACCAAACTGCCATACAGCTAACAGGATCAGGATCCAGATGGCTGTTTTTGTATCACCTAACCAGGAAATACTGGTTTTAATACCAATAGAACCTAAAAGTTTATTTACAACACCGTCCATAGCGAACATACGCTTCCAAAGGATAGCGACTGCTACAGAACCTCCGATAATGGAAGGCAGATAGTAAGCTGCTCTGTAAATACCGGACATTTTGGTGTTTTTTAACAGGAGCATTGCAACCAGTAAAGCGAAGATCAGCTTTAAAGGAACAGATACAAAAGCAAAGAAGAAAGTAACTTTGATGGTCTGTAAAAAAGTACCATCAGCGATCATATTTTTAAAGTTATCAAGACCTGTAAAAACAGGCGGGGACAAAATATTATATTTGCAAAAGGAATAATAAAGGGAAATGCCCATGGGAACAATCATAAAGAAGAGAAAGCCCAGGGTGAAGGGAAGAGTAAACATGATGCCTGCTGTATCTTCCCGGTTAAACAAGCTGCGAATGGTTTTCATGTCAAACCTCCTGTTTTGGGATGTTCCCTGAGAACATCAGGTATTTGGGATAAAAGATAGTTTACAATGGTTCAGGGCGGGAGGACCGCCCTGAATTATAAAAGGATATGGTAATTAAAAAGAGAGTAATCAATAAAAGTAGATACGTTTACTTGGAAGCTTTGGAAGCCATAATGGAGTTGCCCTGCTCAAAGAGCTGTGCGCCTGCATCTTCTGCGGACAGCTGTCCGTAGCATACCTGCTCTTCCAGTTTGTTGATCAGATCGTTTACTTCACTGGAACCATCAGCACTTGGTGGATTTACCTGTGAAGAGTGAGGATCTACAACATTGTAGATGAAGTCAATTACCTGCTGGCTGCTTTCATCCAGGTTAGAAGAAATAGCTTCTGCTACATCACTGGACAGCGGGATTCCACGTTCAGCAAGAAGAACATTGTTGCAGTCTACAGAGTTTGTGATGTAGTTTAAGATCTTTGCTGCTTCTGCAGGATTTTTGGAGTCAGCAGAGATAGCGAAGAACTGGCTTGGCTTTAAGTAGTCAGATTTTTCAGGATCTGCAGATGGCCAGGTGGTGATACCGATCTCAGTGCCTTCCGGAGCTGCGTTCTTGATCGCAGTTAACTGGTTGGAGTAGGAGAAAGAGCACCAGGACATGGTCTCAGGACTGGAACCATATACTAATGGATCCTGTTCAACAGAACCGATGGTACGCTCTGCAAATACAGAAGGATCAACGACCCAGCCATCTTTAATACCATCTTCATACAGTTTGAAGAAGTTTACATATGGTTCAGCGGACTCTCCGCCCATTTTTCCATCCTGGTACAGAACAATGTCATCTGCACGAAGGAAGTACTCTAAGAACTGCTCGTTCTGGTTGTAGCAAAGGTTGGTCTTGTAACCGGTTTTTTCTTCGATTTCCTTGGAAAGAGCGATGAACTCATCCATGGTCATGTTGTCTTTTACAGTGATACCGTTTTCATCAAGTAAAGTCTTGTTGTATAATAGAGCTGGTGCATTGATACCATTGCACAGTGCATATAAGCCATCTCCAACCTTACCGGAGTTTAAAACATCCTGGTTGCAGCTTGCTGTATCAATGGTTCCGTCCTCAATGTAAGGAGTAAGATCAACTAACAGATTGTTGTTTACATACTGCTGTAAATATTTGTAGTCCATCTGAACGATGTCTGGCATGGAATGTCCTGCTGCTGCGGTTGCCAGTTTGTTCCAGTAGTCGTTGAATTCGGAGAACTGTCCGTCAATGGTAACACCAGGATTTTCTTCGCTGTACATGTCCAGGATCTTCTGGGTACGTTCATTTCTGGTCTGATTTCCCCACCATGCCATAACCAGGCCGGAGGAATCACTGCTGCCGCCATCTGACTGTGCAGACTGGGAAGTGTTTGTATCAGCTGCGCTGGTGTCAGAGCTGCCTGAGGAAGAAGATCCGCCGCAGGCGGTTAAAGATGCAGCGGCAAGAGCTGCAGTAAGAAGGACTGCTAATTTCTTTTTCATAATATTGTAACCTCCTTGAAATTGGATCCTTTCGTGGTCCGAAAGGATATCTGCTTGTTTATGTTCCACATTATAGCGCATAATTTTTTTGTTCTTAATAGTTAAAACGGAGCAGTTCGTTCAAAAAACCGACTTCTTTTTTGTGCAGAATTGAATTATTTTTGAAAAAAAGTATAATGTGAATGTCAGGAGATATACAATAATTAAGGAAGAAACGGGAAATATATGAAAAAAAATATACGCATATTAATTGGCCGGTTCAGGCACTGGTCTTTAAAATATAAGATCCTTACCATAGTGCTTTTTAACAGTGTGACCATGCTGTTATGTGCTGTGTTTGGGTACCGGCTGTATACAAATGCCTATAATAAGCTTCTTTTTGACTCTATGGCATCCAGACTTTCCGTGACATCAGCTCAGATTTCCCAGAAAATGGAAAATGCAGAATATATTTCTAATCTGATCCTTGGTTCTTCTTCTATTCAGGATTGTCTGTCAGATCTTCCGTCACCGGAAGACGCGCCGGCGATCACAGAATATAACCGTACCATTAATAATGCCCTTACAGAATACGCAACTCTTTTCCGGTCCAATGGCATTGCTTATGCAGCTGTTTACAGCAAAAACGGGGAATATGTGAACTGTACCAACTGGGTCACGTTAAAGCGGACACCCGGTTTTTTGTTAGATGCAGCAATACAGAACGGTTATGAGAAAGAGGGAGCAGTTACCTGGACCCATGCTACCAGGCAGCCTTATATGCTTCTCAGCAGGAATGTACGTCAGATCCGGAACATGTCTTTGGAGCCTTTGGGAAATATGGTGATCGGCCTGGACCTGGAACAGGTAGTATCTGAGGCAGTCCGTTTTGCTTCCCAGTATAAGGATCAGAAAGTGGTGATCGCCAATCAGAGCGGAAGCCTGATCTATGCTTCCTCTTCTTTAACGGATCAGAGGGCGGAGGAGCTGATTACAGATCCTTTTACTACCTATAAGATCGTTTCTTATGATGGTCATAAATATTTTGCCGTGAAAGGAACGCTTCCCCATTATCAGTACAGTTATGTGACACTGGCGCCCTTTGATGAAGTTGCAGGCGCGCTTACCGTTTCCATGCAGACTACATTTATGATCTTTCTGGTTGGGATTTTGTTTATCTGGTATCTTTCCAGTCGTCTGATCCGGGGGATCATCCGCCAGTTTGATGCCCTGATCCAGAAAATGAAACTGTTTACCCAGAATGAGCTGGAACTGGAACCGGAGGAAGAGGATTACGGATCACAGCCTAATGAGATCGGCGCTTTGCACCATCAGTTTCATCAGATGGCATTAAGGATCCAAAATCTGGTAAAGGTCAATTATGTAAATGAGATCCTGGCAAAGGATGCGCAGTTAAAGGCGCTGCGTTCCCAGATCAGCCCCCATTTTCTGTATAATACACTGGAAACGATTAACTGGAGAGCGAAAGCCATGGGAAATGAAGTGATCTCCCAGATGGTAGAGTCTCTGGGAAATCTTTTAAGAGTTTCCCTTTCCAGCCAGAAGACCCTGGTAACACTGGCCTATGAACTGGAACTGGTAGACTCTTATATCACCATCCAGAAGATCCGGTTTGAGGAACGGCTGGAGTTTAAGGTGATCACAGATGAGAAAGCAAAAGAGGGAATGATCCCGCCTCTTACCATTCAGCCTCTGGTAGAAAATGCCATTCACTATGGCATGGAAGAAATGACGGAGGTGTGTCATATTTATTTGCAGGCAGAGGTAAAAGAGGGAGTTCTTACGATCCAGGTGAGAAATGAAGGTTCCAATTTTGAAGAGGAATTGCTGGAAAAATTAAAAAATAAAAGCAGAAGCCCTCATGGGTTTGGAATTGGTCTGTTAAATATCGACCAGAGGATCCGGCTTTTATTTGGGGAAGAGTATGGACTTACATTATCAAATGAACATGATTTTGCAGTGGCAACAATCAAAATGCCGTTTCGGAAGGAAGAAGAGACATGCTGAAATTACTGATTGCAGATGATGAACGTATTATACGAGAGACGATCTTTAATATTATTGACTGGAAAAAACATGACATTGAAGTGATCGGACTTTGTAAAAATGGGATCGAAGCCTATGATATGATCCTGGATGAGTCACCGGATATTGTACTTACGGATATCCGTATGCCAGGTATGGGAGGCTTGGAACTGATCCGCAAAATCCGTCAGACTGACCTGCAGATCCAGTTTATTATTTTATCCGGTTATGGGGAGTTTGAGTATGCCAAGGAAGCCATGAGCTATGGTATCCGCCATTATCTTTTAAAACCATGTAATGAAACACAGATCCTGGAGTGTATTGAACAGTGCCGGAAAGATCATGAAAAACAGGCCAGAGAACGGAAAATGCTCCAGCAGCAGTTCGTTCTCTATGATGGAATGTTCCACAGTGTACTTTCCAGTATCATCAATGACTGTCTGGATGAAAAAATGACGCTGGAGGAGATCATTTCTCCCTATGAACAGTATCTGGATTTTCATTTTGCAGCCTACCGTCTGTTTTATGTGTATTATCTGGAATTTCAGGGTCTGCCGTCTTTTTTACAGCAGTTGAAAGCATATATGGAAGAAAAAATGCCCCAGACCATTCTGTATGGAATGTATGTAAAAAATACCCTGGTGCTGTTTATGCAGAATGCAGGTAAAGCCTGTGACGATCTTCATGTGTTTTTGCAGCAGCTTTCACCGGAGGGGCAGAAGATCACAACAGAGATCCGGGAGGGGAATTATTCTTCTTTAAAGACACTTCTTACCCAGGTAACAGGAAAACTTCTGCGTTACAGCATGATCTATTACATAAACCATTTTCATATTACAGCTATCTGTAATTATAACTGGGTCATTGCTCAGATCCGTGTTCTGTATCAGCAGATCCAGGAGGGCAACCGGGAAAAGACGGATCAGGCGGTGGAACTGTTAAACAGTATTGATAATATAGACTTTTTAAAGCAGCTGGCAGGAAATCTATTTTTGAAAATGGCTTCGGATTTTCAGACGTTTTCCACTGTAGATCTGGCCCAGTGGCTGACTAAGATGGAAAAAGAAGAAGATCTGGATCCTTTAAGAACGATGATCTCTGACAAATTCCGGGACCTGGTAAGTTTAAAAGAAGGAGAAGAGACAGTTTCACCTATGGTATCCCAGATCTATGTCTATGTGGAGCAGCACCTTCAGGATTCGGCCCTTACGCTAAAATGGATCGCTGAAAATTATTTATTTATGAATGTAGATTATGTAAGCAAGAAATTTTACAAAGAAACCGGACAGAAATTTTCCCAGTATCTTACAAAAATGCGTATTGGAAAGGCCAAGGAACTGATCGCAAAAAATCCGGAGGAACCGATAAAAAATGTAGCGGAGCAGGTAGGCTGTGGAAACAATCCCCAGTATTTTTCACAGCTGTTTAAAAAGCAGACGGGAATGACGCCTACGGATTATATTACTTCTTTGGGACACTAAGCAGTTTATAAATGGAAAAAACCGTAAAATTGTGAAAACACGGAAATGTGGCAGAACGACACGGTTTTTCGGATTGACTATTTTGGATAAAAATGGAAAATAAAATCATATGATTTATGATCTTATTTTAAGGAGGCAAAGGCAAAATGGGATATCGTGTTATGGAGCTGGGGGCAGCAGGTGATGGAAAGACCAATGATGCCCATGTTATACAGAAAGCCATTGACCTGTGCAGTGAGCAGGGCGGTGGTGTAGTTATAATGGAAGGAGGTCACACCTATCTTTCCGGTTCCATCGTATTAAAAAGTCATGTAGAACTGGTGGTAGAAACAGGGGCTGTACTTAAGGCCAGTGAAGATCTGAATGATTACCAGTATATCAGTGAGCTGGCAAAGCGGGGACATGACCATATGGTAGAAGTTCCTACTTTTGTAAACTGCGAGTATGATGGAAAACCGCGGCAGTATTTTATCTATTCCAGGGATACAGACGGAGTACGCATCAGTGGCGGCGGTGTGATCGATGGTTCAGAAGAAATTTATTATGGAGAGGTAAGAGAAGATCAGATCGATGGTGCCTTCTATCCTCGAATTCCTCTGATCCTGATGGAACACTGTACCCATCTGACCATCCAGAATGTAACGATCAGAAAGAGCGGATTTTGGACCACTCACCTGGTTGGATGTGAAGAAGTGGAGATCAGCGGTGTCCGTATTTTAAATAACCGTATGATGGCAAACTGTGATGGCATTGACCCGGACCACTGTAAACATGTACGTATCAGCAACTGCCATATTGAGGCAGCAGATGACTGTATCGTATTAAAGACTACAGAAGCAAATCATCACTATGGTCCCTGTGAAGATATTGTGATCTCCGGCTGTACACTGGCATCTACCAGTGCTGCCATTAAAATCGGTACAGAAAGTGTAGATGATTTTAAGGATATCATCATTGATAACTGCAGTATTTATGATACGAACAGAGGTATTTCCTTCCAGTTAAGAGACCAGGGAAATATTGAAAATGTTCTGATCAATAATTGTGTGATCCGTACAAAAAATGTGTCTGAGTGCTGGTGGGGCTTTGCAGAGCCTATCAATATTGCTTCCATCAACAGGAAAGATGAGATCCCTTCCGGAAAGATCAAAGGATTATCTATTACCAATGTGCGCTGCAAGGGCGAAGGCAGTATTTATATTGCAGGAAAGGACAGTGCGCCTATAGAAGATCTTACATTAAATAATATCCGTCTGGAACTGGAAAAAACTACCAAATATCCTATTAAAGGATATGATTTCCGCCCATGCTGCGGTCCGGATTTCCAGGAAGGAAAGATCAATGGCATCTATGTGAAGAATGCCAAGAATGTGAAAGCAGAAAATCTGGAAGTTACCGTTCATGATAATATGAAGGAATGGGTAGACAAAGAGATCTGCTTTGAAAATGCAGTTGTAAAAGAAAAATGATCTTATGGTTTCTGCGTTTTCTGTGCTTTGGTGATATAGGGATAAATATCCTCATATGCTTCCACCTCTGCTTCGTCCTGTGGCAGTGCCGGGATCAGGCCGGTGCAGTCGGTGGCGGAGCAGGCCTGGATGTCTGAGTCATCAAAGAGATTTTCAGCCGTATTATTTTTTAGATCAGAATTGTCTTTGAAATTATATTTTTCCATAAAAAAACACCTCCTGTAAACAGCTTTTGGATCAGTGATCTGTCTTGCTGTAAACAGGATGTGTTTTTTTAATAGTTTTTATTCAGCCAGGTTTTTAATTTACTGTTTATTATTTGTCCTGATTTTTTAAAGATGCCTCAATGAATCCCTTAAACAGTGGATGTGGGCGGTTTGGACGGGACTTCAGTTCCGGATGAGCCTGGGTTCCTACGAACCATGGGTGATCTGGCAGTTCGATCATTTCTACAATACGGTTATCAGGAGACATACCGGATAACATCATGCCATGCTCTGTAAGGAAAGTACGGTAATCGTTGTTTACTTCATAACGGTGTCTGTGGCGCTCATGGATGGTTTCTTCGCCGTAAAGACCGTAAGCCTTGGAATTTTTATCCAGAACACATGGATAGGAACCAAGTCTTAAGGTACCGCCGATATCTTCGATACCGTCCTGATCTGGCATCAGGTGGATCACAGGATGAGTAGTAGCAGGATCCAATTCTACGCTGTGGGCGTCATTCCAGCCGATCACATCTCTTGCAAATTCTACGATGGAAAGCTGCATGCCAAGGCAGAGGCCGAGGAACGGAACCTGGTGCTCTCTTGCATAGCGGATGGCGCAGATCATGCCGTCAATACCACGGTCGCCGAAGCCGCCCGGTACCAGGATACCGGAAACATCTCCTAATTTTTCATCTACATTTTCAGAAGTTACAGTCTCAGAGTCTACCCATTTAATGTGTACCTGTGCCCTGTTGGCAACAGCACCGTGCTTCAATGCTTCTACAACAGAGATATAAGCGTCATGAAGCTGTGTATATTTTCCTACCAGCGCAACGGTCACATCTTTTTCAGGATGCTTCCATGCATCGATCATAGCGGTCCAGTCTTTTAAGTCTGGTTCCGGGCATGGCAGATTTAAGCATTCGCAGGCAACCTGTGCCAGATGCTCTTCTTCCATTACAAGAGGAACCTCGTAAAGAACTTCTACATCCAGGTTCTGAAGAACATGGGTCTTTGGTACATTACAGAATAATGCGATCTTGCTCTTGATATTGTCATCTAACGGATGCTCGGAACGGCATACCAGGATGTCCGGCTGAATTCCCATTCCCTGCAGGTCTTTTACGCTTGCCTGGGTTGGTTTGGTCTTTAATTCTTCAGATGCTTTTAAATAAGGGATAAGGGTGACGTGGATGAGACAGGTGTTGCCTGGGCCAACATCATGCTGGAACTGGCGGATCGCCTCTAAGAATGGCTGACTTTCGATGTCGCCAACAGTACCGCCAACTTCGATGATGGCAATCTCGGTTTCGTTATCATTATAATTGCGGTGGAAACGGCTCTTAATTTCATTGGTGATGTGGGGGATGACCTGTACCGTACCTCCGCCAAAGTCTCCACGGCGCTCTTTCTGCAGAACGGTCCAGTAAACTTTACCGGTAGTTACGTTGGAATTTTTAGTCAGGCTCTCATCGATGAAACGCTCATAATGTCCAAGGTCAAGGTCAGTTTCAGCGCCGTCATCGGTAACGAAAACTTCGCCGTGCTGTACCGGGTTCATGGTACCTGGATCGATATTGATGTAGGGGTCAAATTTCTGCATGGTAACTTTGTAACCTCTGGCTTTTAAAAGACGGCCAAGGGAAGCTGCGGTAATGCCTTTTCCAAGTCCGGAAACAACGCCGCCGGTTACGAATACGTATTTTACTGGCATAGTGGGGAACCTCCTTTTAGTGGTAAGTTGGGTATAGGTTTTTGTTTACGGTTTTATTAAAAACTGATATATTATACAACTATGGAAATCAGAAATCTAGGGACTTTTTTCAAAAAAATGTAAAAATCTTAAAAAACTAATAATCTAAAGTGGAGATGAAGGGGAAGATCCTGCTTTTGTTTTCAGAATTTTAATAGTTCTTTCCTTGATTTATGGTTAGACTCACATTATAATAGAAAAGAATAGGCTCTGGCACATTTTATGCGTGCACGAAAAAGCCTGTTAGAGGGAGAATTTATACAGTATGGATAATAACAACAAACAGAATCAGAACAGTAATTGGCAAACCATTACCATGCTGGTGATCGCTGCATTGCTGACGATCCTGATCGTGGGCTGGATGAACTCCACTGTCAACGCCAGACAGCGTCAGGAACTGTCTTACAATGAGTTTGTAAACATGGTAGAAAATGGCAAGGTAGAGTCCATCAGCGTTGGAAGCACCATTATTGAGGTAAAGCCAAAGGCAGATGACACCAACTATTCCCAGCAGATGAAGTACTATGTAGTACGTCTGGAAGGAGATTACCAGTTTGTAGACCGTATTTTAAAGAACAACGTTGTTACAAACAGGGAAAATAATACTTCCAATGCATTACTGTTAGAGATATTAAGTTATGCACTTCCATTCCTGTTCCTGCTGTTTATTATGAACTTTACCATGAAGCGTATGGGCGGCGGCGGAATTATGGGCGTAGGCAAGAGCAACGCCAAGATGTACGTCCAGAAAGAAACAGGAATTACTTTTAAAGATGTGGCAGGTGAAGATGAAGCAAAAGAGTCTTTAACTGAGATCGTGGATTTCCTTCACAATCCTGGAAAGTACACCAAGATCGGTGCGAAGCTTCCAAAGGGTGCCCTGTTAGTAGGCCCTCCGGGAACCGGTAAGACCCTTCTTGCAAAGGCAGTAGCCGGTGAAGCACATGTTCCATTTTATTCCCTGTCAGGTTCTGACTTTGTGGAAATGTTCGTAGGTGTGGGCGCATCCCGTGTCCGTGACCTGTTTAAGAATGCAACGGAAAATGCTCCTTGTATCATCTTTATTGATGAGATCGATGCCATCGGACGCAGCCGTGACAGCCGTATGGGCGGAAATGATGAGCGTGAGCAGACTTTAAATCAGCTGCTTTCTGAGATGGATGGTTTCGACTCTACAAAGGGACTTTTAGTTCTTGGTGCAACCAACCGTCCGGAGATCCTGGATCCGGCTCTTCTTCGTCCAGGACGTTTTGACCGCCGTGTAGTTGTAGATAAACCAGACTTAAATGGACGTATCAGCATTTTAAAAGTACATTCCAAAGATGTGCTGTTAGATGAGACTGTAGACTTTAAGGAAATTGCCCTTGCAACTTCCGGCGCTGTTGGTGCGGACCTTGCCAATATGATGAACGAGGCTGCCATCAATGCGGTTAAGAACGGCAGAAACGCTGTTTCCCAGAAGGATCTGTTTGAGGCAGTTGAGGTGGTTCTTGTTGGTAAGGAGAAGAAGGACCGCATTATGAGCAAGGAAGAGCGCCGCATTGTATCTTACCATGAAGTAGGTCATGCATTAGTCAGTGCTCTGCAGAAACATTCTGAACCGGTCCAGAAGATCACCATTGTTCCAAGAACTATGGGTGCTTTGGGATATGTTATGAATGTGCCGGAAGAAGAGAAGTATTTAAGTACCAAGAAGGAATTAGAGGCAAGACTGGTTGAGTTAATGGGCGGCCGTGCAGCTGAGGAGATCGTTTTTGAGACTGTTACCACCGGTGCAGCCAATGATATCCAGCAGGCTACCAATCTGGCAAGAGCTATGGTGACCCAGTATGGTATGTCTGAGAAATTCGGTCTTATGGGACTTGAGAGCCAGGAGAACCAGTATCTGACCGGCCGTACTGTATTAAACTGCGGTGATGCCACAGCAGCAGACATTGACCAGGAAGTTATGAAGATCCTGAAAAATGCTTATGATGAGGCAATCCGTCTGTTAAGCGATGACAGAGAAGCTATGGATAAGATCGCAGCGTTCCTGATCGAGAAAGAGACCATTACAGGTAAGGAATTTATGAAGATCTTCCGTGAGGTGAAGGGATTGCCGGAGCCGGAGGAGAAGAAGGAAGACGGCGAAGGTATTCCGGATACAGAGCATCTGGAGAAAGAGGATGCAGCTGAAAGTCCGGAGACAGCTGTTGCAGAAGAAAAAGAAAATGAAGCAGGTGCAGAAAATATTGTAGCAGATGCTTCAGAAGAAAAGCCAGACCAGTCTAGGGAAGACCAGCAGGTATAAAACTGAAAATGGATCTGTAGATCAGTGAGGACAGTCAGAAATGGCTGTCCTTTTTGCATAAAAGTCTTGCGAATATAATCTTGGTTTTGTATAATATTATTAAAAAATAAGGGGAATATCAGTAACTTTTCTGAAAAGGAGGCACATTTATGGATAATCGTTATGTAAAGATCTTTGCATCGGGAAGTAAGGCACCTCTTAAGGCAACACCGGGACATTTTGCTACCAATCATGCCCATATTAATTATTATCTGGACATGACCACCCTTAAGACAAGACTCAGTGAAGCACAGGAGGTTGCAAAGCACCTGGCAGAGCGGTTTTTATTTGACAAGGTAGTGGATACGATCGTGTGTCTGGAAGGAACCCAGGTGATCGGAGCTTATCTGGCAGAAGAGCTGACAAGGGCCGGTGTTCTTTCTACCAACGCCCATAAGACTATTTATGTGATCACTCCGGAATATAACAGCAACAGCCAGATGGTATTTCGTGAGAATATTTTACCGATGGTCCATGGGAAAAATGTGGTGATCCTTACAGCTGTTGTGACAACGGGACTGAGTCTGAATAAGAGTATTGAGGCGATCCAGTATTATGGCGGAAAACTGCAGAGCGCAGCGGCTGTGTTTAGTACACTGGATGAGTTAAACGGATGCCCGATCACATCCATCTACAGCCCGGAGGATGTGACCGATTATATTTATTATGATTACAGAAAATGCCCTCTTTGCGAAAAGGGAATAAAGCTGGATGCACTGGTAAATGCTTACGGCTATACTACACTTGGATAAAGTGAAACAGGATATTAAACGCTGTTCAGGATGTCTTTGGGGCGTCCTGGATAGCGTTTTTTGTATGCACGTAAAAAGGAGGAATAGTTCTGGAAACCGCAGAGGTAGCAGGCCTGTGTGGCGCAGGTGCCCTGGCTCATCAGGTCTCTTGCCTTGATCAGCCGCTTTTCCGTAATGTAATTTCCAACCGTATAGCCGGTTTCCTGTTTAAACAGGCGCATCATGTGATAGGAGCTTAAGCCGCTTAAAGCAGAAAGGGAAGCTACGTCCATAGGCTCTTCCAAATGGCTGTTGATATAGGCCAACAGGCCGGAAATGCGGTAATCCAGGGTGCTTTCTGTGAGAAATCCGGCTTTGGGGGAGAGGGTGATCCTGTTTAATTCAATGAGAAATTCCAGGCACAGGGCTTTTGCAAGTAAGGGAGCTGCAAAATCATCATTTCTGAAATTGGTGTTTGCTTCTAATTTCTGAAGCAGGACTTTAAAAGGAGCCAGCGTTTCCTGGGAAAGGCGCAGGACCTGGGAATGGCGGTACTGGGCAGTTTCAAAGCACCTGGTCAAAGGTGCTTCTTTTGTGCTGTATGTTTCCAGAAAAGTGGGAGAGAGATAGAGCAGGATGCGCTCATATGGATGGGCGGTATCTACTACCGGCCGGTGTACCTGCCCGCGGTCTACCAGGACCATGTCCCAGGGAGCCAGTGGATAAGAACGGCCTTCCACCACATAGGTCACATTTCCGGAAAGAAGGATCATTATCTTTAAAAAATCATGGTGATGGAAGCTGTAAGTCCTTGAAATCTGATCTTTTAAATGGAAAAGGCGGAAGTCTTCTAAAAGGTAGCCCTGGGGCGTGGATGGGGAATTTGTCATGGAAAATCTCCTGTATTCATTAAGTTCGTTATTATCATTTATAATAGCATTATTTGCAATATAATACAGCATTAAATGAATATATTTATGAAATAATGTGGCATATAATGAGTGTAGAAGAACAGGGGAGGTAAGGTCATGCGATTAAAATTAGAGAAATATCACGGTTTGGGAAATGATTATCTGGTATTTGATCCGGAACACAATGGGATGGAACTGACACCGGAGAGAGTAAAATTACTTTGCAACCGCAATCTTGGAGTAGGGGCAGATGGTATTCTGGAAGGTCCTGTTTTTAAAGAGGGAAAGATCCATATGATCATCTGGAATTCCGATGGAAGCCAGACAGAAAACAGCGGAAATGGGATCCGTATTTTTGCAAAGTACTTAAAAGACGCAGATTATGTCCAGAAGAAAGACATTACCATTTATACAGATGAAAAAGAGATCGAGATCCATTATTTAAACGAAGAGGGGACCCGCTTAAAAGCCTCTATGGGAAAAGCAAGTTTCTGGAGTGATGAGGTGCCGGTAGAAGGTCCCCGCAGGGAGATCATCAATGAGACCATGGTATTTGGCCACATTCCTTATCCGGTAACCTGTATTTCGGTTGGAAATCCCCATCTGGTGATCTTAATGGATGAGATCTCAAAGGATCTGGTATGCAGGATCGGTAAATATTCTGAGACAGCAAAGCAGTTTCCGGAAAAGATCAATACCCAGATCATCAAGGTGTTGGACCGCACTCATTTACAGACAGAAGTTTATGAAAGAGGTGCAGGTTATACATTGGCGTCCGGAAGCGGCTGCTGTGCAGCAGCTGCGGCAGCTTACAGACTGGGACTTACAGATCCGAAAATGATCGTGCAGATGCCGGAAGGTACCATGGAAGTAGAGATCCGGGAAGACGGGGAGATCTTTCTTACCGGCGATGTAGGTTATGTGGGAAGCATCAGCCTGGGAAGTTATTTTACAGAACAGTTGAAGCTGGTATAGGCTGATATCGCCTGTTGACAAATAAAAATTCTACTGCTATATTTAAAAAAAAAGGGGCAGTTGCAAAATGAACGGTTCACTTTGCAGCTGCCTTTTTGTTGTTATACATCTGAAAGAAGCTGCCGGTGGCAGGTTCTGTAAGTGGTATAGATAAAGGCACAAAAGCCCCCAGGATTTTGTCAGATGCATGGGAAAACGGCTGCCAGAGAGGAAGAATGGATATGAGTAAATACAGTAGGGAAGACATTATTCGCATGGTAGAAGATGAAGACGTAGAATTTATCCGCCTTCAGTTTACAGACATTTTCGGTATCCTTAAAAATGTGGCTATTACAGCCAGTCAGCTTAATAAGGCATTAAATAATGATTGCATGTTTGATGGTTCTGCCATTGAGGGCTTTGTGCGCATTGATGAGTCCGATATGTACCTGCATCCGGACCTGGATACCTTTGAGATCTTTCCGTGGCGTCCTCAGCAGGGCAAAGTGGCAAGACTGATCTGTGATGTATACAATCCGGACGGAACCCCTTTTATCGGGGATCCAAGATATGTGTTAAAACGGGCTGTAAAGCGTGCTGCCGATATGGGATATACGTTCCAGGTTGGACCGGAGTGTGAATTTTTCCTGTTCCACACGGACGAAGAGGGAAGGCCTACTACCCAGTCTCATGAGAGAGCCAGCTATTTTGACGTTTCCCCTATTGATCTTGGGGAAAATGTGCGCAGAGATATTGTGCTCAATCTGGAAGATATGGGCTTTGAGGTGGAAGCAAGCCACCATGAGATCGCTCCGGCCCAGCATGAGATCGATCTGCAGTATACAGAAGGTCTTGAGGCAGCAGATCACATTATGACTTTTAAGATGGCAGCCAAGACCATTGCCAAGCGCCATGGACTTCATGCCACTTTTATGCCCAAACCAAAGGAAGGAGTCAATGGCTCCGGTATGCATATTAACATGTCCCTGTCCGACGAGGACGGACACAACCTGTTTGCAGACGACAGTGATGAGCTGGGATTAAGCCAGCTGGCTTACCGTTTTATGGCAGGTATTTTAGGACATATGAAGGAAATGACCATTCTGACCAACCCACTTGTAAACTCCTATAAGCGTCTGGTACCGGGATATGACGCGCCGATCTATATTGCGTGGTCACCGACTTCCAACCGCAGTTCCCTGATCCGCATCCCGTCTCCAAGAGGAGAAGGAACCAGGATCGAACTTCGCTGCCCGGACTCTGCCATGAACCCTTATCTGGCACTGGCAGCCTGCCTTCAGGCCGGTCTTGACGGCATTGAGAAAGAGATGGAGCTGCCTCCATGTATCCAGGGCAACCTTTTTGGCATGGAGCCGGAAACATTAAAGAATAAGCATGTGGAACGGATCCCGGAAACACTGGGGGATGCTATTGAGGCATACCGGGATAATTCCTTTATCCGTAAGATATTAGGCGAGCATATTTATGTCAAATATCTGGAAGCAAAAGAAGAAGAGTGGAGAGATTTCAGGGCCCAGGTCACTGACTGGGAGGTAAATCAGTACCTGTATAAGTATTAAAGTTACAGTTCAGCCATGCGCTGGTTTGGATGAGAAAGCGTGTTGCAAGTTTACTTGCATAAGCACTTTTTCATCCAAATCAGCATATGGTGGATCCACCAAGCTTCTTGTTTTCATGAATATGGAAACAAGAAGATGCTATGGCTGAATTGTAAACAACAGTTAAAAGCAGGAAAACTAAGTTTACCCGGAGGTGAGACATGTGGCTAATATAATCGTGGCATTTTCCAAACCGGAAGATGGAAAAAGCATAAAAGGTATTCTGGTAAGAAGCGGATATGAAGTGGCTGCTGTCTGCATGTCAGGGTCACAGGTTCTTTCAGCTGCGGAAGATCTGAGCGGTGGGATCGTAGTCTGCGGATACCGGTTTGAAGATATGATGTACGACGAACTGAGACAGTGCCTTTCTTTTAACTTTGAGATGCTGGTGCTGGCATCTCCTGCAAGGTGGAGCGGGATACAGATGTCCGGGGTGGTATGTCTTCCTATGCCCCTTAAGGTGCATGATCTGTTAAGTACGCTGGATATGATGCTCCAGGCGCAGCAGCGCATTCGCAGGAAACTGCGCAGCAGGCCAAGGGAGCGCAGCAAGGAAGAACAGGATCTGATCAATGAGGCAAAGGCGCTTTTGATGGATCGTAACAATATGACGGAGTCGGAAGCACACAGATATATACAAAAATGCAGTATGGACAGTGGGACCAATCTAGTGGAAACGGCCCAGATGATCATCAGTCTGATCCACGTATAAGAGAATGCAGGATAACATATGAGGTGTGAGATGGAATTTACAAAAATGCAGGGAATTGGCAATGACTACGTGTATGTAGATTGCTTTAAGGAAAAAGTGGAACATCCGGGGGAAGTGTCCAAATATGTCAGCGACCGCCATTTTGGCATTGGTTCTGATGGGCTGATCCTGATCTGCCCGTCTGATAAGGCAGACTGCCGTATGGATATGTACAATGCAGATGGTTCCCAGGGAATTATGTGTGGAAATGGTGTACGTTGTGTAGGAAAATACGTGTATGATCATGGGATCGTAGATAAGGACAGACGGACCATTACTGTGGAAACATTAGGCGGTATCAAGACATTGGATATCCAGGTAGAAGACGGAAAAGCAGTGATGCTGACTGTAGATATGGGAGAAGCAGAACTGACTTCCAAACTTCCGGAAAAGATCGTAATTGACGGTACAGAACAGGAATTTACAGGAATCAGTGTGGGAAATCCTCATGCAGTCTATTTTACAGAAGGGATCGATGACCTGGATCTGGAAAAGATCGGCCCGTCCTATGAAAATCATCCACGTTTCCAGCCGGCCCGTGTAAATTCTGAATTTATCGAAGTAAAGAGCAGAGACCACATCCGCATGCGTGTGTGGGAGAGAGGCAGCGGGGAAACCTGGGCCTGCGGTACAGGAGCTACAGCCAGTGCCATGGCAGCTATCTTAAGAGGTTTTACGGATGATGAGGTGCGTGTATCTCTACGGGGCGGCGACCTGCTCATCCACTTTGACCGGGAAAGCAGGCATCTGTTTATGACAGGACCTGCAAAAGAAGTATTTCACGGAAGTATTGACATCCCGGAAGAAATATATTATGATTTATCCGAAAAATAAATATGCCTATATTCTTTCAGAGAATATAGTAAACCTGTAAAATATACACTCTCAGGCCTTGGATCTACGACGTTGTGGGTTCAAAGGTCCTGGGAGCGTTTGCGTTAATGGAGGATGAAAGTATGTTTAGAGTGAATGAAAATTATCTGAAACTGCCGGGAAGCTACCTGTTTTCAACCATTGCAAAAAAAGTAGCTGCTTACCAGAAAGAGAACCCGGATAAGAAACTGATCCGTCTGGGAATTGGTGATGTAACCCTTCCTATCGCACCGGCGATCATTGATGCTATGCATAAGGCAGTTGATGAAATGGGACATGCTGAAACCTTTCACGGATATGCACCTGATCTGGGATATGCATTTTTAAGAGAGACCATTGCAAAGAAGGACTTTCAGGAAAGAGGATGCCAGATCGAGGCAGATGAGATCTTCGTTTCTGACGGTGCAAAGAGCGATACCGGTAACATTCAGGAAATCTTCAGCGCAGACAGCAAGATTGCAGTTTGCGACCCGGTTTATCCTGTTTATGTGGATACCAATGTTATGGCCGGCCGTACCGGTGAGTATGATACAGAAAAGGGAACCTGGAGCAATGTGATCTACATGCCGTGTACTGCAGAGAACGGTTTTGTTCCGGAACTTCCAAAGGAAACACCGGATCTTATTTATCTTTGTGTTCCAAATAACCCAACAGGAACTACCCTTACAAAGGATCAGTTAAAGGTATGGGTTGATTACGCAAATGAAAAAGACGCTGTAATTTTATATGATGCAGCGTATGAGGCTTATATTTCTGAGGATGATGTTCCTCACAGTATTTATGAGATCCCGGGAGCAAGAACCTGTGCCATTGAGTTCCGTTCTTTCTCAAAGAAGGCCGGATTTACAGGTGTCCGTTTAGGATATACCGTTATCCCGAAAGACTTAAAGAGCGGTGATGTAATGCTTCATTCTTTATGGGCAAGACGTCACGGAACCAAGTTCAACGGTGCTCCTTACATTGAGCAGAGAGCAGGAGAAGCTGTTTACTCAGAAGAAGGAAATAAACAGGTCATGGAGCAGGTTGCTTACTATAAGAGAAATGCAAAAGTGATCTATGACGGATTAAAGGAAGCAGGTTATACTGTATTTGGTGGTGTGAATTCCCCCTATGTATGGATGAAGGTCAATGAGGGAATGACCAGCTGGGAGTTCTTTGATTACCTCCTTTCTGAGGCGAATGTAGTTGGAACACCGGGAAGCGGCTTTGGACCAAGCGGAGAAGGATATTTCCGTCTGACTGCATTTAATACCTACGAAAATACAGTAGAAGCAGTAGAACGTATGAAAGCGTTAAAGAAGTAATAGAACGAACCGAACACAGGAGGAAGTCTTAATGCTCATGGATGATATCGACCGTAAAATATTAAAACTTTTGCAGGAAAATGCCAGGATGTCTTTAAAGACCATTGCAGAAAAAACCTTTCTGTCATCTCCGGCTGTCTCTGCAAGGATCGAAAAACTGGAAAAAGACGGGGTGATCGCCGGGTATCATGCCATGGTAGACCCCATGAAATTAGGGTATCACATTTTGGCTTTTATCAACCTGGATGTGATACCGGAAGATAAACCAAAGTTTTACGCATTTGCGGAGTCTGTACCAAATGTACTGGAATGCAGCTGTGTAACAGGAGAGTATTCCATGTTAATGAAAGTTGCTTTTCACAGTACCATGGAGCTGGATATTTTTATTGGACAGCTTCAGAAATTTGGAAAGACCAGTACACAGATCGTATTCTCCACCCACGTAGGCCCAAGAGGCGTGGATGTGGATGAAGTGTAACATTCATAAGCTCCCTCACATATGGTATAGAGACAGACATATGTGAGGGAGCTTGTTTTATGACCGGAAATGAAAAGGTCATTCTGGATGCGGGACATGGCGGGGATGAGCCAGGTGCCATTTATAATGGAAGAAAGGAAAAAGATGATACCCTGCGCCTGACTCTTGCGGTAGGGCGTATTTTAGAGGAAAATGGAGTAAGCACATTGTATACAAGGACTACAGATGTATACGACCGGCCTCAGGAAAAGGCAGAGATCGCCAACCGGTCCGGAGCGGATCTGTTTGTTTCCATTCACCGCAATGCCATGCCAGTGCCGGGAACAGGAAGCGGGGCATCTGTACTGGTATATGAGGACTCCGGGACAGCAGCAGTCCTGGCAGAAAACATTTTAAAAAATCTGGTGGAACTGGGATTGAAAGACCAGGGGATCGAGGAACGGCCGGGACTGGTAGTCCTTAGAAAGACCCAGATGCCGGCAGTGTTAGCAGAGGTGGGATTTATTGATAATCCTTCGGATAATGCTTTTCTTGACCGGAATTTTGACGCCATTGCAAGGGCAATCGCAGATGGGATACTGACTACTTTGCGGGAACAGAAAGAGCAGACGCCTCTTTATTACCAGGTCCAGACAGGTGCATTTAGAGATCGTGGAAGGGCCATGAGACTGGCGGGAGAGCTGCAGTCGGCAGGTTTTCCTGCGTTTATTGTATATGATGAGGGATTATACAAAGTCCGTGTGGGAGCATTTTTAGATATGGAAAACGGGATCCGCATGGAACAGAATGTAAAAAGAGCAGGTTATCCGGCATATCTGGTGCGGGAGGCTGCGATCTATTAAGAAAAGAGTTCCTGCCGTTGGATATTACACGGTAGGAATTCTGTTTTGTTTTCTGTAACGGGATGGGGAGATCCCATAAAATTTTTTAAAAGCACGGCTGAAGTAGTTGGGGGCGGAGTAGCCTACCTGATAGCCGATGGAAAGAGCCGTATCATCTGTATCTGTTAAAAGCCTGGCTGCCTGTTCTAAGCGCAGGCTGGTAATATAATGGCTGTAGTTTAAACCGGTCTTCTGTTTAAAAAGTGTGGAAAAATAGGAGCAGCTAAAACCAAGATAATGGCACAGGTCTGTAAGGGACAGTTCCGGGTCAGAATAGTTTTGTGCAAGATAGGCTCTGGCTTTCATAAAAGTTTCATCCATGTTAGAACACGCTCCTTTTTGCATGATGGCCTGTTTTCCTGTTGCAACAGTGTAGACAGGTAAGATACTTGTATTATATAATAAAAATAAGCAGTTTTCCTTGAGTATATTGCTAAAAACAGGTAATATCCTGCGCGGAGGTCCTTATGCAGATCATAACCAATAAATCCCAGAAAGAGTTAAAAGAACATGGAAGTTTTCAGTTCCCTGTTTTAGTCAGCAGGGAGTGTCTTTCCGGCTATGAAACAGGGGCTTTTCTCTGGCACTGGCATCCGGAGGTGGAACTGACCCTTGTTACAGATGGGGTGATCGAATACCATGTAAACGGAAATACCTATATTTTAAAAGAGGGACAGGCGTTGTTTGGAAATGCAAACAGCCTTCATTCTGGTGGAATGGTGGAGGGACAGGACTGCCATTATATTTCTATTACTTTCGATCCAAAGCTGATCTATGGATATGAAAACAGTCTTATTTATGAGAAATATGTGATGCCTGTGGTCCGGGACGGAGCGCTTTGTGCCGTTGTTTTTGATGGGAGCCAGGAGTGGCATGGAGAGATGATTGAATTGATACGGGGGATCATTTCTGCCTATGACGGACAGGAAGATGGATATGAAATGGAACTGACTGGAAAGTTGTTGAAATTCTGGCAGCTTCTTGTGCTAAATGTGGACCGGAAAAAGGGAATTTCCGGAAAAGAACAGAAGGATTATGAACGGATCCGTGAGATCTTACGTTTTATCGAAAAAAATTATGATAAGAAACTGACTGTTGACCAGATCGCGGAAAATGTATATATGTGTACCAGCCAGTGCAGCCGTTTATTTAAGAAATATATGAAAAAGACATTGTTTGACTTTATTCTGGAATATCGGATCGAGCGCAGTCTGGCAGATCTGTTGGATCCTGGCTGTTCGATGGCAGAGGCAGCAGCCGGAGCCGGTTTTAATGACTCCAATTATTATTCAAAGGTATTTGTGCGGATCAAGGGATGTGCGCCATCGGTGTATCGGAAGAAGATGCGGGGAAGATAGGGCATAATTGCGCCAGTGCACATCCTAAGCCGCCCAGAGGGGCGGCAAAAAGGTGTGAAAGGCATGGTCAATACAGCTCTGCGATCCGTGTGATCCCCACATAGATATGGGAGATCTTATACCAGGTGGCAAAGTCGGTGACACCTGTCTGGGGCAGACCGAAGATATTCTGGAATTCCCGCACTGCAGCCGCTGTCTGCTGTCCGTAGATGCCGTCAGGCTGGATGCGGGGGATTGCTGTATATATCTGGGCAATGGCATCTAACTGCTCCTGAAGTTGGCGGACCTTATCACCGGAACTTCCCACTGTCAGGTCATAGCCCGGCCAGGAAGCAGGGATCCCGGCAATCTGTTCCGCTGTGTTGATATAGATGCTGTCACCGTAGTAATAGCGAAGGATCTCAATAGGGCTGTAGCCCTGCTGGCCTAAGGAGCAGGATCCCCATTGTGTCAACCAAATTGCCAGTGCGTATAGATGCCCGCAAACCCGCATAAATCAAGGGTTTGCGGGCATTTCTGGATTTTCGGTCAAATAAAAATCTACGTCAATGTGACTGTTAGCCCGGTCGTAGGTGATCTTCTCTACAATGCTTTTCAGGGCTGCATTTTTCTCCTGGGGAGTGAAGGAGTCAGACTGCAGGATGTCCAGGATAGAGGAGATGCTCTGCAGCATTTTCCTGGTATTGTCTTCCGGTTCTTCTGGTACCTGGGTGAGTTTAGCTAGCTGTTCTTCCAGTTCTGTTCGTTCCTGGCTGATACGTTCTTTGTTAGCCCGGTATTCTTCTATGGTGTCAATTCCATCTATGTAAGCTTCTTTTGCACGAAGTTCCTTTGAGTCCAGTCGAGACAATTTCTTTTCAATATTTTTAATTTCAGCATCTGGAGCATGGTCTGTCTGACGCTGGCGCAGGGAGTAAGAAACGGATCCGTTGTTAAGGGCATCCTTAAGAGCGTTTAAAACAGCAGGGCCGATCACACTTTCATTGACATAGCAGTTAGTGGAACATTTGCCTTTTAAGTATCCGTAGCACTGGAAATAGAAAGTATCCGGTAGTGACTTTCTGTGGACTACGCAGGAAGAAAGGGACCGACCACAGCCGGAGCATTTTAGAAGCCCTGAGAGCCAATGCTTGGTCACTTCGGAAGGCTTGGCATTTCTGGGTGTGTATTCTTTATTAAAACGCTCTTGAGCCTGCTCAAAGAGTTCTTTGCTGATAATAGCCGGGTGGTGACCGGGACGGATGATCCACTCAGACCGATCACGTATTTCATTGGTTTCGTTTATGGTCCGGTTCCAGCGGATATCTCCTGCATAGCCGGGATTTTGGATAATGTACTCCAGGGAACGCTTTTCAAAGGGTTTTCCACGGCTGGTTTTGTATCCCTGGGCATTCAGATATTTGGTTAGAGCGAATAAGGACATCTTTTCATTTACATATTTATCGAAGATCAGCTGAACGATGGCGGCTTCTTCTGGAATGATCTCCGGAGTAGCTTTGTGGTGGGGAATGCGGTATCCCAGAGGCGGCCGACACTGGTAGGCACCACGCAGAGCATTCTCTGTCATTCCCCTGGTAACATCACCGGAAAGTCGGATAGAGTAAAATTCATCCATCCACTCAATAATGCGCTCGATCAGGCCGCCGAATGGGCCTTCAATCAGTGGCTCGGAGATACTGACCACATCCACATGGCATTTATTCCGCAGCATGGACTTATAGACGATGCTTTCTTCCTGATTGCGGGCGAACCTGGAAAACTTCCACAGCAGGATCACATCAAAGGGATGCTCGTCAGACTTGGCGGCAGCGATCATCTGTTGGAACTTTGGCCGCTTATCCGCCTTCCGGCCGGAAATACCATTTTCCGTGTAGATGTGCTGGTTGGACACGATCATATTGTGGCTTTTGGCATAGTCTAAGAGCAGGCGCCTCTGGGAGTCCGGGGACAGTTCTTCCTGTTTATCGGTGCTGACGCGGATGTAGAGCGCAGCTGTTTTTACAGTGTCTTCTTCTTTTTTCATGTTATCATCTCCTGGTATTTGCTTTATTTTATGAAAAATGGGTACAAAAAAGACGCCCCTTGCGCAGACGTCCTGGAGATGATATAATTCAGGTGCATAAGTTGGATTATATCTGGCCAGAAGACTGGCAGGAGAAAATCTATGTAAGAGGCCGTTCAGTGCTGGTAACACTGAGCGGTCTTTTACTATTTATGTTCTTCTGGAAGAACTGGTAATATATCCAATTCTTCAGAATGTGACTCTAAGGCTTTTCTGTGATAATCAAAGATTTCATATTGTTCTTTAGCAAAACGATCAGCATCTTCTCTGGAAATGTGTCCATTGTTATCTAACACTTTACGTCCAGTAAACTGTAAGAAAGCGTTTAAGCGATTTTCCCAGTCACTCATATACATAGGAATGCGCTGTTTTGCTTGATCCTCGGCATAATCTAAATACATTGTGACAATACGGTTTAAATTTTCAATCTCATCTTTGTGAAGATAATTTTTTGCAATTGTAACATCGGATTTTCTGACTTTTGCTCCTTTGAAAGAAGTTAATCCCATATTATCCTTAGTAGCATCTGCGCGTTCATGAATTAATTCAGGCGCAGTATGGCCGTGAACGGAGTAATGTAGCTTATTTTGAACAGTTTTGAAAAATCTATCTGCCTGCTCACTTTTGGGATCATAATCTACTGATGTAGCAAAAATATCACGAACTTTCATGTACACACGTTTTTCAGATGCTCTAATGTCACGAATACGCTCAAGTAATTCATCAAAATAATCCTGGCCAAATTTTTTTGGATTTTTAAGGCGCTCATCATTAAGCGCAAATCCCTTTCGCATATATTCTGAGAGTATAGAGGATGCCCAGTTCCGGAAATGAATGCCAATATTGCTCCGCACTCTATAACCAACAGCAAGTACCATATCAAGATTGTAATAATCCATTTCACGAGATACTTGTCGGCTACCCTCTGTTTGAACTGTTCGGAATTTCCGAACAGTTGAATTTTCATCAAGTTCTCGGTCAAGGTAGATATTTTTAATATGCTCACTGACTGATGATTTTGAAATTTGATAGAGTTCACTTATAGAGCGCTGGGTCATCCAGATAGTGTCATCATTAAAGTAAGCATCAACTTTTGTATCACCTTTTTCATTTTGATATATTAAAATATTTCCAATATTTGTATCCATAGGCTCCTTTCTTAACCGTATGAAAATCTAGATGGTTAGTTCTGAAGTGTTTCCAAACCGGAAATAGTTCAGCGTATAAATGTAAGAGAAAATCTATTAACCAATTAGTGGTTCAATAGTTGTAGATGAAGGTTCCATGGGTGGGATTTTTATATTAGATATGAGTAACTCTTCGGCGTTTCTTGAGGTATGTACGGAGTAGTCCATATGTATGGTTAATGGAGACAATTGTTTGTACATTTTCCGAATTTCTTCAGCATTATCATAACTAATCAGCCATGGGTAGGTTTTGGATAGGATAAATTTAGATAAAAGCATATGTTGCTCATGTGTATAATAGCATCTATACAAATTAGCTCCTTCTTTATAGTATGGAGGGTCTATGTATACAAAAGTTTTTCTGTTCCGTTTATATCGTAGTGCTTGCTTCATAAAGTCAATAGCGTCTAAATTGTAAAGAGTTATTTTATTTCCATATAGCGAAAGCTGTTGAATGGAATTAATAATCTTATCTTTATTAAATCGACAATTAATAGGGTATTGAGATTGCTGATTTAGCCCACCGAGTGGATTGGCCTTTAGTATGCCAGAGAAGTTAGTTCTATTTAAAAATAAACCAGCAAAACCTATTTGAACAGATGTTTTGTCTTGAAGATAATCATTATTTCTATAAAGAGAAAACTCATGCCAATTTTCTAATGTAATATCAGTGTTTCTAATAAGCGTAATCAGTTCTTCAGTGTGATTAAACACAGAGAACCAAAAGTTATAAAGCAAGGGATCAAGTTCATTAAGAACAGCCTTGCTGATAACTTGGTTTTCCAAAAGTAGCAATGATATGGCAGCACTGCCAGCGAATGGTTCGTAAAAAGTGCATCCGGTTCGCTGCTCTGCAATAAGTAATTTGCATATATAATCATATAACTTAGATTTAGCACCAGGATAGCGTAAGGGATTTTTTATCGACATTTAATCTCACCTCCTTTAGTCAGCTTATCATATTTATAGATATTTGGCCAGAACTAATTGATTTTAGGTATTTTGGTTCTGGAAGCTAAAATATTAAATCGATTAACAAATGTTTTTTTGAATGTATCAAGATCTGTTTGGTTATCTTCACACCAATATCGCATAATATTTAGATCATCAAACATAGCTTGATTATCTATGAACCAGTGCTTGTATTTCTCACGATTTTTTTCATATGAAGCATATTTGGGTGAAGTCAGAGGATTCATTTCTTTAAACATTCTAATGGATATACCTTTGTCGAAATTTTCCTGTAAGATTTCGTGAGTTGGAGGGAGATTGATTAAATAATTGTATAGTAATGCTTCTGGTCCTTCGTTACCAGGTAAGAAAATAACATTACAATGTTTAGCAGGTAATTCGGCGTATTTGGTTTTTGCTAAATCTTTATCTCCGTCTAATATAAATAGAACATTTTTAAAGTAATCAGGGTCATTATATAAAAGATTCATAAGAGATTCTCCACCTAATTTAATGTCTAAAAGGCGAAAATGATCCTTATAGTCAGCGAGCATATGTCTTATGAAATATCGTGCTTCAGCGTCTTCTGAATAAATATTTATCTTTCGATTATTACTGGTCAAATAATAGGTACTAATCATCATATCATTCTCCATTGCTTCAAAAGGCGGGTTGTGATGAATTTCAAGCTTACCATTGGCTGTTGTAAAATATTCAATATTGATATCGGAATTTCTTATTTGCAGGCTGCTTAAATATTCCAAAATTTGCAGTGAGTGTGTAGTAAATACGGCTTGAAAATTGAATTGTTTACATACTTTATAAATTAAGTCAATAAGACGAATTTGGGCTGCTGGGTGTAATGTTGCATCTAATTCATCAATAAGTAAAATACCACCGGGCCAAGGTTCTCCTATATTATCATATTCTGTTTTAAGTTTAATAAATGATAATAATAAATACATAATTTGCATTAAATTGTCTTGTCCGGAAGAATTACTTAAAAAGTCATAATGGGAAGTATTTACTCCACCAGAACGCTTTTTGAAAATTTCATAGTTTGATATACTAGAAATAGAATCGTCTATGGAAAGAATATACTTGTAGTTTTTGATTAGCCATTGGATATCATCATTTGTTAATTTCTTCTTAAATTTTCGTTCCTCAATAACTTCTGAAGTATCTTCACCAAGTGGATACAAGCGACTTAATCCTAAATAAAAAGAAGGAACAGATAACTTTTTAGCAGTTACTTTTTCACTTATGGAGTGATCAACCCATTTTGGAAGAATTCTAAAACGGTTACTATCAACAGAATCCTTATCCCATTTTTGCCAAGTGACACGTAAAGTAATAGGAATCTCGTTATCATTATCTTGTGGGAGGTAAAAAAGAGTACCGATATCTCCACTTCGTTTGTCAAAAGCTTTTGAACCCTTGAATAGTTCAGAAAATTCAGTTTTAAATTGTTTATCAGTAATAGTTGTTCCGAATTTACTCTTAAGTTCACAGGTATTTCCAAGAATTCCTAAAATTGTAGACTTTCCAGTGGCATTATGTCCAGCTATAGCGGTAATAGTATTCCCTATATGAATAGTTTGATCCTTAAAAATTCTAAAATCTTCTAAATATAGACGAGTAAACATAACAAACTCCTTATCTGTAGTATTTTTGCTTATTTCAGCCTTAATTCAAGCAATTCCTTAGGATATCCTGTGCATTGACAGAACTGGTCCTGAGTGTATACAGTATAATCTTGCAACATTTCATCTGATATCAAAAGGGAAGCGGCAAACAAATTTGCTTCTCTTTCTATTCCAGATGTAAGCAGTAATGTTTTATTTTTTAGAAAAGCACAATTCTCTTTTCTATGTAGTAAAGCATGACCTAATTCGTGTGCTACAACAACCCGAAAAAGTGAACTGTCAGATGGAATATCCTCATTTATAAAAATCCAACGTTTTCTTTTTAGAAGTTTGTAGTTTCCAGAAATATTGCCTAACGGTAATACTGCGATCTGGATCCCGGCGTACCGTGCAATAGTAACAGGATCCCGGCTGCCGGTTAGATGTTCATAGTACCTGATTAAACGACGAATCTTATGATTTACAGTCTCCAAACGGCGTCACCTACTTTTTATTCTTATTTGGATTGTATTTCACTTTGTTTTCTTTTTTAGTTTCTCTAAGGGCGTATTCAATGGCATTCTGAAGTAGGCTTAGGGAAGCATTATCAATTTCTACGCCATTGTAGTATAGAGGACCGTCATCACCTTTACGAATTTCACCCATAATACGGTCTAAATCCTTTTTTATATCTCGTTCATCTCTGGCATTGAGTTCCGTGTGCTCTTCGCTATCGCCATTAAGTAGATAATCCATTGTAACATTAAAGTATTTAGCAACAGCATTTAACTTATCAGCATTAGGAGTGGATTTATCCCATTTTACGATTGTACTATTGCCAAAACCCAACTCTGACTCAAGCGCAGGTAAACTAATACCACGTTCTTGCGCAAGGGCTTTTACTCGGTCTTTGAGTGTCATAATAGTCCCCTTTCAAATACGAGAAAAAAATCTCGAAAAAGTATTGACAAAAAGAAAATATTCTCGTATAGTAAGGAGTGTAAAGAGAAAACATTCTCGTGCAATGATGATCAGTCGATAAACGCCAATTTAAAAGACTGGATTTAAGAGAATATATTCATATTGCCTATTTGTATAATAGAATATTTTCTCACAAAAGTCAATATAAGAATGAGAATATTTTCTCTAACAAAGTACATGGGATGAAATCTCAACCCATAAAAATTCCACCGTACAGCGAATACGGTGGAATACATGCAGACCTACAAGATTGTTTACGAGTGACGGCTAATTACTTAGCCAGGATATACAGCGCAGGGCTGTCTTCTCCTACGAAATAGGACATGGACAAAAGTCTATATCCTTTAGCTAAAAGAGTTTGGACCTTTTCAGCTGAATAGGTATATTTTTTCTTTATGGCATTCACCTCCCTCTCGCGGAGGTGTTAGGCCTGCATGTACATCATAACACAAGGAGGTGGAACCGTGATATACGACAATGTAAAAAAGCTTTGCGATCAAAAGGGAATTTCCATTTGGCGCCTTGAAAGGGATCTTGGATTTTCTAATCGCAGTGTTAGCAAATGGAATGACAATGAGCCCGGTATTCGGAAAGTCCAGAAAGTAGCGGACTATCTGGGAGTACCCATTGAGAAGCTGTTGGAGTAGAAAGAAAAGGGGTGAGAGAGGTGGTTGAGGTTGTTTTAACCGTAGGTTGCTGGGTTTTAGGTGCAGTTTGTGTGCTTGTAATGAAAAAAATAGAGCCTAACAACAAAATCTATCCGGTATGGGCTCTATTTATATCATTGGTGTTTACTTTATTCGCATTTTATGAAAAGAGGTGAAGGAAATGCGCTTTTATGAAACAGATAATTTGGAACATATTGGCTTTGATTTTTATTGCGACATCGCAAATAACATTGTCAAGGCTAGAAAAGATATGGGATTAACCCAGAAAGAACTTGCAAAGCTGGCAGGCATTAAGGAACATCGTTTGGTGGGAATTGAGAACGTGAAAATCAGAATTGACCTGGACGATTTAGAAAAGCTTTCAAAGGTTTTTGAAAGAACGGTCGACTGGTTGATTGATGCTGAATTGGATTATGGCGGAAAGGATTGTCGGTATTTAGTCTGGCCTGATTCTTTACCAGATTTCAAGCTTTATATGAATGCACCAAGTAAAAGAATGGCCTTTTTACGATATGACAAGAAGTTTAAAGAATGTGGAGTAACCTATACCAGTGGCCGAGAGCGGTTTTATGTAAAACTCGTTGGGGTTCCGGTTTCAAAGCAGGAAATTCAAAATAAGTTTAAAAAGAGAACTACGGAAGATTTGCCATTGGAGCCAGATTAATAGCAACAAGTACATGCTTCAGGGCATACAGATCAAGAGAGAGGGGTGGTGATATTGAAAGAGATTACCTTTACCAATCATGTAAGGATTGGAGAACAGAGATTGCTTCTGGATGAACTTCCAGAGGAACAGAGAAGAGATATTGTTAATAGCATCTGCTACAGATCGCTTTTGACAATTCCTAATACAGAAGTGATCCAGACCGCCTGAGAGCGGCCTTGGTGGACAAGCTTGGAAAGGAGAGAGAAGCAATGGCAAAGATCAAAAACTACAATGGTAGGACAGGCATGGAGCTGTCTTATGTGGCAGTGCAGGCAACCAAACCTAAGAAAAAAGCATGGAACTGGGTAGGTATCGCTGAGACGGTTGTTGCAGGCGGTATCTGGGCGGTGGTCCTGATGATGCTTGGGGCTGCGCTTGCGGTCCAGGTGTTGTAATGGCTACATGGGAAGATCAGTGCGGTACCTGCATCAAGAAGAGTCGGTGCATGGAGAGAAGCCGCTTACAGGCATGCAGAGATTACATAAAAAAGGACCCAGGCAGCGGCAACTGCGATAGGTCCAAAAACAAAAATAATTTTACACCCTCATTATACGGAGGGAGAAGGAGAAATGCAAGATGAAGCTTTATGAATTAACAGAACAGTTTCTTGCGCTGCAGGAACTGGTGTATGACCCGGAAGTAGATGAACAGACTTTTCAGGATACAATGGAAGGTCTTTGGGGCGAGATCGAAGATAAGGCAGATGGCTATGCCAAGATCATTATGGGAATGAAGGCAGATATTGAAGCTTTAAGGGCAGAGGAAGGCCGCCTGGCTGCCAGACGGAAGGCGCTGGAGAACCGTCAGCAGGCTTTAAAGAACAACCTGGAAGCCAACATGAGGGAAATGGGCAAGACAAAGTTTAAGACGGCATTGTTCAGTTTCAATATTCAGAAAAATGGTGGTTTGCAGCCGTTGGTCATTGACGGGCTTCTGGAAGATATTCCGGGAAGGTTCCTGATCCCGCAGCCACCGGTGCCGAATAACGAGGCAATCCGGGCACTGTTAGAGAATAAAGCCGTTGAATGGGCGCACCTGGAGCCACGCGGGGAAAGCCTGAGGATACGCTGATGACATCTGATGGAAAGATCGTACCGTACCGCATGTCCGTGTTGATGGAGATCGCGGCCAAGGTGGCAAAGACAATGGTGACAGGTGCTGTGAGCCTGAGCTATGAAGAAATGGAGATCGTGCTGGACTATATCCACCTTAACATTGAGGACAGCAAGCGCAGGAATGAAGCGAGAGAAAAGGAGAACAGAGATGTTTCTGAAGATAAATGAGTTTAAGAAAGCTATGAAGTCCGCCCTGAAAACATCCGGCGGCTTAATCATTGGAAATGTAAAAGGGCATTTCCTGGTACATACAAGCCTTTGGGGCGTGTGGGTAGAAAGCGTTTATGCTACCAGTAAGTTTAAAGCAGCCATTGTGGAGCTGATCGGTGATATGCCGGAAGAAGAGACTTGTTATAGGTATCATCTGGAAGAGAAAAATCTCAAGATGGAGTACCAGATAAGATATGAGGATCCTTATGATCAGTGGAAAGAAGCAAAGGATTTTGCGTGCGAAGTGCCGTTGGCTTTTTACAGTACGCCTCATGAGCTGTCCATTTACCAGAGTAAAAGTGACAGGTCTTATATTACTGTGTTGCAGTCTTATGCAGCAGGTATGATGTCACCATCAGAACTTGAAGCAGGTATGGAACATATGCCCGGAAGGCCGAGCGTTTCTCCTGCCGGTTCTACGCTCTACTTTAAGAGTGAGACGATGATCTATTGGATCAGTATCGTAAAAGTTCCTCAAAAGGCGGAGGATACCATATTCCGGTACTTAAGAGGGCTGGACTTCTTTGAGGATGACTGGCTTCCAAAGAAAGATGAGCAGGAAACAGAAGAGGCGGCAGAGGCGTTGCCGTATTAAGGAGGACATTATGGGATTACCAGTATTGATCTATGGAAAATCCGGCAGCGGGAAGAGCCGCAGCCTTAAGTTTTTTGATGAGGATGAGATCGTGCTTCTTAACACAGAACGGAAGGAATTACCGTTTAAGAAGCGCTTTAAGAAGACCGGTTGCAGTGATGATATCAACCGGATCATTACAACGATTAACCAGAACCCGGAAAAGACTTACGTGATCGATGATGCGGGGTATATCATGACCCACCTTTTCATGTCACAGCACAGGAATAAAAAGGGAAATGCGTCCTTTGAGATGTACGATGATATTGCGGATGCCATGTATGGCCTGGTGAAGCGGATCAAGACGGATGTGACAGCTCCGGACAAGATCGTTTACATCATGTTCCACGAAGATACGGACGATTTTGGTATCTCACGTCTCAGGACCATTGGCAAGCAGTTGGATCGGAAAGTGTGCCTGGAAGGCATGGTCACGATCTGCATCCGTTGCATGAGTGAAAATGGGAACCATTTCTTCCGGACGGTTACGGACGGATCCGATATCACAAAGACTCCGGAAGAGATGTTCCCGGAACCGGAGATCGAAAACAACCTGAAATTAGTAGATGATACCATCCGGGATTTTTATGGATGGGAAAAACATAAGAACAAGGAGGATACAAAGTCATGATAAAGAAACCAGCAGGATATGATGAGGCAGCAGCTTATACAGGGGAATCCCAGCAGCTGCCAAAAGGAAAGTATGTGTGTGTGATCAAACAGGTAGCAACCCAGACATCCAAGAACGGAAATGAGCAGTTTGTGATCCTGTTTGATGTGGCAGAGGGAGAACAGAAAGACTTTTTCCAGAAGCTCTTTAATGCGGACAAGGCCCAGAACAGTGCTAATGCAAAATGGCGTGGTGTGTTTAAGCAGAACATGGAAGGAAAAGGACTTTCCTGGTTCAAGGGGATCATCACTTCCATTGAGCGTTCCAATAACTTTACCTTCCAGTGGGATAAGGAAAACAATGAAAAAACACTGGTAGGAAAGAAATTTGGAGGGATTTTCCGGCGCAGGCAGTATGAGGCAGAAAACGGAAATCGCCCTATTGTTACAGAACTGTGGCAGATCCGCAGCGTGGCGGGCCTGGCAGATGCAGAGGTACCGGAGGATGAACTGCTCCCAGAAGGACCGGTCCAGAGGCCGGTAGAAACACCGTCTCCTGTAGGTGATGGTTTCATGAATATTCCGGAGGGCGCAGGTGATGAAGGCATCCCGTTCATGTGATCCGGAGCTTTACAGCAGGATAAAAGATGCAGTGAGTATGCAGCAGGCCGTGGAATACTGCGGCCTGCATATTTTAAACGGAAAATGCCTCTGTCCATTCCATAAGGATACCCATCCTTCCATGAAGATCTATCCCAATGGAAAAGGGTATTACTGTTTTGTCTGCGGTTCCGGTGGTGACCAAATCAAATTTGTGGCGGTCTATTACGGGATCAGTAATTATGAAGCTGCAAAGCAGCTGGCGCAGGCTTACGGGGTGCCAGTCAATGAGCCGGTGACCTACAGGGAAAAGCGGGAAGCAGACAAGAGAATACGCTATAAGCGGGAATTAGGGCAGTTTGTGCAGGAGGCAGTAAAATGGCTGACCGTGTACAGAGGACTGCTCTGTGAGGCTGTCAGGGAGCGCAATGAGCATTTCTGGGAAGGGCTTGGCAACCTGACCTATGTGGAATATCTGCTGGGGTGTCTTAAGGACTGCCCGGAAGAAGTGTATGCCGATAAGAAGGTGGTGAAAGAGATTGGAAAAGTCGAAGGACGAGTTATTAGCTGGTATATCTAAGCTGTCCGGTTTGGATCCGTTCCCGGATGAAATATTTTACCAGATCTTTGAGATAGAGGACAACGTGGAGCGGACCCAGTATGTGGAGGCGCTGCGGAAAGAAGCCGGGAAGCTAAAGCGTAGGCCGGAGTTTAACAACCTGTACCGCGCGTTCGTCCTGGACTATTCTCAGAGACAAAAGCAGACGGGAAAAGTAACACGGTTTACAGATCAGCCCATAGAGCTTAACTGTGGGGAGTGGGAGGCAACGGATATGGGAGTAAAGACCGTCCGTTATGACAAGAATGCCATGCCGGTTGCTTATTATGCCTGCAGCCATCCAATTCTCCCAGTGGAGATCTTAAAAAATGTGGATACAGCCCAGGAGCGTATATCTCTGGCTTATTTCAAGTCAGCCACCTGGCAGAAGATCACGGTAGACAGGGCTGTGTGTGCCAATGCCAATAAGATCGTGGATGCGCTCAGTCAGTTCGGGATTGAGGTGACCAGTGATAATGCCAAGAGCCTGGTACGCTATATTTCAGACTGTGTGGGGCTGAACCCGGCTACCCTGGAACCGAAAAAGTCCATCAACCGCCTTGGCTGGGTAGGGAGCAGTTTTACACCCTATGCCCAGGATATCCGGTATGAAGGAGATATGGACTATGAGGTGATCTTTCGGAATGTGGCCCAGAAAGGCGATTTTGGTGCCTGGAAGACACTTTGTAAGGATCTGCGTAAAAATATACCCCTGCGCATGATGATGGCCGCCAGCTTTGCTTCCGTACTTCTGGAACCTCTTAAGGTATTGCCGTTTGTATTGCATTTATGGGGAACGACCGGAACCGGAAAGACAGTAGCGCTCATGGTGGCAATGTCCATCTGGGGTAATCCCAAAATGGGTGGCCTGGTAAAGACCATGAACATGACAAAGAATGCCATTATGCGCAATGCCGCATTTTTATGCAGTATCCCTTTTGCCGGAGATGAGCTGCAGACCATAAAGGATAAATGGCAGGGGAATTTCGACCAACTGATCTACCAGATCACGGAAGGTGTGGATCGTGGCCGTGCCAGGGCCTATGGCGGAGTGGAGGATACCAAGACTTGGAAGAATAGTTTTATCTTTACAGGCGAGGAACCGATCACAAAGGTAAATTCCGGCGGAGGTTCCAAGAACCGTGTAATCGAGATCGCCATTGACGGACCTCTGATCGAAGACGGTCATTATGTCAGCAGCGTGGTCCAGGAGCATTATGGATACGCAGGACGGAAGTTTGTGGAGTACATACAGGAAACGGACTTAAACCGGATCATGGACCGGTACCGGGAAATATTTGAGCAGTTATGTAAGCTGGATACAACGGATAAACAGGCAATGGCAATGTCTTGTATGTTGCTGGCCGATGAGATCGCAGTGAAGCTTTTCTTTCCAGAAGAGCGGGCTTTACAGGTCAGCCAGGTAAAACAATACCTGCAGAGTAACTTTGATGTGGATGTGGCGGAACGTGCCTACCAGCAGGTACTCAACTGGGCAGCCAAGAACCCAGTACGTTTTGAGGATCCCAAGGCAGATAATTCCCCCAATAAAGGGGAGGTCTGGGGCAAGATCGATGAGGACAAGCTGATCGTGAACCGTGACGTGCTTCTGGCGTTCCTGGACCAGAATGGGTTTGATTATACAGCGGTAAGTAAGAAATGGTCAGAAAAAGGGTACCTGGTGCGTAATTCCCAGGGGAAATTTATCCATAGTACAAAAGTGTATGGGATCAAGTCCAGTTATATTAAGTTTAGGCTGCCGCAGGATGATGACGTAACAGATAAAGACGGATTTATGTCAGTTGAGAGTGATGATCAGGAGGCTCTTCCCTTTGATTAGGGTCTAACCTGGTCTAACCTAAAAAAAATTTAGGTTAGACTCTGAAATCCGCATAAACACTGGCTTTTTTATATATAGTCTAACCTGTCTAACCAGTCTAACCTGTTTTTAATATCTCGTAACGTAGGAAAAAGTTATTGTAGAAAATTTAACGTTAAATATATCACAATATTAAAATTTCCTTAAAAATGTTGGTATATGCAACCGGATTTTTGGTTAGACGGTTAGACCATTAAGTAAATCAAGGGTTTGCGGGCATTTCTGAGGTTAGATTTTGGTTAGCTTATCCCGCAAAAAGGTTAGACCATGGCAGAAAAGGAGATAAAAACAGATGAAAATGAGTAATAAATCAGCCGGAACACAGTTTGAAAGAGAATTTGCAGCCCGGCTGGCAGCGGAAGGCTTCTGGGTCCACCGCTTCCAGGATAACAAGAATGGACAGCCCTGTGATGTGATCGCTGCAAGGAACGGGGAAGCGTACCTGTTTGACTGTAAGGACTGCAAAACGGATACATTCAGCCTGAGAAGAGTGGAAGAAAACCAGTTCAATGCAATGAGGCTGTTTGATACAACAGGAAACCGGCGTGGGATGTTCGCGATCCGGTATCCGGATCAGAAGATCTACCTGGTGGATTATGAGATCGTCAAGATTATCCGAAACAATGGGAAGAGCAGTATTCCAAGGCACTTGATCGGAATGTATGGAAGGACGTTGGAAGACTGGCTGGATGATCTTGCAGTAATGGGGGATAAAAAGAACAATGGTTGTAGAGATTGGATCTGAGATACGGATCAGGGACGCTTCCAAGGAACTGTATGACTGGGCGCAGGAAAATTTGATCATCCCTAACCCGCAGTACCGAGAAAGGGAACGCAGAGGGCTTTGGGTAGGAAATACACCGAAGTATCTCTGGCTCTATCATGTGGATGGTTCAGACTTGATCGTTCCTACCGGAGTAGGAAAGCAGGTAAGGCAGTTCCTTTCAGAGAAGGATCAGATATATGTTCATTTAGCTGATAATGGGCTTTTAGACTATAAAGGTACCATTCCCCTGTATGACTACCAGAAAGAGGCAGTAGAAGTCATGCAGCGTACCAGCTGCGGGATTTTACAAAGCCCCTGCGGATCAGGAAAGACACAGATGGGGATTGCCCTGGCTGCTGAGCTTGGCCGCAAGGTATTGTGGGTTACTCATACGCAGGATTTGCTAATCCAGTCAAAGACCAGGGCGGAACAGTATTTTTCTTCTGAAACGCTGGGAACGATCACTGCCGGGAAAGCCCAGGTTGGCAGCCATATAACATTTGCCACAGTCCAGACCCTGTGTAAGATGGACCTGGAACAGTTCCGGTATACATGGGATGTGGTGATTGTGGATGAGTGCCACCGACTGGCAGGATCACCAACACAGGTGACGATGTTTTACAAGGTGATGAACAGCCTGGCTGCAAGGCATAAATATGGCCTGTCAGCTACCGTACATCGTTCTGACGGGATGATAAAAAGTACCTTTGCTGTTTTAGGACCTGTAATCTATAAAGTGCCAGATGAGGCAGTAGCGGATAAGACCATGCAGGTGCGGATCCTGCAGAGAAATACAGATATAACCGTCAGCCGCAGCTGTCTGGATACAGATGGGACCCTGGATTATAACGAACTGCTTTCTTATCTTGGAGGAAACAGGGAGAGAAATGAGATGATCGTTAAGGACCTGGTAAGCCAGAAGGGACATTCCTGTTTAATTCTGGCAAGCAGGCTGGAACAGCTGCGAAATATCAGGGATCTGCTTCCGGATGAGCTGCGAAGCGTTTCTGCCATGATCGATGGCAGTATGACCAGCAAGAAGGGAAAGTCAGAAAGGGAGACTGCAATCGAAGATATGAGGACCGGAAGAAAGAAGATCCTGTTTGCATCCTTTGGTCTGGCAAAAGAAGGTCTGGATATCCCAAGGCTTGATCGACTGTTTTTGGTATCCCCGCAGAAAGACTATGCAGTAGTTACGCAGTCCGTTGGACGGATTGCCAGAAAGGCAGACGGAAAGACAGATGCCGTGTGTTATGACTACGTGGACGATATTCAGTTTTGCGAAAACCAGTTTAAACGGCGCAAGACTCATTACAGAAAGGCAGGGTGTATCTTATGACGAGGAATGAAGAACAGGCAGTGCTTGCGAAAGGTGTCTGGTGTGACTCATATAACTTTTATCTGAAATATCATGGCCGTCCTGCTGATCCGGGCTTCTGGGAAGAGGCCACGGCAGACTTTGGAAAGATCATGAAGAAATACGAGGGCGCTACAGTGTGCGGCCGGTTGATGTTAGCTGCATTTAGTCTTTTGGAGGAGGAAACCAGATGAATGATCTGAAGAAAGTATCCGTCCCAATCTGCTGTATCTGCCAGAAAGTAATCAATGGAGATGCAGAGTGGATCAGGACCCGGAGAGGAACAGTGTTGTACATGCATAGAGAGTGCATGAGGAAGGGGAAGCGTTAATGAAAGAGCCGCTTACTCAAAAAGAATTACAAGAAATGGCTGGAAAACCTGTATATTGCCCGGAACTTGAAGTGTATGGGATCGTTAAATACGAGACTAAAGGGCGGTGGGCAGGGAGGCCGTTTCTGGTAGGAGTATGGCATCAGTATGGTGCTGCAGTGAATTTTGAATACAACATTTTGGAACGTGGACTAAAATGTTATGAAATTGATTGAAAAGCTGAAAGAGATACAGAAAAAGGAAAGTTAATGGATAAGATTGTAAAAACATTATATGCATGGATAATGCTTGCTTTAATTTGGATGGGACTAGAATTGTTACTATATGGCGAGGTTCAGAATAGAACGGTGGACGATATTGTGTGGTTTCTGTTTTTACCGTTCATTTATATGGCAGTAAATTAAGGCTGAGGTGAATTATGGAGTGCCCATATAGAGATGATATAAAAGATTGTGATAGAGATACTTGCGAAGGGTGCTATATCTATGAAGAGTTTTTAGATGATCTGGATGATTTATATTAAGATTTTGGAGGTGAAAACACATGGGTAGTTCGCATTGTCCATATTGCAAGATTAAAGAAGAAGCAAAAATAAAAACAGTGTATGAGGCGTTGAAGCCGATTGACGGCATGTGTCCTGATTGCGGTGCATGGATAGATGAGGGACAGCATTCAATACAGGTTAATGGATATGCAGATATCTATAATGGAGCCATTGCACTGATTGATGACGTTGTAGCAATGGTTAATCGTATATTATACGACTGCGACATAGATCTGAAAGATTATTATGGCGAAGAAGCTGAAGTTCAATTCACTACATCAGAAATAGTTGAAAGACTATTTCTTCCATATTCTGGAGGGACAAGCCTAAGAAACTTTGCAAATAATGCTTTAGGCGTTAGAGGATCAGAGTATTCTTGGCTTATCTCAAAGGATGGGGACAAATGTGAAGACTAAAAAATTGAGATACGGAGGAAAGTAAAATGGGATTAGTTGATGCGTTTGGTGCTGAAGATCGGGTACAGGTGAAGTTTTCAGATTTTTATAAACTGATGAAATAGGCCGCACAGTATGAAATAGCTATGAATGCGATAGGATGCGATGTGCCACACAGATACATCAGAGAGATGATGACAGGCAAGAGCGAAGCGGCAGAGGTTCAGAGAATAGAAGAAGATACTCAGAATAAGCAGGTAGCAAAGCTTTTAAAGGAAAAGTAATGTGGAAAAAGATAAACCCCAACATGGAATATGTGATAGCCACCATGCGCAAAAAAGGAGAGGATGCAAAGAATGGGATTAGTAAAGTCAGACGCCCAGAGGAAAGCAAACCAGCTGTTAAGACGCAGTGCCGTAGCTGCAGCTGATAAGGATATAATTACCGGGCCGAAGCCTACAACCTGATCAGCCAGGATGCCAGCTTATGCGGGGACAAGCCTCTGCCCGGAGCCGAAGTTAAGAGGAGGTGATACCGTTGGCGAAGATAAAAATAACCAGGAAGCTTTTGAGCAGTTACCGAAAGCTTAAGAAGGAGATTGTAGTTCTGGAACTGGAGCTGGTGGAAATGATGGAAGGGGATAACGGGATCGGCGTCAGTGTTGTTATGGACTACCGGAAAGGTTATCCGCAACCGAAAGCGGTTCCTGGTTTTGATTGGAAGCTGCATGATCGCCGTGAGAAGATCCTGGATAACAAGAAAGCACGGTGCAAGGCTGTGGAAGATTGGATAAGGTCCATTGAAGACGGTCAGGCACGATATGTGTTCCGGATGTTCTACATAGAGGGAATGACGTGGGATAGGATTGCTGCAAAGATCGGATACAGTAACAGTCCAGATTATCCAAGACTCTATATAAGAGATAAGTACTTAAAAGAGCATAATATTTTGTAAAAATATCGTTTATATCGCTTGTATCGTAATACAATAGAGTGGAAGCCAAAGGCATACAGCCAACGGCTTACGTCAAACCCCACTAGGCAGCAGGTGAAAGCTTGTTGCCTCCCCCTTGGAACGTAGCTCAGTGGTAGAGCAGCTGGCTTTTAAACAGCGTGTTGAGGGTTCAATTCCTTCCGTTCCGATGATTTTAGTTGCTATTTTGTACTTCCCCTTTTTCTTGGAAGCCTCTGTTAGACGCAGGGACTTCCTTTTTGTCGTATTTTGGAGTATGATGAAAAGAAAAAAGGGGATATTATGCTTAATCAAAGATTATTAATTGATAATAATAAAAATTCACATAATTTCAATAAACATAAAATATGCTTTAAAAATGGCAAAGCTATTTTTAGAATTAGTTCAGAAGTATTTACAGGAAATGAACTAAAACAAATTATTTATTTTATTGATTATGTAATAGATAAGTATCCAAATATTAAAATTCCAATCGAGATCTATCTAGGACGATTTTATTTTCATGATAAACTAGTGTATGTTTTACTTGAGTGTATTTGTAATTATTTATTATCCGAACGTAAACAACAAATTGCAATTTTTTTTACAGCGGAACATACGATATGGTCAGAAGGAATACGATTTTCGCCACTGATATTACTAGATGGTAATGAAGAAAAAATAGAACGTTATAAACAAAGATTTGCATTTGATATAAATCAAAATCATTATAGAAAAATTATAAAACCATCTAAGAAAAAAGAGTATCTATCTATATTGATGACAGATATTCGATGCTTCTTACAAAATAATGAAATTGAAAGGTCTGCATGTGAAGAATTAGCAGAAGTAATGGTAGAGTTAATCGGTAATGCTAATGAACATGCTGAGTCGGAATGTTTGGTGGATTTAGATATTACCAAGCAATATCTAAATACAGAAACTAAAAATAGCTGTTTTGGTTTAAATGCTTGTATAGTTAATTTTTCAGATAAACTTTTTTATGAATCCTTAAAAAATAAAGTTTTATTGCAAAATCAGTTATCTGAGCGTTATAAAAGCTTATTAATAGCAAAAGAAAATCATTCAAAATATTTTGGTAAGGATTATTCAGAAAATGATTTTTTTACTATTGCATCTTTTCAGCATAAAATTTCCGGGAGTATAAAAAAGAAACATACAGGTGGAACGGGACTGACTTCACTTATTAAGTCACTTGAAGAAAAATCAGATGGTCATTGGTGCTATATTTTAACAGGAAATAGAGTAATGCTTTTTAAACCAGAGTATATGAAATATGATAATGACAAATGGATAGGATTTAATGAAAGCCATAATTTTATAGAAAATGTTCCTGATTTTAATATTTTTCAAACAATTTCCACGAAATTGCCTGGAACAGCATATAACTTAAATTTTGCATTAAGAAGGGAATAAAGACTATGGAAAATAAAGTCATATTAAACTTAAAAATGGATATTTCTAATTTAGCAGGGTATGAATTTGGAATTGAAATTTATGATAAGCAAGTAAAAGGAAGACTAGATTTATCAAGAGATTTTGAGATAATTTTTCCGGACCATATAATTGGAATAGCTTCTTCGTTTGTGCAAGGCTTTTTTTCTGAAATCGTAGGTCAAATTGGATTATTACAAACTGAAAAACACGCTAAGGTAAAAACGGCAAATAGTGCATTATCACAAAGTATATTAAAAAAATTAGAATAGATGGAGGAAAAAATAATTGACTATACAGGAAAAAATCACATTAGCATCAGCAGTAATTGCCGTTATTTCTATGCTTGTTACAGTTGTTATTTTTAGATTAAACTATAATCAGGCTAAAAGAATAAGCGAGATAACATTAAAATCTAACTATTATAATAAAATTTTTGATGCGTACCTTATTGAAAAGATACCAGCAGCTAGAAAATATATCCGATTTCAGAATGATCGATTAGTTGATACAAATGAACTGGTTAATGTGTTAACTGATATGAGGAGAGACGCTCTTTATTTTAAGTACTCCAATAAGTCATTTTATAATAAGTTAAAAGAGATAACTCAAAAAATAGAAGATTATATAATGAATTGTGGAAATAGAAATTTGGAACCAGAAGAACAAGCTGGGGTGTTTTTAGAAATTCACAAAATGATATCAGAATTGTATTCTGTTATTGATGAAGCGCATATGGGAAATACATAGAAGATATGTTCATCCCTTTTCTATACCCAAAACCGATGAAAGAGAGGTGATCGGACATGGCCAGAGCGCCGGATCCAAGAATAGAACAGGCGAAGGCCATGTATCTGGAAGGGGGGAAATTGGTTGAGATTGCAAGTCAACTAAATCTGCCGGAAGGGACGGTCCGTCGTTGGAAGTGTACGCATAAATGGGATAACGAACGTTCGGATAAGAAAAACGAGCGTTCACAAAAACGTAAACGGGGCGCTCAGCCAGGAAACCATAATAGTTCTGGCGGACCTCCGGGAAATAAGAAAGCAGAAAAATTCGGTTTCTTCAGCAAGTATTTGCCTGAGGAGACCGTTTCTATTATCCAGGAGATGCCGACAGATCCGCTGGATGTCCTCTGGGATCAGATCCAGATTGCTTATGCTGCTATTATCCGGGCGCAACAAATTATGTATGTGCGTGACCGGGATGATAAGACAATCGAAAAGATTGAGCATAAGGACGGCAACATAATCGGAGAACGCTGGGAGGTACAGCATGCCTGGGACAAGCAGGGAAAATTCCTACAGGCCCAGGCTAGGGCACAGTCGGAGCTTCGCAGCCTGGTTAAACAGTATGATGAGTTATTGCACAAACGCTGGGATCTTGCCAGTGATGAACAGAAAGCCCGCATAGCTCAGATCAAGGCCCAGACGGATAAACTTAAGGGGACCGACAACGAAGAGGAGCTGAGCCGTCTGGATCAGGTTCTTAGCGAGATCAAAGGGGTTGTATAGTATGCCATTTTCTGATAAACAGCAGGAGTTTTTCCGAAATGCAAACCACCGATGGAATATTAAGGTTGGTGCGACACGTTCCGGAAAGACCTATATGGACTATTATGTGATCCCTAAGAGAATCCGTGCCAGAGCCGAAAAAGAAGGGCTGGTGGCGATCCTGGGCGTTTCTAAAGGCACGATCCAGCGAAACATCATTGAACCATTACAGCGTATCTGGGGAACCAAGCTGGTAGGTGATATCAATTCCCAGAACATCTGCCCCATGTTTGGGGAAGATGTTTACTGCCTGGGCGCTGAGAAAGTCAGCCAGGTATCTAAAATCCGAGGCTCTTCATTAAAATATTGTTACGGTGATGAGGTTGTAGACTGGAACCAGGATGTCTTTAACATGCTTAAATCCCGTCTGGATAAGCCTTATTCCTGCTTTGACGGAGCCTGTAACCCGGATGCCCCACAGCACTGGTTTAAAAAGTTCCTGGACTCTGATGCGGACATTTACTGCCAGAAGTATGAGATTTTTGATAATCCATTTTTAAGCCGGGTATTTGTAGATGAGCTTTGCAAGGAATATAAAGGAACGGTCTTGTATGACCGGTACATCCGTGGCCTGTGGGTAGCTGCGGAAGGTTCTGTGTATAAGTTGATGTGTGATGCGACATCCAGTGGAGGCATTAACCCATATGCAATCTATGAGAAGCCTAAAAGCCTTTTACAGATCAATATTGGTGTTGACTTTGGTGGTTCAGGATCAGGACATGCATTTGTTGCTACTGCATATTCTAGGGCTTATCAAAGTATTACGGCACTTGCCAGTGAGCGCCATATGAGCGTAAATGGCAGTATTGATCCGGATAAGTTGGGAGAAGTGTTTGTAGACTTTTGCTTGAAGATCATCAACCTGTATGGATTTATTACCGTTGTCTATTGTGATAGTGCAGAGCAGACGCTGATCGCAGGTATGAGGACAGCGGTCAGGAAGGCGGGGCTTGGCTGGATCCGGATCGAGAATGCTTTGAAGACAACGATCAATGACAGAATACGTTTTATGCAGCGGATGCTTGGTCAGCACCGCTTTTTCTATGTAAAAGACCAGTGTCAAAGCCTGGAAGATGCCCTGACAACGGCGTTGTGGGACGAGAAGAAAAGTCTTGTGGAAGATGTGCGACTGGATGACGGTACCAGTGATATTGATACGCTGGATGCTTTTGAGTACACATTTGAGCGGGACATCAGCCGGTTTATCCGGTATGAATAGAGGTGATAACAATGAAATTTTCTAAAATGCTGGCTGCGATCACGCAGGTTTTAAATCAGGACTCGGATACACAGGTTGATGTTTGCATGACTTCTGAAATGGCCCGGAGGATAGAGCTATGGACGGCTATGTATGAAGATAATGCCCCATGGGTGGACCGGAAAAAAGTGAAAAGTGCGCAGCTGCCGGCGGCTATTGCCTCTGAGGTTGCAAGACTTGTTACCCTGGAAATGAAGTCGGAGATAACAGGAGGTTCTTCCGCCACTTATCTGAATGAGCAGTATCAGAAAAAAGTGTTGAAAAGTATCCGTAGATATGTGGAGTACGGCTGTGCTAAAGGTGGCTTGATATTAAAGCCGTATGTTACAAAAACAGGTCTTGCAATTCAGTATGTACAGGCAGACTGTTTCTTCCCTCTTGCTTTTGACGACTCCGGCCAGATCCAACAGTGTGTGTTTACGGAGCAGTTCCGGAAAGGACAGAAGATCTATACCAGATTGGAAGTCCATACGCTGCAGGGAGAACAGATCCGGATCACAAACAGGGCCTTTGTTGCAACCAATGTCTACAGCCTTGGAAGCGAGATCGGTGTAAATGCAGTGGATAGGTGGTCAGAATTAATGCCGGAAGCAGTGCTGGAGGGTGCCGATCGGCTTCTGTTTGGGTATTTTAAGGTACCACTTGCAAATGCGGATGATACGGGAAGCCCATTGGGAGTATCCGTATATTCCAGAGCGGTGGAGCTGATCAAAGAGGGAGACAGGCGTTATTCCAATATCTGCTGGGAGTATGAGGGCACGCAGTTGGCAGTGCATGTGGCAACTTCAATGCTTAAGTATAACCGTGACCTGGATAAGTTTGAGTACCCCGGCGGCCAGGACAGGTTATACCGCAACGTGGAGTATAACACTGGAGCAACAGACAAGCCTTTCATGGATACATTTTCTCCGGAGATCCGGGATACAGCATTATTCAATGGATTTAATAATCAGTTGAAGTTGATAGAATTTGCCTGCTGTCTGGCTTATGGAACGCTTTCAGATCCTCAGAATGTAGATAAGACAGCAACGGAGATCAAGACCAGCAAGCAGCGCTCCTATACCTTTGTGTCAGATACACAGCTTGCTTTACAGACTGCTCTGGAAGATCTGGTATATGCCATGAACTTCTGGGCTTCCTTGTATGGCCTGGTACCACCGGGCAATGACTATCAGGTTTCCTTTGACTGGGATGACAGCATTGTGGTGGATGCAGAGGCGGAACGGCAGACGGACCGGGCGGATGTTGCCATGGGGGTAATGAGTTTGGCAGAGTACAGAAGCAAGTGGTATGGAGAGACACTGGAAGAAGCCCAGAAGAACCTTCCTGAACCAGCAAACGTAGAGGAGTGATCTGATTGACGCCGGAAGAACTTGAAAAGTTGCCGAAGCCATTAGAACGTACCATGACAGCATTGGAAATGGATATCATGTTAGAGGTCGTAAACCGGATCTGGGAATGCTCCCAGATCACGCCGGTGACAGATTGGCTGCTTAATCGTATGACTGCCATAGGCATGAGTAAGAAGCGGATCAAAGAGATCCTGCGGGAAGGTGTAAAAACTGCAGGGATCAATATTGATGAGATCTATGAAACTGCAGCAAGATCTGATTATGTGAGAAATAGTGAGATCTACAAAGCTGCAGGCATGGATGCGATCCCGTATGAGGATAATGACTGGCTGAAACAGGTGGTGCAGGCAGTAAAGGATCAGACAACGGATAGTCTTAGACTCATGGAGAATATCACAAAGACAACCGGTTTTAATGTGCCAATGGGAAACGGGAAAAAAGTATTTACTCCTATGTCTGAGTATCTGGAACGCAGCTTAGATGAAGCCGTGATGAAGATCACTACTGGAGCTAAGACATATAGCCAGGCGATCGGTGATGTGATCGATGAGATGACATCCAGTGGTGTCCGGGTGGTTGATTATGCGTCAGGAAGGTCGGACCGTATTGAGGTGGCGGTCAGGAGAGCCGTTATGACCGGCATTGCACAGATGACCGATAAGGTGAATGAGCATAATGCAAAGGAGCTGGGAACGGACTACTGGGAAGTTGAATGGCATTTAGGAGCCCGTAACACGGGAACTGGATACATGAACCACCAAAGCTGGCAGGGCAAAGTATATAGCTCTGCTGAAATGCGTACTGTCTGTGGTTTGGGAGAGATGCTGGGATTTGCTGGGATCAACTGCTACCACATCCGTTTTCCTTTTATTCCTGGTATTTCAAAACGTAAATACACAGATGAGTGGCTTGTGGAGCAGAACAGGAAAGAGAATGAAAAGAAGTCCTTTCATGGTAAAGAGTATGATACATATGCGGCGCTGCAGTATCAGCGGAAGCTGGAACGCACGATCCGGAAGCAGAAACAGGACATTAAGCTCCTGGAAAAGGCCAGAGCTGATAAAGATGACCTGACTGCTGCCAGATGCAGGAAGCGATTAACAGAAAAGACCTATGTGGAATTTTCAAAGGCTATGGGCCTGCGGCAGCAGAGGGAGCGATTGAAGGTTGGCGAGGCTAATCCGACCAAGGAAGAACTGGAAGCTATTGAAAAACGGAAGAGAATTGCTATAATAAAATCAGAGTTAAAGGAATTGGGTTTCCGAGGAAAGATAAATCTTGAACCGAGCAAAGTGGATTTTGAAAAACTCAGCTTTGACAGCGAACACATTAACGATGAACGGCAGCATGAAGTAACTTTTGACGAAGCAAAAGGTTTTATCCGCCGGGCATCATTTTCAGAGACCGTCTGGAAGGGGCAGTTCGAGCGGTACTACAGTGAAGATGGAGCTGCATACGTAAGAACATCGGATGCATTTATCCGTACTGCATTTAAGCGGGAAGAGTATTCTGACAACATTTTGAAAGCATTGGAGATAGTGAGACATGGAAGATGATAGATTCGTAAAATGTCCTCTTGTGGATGAAATGATTGAGGATATTGATTGTATCGAAAATGTAGATGCAGTTGATGGGCGTTTAAAAGCAGATAAGCTTCCTGATCGATTTAAGAAAAAAGACGATTGGGAAACAATTTGTAAGAAATGCAAATGGCATAATTATTGATACCATTTGTTAAAACATTATGAAGGATGTTTCAGATGGACTTAATTCAGTACTTAAAAACGGATGATGAAATGAAAAATCTTCGGGCAAAGTGGAAAGAGACTTTTGTCACACCATTTCCGCCATATAATTGGGATGAGTACAATGGAATTGAGGATTATAAAGAAAAAATCAGAAATAAGTTAAAAAATACCACCAGTCAGTAGGCCGGTGGTATTTTTGTGCCCATTTTTAAGAAAGAGAGGATAAGAAGATGAAGAAAGCAATGCTTAGTCAGCCCATGGCTGGAAAAACAGATGAAGAGATTATTGCAACCAGGGAACAGGCGATTAAGATACTGGAAGCTAAAGGTTATGAAATTGTAAACACCCTGTTTACTGATGAATGGTATAGCAATGAAAAGATGAAAGAACGTGGAGTGGTACAGATACCTCTTTGTTTCCTTGCTAAAAGTCTGGAAAATATGTCCCTTTGCCATGCAGCTTATTTCTGCAAGGGTTGGGAAAAGGCTAGAGGGTGTCGGATTGAACACGATGCCGCAATAGCTTATGGGTTAGACGTGATTTATGAAGAATAATTGCGACGTCGCAAATGAAAGAAGGTGATCTTACGGGACTTATATCATGGATCTGGCAGAGGTTTTTCAAGAAAAAAGAATGTTGCCATCACTACCGCAAGCACTGGAGCCGGGCTTCCGGTCCTTATGGCGGTTATGTAAGACGGTGTACCAAATGTAATAAGATCGAGCAGTAGGCACGCAGAGATGCGTGTTATTTTTATGCAGAAAATTGTCCGGAATGACGTAAAACTACCAGCACAAGGGAAGCAACCCCGTAAAAAGCGTAGTGGGAAAGGAAGAAAATGAAGAGAAAATTTTTAGAGGACATGGGCCTGTCAAAGGAACAGGTGGACAACATTATGGCTGAGAATGGCAAGGATATTGAAGCCATAAAGTCAGAAAGAGACAACTACAAAACTCAGTTAGATACAGCCCAGACAACTCTTAAAAGTTTTGAAGGTGTCAACGTTCAGGACCTGCAGGGAAAAGTCACCAAGCTGACCGCAGATCTGGCAGCCAAGGATGCTGAGTACCAGAAGCAGATTGCGGATCGTGACTTTAATGACCTTTTAAAGACTACTGCAGAAGGGTATAAGCCCCGTGATCTGAAGGCTGTCATGCCATTTTTGGATGTAGAGAAGCTGAAAGCCAGCAAGAACCAGGAAGCGGATATTAAAACTGCTCTGGAGGCAGTCAAGAAAGACAATGCCTATTTGTTTCAGGACATACAGATACCCAAAGTGGTTTCTTATACTCCTGGATCGGGCGGTAAAGGAACTGAGGACACAAAGACAAGGGCAAATGAAGCCTTAAGAAGTATTTTTGGAAGAGAATAAGGAGGTAATTGATTTATGCCAGTACATATTACAAGCAGATCTGATGCGGAGGCAATCATCCGCGAACAGGTAGTATCTACCATTTTTCAGGACGCACCGAAGCAGTCCGTATTTATGAGCATGGCACGAAAGCTGCCAAACATGACCAGTGACCAGACCAGGATCCGTGTATTGGATTTCCTCCCAACTGCGTACTGGGTGGATGGTGACACTGGTATGAAACAGACCAGCCGCCAGGCATGGGATAATGTATATCTGGATGCAGCTGAGCTGGCAGTTATCGTACCAATTCCTGAGGCGGTATTAGATGATGCGGAGTTTGATATTTTCGGTGAGATCACTCCAAGAGTAAACGAAGCAATCGGCCAGAGAGTAGACTCTGCGATCATCTTCGGTGTGAACCGCCCGAGAGTATGGCAGAACGATATCATCACCCTGGCACGTCAGGCAGGCAACAATGTAGCACCTGGATCTACTCCGGACTATTACAACCTGCTTCTGGGAGAGAATGGCGTAATCTCCAAGGTTGAAGAGGACGGTTACATGGCAACTGGCGCTCTGGCAGCCATGGGTATGAGAGCAAAGTTAAGAGGCATCAAGGCAACGGACGGAACACCGATTTTTAAGAGCGACATGCAGGGATCCACTAATTACGCACTGGACGGTGCGCCTATGTATTTCCCGCAGAACGGTGCTTATGACAACAGCATTGCTCAGCTGATCGTAGGTGATTTTAAGCAGGCGGTATATGCAATCCGTCAGGACGTTACTGTAAAGATCCTTGACCAGGGAGTTATCCAGGATCCGATCACTAAGGATATCGTTTATAACCTGGCTCAGCAGGATATGGTAGCTCTGCGTATTGTATTTCGTATGGGCTGGGCTCTTCCAAATCCGGCAACCAGAATGGATGAGGACCGTGTAGGCTGTCCGTTTGCTTATCTGGAACCGGCAACACCGGTAACTACTCAGACTGTAACCTTTACTGTAAAGGATAACGCAGGAAGTCCGGAAGCAATTGAAGGTGCTATTGTAGATGTAAATGGATCCAGATTAAAGACCAATGCGTCAGGCGAAGCAGTATTTAACCTGCGACCTGGTACATATCCGGCAAAGATCAAAAAGACCGGATACAGTCAGATCACTGAGACCGTAACGGTGGTTGCATCTGCAGTAACGAAGGATGTAACCCTTATCAAAAATGCGTGATAAAAGAAAGGAAAAAAGCTGATGGTTTATGCAGATGAAGACTTTTATAAAAATAAATATCTTCTTGGAAGGAAAGCGGCCATCAGCTCCGGTTTTCCTTTTTATGCCAGACAGGCAAGCCAGATCATGGATCAGTATACATTCGGACGGCTGACGATTATGGAAGATGTTCCGGAAGAAGCAAAATTATGCTGCTGTGAACTGGCAGAGGTTATCTATCGGCAGGAAAAGACGGAAAAAAATGCATCCGGAAAGACTTCTGAAAAGATCGGAACTTATTCGGCTTCCTATGGATCTTCGCAGGAATTAACAGAAGCGGCCATAAGGAAGCAAAACCAGATCGTTAAGAAATGGCTGGAAAATACCGGCTTGTGCTATCAGGGGGTGTGCTGATGTTTACTAATGCAGATGTAACCTTGTATTTATACCACAAATGCGGCAAGGATATGCGATACATCCGGATACCGGTTGAAGATGTTTATTGGGAAGATGTGAGGCAGTCTACTTTTCTAAAAACAGGCCAGCGTGATGCTGCTTCTGTACTTTTGGTTATCCCATTGGAAAGTATCACAGAGCCGCTGACATTTACCCAGGGCAGAGATCTGGCCGTAAAAGGCATTGTTGAAGATGAAATAGACTGCAGTAGCCAAGAAGTCATGTCGAAGTCACTGGCAGCGTTGAAAGCAAGTCATGGATATGTGACAGTTACAACTGTGGATGGGCGGTTGTATGGTAGTGAAGCGGTCCAGCATTATGAGCTGTCCTGTAAGTAGGAGGTGTAACCATGAAAATAGTTATAAAAATGCTTTCTACGGCAGAAATGCGGCGTAGACATAAAGTTGCTGAAAATGGACCTGTGCAAGCAGCAATCGACAGTGAATGTATGCGCTATATGAGTGATTATATGCCAAGGCGTCAGGCCGGCGAGCTGAAACACCTGATGGTGGCTGCCACTACAATCGGTTCTGGTCAGATCAATACTCCCGGTCCTTTTGCTCATTATCTGTATGAAGGCATCCTTTATGTGTCACCAACAACTGGAAGTGCCTGGGCGAAGAAAAATGAGATCAAGGTACCAACAGGAAAAGAACTGACTTATGCTGGTGCTCCTATGCGCGGAAAGAAATGGTTTGAACGTATGAAAGCAGATCATAAGGATGATATCCTTCAGGCGGCGCAGGCAGTGCTTAGCAGAGGAGGCAGGATATGACGATCATTGAATATATGCGTCAGAAACTAACGGAATATCCCAAGATATCCGAGTTTCTGACCGGTGATGATATTCACATTGATTTTACAGAACCGGATCCGGTTAATTACGGCCTGTCCAGCAATGGTGACAGCCTGGTGAAAGAAGATATCCTGGGTAATCAGATCCGTAGGCATAACTTTGTTATGTATGCAGTGGGACAGTCCTTTACAGATTACAACCGGCTGGCAAACAGCAATTTCCTTTTGGAACTGGCCTATTGGCTAGAGCAGCTTCCAGAAGAGAGTGGAATAGAAGTAAATGTGGGTGATGAAGTGAAAGAGGCCACGTTTTTAAAAGCAACCACAGCTAATGCTATGAGCATGGGTTTGATGGGAGATACCGTTGACCAGGGTGTTATGTATCAGCTGCAGATCTACGCCCAGTACAAAGTAGAAAGTGAGGAAGAATAAATGGCAGATAAAGCACCTATTGCAGGACAGAAAATCAAAAGAAAATTCATGGGTAACTTTATTGACTCTGCTCTTCCGGGCACAAAGGAAACAGCTTATGTCCGTTTAGGAAAAGACCTGGAAGAATACAACGTAGAAATGAATGCCAATGTGGATACCAAGAACAATATTCTGGGTGAAACATCCGTTACATTGGACAGCTACCAGCCACAGGCTACAGCAGATCCGTTTTATGCGGTTGTGGGTGATCCTATGTTTGAACGGCTTCAGGGGATCATTGATGAACGTCAGACCCTAGATGACTTAAAAACTACCGTTGTTGAAGTACACCTTTGGGAGTCGGCATCTGGAGCAGCAGGCTCTTATGTGGCATATCGCGAAGATGTGATTATTGAAGTGTCAAGCTATGGCGGAGATACCACCGGTTATCAGATCCCGTTTAATGTACATCATACAGGCAACAGAGTAAAGGGAACTTTTGCCTTAGAAACAAAGACGTTTACACCTGACAGTGAATAAGGAGACTATATATGGAAAGCCTTAAATTTGATGAAGGTTATAAGGAGTACATGATAAATGATGATCCGGACCGTGTGATCCGGATTAATCCTTCTGATCTGAATATGTGGCAGCGCTGCATGGATGAAATGGAGAAGCTGGGGCATGTGAAAGATGAGCTTCAGGGCAACGTCAAGCTTTTGGAGGACGGTACCGTAGATCCAACAGATGAAAATGCGAGCATTGAGTGGAAGAAAGCAGAGCAGGGCGTAAAAGACTGTTTTAATGCTATTTTTAACGCAGACGTTTATGACATACTGTTTAATGGCCAGTCTCCATTTTCACCAGTAAAAGGCGGAAAGCTCCTGTTTGAGTCCGTTATGAACGGTCTGATGCCGATCATCAAGAAAAACATGAAAGCCGGAGTAGAGGCAAGCAATAAGCGGATCCAGAAGTACACAGTCGGCTACACAAAATGATCCGGTTAGGCCAGCTTCCTGTCATTCTTATGGTAGGTGAAAAGGAATGGAAGATCCGAACGGACTACAGAGATATCCTGGTGATCATGCAGGCATTTAATGATCCGGAGCTTACAGTAGAAGAAGCTTACATAGTCATGTGTAAGATCCTGTATGAAGACTGGCCGGATATGCCAAGTGAACTTTATGAAGAGTCAGCTAAAAAGGCGCTCTGGTTCCTGGACTGCGGCCAGGAAGATGAAGAGGATATAATGCCGGTCAAGGTGATGGACTGGGAGCAGGATGAGCCGATCCTGTTTCCGGCTATTAACCAGGTGGCCGGATGTGAAGTACGATCTGTTCCACATGTTCACTGGTGGACCTTTGTGGGATATTTCATGGAAATCCGGGAAGGTATCTTTTCCACCGTACTGGGGATCCGGCAGAAAATGGCAAAAGGTAAGCACCTGGAAAAATGGGAAAGAGAGTTTCGCAGAAACAATAAAAAAATCTGTGACCTTAAGAAACGGTATACGAAAGAAGAACAGGAAGAAATTGACTATTGGAATAAGTTATTAGGCTGAGGCGCGTGACAGCGTCTTATTTTTATGCCTGGAAAAGAGGTGAGGATATGGCGGCTGATGGCAGTCTGAAATTTGATACAAAAATTGATACCTCTGGACTGGAAAAAGGAACCGGAACACTGGAAAAAGCTTTTGACAGACTCACTAAAGCAGTTGACAGGCTTTCTGACAATATTTCCAGTGCATTTAACAATGTGGGCCAGGCGGCAGAAACAGCAGCAGCCCAGTCTTCCAAGGCAGCTGAGGGAATTGATCAGGTAACAGAGTCAGCTAAACAGGCAGAAAGACAGACCAAAAGCCTGCAGGAACAGATGGATGCCATCAAAGTAGATCGTGGGGAATACCAGGAACAGGAGCCGACACCTGCCAGACGGGTAAAGGTAGACGATCCTTCAGCATATGGTTATGATCCTGCGGCAATAGAATTTATTGATAAGTATGTATCCGGAGAAGAGGAAGCGGAAAAGGCAACCAATGAATTTGCACAGAAGATCAGCGAATTGAAGCAAGAACTCAAAGACCTGGAAAGCCAGGGGATGTACTTTGGTGACGAAAAATATGATGAGGCTTATCTGAAGTTGGAAAAAGTCAAGCAGGCTTTAAAAGATTATAAGCAGGAACTGACTAATCCAACGCCAGACGCAGTTATTTTTCCGGCGGACTCCCTGCAGGGGAAGATTGATCGTTTAAAGAAAGAACTCAAAGACCTGGAAAGCCAGGGAAAAAGCTTTGGTGATGCCTTGTATGACAGTACCTATAAAGCTTTAAACCAGGCACAGTCCGAATTGAACACTTATAAAAAGAACCTTACCACTCCTGTTAAAATCCCGGTTCAGTTTGACGCAGACTCTTTTGAAGGACAGAAGGAAGCACTCAGAAGTAAACTACTGGGAATGGAGCAGCAGGGAATATCACTTGGAGATGCAGATTATGATCAGACCTATGTTCAACTGCAGCAGGTGATCCAGGCAGAGAATGAATATAAAAAATCTCTTTTAAATGCAGATGCCGGACAGAAAAAGGCAAAAGCATCTGCGGATAAATTAAGGGACTCTGTAAATGGCGCTGGTAAAGCGGCGAAAAACTCAGGGAAAGGGATGCAGCTCTTAGGCCGGATCAGTCGCATGATGATGATGCGGTTTGTCATGCAGGCGGTAATGGCAGTGATGAGCGCGACAAAGGAAGGCTTTCAAAACCTTGCAAGATATTCCGGAAGCGCAAACCAGACATTATCCGGTCTGTCCTCTTCTTTATTGTATTTAAAGAACAGCCTGGCAGCCGGTTTTGCTCCCATTTTAAGTGTTGCGGTACCGGCAATCACTGCATTGATTGATGCGATAGCCCAGGCACTGGCCTGGATCGGGCAACTGGTAGCGGCATTAACTGGGAAATCCACCTTTGTGAAGGCTAAGAAGACCCAGGAAGATTATGCAAAAAGTCTTAAAAAGACAGGAAGCGCAGCAAAAGATGCAAAGAATAGTCTGGCAGCTTTTGATAAATTAAATGTCTTAAGTCAAAATAATGCAGGTGGCGGAGGCGGCGGTTCCGGAACAGATCCGTCCCAGATGTTTGAAACGGTGGCAGTATCCAGCTCACTGTCAAAAGCCCTGGATGCATTAAAAAAGAAATGGAGTGATCTGTCTAATCTGTTTGCCAAAGGATTTAAGGTAGGATTAGGAGATACTACTTCCCGGTTCGCTACGATCCAGAAAGGGCTTCAGAGTATTAAGGAAAGCCTGGCTGATATTTTTTCAGATCCGCGAGTCCAGGCTGCAGCAAGTACCTGGGGAAATAAAATGGTCTATGATTTAGGCGTGATTGCAGGTTCTGTTGCGTCAGTTGGTATTACGCTGGCAGCAAACCTGGTCGGTGGCACTGCAAAGTATCTGGAAGAAGTCCGAGAACGGATCAAGCAATATATCATAGACATGTTTGATATAACCGGGGACATAGCAGATATTGTGGCAAATTTTTCCGCAGCTTTCGCAGAAGTATTCAGTGTCTTTGCAGATGAAAACGGGCAGACATTTACTGCAAATCTGATCGGCTTTTTTTCCAACTCCTTCATGGGTTTGACAGAAGTGTTTGCCAAGCTTGGGTGGGATCTTTTAAACGCCCTGCTGACGCCTCTTACAAATAATACGGCCGGTTTTAAACAGGCATTTGACGGGCTTCTGGGAGTTGCTGCTCAGATAATGGGAGATCTTAAAGATCTGTTTACAGATGCGTTTGATCAGATAAACCAGACATATGATGAGCATGTAGCACCTATGTTTGACGCATTTACAGAGGGACTTACAGAAATCCACAAAAGCGCTCTGGAAGCATTTGAAACATACATATTGCCGGCACTTCAGAAAGTGGCAGATAAATTTACAGAAGTCAAAAGCCAATATTTGCAGCCATTTATTAAAAGTTTTGTAGAATTATTCGGAAACGTTGCAGATACCCTAACCGTCTTATGGAACCAGGTACTGCAGTCGCTTTTAAACTGGATCGTTCAGAGTTTTGCCCCGCTTATTGGTGCAGCCATTGAAAATGTTGGAGGATTTTTTACTGCGCTTCTTGCAGTAGTAAGCACTGCAGCCCAAGGTGTAACAGACGCTTTAAACGGCATCCTGGAGTTTATACAGGGCGTATTTACCGGAGATATGGAAAAGGCCTTAAATGGTATAAAAGATATATTTAAGAGTGTTTTTAACGGGATCATTTCCACAGTAGAAGTTGCGATCAATCATATTGTGGAAGGTTTAAATGGTATCAGTTTTGATGTACCGGACTGGGTGCCCCTTGCCGGTGGTCAGCATTTTGGATTTAATGTCTCATCGATGAAACTTCCTAGACTGGCTACAGGAACCGTTGTTCCAAGACAGGCCGGAGAATTTGCGGCGATCCTTGGAGACAACAACCGGGAAGCAGAAGTTGTCTCTCCATTGTCTACGATCAAGCAGGCATTGCTGGAAGCTTTGAAAGAGGCAGGTGCTGGACTGGGTGGAGATATTCAGCTGATGATCAATCTGGATGGAAAGGTAGTGTATGAAAATGTGGTAAAACGTAACCGGTTGGCAAGAAAGCAGACGGGAAAAAATCCGCTGCTTATGTAAGGAGAAAGGACTATGGCTTTTAAAGGATGGCTTATAAAGTTTGGAAATACCGTCCTTCCGAATAAGTATCTGGAGAAATATAAAAGTACACCTAATCAGAGACTGGAACTGGATGCATCCCGTGATGCAACGGCATTGCTCCACCGTCAGACATCGCCGAATTATAAGACGAGCCTGACAGTACCGATCCGGAAACTGTATCTGGGTGAAAAGATAGTCGTTAAAGCGATCATAGATGCGGGGATCGTGTCAGGAGGAGAGCGGGAAAGAAAGGTATCTGTCACGTATTGGAACGATGAGGAAATGGATTATAAGTCAGGAGTATTTTATATCGCAGATATTGAATATACGATCTCTCATGTGAATGAAAGAAAACTGGATATGGTCTATGAGCCATTTGATATTCAGTTGACAGAATATTAGGGAGGCAGCTTATGTTAAATGTGGATGAACGATTAAAAGAACTGTATCGGGCAGACAGTACAGATAAACAGCTGATCCTGGACTTTTATCACAAAGGAGAAGAAGAACCTTACCTGCATCTTTCAAGCAGTAACATAAAAGCGGAAACAATGGAACTGGATGAGGCATTGTCCAGTAATGAAAATCTGGAATTTGGAAGCTGCGAGGCATCACAGTTAAAAATTACACTTCTTAATGTTACGGAAGTTGTAAAAGAAGCCAGAATGAAAGTTTATCAGATCCTGGAGGGAATATGGCCAGAAGCAGGCCTGTTTCCAGGTGATGATATATATCCTAATGGATATCGGATGCCTTTAGGAGTATATATCATTAAATCCGCAGAAAAAGAAACAGATAGAAAATACCTGGATATTGTGGGTCTGGACCAGATGTCTCTATTTGATGTAAATGTGGCACAGTGGTATAACAATCTTTTGTTTCCAATGACATTGAAAGAATTCAGATCCAGTTTATGTCAGTACGTTGGTGTGACGGAAAAGGTTCCATCTTATCTTCCAAATGACAGTATTTTGATTGAAAAGACAATGAGTGTAGAAGAATTGTCTGGTCGGGATACTTTGATTGCATGTGAACAGATGAATGGTGTGTTTGGCCATTTTGACCGGGAAGGGATTTTACAGCATATTGCATTGCAACCGAATTATATTTTGGCACCAGCTGAAAATCTGTATCCGTCAGATGAATTATATCCTCTTGTTCCAGGTGAAATGAATGAGCAGGTCTATGATGAAATAATTTCACAAAATCTGTATAAATCTTGTGTTTTTGAAGATTACACGGTAAAAGCAATTGAAGCGGTACAGATCCGCCAGGAAGAAGAGGATATTGGTGCGATCTATGGAACCGGTAATTGTCTGGTAGTAGAAGGTAATTTCCTGCTATACGGCAAGGGCGCAGATGAATTACAGCAGATCGCAGCGGGGATTTATGGAATGGTGAGCAGCCGGCCTTATGTTCCTTACGAATGTGATCTGCTAAAAGGCTTGCCATATTTAGAACTGGGAGATGCCGGCTTGATCAAGTCGGAAGAAGGGACAATTGTTTCTTACATCATTAAGAGGACGATGAAAGGGATCCATGCCTTACAGGATACCTATAGCGCAACAGGTGAAGAAATACGAAAGGAAGAGCAGGGGACCAACGCGGACATTATCCGCTTAAAAGGCAAGGCTGCATATTTAAAGAAAAATGTAGATGAAGTATCAGCAAACCTGGTAGATCTGGAAAAACGGACAGAGGCAAAACTGACGATCACTGCAGAACAGATCGCCGCAGAAGTAAAACGAGCGTCTGCTGCAGAAGGAGAATTATCTTCTCAAATCACGATGACGGCAGAGAACATAAAACTGATGGTTAAAAAGGGAGAAGTATCGGCTCAATTATCCATTGAAAGTGGCGGCATTGATATTAAAGGCAATCGCTTTAGCTGGACGTCCACCTATTCTTCCTTGACTGCAGACGGGAAACTGACCGTAGTGGAAGGTCTGTTCAAGGGAAGTATCAATGTTGGTGATGGTCAGTTTACGGTAGATCAGAATGGTAAAGTCCTTGCAAAAAATATAGAGATCGGTACCACTGCTACAGGTGCTACCATTTATGGTGAAACCGTACTTGCATCCAGATTTACATGCAGGGATACTTTTTCTGTAGATTGTTATGCGTCCATGGCGGATATAGGCGCCAATACCATTGGGTGTGACAAGCTCAGAGCCAATACGATCATTGGGACAATAGATGAGTACTCAGACCGAAGATTAAAGGAAAATATCCATAAAGTAGATACAGGAACAGCACTTCAGATCATCAAACAGCTCCAGCCGGTATCCTACAATATGAAACGGACAGACCATGAAGGTATAGGTTTTATTGCTCAGGATGTCCGCAGGATATGCAGAAAACAGGGGTTAAACCTTCCTCTGTATGGACATAGTGGAAGATATTTTACCATCCCGTATACCAATTACATTCCCCTGCTGGTAGCTGCTATGCAGAGCCAGCAGGAGGAAATTGACAGGCTGAAAAGCCTGATCAGAAAGGAAGCACATGTATAACTTATCAGAGGAGCAGCGGGCAACGTTGCTCTATATTTTTGATCATCTTATTGTAACCGGCCCGGATCAGGCGGCGCTGCTCAGTAATGCAGCGGTTGTTGTACGTGGGTTAGAAAAAACAGATAAAAAGAAGGAGATAAAATAATGGCAGTAAAAACAGTACAGGCCATCATTAATGGCGTAACAACTACATTAACATTAAATTCCAGCACAGGAAAATATGAAGCTACGATCACAGCTCCATCTAAGTCCAGTTATACCATCAATGACGGGCATTATTATCCGGTAACGGTCAAGGCAACGGATGTGGCTGGAAATACAACGACAAAGACGGATTCAGATACGACCTTGGGAGTCAGTCTGAAATTAAAAGTAAAAGAGAAAGTTGCACCGGCTATTACCATTACCAGTCCAACAGCAGGATCTTATATCACCAACAATAAGCCAACTATTAAGTGGAAAGTAACAGATGCGGATTCTGGTGTTAATCCTGCAACTATTGGTATTACCATTGACAGTGGCAGCAAGGTTACAGGTGACAGCATTACTAAAACAGCTGTTACAGGTGGATATGAGTGTACTTATACTCCAACTACAGCTCTGGCAGATGGCAGCCATACAATTAAGATCGATGCATCTGACTTTGATGGAAATGCGGCTACACAGAAGACCGTTACATTCAAGATCGATACTGTACCACCTACACTTTCTATCACAGCTCCGGCAGATAAACTGGTTACCAACAAGACTGCGGTTACTGTTACCGGTACTACCAATGACGCAACTTCCAGCCCTGTTACAGTAACAGTCAAGCTGAACAGTGGTACTGCGGAAACAGTAACAGTCGGATCTGATGGTACCTTTAGTAAGGCACTGACACTGGTTACTGGTACAAATACCATTACAGTTGTTGCGAAAGACTCTGCAGGTAAGACTACAACCGTTACCAGAACCGTAACAGTAGATACAACAGCGCCTGTGATCAAGTCTGTAACGATCAATCCAAACCCAGTAGACTGTGGCAAGACCTATGTGATCAGCGTGGAGGTTACCGACTAATAGGAGGCTATAATGGTCAAACGTGTTTTTGGCCGTGTAGACGGCTGTGAAGTCGAGCTGAACCGATCAGAAGGGGACTGGTGGAATGTACCGGTCCCCTTTGATACGGACGGGGAATATGTGGTGGAGATCCTGGCAGAGGATGAGGCTGGTAATCAGGCATATATAGCAAAGATGTTGTTTGTAGTCAATACAGCATTGCTGTGTGCTCATGTGGAGCCGGTTCCTTACTATGGACAGCTTCTTGAAACGGAATGGGAGGCTGAACTTGTAGCACCGCAGATTTATACGGAACTGTTAGTGGAAGGAGGAAAAAGATGCAACGGGTCCATTTCTATGTAGGTGAAAATAAAAGCATTGGACTTCGGATACACGCAAGAGATCAGGCTCCCTTCACGATCCGGGATGCCACCTGGGAACTTAAAGGCAACTATGAAACCGAAGCCCAGGGTGAATGTGAGATCAATGGGGATGTGATCCGTGCCATGATAGCTCCGCAAAAACGTGTGACCTATCGCCTTTATTTCACCTATAAAGTAGCAGAAGAGATTTTGATGGAATGTATAGAGGTGGTGGCTGAATAATGGCAGACAGTATTTATATCCAATCAGTATCGATCACGCCAAACCCGGTGACTGCAGGCGGGAAGATAAAGATCGAGGTTGAAATTTATACCCTGTATCCACAGACAACCTTATATCCGGCAACCACGCTTTATCCTGGAGAGGATCTGTTTACCCTGCATCCAGATACAGACCTGTATCCATCAAAAGATATTTATCCAACTGAAGGAGGAATAGAAACATGAAATTAAGCAGCTTTACGGCTTATGTAAAACAGCTTTGGAAAAATAAGCCTGATACCAGTACGCCATTATCAGCGGAAAGACTGACACATATGGAGGAAGGAATAAAAGGAAACAGTGATGCCATTGAAGCCATTGCAGCAGCAGTAGTAAGCCAGATCGTTAATGATCCGGATAAGATTGCCAGTATGGCAGCGTTGTATTCTGTAAATCAGAAGATCGGTGATGTATCGAAATTGCCAGACAGTGCAGCGGATGTGGTGACTGCGATTGCTAAACAAAATAGTAATTTAGATTCGGGATATTTTAAAATAAAAGTTAAAACTACAACAATTGTTTTAATTATCGAAGAGTTTACCTTTACAAATGGAGTAGCAACTAAGACACTTCAATCTATTTTTGGAAGCATTCCTACATATGCTAGCGGTATATGTCAAACAAAAGTTGAAGATAGCGGTGTTTACAATTTTACAGCAGTAAAAGACGGAAATAATTTAAAAATTGCAACAGCTGGTTCTACATTTTCCGGAAAAAAATGGGTAACTATGATAATTTTTGGTACGGCTTAATCTACAAAAAGATTGTTTGCTATTGGAATACAAGTCTCTGCAACTGATAAATTAAGATGCTGACAAGGATACATACCGTTTTATGATTTGTCCATCATAAAAGAAAACAAGGGTTAATTTAGATAATGTTGTATCAATTTCCATTCTAGTAATGCTCTTTCCCGCAACCATTATTGGTGAAGTATAAGGAACGCCATCAATCGTAAACGTTACTCCATTATTATTAGCATTCAAGACTACCTTGGAAATATGATTATCTGTGTTGAGTTTGTTTGTTCCAAGAGTTTCTAAATTACTATAAAACTAAGCCAATTTCATAGAAACAACAATCCAAGGCCTAAAAGGGCCTTTTATTATACACAAAATCAAATCAGAAAGGAGATAGAACATTATGGAATCTATCAAAATCGGAACTCAGAGTTATGAATTAGTAGCTGACGGATATCAGCTGCAGCAGGATGGAGGATGTATTATCTTTCAGCCAGGAGAGCAGACCTTTGAAGAAGTTGAAACTGTGATGTCAGGCGTTAAATCTATTTTGCTTTTAGATGAAAATGGGGACACAATGGCATCCAGGACAGATTTGGTATATGCTGGTCGCATGACCAGACAGAAGGATTATGTAATTAGAGTTGAGAAAAACCAGACAGGTACTGATTCAGAGGGCAATGCAGTGTATGAGTATAAAGATATAACAGGTACCGTTCTGATTGCAGAGTTTCGTCTTCCGGACTTGCGTGAAAAATATGCAGCATTAGAGGAAGAAGTGACAAATACCCAGCTGGCAATTGTAGAGCTTTATGAAGGAGGTGAGGCATAATGGCAAGAGTATATGCAGATCTGATCCGCAAAGGGAAAATTAATATTGAAGATGTGCCTGTGAAGATCAGAGCAGAAGTTGAGGCATTATTAAATGCTTAGGCTGCTGCTCTTTTTATTACTGAGGAAGGAGGTGGAGACTATGGCAATCATTTATGCAACCCTTATTGTTAAGGGAAAGAAAACCTACGCACAGGTACCAGAAAAGATCAAGCCACAGGTAAAGCAGGTCTTGATCGATCTGGAGTGCGAAGATCTGATCACGGAGGAATAAGTCATGGAATCAATCATGCAGTACATATCTGTGCATTGGGTTTCATGGGTGTTTGGGATCATCTCTGTATTGCTTTCTGGAGCATATCATAAATTATCCAAACAGTTAAAGGCAGAACGTGCCAGAACAAATGCTATCAATGCAGGAGTTCTGGCACTCCTCCATGACCGTCTTTACCAGGCATGTACATTTTATTTAAAAAGAAAATATTGTACCTTGGAAGACAGAGACAATCTGGAGTATATGTTCAGGCCATATAAAGCATTGGGTGGAAATGGAACCGGAGAAGATCTTTATAACAGATGTCTGGCTTTACCATATGAGCCGGCAGAACAGGAGGTATAGATATGGATTTTGGAATTGGAAGCGTAACAGCGATCACAGCAATCTGTTACCTGGGCGGCATGGCATGTAAGGCAACCACTAAGGTCAAGGATGAGGTTATCCCGGTAGTATGCGGATTGACCGGCGGCATCCTGGGAGTAGCTGGCATGTATCTTATGCCAGAGTTTCCAGCCACAGATGTGATCAACGCTGCAGCTATTGGTATTGTATCCGGTCTGGCCGCAACCGGAGCGCACCAGGTCATCAAACAGGCAAGCAAGAAGTAGAAGGAGGTGATCCGACTATCTCCCGCAGGCAGTCCGGGTCATGGCTGCCATTTGCGACGTCGCAATAAATCAGTAGAATAAAAATCATGCATATGTTATAATGTCTAGGTTACCGCCCCTATACCCGGTAAGGAAAGGGGGTGTCTGACATGGAAAATCTTATTTCTTTTATTGTCGCTGTTGCGGCTGGTGTAGTTTGCCACTACATCATCAAATGGTTGGACGGCGGCAAATAGTCGGTAACCAGCCTGCAGATGCCTAACTGCTTAAAAAGGAAGAAAGCCCCTGAGTCTCGACCACTCAGGGGCTTTCGCTTTTGTGTCCAACATGGAAACTTATTTCTTTTTGCCTAACGGCATTATAGCATATGCAGAAAATCTTTTCAAGATACCATTTGGAAGAAAGGAAATGCTATGAAAATATCAGATAATGGATTAAATATCATAAAAAAGTTTGAAGGTTGTCGACTAACGGCTTATCAGGATACCGTAGGTGTCTGGACCATCGGATACGGCACCACAAACGCAGACAAAGCAATCACCGGAACAACAATCTGCCAAGGTCTGCGGATCAGCCAGGAAACGGCAGATGAATGGTTGCGCCAGTCTGTTGATAAAAAGTATGGTCCAAAAGTGGACAAGTATAGTGCTTACAACTGGACGCAGCCAGAGTTTGATGCCTTGGTATCTTTTGCGTATAACATCGGAAGTATTGACGGATTGACGGCTAAAGGTACTCGTACCCGTTCTGAGATAGCAGCCAAAATCCTGGAGTATAATAAAGCTGGCGGAAAGGTATTATCTGGCCTCATCCGCAGACGTCAGGAAGAGAGGAAGCTCTTTTTAACTCCCGTTACAGTAAAAACAGGTTGGCAGCAGGAAAATGGAGGCCGGCGCTTCTATTTAAAAGACGGCTCAGGAAAATATGTTTCTAATGACTGGCACAAGGATGGAGAACTCTGGTATTGGTTCAACGGTGCCGGCATGATGGTCCATGACACCTGGTACCAGTACAAAGGGTCTTGGTATTACCTTGGATCTGATGGTGCTATGCTTAAAGGCCTGCAGACGATTAACGGCAAGTGGTACTACCTGGATCAAGACGGCCGCATGGCAACGGATCCGGTAACATTGACACCGGATCAGGACGGCGCCTTACAGTATCCAGGCCTTGTAAAATAGAAAATCACACATCTGATCATCGGTTATATCTTGCCAAATTTCAACACCTGATTTATGATGAAAATATAGAAAAATTCTGCCAAAATCTAAGGAAAAATCCCCTATACGCACTTACAATCTGGTCATCCACCGTGGACACTGAACCTGCCGTCCGTCACAGTACTGGGTCAATATGGGCTGGCGTACACCGGGTCTTGAAAGGAAGCTGTCAAAGATCTCATCGACTACCTGGGAGATGCTTTCAAAGATATTCCTGCCGTAGATCCATTTATGGTCAAAGGCAGTGGAAGAGGTAATGGTAAAATCATAGCCCTGGTTTCTGTACCACTCCGTGTATACACGATTTAAGGTAAAGGACATGATAGCCAGTACATTGGCAGTAATGGTACTTTGGGGCCAGGTGGAGTAGATTTCGCTGGAAGCCACATTTTTAATATAATCTCTGTATGGTACATAGTAATCCTTGGCGGTGGAGTCTGTAGGCGCTCCGTCGTGGACCACAATAGTCTGTGGGACCACCACACGGCTTAATACGATCTCACCGCTTTCGTTTACCGGTTTTACTTCGGCTTCAGCAATCTTTGGGGGATAATTTCCAAATAAAGTGTGGTCTGGGATGACTACTGGGTCTTCAGGAGGTGTGCCGCCTTCATCACCTGTAAGTGCTGCAGGCTGGATGGCCTGTGTTCCTGCAAGAATCTCGGTGCCGGAGATATTTAAGGGTTTAAAGCCTTCTGCTTCCACCAGCACATCATATTCAGAATAAGGCTGGTAGATACCAGGCTCTAAACTGTATTCCTCAGGAGGCGCAGGAAGAGAAATGTTTTCCGTCTGTCCAGAAGAGTCTGTAGTCAGCTGTTCCAGCACACGTTCCGGTTCTCCTTTGGAGCTGATGGAAACTTTTGCGTTTTGTATGGGAAAATTATTCCGGATGTTGATCACCTGGATCTGTAAATTGCCTCTGGATATAAAATCCTGTCCATTTGCCATAAAAAATGCCTTCTTTTTATACCGTCGTTTTCAGTATATGAGAAGGCACTTTTATTTTATGACAGCTTTTTTATCTGTATTTTTTAAATCTCAAATCCACGGACTTTCAGATAATTTTTAATGGTTTCCACAGCACCGTCTGTTCCAATGGCTGCTGTATTGATCATCAGGTCGTAATTTTCCGGAAATTCCCATTCTTTTCCTGTATAATAGCGGAAGTAATCACGGCGCTCCCTGTCGATGCGCTTGATATTTTTCTTTGCATCTTTTGCTGCGTAATATTCTTTTTCAATGGTGCGTTTTTCCCTGAAATCCATATCCGCATAGATAAATACACGTACCAGACCTTCCATGCCCTCTAAAACGTAATCTGCGCAGCGACCCATGATAATGCAGTCTTCTTCAGCTGCCAGTTTGCGGATCACCTCTGACTGGAAGCGGAACAGGTTGTCCGCAGATGTCAGGTCAGAACCAAAAGAGGGAGCTCCTTTTTCAGGAGTCAGGCTCTTGATGATCTTATAAAGCAGCTTATTTCCGGCTTTTTCGTCAGCCATATAGTAATAGCTTTCCTTGATGCCGCTTTCATCTGAGTTCATGCGCAGAATGTTCTTGTCATAAAAATCCAGTCCAAGTTCCTGGGCCAGTTTGGTTCCTACTTCGCAGCCGCCGCTGCCAAATTGTCTTCCGATGGTAATGACCAGTCTTTTTCCGTCTTTCATATGCCTGCCTCCCATTTTATTGTATTAGATGCATTTAGTATAGCATATGGAAGAGGCAAAAAACGTGTTTTTCTGTTAATTTGACAAAAAACTAATATTCTTAAGAAAACTTAGGCGTTATTTTTTGTATTTAATACCCCTGCTTCACATATTACAAAATCAATGGTCCGGTCGTGGGCCTCCATTGGGATCTCATCACACATAAGGGCAGTGCGGCAGAGGACTGCCTGGGTACCGGTGATCTGTTGTAAATACCGGTCATAATATCCGCCGCCGTATCCCAATCTTTCCCCTTTCATGCTGCAGGAAAGGCAGGGGATCAGTGCCAGATGGATGGCTTTCGGTGAGATTTTTTCACAGCCTTCTTTTGGCTCCAAAATTCCGTATTTTCCAGGTTCTAAGTCATCAAAAGAACGGATCTTATATACTTCCATAATGCCTTTGCTGATACATTTCGGTACACCCACCTGTTTTCCTCTTTTTAGAAGATCTTCCAGTACAGGCCTGGTATTGATCTCATCTTCTGTGCCTACAAAACAGAAAACAGTTTCAGCTTTTTGGTATACATCCCAGGAGGTGATGGCTTTAAAAATGGCAGTATCACTGGAACGGCAGGTATCCGGATCAAGAGCGTTCCTTTTTTCTTTTAATATTTTCCGGAGTTCTTTTTTCTGCAAGTCTAATGGTCTGTTCATAGTTGGTTTCCTTTCAGAATAGAATTTTTTAAAATGAAATTCAGTTATACAAAATAATCGCCATACTGTTCCCGTAAAAACCGGGTCAGTTCTCCTTCCGATTTTCCGGCTGCTTCCACAACAAAGCTGCTGGTCAGGAAACGGTGGGTCTGAGGAGAAAATCCTTTTTCCAGCAGGTGGTTAATGTCTGTATCCTTTACAAAAAAGTTCATACGGATCACAGGAAGTTTCCGGTTGTGAAGAATGTTGTAGATACGGGTGGAAAAGCAGAAAATATAATCGTATTCCAGCTGTTCCAACTGGTGGATCTCGTTGATATTTAAGGTGCTGATCCACTGAAAGGAGATATGTTCCCGCAGCTGTTCTAAAAAGAAGCTGACACGTTCAAAGTTAATGCTGGTCATAACAATGATCCGTTTTCTGTTTCTGGAAACGGTCTGGTTTCTTAAAATATGTTTCTGGAAAATAAGGGTCAACGTGGATAAATGTTCATCCAGAAACGTAAAGCCATAGGCAGCTTTAAAAATAATACTGTAACGCTTTAACTGCTCATATAAAACAGGAAAATGTCCTTTTGTATCCTCTACGGTCTTATCTACAAAAGTGCAGTGGAAATGGTCCAGATTGATCTCACGGTAGAAGTAGGCATATAGTTCCCTTAAAAATTCATCCTGGACCGGAAAGGGAGAAGGAAGTTCGCTTACGATCTGTTCTGTGAAATTTTCCGTTGCCTGCCAGAGCCTTGGATCAAAAGGAAGTTTTAAAGGCTGGGCGAAATTTAACATACTTAAGGCAACATTATAAAGCCGGTTCTGCCGGGGAGAGTCTGTAAAATGGATGTTTAAAGGAGCCAAAGGCAGTTTGTAAGAGTAGGCAGATGTATCTTTTACAGTCCGTGTTTTCATAATACAGATAAAAAGCAGCAGGAATTTTTTGGAGGGATAATTTAGGGACCAGCCTGTTTCTGAGAGAAAACGGGAAAGAATTTCGGTTGCTTCCTGAAAACTGCAGGAGAGATATTCCGTTGCCAGCTCATAGGTCTGCTTCTCCAGAGGCGTATTTGCAAAACGGGCAAGTACCTTATTTTCTGATGTAAATTCAAACAGAGGATGGAGGATGTCAATGACCAGAAAACGCAGCTGGAGCTCATCGCCCTGAATAGAAAGCCCTTTTTTCTTTTTTGTCACCAGTTCCAGGCCATAGCGCGTTAAAAATTGCCGCAGCAGTGCTGTGTCCTGTTTTTTCGTAGTAAGGGAAAGACCCCATTGTTCATAAAGCTTGGATGAGTTTACATAATTTTGAAAAAAGATGGCAGTGATCATCACCCGGATCCGTTCATCAGAGGAGCTGAGATAATCCTTTTGGTCCAGGTTGCGGATAAAGGAAACCAGGTCTTCATAGCTGATGCAGCTGTAGCAGATACTTTTTTCAATCCGGACCATAGGTTCACTGGAGTAAAGATTGATCTGTTCAATGGTACGGCGGATAGAACTTTCATTTTTCTGAAAATGCAGGGCTGTTTTGCTTAAGGGGATCATCTGCCGTTTCTGGATGTAGCGCAGCAGGGTCAGGTCATTATAACTTAAACTCATTTCATTCCTCCCAGAGTATATTCCCATGTTTTTGCAGGTACGTAATCTTAATACCATTATAAAATAAAGGTAAGTAAATGCAAGAATATATTGGATATTTTTTGCCTTGAAGCGTCTGTGTAAATCTGACATAATGAGGATAGTTCACAAGGCGCCTGAGAATAAAAAGTGACAAGTTATATCTTCTGTATGAAAGAAAAATTACAGATAATGCACAAAAGAATGTTTTGTGCGTGTATGGAGGGAAAACAGAATGAATAAGACAAAATCAAGTTGGAAGGATGGGATCCAGACCTTCGGACGTTCTCTGCTGCTGCCTATCGCTCTTCTTGCACCCATTGGTATGGTCATGGGTATCTGCAGTGCAATGACACAGTCCTATATGATCGCAAAATTTCCATTTTTAGGAAATGAAATAGTAAAGCTGATCTTTTCCAGTTTGCAGACGATCACCAATATCGTATTTAACAATATTCCCCTTCTGTTTGCTATGGGTGTTGCCCAGGGAATGGCAAAGAAGGAAAAAGGAATCGCTGTATTTGCAGCAACCGTTGGTTATCTGACGTTAAATGTTGTAATGAGCGTATATTTAAAAGCAACCGGTACTTTAGCTGATCCTGCTGTTGCAGCACAGGTAGGACAGGGTACAGTTCTTGGAATTCAGACTTTAAAGATCGAAGCTATGGGTGGTCTGATCGCCGGATTGGTAGCTGCTAAGGTTGCAGATAAGTTTTACCGTTTGGAACTTCCGTTGGCATTTGCATTCTTCGGCGGAAAGAAATCCATCCCGATCATCACATTTGCCTGCATGATCCCCATCGGCCTTGTTGTACCGATCATCTGGAATGCACTGACCAGCTTCCTGATCAGCATTTCTTTCATCTTCACAACACCATACATTGGAAGTGCTATTTATTATGCATTAAATCGTGCACTGATCCCATTTGGTCTGCACCATGTACTTGCTTCCCTGGTACGTTTCACAGAGGCAGGCGGTACTTATATGATCAATGGACAGGAATTTGTAGGTATCTTAAATGCAACCAATGAGATCCTGTTTAACTTGGGACCTGACAGCGAATACTGGAGCCAGCTGATGCCAACATTAACCAGCTACCTTGGCGGTGCCCAGATGTTAACCACTCTGTTCCGTGTTCCGGCCATCGGACTTGCTATGTATCACACTGCTTATGCTAAGAACAAAAAGATCGCAAAGGGTGTTATCCTTACCTGCTGCCTGACTGCATTTTTAGGAAATATCACAGAGCCTCTGGAATTCTCCTTCCTGTTTATTTCACCGGCACTGTTTGTACTTTACTGTGTAATGTGTGGTATTGGCCTGCTGCCTTACCAGCTGTTCCATATCTGTATCGGTTATATCCGCGGAACTATTTTTGATTTTGGTATTTTCGGACTTCTGTACGAACATACACAGTGGATCTACCTGGTTCTGTTAGGTGCTGTAAACTTTGTTGTATTCTATTTTGTATTCAAATGGTTTATTGTAAAATTCGGACTGGAGACTCCAGGAAGAGAGGAATTTGAAGTAGAAGAATCAGCAAGCCAGCTGTTAAAAGAAAAGAACTGGCCAGCCATCGCAGCTCTTGTAGTAGAAGGACTTGGCGGAAAAGAGAACATTGTAAATGTTGAGAACTGTATTTCACGTCTGAGAGTGGATCTGAAGGATCCGAAGAAGGTAGATCAGGTCAAGATCAAAGACTCCGGCTGTGCAGGTATTTTCTTCCCGTCAGAAAAGCATATCCATGTAGTATTTGGACCTCATGTAGAGTTTGTACGCCATGCTGTAGATGACCTGCTGAAAAAATAAGAGGTGAAAAAATGAGAGCTTTATATGATTCAAAAAGCAAGCTGGATGACAGAGGCATCAAATATCTTTTAAGCGAAGAGAACAAATATAAAACCTGGCTGAAAGTGGAAGGGGCGCTTGCCCTTTCCCAGGCCAAAGAAGGTTTTATCCCGAAAGAAGCAGCAGAAGAGATTGCGTCTGTTCCTTTTGAGACCCTTGATCTGGAAGAAATGGAAAAGATCAAGGCAAAGGTGGGACATGGTTTTGTTCCATTTGTGAAAGTGCTGGTAAAAGCCTGCAAGGGAGAGGGAAAGAAATACGTTCATTATGGTGTGACTACCCAGAATATCCAGCAGACCTCCCAGCTTTACATTACCAGACAGGTAACAGAGATCTATAAAAGTTTTCTGGCTGATATTTTAAAGAACCTGGCAGCCCTGGCAAGGGATAATGCAGATGCAGTTATGCCCGGAAGGACCCATGGAAAACATGCCATTCCTATTACCTATGGATACAAGGTGTCTGTATGGATCAGTGAACTGCTTACAGGCCTTGAAAGGCTGGAAGAAGCAGAAAAAAGGATCTTTACGGTTATGATGGGCGGTGCTGTAGGCGGCTTTAACGCTACCGGCCTTACAGGACGTAAAGTCCAGGATGATGTGGCAGAACTGCTTTCCATGAGTTCCATGGAAGTTCCAAGCCGCAATATGACCCAGATGAAGGTGGAATACCTGATGAACCTGTGCCTTTTATGCAATACCTTCCATAAAATGGCAGAGGAAGTGTATTACACTGGCATTGAGGAATTCGGGGAAGTCCATGAAGGATTTACACCTGGAACCATTGGAAGCTCTACCATGCCTCAGAAGATCAACCCGAAGTTAGCCAAGGGCATTATTGCCAATTCCCAGAAGCTTTATTCTCTTCCTGCAACCGGACTTTATTCCGGAGTCCGCATGTTTGAGGGAGACAGCAGTTCTTATATGCTTTTTGACGGACTGATGGAAGAGGGAATGGAACTGGCTACGGAAGTGATCATCCGCGCAGAGGAACTGACCCGTACTTTATATGTTAATAAAGAAAGACTTCTGAAAAATGCCAATATCAACGAGGGACTGGACAACAGCGAATACGTGATGATGAATGTAGCTGCAAAGTTAGGAAAAGACGCAGCCCATCAGCTTCTTTATGATAAGGCAATGAAAACAGAGCTGGAAGGAAAGAATTACCTTCAGGTGTTGTCAGATGATGAAGTTTTATCTTCTATGTTTACAAAGGAAGAGCTGGAAAAAATGATCGCTCCTTCCAGTTATACAGGAATTTGCAGCGTTCTTGCCAGGGAATTAGCAGATAAAGCGGAAGCCAAGGCAAAAATGATGACAGAGAAATAAAGAAATAAGATAAAGGAATAAAGATGGAATGCCGGATCTGACCGGCAGGATAGAAGGAGAAAAAATGGGATTATTTGGAAAAAAGAAAGTAGATTTTGTGTCCCCGGCAGGAGGCAGACTGATGAATATTACAGAAGTGGCAGATCCTGCCTTTTCTTCTAAAATGCTGGGTGATGGATTTGCTGTGGATCTGACAGACGGAGAGATCGGTGCGCCTTTTGACGGGGAAGTAACAGCTGCGTTTCCTACGGGACATGCTTTTGGCTTAAAGAGAAAAGACGGATTAGAGTGCCTGATCCATGTAGGAATGGACACAGTCCAGTTAAATGGCAAAGGCTTTGACGTTAAGGTAAAACAGGGCCAGATGGTAAAGAAGGGAGATACCCTGGTAGTTGTTGATCTGGATGAGGTACGTGCTGCCGGAAAATCACTGGTAACACCGGTTATCTTCACAGAGGGAACACCTGTGAAAATGTTAAAGAAGGATACACAGATCTCAAGGGGAGAAGAAGATATATTAAAGTTCTGATCAAAGAGAACCTATAAGCAGGAGGAGAAGTATGCGTAAACCACATATTATTACTATCGCGGGAGCAGGAAGCGCCCGCGTTCCTGCATTGGTGGGAACACTGGTGCAGTATAAAGAACGTTTTCCGGTATCTAAAATGATCTTTTATGATATTGACGGGGAACGTATGGGAAAGATGGAGGCCTATGACTGCCTGGTATTAAAATGTTTTTACCCGGAGTGTGATGTTGTATTTACAACGGATGAGGATGAAGCCTACAGCCATACAGATTTTATTTTCTGCCAGATGCGTGTAGGAAAAACAGAAATGCGCTCCCTGGATGAGAAAATTCCTCTTAAGTACGGTCTGATCGGACAGGAGACCTGCGGTCCGGGCGGATTTGCCTATGGAATGCGCTCTTTGGGAGCCATGAAACAGATGGTGGAAAAAGTACGTTCTTATTCCAAGGATACCTGGATCTTAAACTATACCAATCCGGCAGCTATCGTGGCCTTGGGACTGGACCAGATGTTCCCGGATGATAAGCGGATCTTAAATCTCTGCGATCAGCCATTTTCCATGATGAAAAGTTTTGCAAAGATCCTGGGAGTGCCTCAGGAGATCTTAAGGGCTAAATATTTTGGTTTAAACCATTTTGGATGGTTTACAGACCTGTATGGAACAGACGGAAAGAATTATTTTGACCAGTTAAGGACCTATCTGCGTGATCATGAATTTAAGCCTTATAATGCAGAGCAGAGATCCAAATCCTGGCTGGAGACCTATGTCCGTGTAAATAAATATATGCAGTATCTGGATGAGTACGTTCCAACTACCTATCTTCAGTATTACATGTTCCCGGATGAGATCGTAAAAGAAAGTGATCCTAACTATACCCGTGCAGATGAAGCAAAAGACTCCAGGGAAAAGGATGTATTTGAAACCTGCGCAAAGGCAGTAGGCAGAGATACCATGGATCCGTCAGAAATGCTTACAAACAGTGTGTTTGGAAATCTGATGGTGGAAGTGGCAGAGTCCATTGCCTATGACCTGAACAATGAATTTGTAGTCCTGGTGCGCAATGAAGGGATCATCCCCAACTTTGAAAGCAGGGCGATCATAGAAGTAGCGGGAACTATTGGAAAAGATGGTGCAAAGGGCTATCCTTATGGTGACATCGATCCTTATTATAAGGGACTGATGGAAGGACAGTATGCTTATGAACAGCTGACAGTAGAAGCATTCCGGGAAAAGAGTTATACGAAAGCCCTGAAAGCCCTGATCTTAAATCGATCTGTAATCGATCCTTCCAAGGCAGGAGCAGTTTTGGATGACCTGATGGAAGCCAACAAAGATTACTGGTATCTTACCTGATACAGAATGGAGTGACATGGTTCTTTATTCAAACTATATTGTACTGGAACACGGGATCTTTGAAGGGTTCCTGGAACTGGAAAATGGGAAGATAAAAGGGCTTTATGAAAAATGGCAGGGAGAATATAAAGATTATTCCGACAAGATCATTTTCCCCGGATTTATTGATATCCATGTTCACGGCTGGGCTACCGGTTCTTTTTGGTTTGAGAAAACGCCCCAGTCTCTTCGGGAGATGTGTCGTACCCTGCCTTTTGCAGGCGTTACTTCTTATCTGGGAACCACAGGGGCAGATCCCATTGAGGAGATCAAGACCTGTATCCGGGCTGCTGATCAGGTCAGCGAAGAAGATCCTGAGGGAGCGCAGCTTTTAGGGGTTCATCTGGAAGGACCATTTATCAATCCTGTATACAAGGGAATGCAGAAAGAAGAATGTTGTCTGCTTCCGGATGTGACAGTGATGGAGGACCTTTATAATACCTTTAAAAATAAAAAACTGTGCCGCCATATGACCATAGCGCCGGAACGGCCGGGAGCAGATGCTGTTCTTAGATTTTGCCAGGAACACCAGATCCAGACAGCTGTGGGACACAGTGCAGCTACTTTTGAAGAGATCAAGAAAATGCGGGCCTATGGTCTTGGGGGATTTACCCACACATTCAGCGGAATGAAGGGATTTCACCACAGGGAACTTGGAACTGCAGGAGCAGCTTTGTATTTTGATGATATGATCTGTGAGTTTGCAAAGCAGACAGGAATGACGGTGTCCCATGAAGCTTTTGAGCTGGCTTACAGGATCAAGGGAAGCAGCCGTATTGTGCTGACAACAGACTGCTGTGGTCTTGCCCAGACCCAAAGCTGTTTTGATCATTACGTAAGAAAGATCCGGTTTGTAAAAGACAGGGATCAGGTGTGCTTAGAGCACTATGACGGAAAGAAAGAATGGATCGATCCAAGGGATTATCAGGCAGTAAAACAGGTGGAGATGAGTTATGCCCAGTCGGTGAAAAATATGGCAGATCACACAAAAGTGGGGCTTTACGATATCATGTTGATGACCAGCTTCAATCCGGCTCATTATATCCATGCAGATGACTGCAAAGGCAGCATCCGGCCTGGAATGGACGCAGATCTGACTATCATGGATCAGAACCTGGATCTGATCTGCGTTTACTGTCGAGGAAAGGAAATACGGGAATGAAATGTGCAGTCAGTGATTTTGACAGAACCTTATATGTGGAACGGATGATCGGTGAAGAGGATAAGAATGCGGTTTTAAACTGGCAGAAGTCCGGAAATCTCTTTGTGATCGCCACAGGAAGGAATTTAGGGACCATAAAGCCTATTTTTGAGTCTTATGGCTTTTCGCCGGATTTTTGGATCTTAAATAATGGTGCCATGATCGCAGACAGGGATGGAAAGACTCTGTTTACAAAGCTGATCCCAAGGGAAACGGCATTAGCAGTATTGCGCTATCTGCAAAGTATAAATGATGATGGAAGCGGTGTATCCCTTACAGACCGGAAAGTATGCCTCCTTTCTGAAAAAGGGACCAGTACCCAGAAAGCTTGTGATGGCGGAACGATCACAGCCGATCAGTTGGAAAGTCTGGATAATATTGTACAGATCCACAGAAGAAATCTGGACCTGAAGCATATAAAAGATCTTTGTAAAGACATTGAAGAGCGTTTTTCGGAAGTTTCTGCCTATGCAAATCTGTGGAATGGTGATATTGTAGCCAGAGGCGTAGATAAGGCAGTTGCTGTAAAATGGCTGAAAGAACATTTTCCGCAGATCGAAAAGATCCGTTGTATTGGAGACAGTGTCAATGATCTGGGAATGGTACGGGCCTACCAGGGAGCAGTTCCGGATGTAGCAGATCCCGAAATCAAAAAAGAGGCAACGCAGATCGTAAAGAGTGTAGCAGAGTTTCTTGAGAATTTTTAAATAAAGATCCTGATCAGAATTTCAGATCAAAGTTTAAACTAAAAAGCCGTTTCCGGGTTTGAAAGTAAAACCAGGGAAACGGCTTTTTGCTATGTTGTTTGTTATATTAGGAATACGTCACCGCCAGGTGACAGCTCCGTTGGAAACAGATCTTTATTTCGCTAACAGATTTTCTGCAACGACTTCCAGGTTCTTTCTGATGGCAATGTGCTGCGGGCATACAGACTCACATTTACCACACTTAATACACTGGTCAGCAGCTTTGCGTCCATGACCGCCTACCAGCCACTGTTCCTGATGAGCTGCCATTCCCTTATCTTTGTACAGGGTCAGGTAGTTCATAGCAGTGAAGGAGCCGGAGATACCGATATCCATTGGACAGACTTTTGCGCAGTAGTTACAGGTAGTACATGGGATCAGAGGGATGCGGGCTAATTCTTCCTGAGCCTTTTTAAGGGTATCTTTCTGAGCGTCAGTTAAGCCGGTGAAACTCTTCATATAAGAAAGGTTGTCAGCCATCTGTTCTACATTGCTCATACCGGAAAGGACAGTGATCACACCTTCCAGGTTGGCAGCAAAACGTACAGCCCAGGATGCTACGGAAGAGTCAGGTTCAGCAGTCTTTAAGATATCTGCAACAGACTCTGGAGGATTTGCCAACATTCCGCCTTTTACAGGTTCCATGATGATCACTGGTTTTCCGTGTTTTCTTGCTACTTCATAACATCTTCTGGACTGAACAGCCGGATTTTCCCAGTCAGCGTAGTTGATCTGCAGCTGTACAAATTCCATTTCAGGATGCTCTGTCAAGTTTCCGGTTTCTTTATGATATTTTTACCGTCCGGTCACTGCATCCAGGGAATTATCTGTATTAGGAGAGATAAAACGGATGCTCAGTTTATGAGGCAGGCATACGATGGGTTCCGGGCCATGGGAGTGGATCCCCTGTTTGACGCAGATCTGGTCTCTGCAGTCTGCTTCAATCACACCGATCCCTTTTGGGGAGATCTGGATGGTATTCTGTTCTCCAGGTTCTCCAAGGGTAAAGGTTTCCGTTTTCTTTACCGTACTTAAATCTACGGTGCGGATATCTTTTCCCTGGTAAGTGATAACGGCAACTGCAGCATCATTCTTTTGGTTTTGCCGGGCTGTCCAAAAACTGGCAAAAGCGGCACAAAGCAAAAGGACAATGACCAGAATAAGAGTCTTTTTATGGGATGGGTTCATTTTCATTCCTGTATCACCTCAACATTTCCGCCAGTAGTAACGCTGCAGTGGTCTGCAAGACCGGCGGTTACCATAACAGTACCATCCTCTTTCATCATGATCGCATCAAAGGTGTCTCTGTGTTTTTTCCAGAAACTGGAAGCCTCTTCCGGCCCCATGATAAAAAGAGAGGTGGAAAGGGCATCTGCCAGAGTTCCGTCAGCGCTGATAATGGTAACGGAGATCAGTCCGTTTTCAGCAGGATATCCGGTCCGTGGGTCAATGATATGGTGGTAGGTCTGTCCATTTTCCTCAAAATAGCGCTGATAGCCGCCTGAGGTGATCACTGCCTGGTCAGCTACTTCCACTACAGCAAAGGTAGAGTTCAGATCATGTGGATCCTGAATGCCTACGCGCCACATATTTCCGTCCGGTTTGTGTCCTAAAGCCTGTACGTTTCCACCAAGGGAGATAATGCCGCTGGTAACACCATTTTTACGGAAAATATCCATTACACGGGAAGAAGTAAAACCTTTGGCAATGCCTCCAAGGTCCAGGCGGACATCTTCGGGAATGGTTACAGCAGAGTTTTCCAGATCTACCTGTTTATAATCCACGTGGGATAAAAGTTCTTCCAGTTCTTCTTCAGAAGGGATACGGAAATTCTGGGTGGTAAAGCCCCAGGCTTCCATAACCGGTTCAATGGTACAGTCAAACAATCCGTCTGTCATCTGGGAAAGTTCCAGGGAACGACTAAGAAGAGCATTTACATCTTCTGAAACAGTTCCTTCTTTATCTGCATTGATCCGGTAGATCTCTCCCTTTTCACTGGAAATGGATAACAGGCTGTCCAGACGGTTGATCTCAGAGACAGAAGCCTCTAAGGCAGCAGAGGCGTTGGACCCATAGGCAGTCAGGTTCATAACGGTATCCATAGCATAAAGCTCGCGGGAAAGGCTTTCGTCTGCTGCCAGATCTTTGCTTTCCTCCTGTTTTGAACCGGAAGCTTCAGAAACAGAAGTTCCGGAGCCGGAAGAGGGAGCAGAAGCAGGATGGCAGGCCGATAAAGCCAGGCAGACAGTTGTAAGCAGGATCATATTTCGTTTTTTCACAGGTTGCACCTCATATCAGTATGTTAATTACATCTAAATCATAGATTTAACAAAGGTTAGAAAATGCTAATCTTTCTGTGTCACATCTTAACATTGAGCAAAATGGTTGTCAATTCATTACTTTGCAGGGACAGATACTTTTGGAGTCTTTAAAAACGGGAAAATCTGACTTTTTTTTTCAACAACTTTCTAATGAGAAAAAAATAACAATAAAGAGGGGCAGGAATGGGGACGGAATATTGACTTGTATTAATAAAAAGTTTATTTTTTTGTAAGAAAGTTAGTGATAGCTAACTAAAACAGGCATGTTTTTATGCCGGGGAATGGAGGAACCTATGAAAAAGAACATTACGAAAAAAGCAGCCGTATTTCTGCTGTCTACTATCGTAGCAGCTCAGTCAGGACTGTCTGTACAGGCTGCAGCTTTAACAGAAGGAAGCTGGGAACAGACCAGTTCCGGATGGAAGTTTTTAAATCGTGACCGTCAGCCATATACAGGCTGGATCCACACAGCATCAGGCTGGTATTATCTGAATATGGAAGACGGAAGTCTGGTAACAGGCTGGAAGAATATCAATGGCCTGGATTATTATTTCACTCCGGCAAATGAGGGGATCGAAGGCCAGATGAAGGTAGGCTGGTATCAGTCACCACAGGGAGACTGGTATTTCTTCGATAATACCACAGATACTCATGAAGAAGGAAGCGCAGTTACCGGATGGAACTGGATCGACGGCTATTGCTATTACTTTGCCCGTACAGAAGCTGGGAAAGGAGCAAAGATGGCAGCCAATACTACCACACCAGACGGCTACAAAGTAAATGCAGATGGCCAGTGGGTAAATGAGGACGGCGTTGCACAGTACCGTCAGTCCGGCGGATACCGCACGAAAGCAAACAGTACAACCACGGTTACTTCAAAGAGTTCCGGATCAGGTTCCGGCTCCGGTTCAGGTTCCGACAGTGACTCCGGTTCTACTACGCCTGCTACACCGTCCACTCCGGATACCCCATCAACCCCGGATACTCCAGATGTAACAGAAGAATATCAGTATCTGTTGATGAACATTCCTTATGCAGACTTTTATGACAGTGAAGTAAAAGGAAATGATGAGGATGTAGATGCCGTTTCTTCTGCAACTTTAAATAAAACAAGAACAGGAAGCCTGGTTGGTGGTTCCTATCATGAAGACCCAGAAGGAAGCGAGATCCGTGGTGTTACATTCCCTGTAAGAGTAAAGAAAGGAACCGATTTTTCAAGTTTTAAGAAAGTAACAGATGAAGACTCTGTAGATATTACTGTTACAAACCGTGGACAGACAAACACTACAACTTACAAAGGAAAAGATGCTTTATTTGAAAACGAGGATTTTGCTTACTATGAATTAAATGAGGTTCCTTCCTATTACAAAGAACTGACAGTTTCCGGTGCTGTACTGACATTCAGCGAAGTAAAGGGTACGGCTAAAAATGTAAGCGGTGTAAGTGCAACTGTATCAGCCAGCAGCTCTTATGGCGATTATCAGCTGTATATGACCGGACTTCCGGAGTCTCTGTCTAATGACAGCACAACTGTATATGGCGTAGTGATCCATACAAAAGAAGGTACTGATTATGGTATGCGTCATCTGGAAAATATCTGGCGTAAGACCAATATTGCCTGGGCAAGCGGTTTTACAGAGACAACTCATGGCAATGAACTGTCACCATATCACTATGAGTCTATGATGGGACAGAACATTACAGGTGTTACATATTATACCAGTGAAGGAACAATGGAGATCACATTTACAGATGCTGTGTATGTACCTGTAAAATTTGAACAGGAAATCTCTGTAGCAGAAGGCGCAAAAACAGATGATATTGATGTAGCTGTAAATGGACTGGATGCCCTTCCTGTGGACTATGACGCAAGATATACTGTTTCCGGACAGGACAATGATGACAGTGTCATGTTTACAGTAGTAAATGGAAAGATGACATGGACCGGCAGCCCGGTTGCAGGAAAGTATACTTTGAAGATTGAAGATCAGTCCGGAAAATATGCATCTGTAGAAGTTTCTTTTGTTTTAAGCACAAGCAATGTTCCGGTTCAGGTTCAGGCAAATGAAGATGGAAGCTATCAGCTGGCTGCAACAGAAAATGTAAGTGAAAATCAGGTTAAAGCATATGTAAAATCGATTACAGCCGTGAAGGTAGGAGATACTACCTATGCAGCGACCGGAAGAGGAGCTGTTAAGATCATCAAAGATGACGGTACCATTGATCTGTCTGCAAAAGCAAATGGTAAATATATCTTTGAAAGTGAAAAAAATACCAACATTTCCATTACAGCAACAGGTTATCCACAGGTTGACGGAACGGTAACAGCGCCGATCCGTTATCAGTATGTACTGATGAACATTCCATATGCTGAGTTCTATGCAAATGAGTCAGAGAACAATACTATTGAGGCAGATGCAGTATCTTCTGCAACAAAGAAAAAGCCTTTAAATAAGAGTATGACAGCAGGAACCTACCATACAGAACTGGATGGAAGCGTTATAAGCGGCGTTACCTATCCTGTAAAGATCAATGAGAAAGCACTTGAGTCCTTTACAAAGGCTAACAACGAAGATGACTTGTATGGAAATGCAGATCATGCATATTATGTACTGGACCAGGAGCCATCTTATTATAAAGAAGCAACAGTTGAAAATGGTAATGTTTCCTTTGGAAAGAATGTAAATGAAAAAGAAGTAAAAGAATATACTTCTGATGCAAATGTAAGCATGACACTGTTAGAAGGTAATCACAATATGCATGGAGATTACGAAATGCGTTTCAGTGATCTGCCAGATGACTGCATTTTAAGAGATACCAATACAGTTGTATATGGTGCTGTTCTCCATACTTCTTTAAATGGTATAAGTAAAGATTATGGCCTGCGTTATCAGGAGAATATTTTCCATCATAAGAAAAATAATTTTGAGATCGCTTGGGCAACAGGAAGCGGTGATGGTTTCCAGACAACTGTTAAAGGGGCAGAACTTTCTTATGAGCCTTATGCAGATATGATGGGACGCAGCTTAACCGGTCTTACTGTATATACCGATCAGGGAATTATTGAGATCACTCTTCAGAATGAGAAATATGTACCGATTAAACAGAATTACGATATTACAGTAACTGCTCCGGAAGTGAATGCAACAGAAACCACATATGCAGGAACAGAGCCGTTTGCAAATGCACAGATTACAGTAACGGATGCTGATGATCAGGAAGTAGAAGGAATTACAGTAGATACAGTTAATAAAAAGATCAGTTGGACAGAAGATCTGGCAGCAGGAACTTATAAGCTGGTATTTACAGATCCAAGTGGAAAATATGCGTCTATCTCTGTTCCGTTTACCGTTAAGTTCAGCACTGTATATGTACTGATGAACATTCCTTATGCAGACTTTTATGATAGTGAGATAAATGGAAATGATGAAGATGTAGATGCCGTTTCTTCTGCAACTCATGCTAAACCTAGAACGGGAAGCCTGGTTGGCGGTTCTTATCATGTAAATTCAGATGGAAGTGATATAAGCGGTATTACATTCCCTGTAAAAGTATCAGATGCTGCAGAACTTGCAGGTCTTAAGAAAGTAACAGATGAGGACTCTGTAACGATCACTGTAACAAATCGTGGACAGACCAATACTACAACTTATACAGGAAAAGATGCTTTATTTGAGAATGAAAACTTTGCTTATTATGAATTAAGTGAAACTCCTTCCTATTATAAAGAACTGACAGTTTCCGATGGTGAACTGACTTTCAGCGAAGTAAAGGGTGCAAAAGAAGATGCGGATAATGTAACTGCCCGCTTATTAACAGACAGCTCATATGGTGATTATCAGTTATCTATGTCAGGACTTCCGGATTCTTTATCTGAGGATAGTACAACCGTATATGGAGTAGTACTGCATACAGAAGAAGGCAGTGACTATGGTATGCGTCATCTGGAAAATATCTGGCGCAAGACAAATATTGCCTGGGCAAGTGGATTTACAGAAACCGTTCACGGCTGCCCGTTAGCACCGGATCATTATAAGTCCATGATGGGCAAGCATCTTACGGGTGCTACTTATTATACCAACGAAGGTATGATAGAGATTTCATTTGAAGAAAAGGTATATGTACCGGTAAAATTTGAACCGGTTATTGAAGTGCCGGAGGTTAAGGCAAGCAGCAAGGAAGCAAAGATCAATGGACTGGAAACTCTTCCTGAGGGTTATGTTCCGGAATATGTTGTAACAGATGCTAATGGTGAAGAGGTCTCTGAATTTAAGGTAGATAATGATACGATCACCTGGACAGACGGCATAGCAGCAGGAAGCTATACTTTAAATGTAAGCGACCAAAGCGGTAAGTATGCATCCTTTGAGAAAGATTTTGTATTATCCAGTTCCGTTGAGAGCGTTACGATCAAAGGAAATAAGATCGTAATAGACGAAGATGAATTAGATGCTTACCGTAATGCTGTTTCCACTGTTATTGTGGATGGAAATACAGTAGCAGGAGTCAAGGGAACAGAGCTTATCAATGAAGATGGATCTATCAATTTTGATGTAAAGGCAGGTACTCATGGAAAACCTTCAGCAGTATTTGCAGAGGGAGCAGAGGACAATTACAAACTGGAGATCAAGGCTAATGGATATCCGGATGTAGAAGCAACAGATGTTGGCAAAGATTATGGACCAGATGTGGAAATTGAAGCCAGCGCAGAAGTAGAAGACTTTGAGTATACTGCAAAAGTAAAAGTAACTGTAAATTCCAGAGGCGAAGTTGTATCTGTAGAAGATAATGATACAGACACAGATGGAAATGATTCATTCTGGAAGAGAGCAAAGAAAAAATTTGATATCTTTAAGGGTGCAACCAAGGATACGATCAGTGATGTGGATGTAGATATCAAGAGTGGTGCTACATATTCACTTACAGCAGTAAAGAAGGCAGTAGCAAATGCTCTGGGTGCAGATATTGATACACAGCTGGCAGCAATCAATATTTCCGCTGCTCCTGCAGAAGTTAAGTTCTACAAGAACGAAGAAGTTGTAAAGACCGTAGAAGTAGATGCAGATGAGTTAGATGCACTGGGAAGCCTTGAGATCCTGGATGTAGCTCTGGATCCTAAGTACGAGAAAGACTGGAATGAATTTACAGTAGTTGTTGTAGATGAAGAAGGCAACGAACTGGAGAACGAAGCAACTGTTGTAGATGATACATTTACAGTAATCTTTGCAGATGGAAGAGAGATCGTCATCAGCTTTAACTTCGACACAGAAGAAAAGGAAGCAGAAGAAGTTCCTGCAGCTGACAAGGCAGAAGAAGTTTCTGACTCAGAGGTTTCTGATCCGAAAGATTCTGAAAATGAAGTAAAAGAGGAAGAAAAGGCAGATGATCCTTCTTCTGATGAAGAAAATGAGGATGCTGACGCAGCAGATGATCAGGATACCGAAGAGAAGGAAGATACTGAGGAAGCAGAAGACAAGTCCGAGGAAACTGAGGATCCTGCAGAGGATGTAGCAGAAGAGGATAAGTCTGAAGAAACTGAGGATTCTACAGAAGATGCAGCTTCTGATGATAAGGAAGATGCACCTGAGGTTCCGGAAGTAGGAGAGTCCACAGAAGGCACCGCTGTAGAAGAGACAGAAACTCTTTCTAAAGATGGCGAATAATCAAACTGCGATAAAAGAATAGTAATTTTATACAGGGCTTTTGGAAAAAAATTCCGGAAGCCCTGTATTTGCAGGAGGAATCATATGAGGAAAAATCTGAAAAAACAGACAGCTGTACTGATCGTATCCGCGGCATTGGCAGCTCAGACAAGCCTGGCAGGTTATGGCGCACCCCTGACACCAGGAGACTGGAAACAGGAAGATGGAGCGTGGAGATTCTGTGATCCTGAGCAGAACGCATATGCAGGCTGGGTCCTTACATCTTCTGGATGGTACTATATGGATCCATCAGACGGGAAAATGGTCACTGGCTGGAAACAGATCAACGGATCCCGGTATTATTTTGAGACCCAGCAGGGAAAAACAGAAGGAAAGATGCATACCGGCTGGTATCAGGATGAGCAGGGAAAATGGTATTTCTTCAATAACAAGTCAGGTGAAAAGACAGAAGGAACCATGGTCACCGGCTGGAAGTGGATCGATGGCAAATGTTATTACTTCTCAGAAAATGAAGATGCAGGAGTTCTGTATGTAAACACAGTTACACCGGATGGATTTTCTGTAAATGATCAGGGACAGTGGGTAGATGAAAATGGAAATGTTAAGACCCGCAGCGAGTCTGACTTTACTACGATCCAGAAATCAACCACGACGGTAACCAGATCTTCAGGATCAGGCGGCGGAAGTAGCCATAGTAGTTCCAGCAGTTCAGGAAACTCTGGCAGCTCAGATAACTCAGGCAATAGCAGTAATTCCGGTAAGGATGACACTGGCAAGGATGACACCGGCAAGGATGACACTGGCAAAGATGATTCTGGCAAGGATGATTCTGGAAAAGATGACACCGGCAAGGATGATTCTGGAAAAGATGATACCGGCAAGGATGACTCTGGAAAAGATGATACTGGAAATGGCGGAGACTCCGGAAAAGATGACTCCGGTAACACAGACAAACCAGATGATAAGCCAGAAGAAACAAAGATCCTGACAGGAGAAGCAGAGGTAGCAAGCAATGAATATGGAAGTGTAAGCGGCACTTATCAGGTTAAGGTTAAAGTAACTGTAGATAAAGATGGAAATATCATTTCCGTAGAAGATGACGGAACTGAGCCGGGAAAAAGAAATTCATCATTCTGGGAAGATGCTCTGGAGTTATTTGAAGAATTTGGCGGTGAAGAGGGAGCAAAGACAATAGAAGAAGTAGATCAGGTCGAAGCTGTATCAGGAGCAACGATCTCTTCCAACGCTATTAAGGCAGCTGTAAAGAAAGCGCTTCAAAGTGAAGATCCAACAGAAAAGCCAGATGCACCTGCTATAAAAACTGCAGATCAGAGGACCCGTTTTGTTTTCAGCGCAGCAGAGCCGGCAGACCTGCTGATCACAGCACCGGAAGGCACACAGATCCGTTATACAACAGATGGAAGTGATCCGGCAGGAAACTCCCAGGCATTTGTTGCAGAAGGAACCGGAGCAGAAACAGCTGTTTCCGTTTCAGCAGCGGAAAATGCAACGGGCACTATGATATTAAAGGCAGTGGCAGTAAAAGATGGTCAGGCATCTGATGTGACAGAAAAAGAACTTTCCTTTATCCAGATTCCGGAAGTACAGGAAAAAGGTATAAAAGTCTATGAAGCAAGTGGAATGATCACATCCAAGACCAATAAACCATATGAAGGCAAGATCCGTATTACCGTTGTAAACGGAAAAATAGCCAAGATCGTTGATAACGGAACTGTACCGGTAGCTCTTCAGGATGAAGTATACTGGGGTTACCTTTTCCCAAGCAGCAGCAGCTTTACAGGCATTTCAACGAAATTTGCCGGCAAAGACCTGTCTGATCTGATCAATGCAAAGACCACCCCAGGTGGAGGCGATGAATATGCTGCAGACGCAGTAAGCCGTGCGACTATTTCCACAGATGTGATGAAATATGCTGCGATCCAGGCACTTCAGGGTGAGCCGGTAGAGTCAAGTGATGAAGAAGTTCTCGCTCCAAAGATCACCAGCAGATATGGATTTTACAGCAGCCCAAGTTCTACGATTTATATGAGCATTGATAAGGCAGAGAATACAACTGTCCGCTACACAGAGGATGGAACAGATCCGGATGTCTCCAGTACAAAGGCGGAAACCAATTCTATATCATTTTACAGCAATACTCCGGAATTCAAAGAAGTACGTTTTGCAGCCTTTGATGAAGAAGGAAACCGCAGCAAGGTAGTGACTGTATGGTGCTGCTTTATGAAGAAAGGACCGGCTGTATTAGAGCGTGGAAGTTATTCAGCAGAAGTGGATGGAATTACAGCATCTGTTGATGTAAATTATTCCGGTTATATCTCATCAATTCAGTTAGATGAGGCATCACAGGAAAAATACAGTGAATTCCTTACAGAGCTGCTGGCGCATGTATATTATGAGCAGTCAGCAGATATTGAAATACTGTCGCAGTATGAGGAAGAAGGCAAGAAGGAAGTACTTTCTGCTGTGGGGGCAGCTATTAAAAAGGCAATCAGCGCAACTCCTGTATTTACAGTAGACCCGGTAAAGGGAACTTCCAGTACAAGATATGGAACCTATGAATATGAGGAGAAGCCGGTGGCAACCATCAGCTGCCTGGCAGAAGGCACAGAGATCTATTATTACATAACAGATACTTCCTCTACTGTAAAACCGGATAAGGATACCTGGACAAAATACGAAGGACCCGTGTCTGTTTTATTTGATAACGAAAAGGGCGGCTCTAAATATCTCTGGGCAGCAACGACCACAGATGACGGTGAAACCTGGCTGAAAACTTCCAAGATCCAGTTTGTATACAGCAAGAAACCAGTGGAAGATGCAGTTGTGATCGGGGATCAGGCTTATACAAGCTTTGAAAAGGCCCTGGCTGCAGCACAGGACGGTGATACACTTATTTTAAATGATGATGTAGAGCTTACAGACGAAGTGACAATGCCGGAAGCTTCTATTTCTATCCAGTCAGGTGAAAAAGGCCCTTATCTGATCAAGTCAACCAAGCCATTAAACTTAAATGGTGACCTGACCATATCCGATGTCAGCTGGAATGCAACCACTTATGCAAACGGCTATAATTTCACAGCAGGAGAAAATGTAACCTGCTCTTCTACAAAAGACATTTATGCCGGGTCTGCATCTGGAACAGCGCAGGCAAAGGGAGAAGATAACACCTGCTATATCACTCTATCATCAGGCAAGTTCTATGTATATGGAACAGGCGCAGCTGGCAGCACAATGGAAGGTGATGTAGAAGTCCTTGCAGAGAAAGAAGCACAGCTTCAGTTTGCAGGAACAAAGGGCAAGTCTGAATTAAATGGTGATTTTACAGTTACGGTTGACGCTACAGAGGGAAATGCAGCTTTAAGTTCTTCCTATGGACGTACTTCATCAGGAACTGTTTCAGGAGAGTTCACTCTGACTATCAAAGGAGCTCCGAAGCTTTCAGGAACTATTTATGCAGTTCAGTATAATTCTTCTGCAAGCTGGGGTACTCTGGACGTAACAGAGGCAGAACTTGAGGAGCTGGAACTGGATACTCTTGAGAAACTGAACAAGAAGTTCCAGGGCTTTGAGACCGTAAACAGCGAATTTGATGAGGAAGACGAAAAGACAGAGGAAGAAGTTGCTGCAGAACTTTTGTCAAAAGTGAAAGAAGATGAGCAGGAAAACAGCCAGGAGAAAAAGGAAACAGAGACTGTGATCCCGGCAGAAGATCCTGAGACAGAAGACAAAGAAGAGGCTGAGGATAAGTCTGAAAATGAGCTTGAAGATAAGTCCAATGAAGATAGATCCGATGCAGCAGAAGATGTAAAAGAAGAGGAAAACTCTGACGAAGAGGATAAATCTGCAGAAGAGGAGGATCCTGAAGAAACAGAAGATGCAGATTCAAAAGAGGATGAGGAAGAAGATGCACCGGAAGTTCTGGACGCAGATGAAACCACAGAGGATACTTCTTCAGAAGAGGCAGAAACCATTTCTCAGGATGAAGAATAAAAAATTATCTGAAAAAACGGTTTAAACATGGAGGGCGGGGCCGATTGGCCCCGCTCTTTTGCCATAAATCTGCCTAGCAATTTTGATGCCAAAAAAGATTAGTATAAGGCAAAAAAATTTAGTCTTCAAATCCATTGAAAATTTATGCAAGGTATATTATAATGCTATCAATTTGGGCTGAGGTCTATAGCAGCGCACACATTTGGAAGCGCAATCGGATGTCAAGCTTGCTTGTAAATCTCCCCCTACACAACATAAGAAAGGACAGGTATTCCCCCTATGAAAGCATACCTTATATTGGAAGACGGCACTGTGTTCACTGGTACCAGTATTGGTTCCCAGCGTGAAGTGATCAGCGAGATCGTTTTTAACACATCTATGACCGGTTATCTGGAAGTATTAACTGATCCGTCATACGCAGGACAGGCCGTTGTTATGACCTATCCTCTGATCGGTAATTATGGAATCTGTCGTCAGGATATGGAGTCTTTAAAGCCCTGGCCAGATGGTTATATTGTAAGAGAATTATCAAGGATCCCAAGCAACTTCCGTTGCGAAGACACAATTCAGAATTTCTTAGAAGAAAATGATATTCCTGGTATCTGTGGTATCGATACAAGAGCCCTCACAAAGTTATTAAGAGAAAAAGGTACAATGAACGGTATGATCACGACAAAAGAGTATTCAGACCTGTCTGAGCCTATCAGCCGTATGAAAGCCTATACAGTAGCCGGTGTTGTTATGGCTACTACAACCAAAGAAAAATACGTTCTTCCAGGAAATGGAAAGAAAGTAGCTTTAATGGATTTCGGCGCAAAGAAGAACATTGCCCGTTCCTTAAATGAAAGAGGCTGCGAAGTTACCGTATATCCGGCAGATACACCTGCAGAAGAAGTGCTGGCAGCAAATCCGGACGGCATCATGCTTTCCAATGGCCCTGGTGATCCAAAGGAAAATGTTGAGATCATCAAAGAGATCAAAAAAATGTATGACTCCAATGTACCGATCTTTGCAATCTGCCTGGGACATCAGTTAATGGCACTGGCAAACGGTATGGATACCTACAAATTAAAATACGGCCACAGAGGCGGAAATCATCCTGTAAAAGATCTGGAGACCGGAAGAGTTTACATTTCTTCCCAGAACCATGGTTACGCAGTAGATACCAACACTGTAAAGCCTGAGATCGCAGTTCCTGCATTTGTCAATGTAAATGACGGAACCAACGAAGGTTTAAAATACACAGGAAAGAACATTTTCACGGTACAGTATCACCCGGAAGCATGCCCTGGACCACAGGACTCCGGATACTTATTTGACCGTTTCCTTAAAATGATGGAGGTAAATGACTGATGCCAAAGAATCCTGAAATTAAAAAAGTACTGGTTTTAGGCTCCGGCCCGATCGTAATCGGACAGGCAGCAGAATTTGACTATGCAGGTACACAGGCCTGCCGTTCTTTAAAAGAAGAAGGAATCGAAGTTGTCCTTTTAAACTCCAACCCGGCTACCATCATGACCGACAAGGACATTGCAGACCGTGTATACATTGAGCCATTAACCGTAGAAGTAGTAGAACAGCTGATCTTAAAAGAAAAGCCGGACAGCATTCTGCCAACCCTTGGCGGACAGGCCGGATTAAACCTTGCAATGGAACTGGAAGACGCAGGATTCTTAGAGAAGCACAATGTGCGCCTCATCGGTACCACTGCTCTTACCATTAAAAAAGCAGAAGACCGTGAGATGTTCAAGGAGACCATGGAAAAGATCGGTGAGCCGGTTGCACCTTCTGACATTGTAGAAGATGTAAAACATGGTCTAGAAGTAGCAGCACAGATCGGTTACCCGGTAGTTCTTCGTCCTGCTTATACACTGGGCGGTTCCGGCGGCGGTATTGCACAGAATCCGGAGCAGTGTGCTGAGATCCTAGAAAATGGTCTCCGTTTATCCCGTGTAGGACAGGTTTTAGTAGAGCGCTGCATCGCAGGCTGGAAAGAGATCGAATACGAAGTAATGCGTGACGGTGCAGGAAACGTGATCACCGTCTGCAACATGGAAAACCTGGACCCGGTTGGCGTTCATACAGGTGACAGTATTGTTGTGGCTCCTTCCCAGACATTAGGGGATAAAGAGTACCAGATGCTGCGTACTTCTGCATTAAATATCATCAGCGAACTGGGTATCACCGGCGGCTGCAACGTACAGTATGCTTTAAATCCAGACAGCTTTGAATACTGCGTAATTGAGGTAAATCCTCGTGTAAGCCGTTCTTCCGCACTGGCATCTAAGGCAACTGGATATCCGATCGCAAAAGTAGCTGCAAAGATCGCTTTAGGATATACTCTGGATGAGATCAAAAATGCAGTAACAAAGAAAACTTATGCAAGTTTTGAGCCAATGCTTGACTACTGCGTAGTAAAGATGCCAAGACTTCCATTTGATAAGTTTATAAGCGCCAAGAGAGCCTTAGGAACCCAGATGAAGGCAACTGGTGAGGTCATGAGTATCTGCACCAACTTTGAGGGCGCCCTGATGAAGGCCATCCGTTCCCTGGAGCAGCATGTAGACTGCCTGATGTCCTATGACTTTACCGGACTTTCCTATACAGGACTGGTAAAAGAGCTGGAGATCGTAGACGATATGCGTATCTGGAGAATTGCAGAGGCTCTGCGCCGCGGCTTCCCATATGAGCTGATCCATGAGATCACCCGTATCGATATCTGGTTTATTGACAAGCTGGCTATCCTGGTAGAAATGGAGAAAGAATTAAAGGCAGTAGGAGAAGGAAAGAAAGAGCTTACTACAGAGCTCCTTGCAGAAGCAAAACGCATTGAGTTCCCTGATAATGTAATTTCCCGTCTTACCGGTATTCCTCAGGAAGAGATCAAGAAGCAGCGTTATGACAATGGCATCCGCGCTGCATACAAAATGGTTGATACCTGTGCAGCTGAGTTTGCTGCAGAGACACCATATTATTACTCCTGTTTTGGAAGCTTCAATGAGGCTGAAAAGACAGAAGGAAGAAAGAAAGTCCTGGTTCTTGGTTCCGGCCCGATCCGTATTGGACAGGGAATCGAGTTTGACTTCTGCTCCGTACACAGTACCTGGGCCTTCAGCAAAGAAGGATATGAGACCATTATCATCAACAATAACCCGGAGACTGTAAGTACAGACTTTGATATTGCAGATAAGCTGTATTTTGAGCCATTAACACCAGAAGATGTAGAGAGTATTGTAGATATTGAAAAACCAGACGGCGCTGTAGTACAGTTTGGCGGACAGACTGCTATTAAGCTGACCGAGGCACTGATGAAAATGGGTGTGCCTATCCTTGGTACAGCAGCAGAAGATGTAGATGCAGCAGAGGATAGGGAACGTTTTGATGAGATCCTGGAGCAGTGCCATATCCCGAGACCTGCAGGACACACTGTATTTACCGCTGAAGAGGCAAAGAAGGCTGCAAATGACCTTGGCTATCCTGTTTTAGTACGTCCTTCCTATGTACTGGGTGGACAGGGCATGCAGATCGCTATCTGTGATGAAGATATTGACGAATTTATCGGCATCATCAACCAGATCGCCCAGGAGCATCCGATCCTGGTAGATAAGTACATTATGGGTAAGGAAATCGAGGTAGACGCCATCTGCGACGGAACAGACATCCTGATCCCTGGTATCATGCAGCATATTGAGCGTACCGGTATCCACTCCGGAGACAGTATCTCCGTATATCCGGCACAGGATATTACACAGCATAATATCGACACCATTGTAGAGTATACTGAGAAACTGGCTAAGGCTCTTCATGTAAAGGGCATGATCAATATCCAGTTTATCGTAGACGGGGATGACGTATACATCATCGAGGTAAACCCACGTTCTTCCCGTACCGTACCATATATCAGCAAGGTAACCGGTATCCCGATCGTTCCTCTTGCAACCCAGATCATCTGCGGCCATACCATTAAGGAACTGGGCTACAATCCGGGACTGCAGCCGGCAGCTGATTATATCGCTGTTAAGATGCCTGTATTCTCCTTTGAAAAGATCCGCGGCGCAGATATCAGCCTTGGACCGGAAATGAAGTCTACCGGTGAGTGCCTTGGTATTGCTAAGACCTTTAACGAGGCTCTTTACAAGGCATTTGAGGGCGCTGGCATCCGTCTGCCGAAGTACAAGAAGATGATCATGACCATCAGAAAGAATGAGCAGGAAGAGGCAGTGGATATTGCCCGCAGATTTGCAAATGTAGGCTACCAGATCTTTGCTACCAAGGGAACTGCAAGAACCTTAAATGAGCATGGAGTAAAGGCCTTTGAGATCCGCAAACTGGAGCAGGAGTCCCCGAATATCCTTGACCTGGTATTAGGACATCAGATCGACCTGATCATCGATATCCCGGCACAGGGCGCAGAAAGAAGCCATGACGGCTTTGTGATCCGCCGTAATGCCATTGAGACAGGTGTAAATGTACTTACAGCCCTTGACACAGCAAGAGCTCTTGTAACAAGCCTTGAGAACCGTGCAAAAGAGCTGACACTGGTGGATATTGCAACTGTGAAGAATGCATAAAGGTGTATAAATATAAGCCCCGCCGAAGCGACGGGGTTTGTATGCTGACGATAAAAACAAGTGAGAGAGGACCCGCGCCAGGCGCGGGTTCACTTGTGCAGACGTGCAGTGGAAGAAAAACTGCCGGTGACAGGTTCTTTAAACGAAAGAAAAGCACATGGAAGCAGGTTTTAAATGCCTGTTTTCATGTGCTTTTTGTGCTTTTGCTGTTGTTGTAATGCACGTTTACAAATCCTGCGTTTTTGCCCGTGGCTGCCTGCAGCAGCAGGCGGTTTGTCGGTTAATAGTTTGAGAAAATTATGCCACAGAAACGTCACTTGCATACTTCTCCGGATGATTGACCGGATAAGTCACTTTGCGGCCTTCTAACACCTCTGTAATGCCCAGAGCGGCCTGATAAGACAGCCGTTCCATAGCCTGCTTGCTTAAACCTGCAATATGTGGCGTTGCAATTACCTGATCCATGTGCAGCAGCGGGTCGTCTGCATCTAGGATCTCACCTTCAAATACATCCAGTGCAGCCCCTGCCAGACGGTTGGAAAGCAGCAGTTCCCTTAAAGCAGCCTGGTCGACTACTTCACCACGACCAAGGTTTAAAAGATACGCATCTGGTTTCATAAGTTCCAGCTTTTCACAGCTTACCAGATGGAAGGTATCTTTTGTATATGGCAGATGAATAGAAAGAAAATCGGAATTCCGGATCACTTTGTCCAGATCACTTGTAAGAATGCCATAATCCGCGCAGATATCTCCTGGAAGGTTTCTGCGGTATCCTAACACTTTCATTCCAAAGCCATAGGAAGCTTTTCTGGCAACTGCAGTGCCGATCCGTCCCATTCCAAGTACCCCTAAGGTCTTTCCTTCCAGATCAAAGGTAGTAATCTGTGGGCGGATGCTCCAGCCTTCTTTGCGTAAGCCGTCACGGCTTTGTGGAAGCTTCTTTGCAAGGCTTAAGATCAGTCCAAGGGTAAATTCTGCAACAGAACCGCTGTTGGCGTCAGCTGCGTTTGTTACCTGGATGCCCAGCCGTTCGGCAGCTTCTACATCAATACAGTCTACACCGGCACCATGCATGCCGATGACCTGCAGCTTCGGGCAGGAATTTAAAACACGTTCTGTAAAATGACCATTTCTTGTAAGAACGCCGTCTGCGTCATGTGCCTCTCTCATAAGGGTCTCTTCGTCATATCCGGTGCCCATGACCACCTGGTATCCATGGTCCTGAAGCAGAGTAATGCCTGCAGGGTCTACAGCTTCTGTGATTAAAATTTTTTTGCTCATATACATTACCTCCTACCGGAAAAATCTTCTGAAAACAATGACCAGAACTGGCCGATCAACCTCATTTGCCAATAGTCTAGCGAAAAGTTAGTTCTAAAACAAGTTGCAAACTGTACACCAAATGCGTATAATAATGGACATATTGTATATCTTGCTGTTTTCACATGAACACATTTCAACTTGCAGGTATCCGGAAAGGAGCACACTATGGCATTTCTTGTAAAAGACCTGGTGGACCGGCAGATCTTCGGCGGAGTCAGGCTGGTAGCAGGCGTTTTAAATGTTTCAAACCCTATTTTATGGGTCAATGTAATGGAAATACTGGACACTCCCAGATCTTTAAATGAGGGTGAGTTAGTGGTGTCTACCGGGTATGGCCTGGAGGATCAGTCTCTTCATAAGGACCTGATCCACCAGCTGAAAAAAAGAGGGGTCAGCGGTCTGGCGATCCAGCCGGGCTATTATATCGATCAGATACCGGAATACATTATAGAAGACGCAAACAAAGAAGGGCTGCCGGTGCTGGAGCTGCCGGAACGGCTGTCATTTTCAGAGATCCTTCATGTGCTTATGGATCAGATCACGGAAAACAATCTTATTTCCAGAAAGCTGGTCCAGGGACTGGACACACTGCGCATTGCACTTGGAAAAAAATTAAATATCAGTGAAAAGAAACTATTTGAAAAAGAACAGCAGGTATATCTTTTTCTCATCTGCCTTACAGGAAAAAACAGCCGGGACGAGGAAAGTCTCCGGCAGGGAATGGGAAAAGTAGGCTCTTTTCTTTCTTCTATGTCAAAAACCTGTATTGGTGAGACCTTGCCAGATGGAACCGGTATGTTTCTGGCGCCCTTTTCCGATGGAGAAGCATTTACAGATGCCATGTATGATTTCAGCATTTTCCTTACCTTTCTTTCGGAAAATGAAGAGATCAACTTTTATGTAGGTGCCCAGCCTTTAAAAGAAAGCAGGGATCTGCCTGACTGCGTAAAAGAAGCCTACGATCATATCTGTTTGCTGGACCGGATCGGGGCAAAACGGGGGATCTGTACCTTTGATAACCGACTTTTAGTGGAACTTCTTGGGACGCTTCATCAAAATGAGTATTCTATTGTATTGGGAAACCAGGCATTACAGAAACTCTTGGACCATGACCGGTATAATCACACAGGCTATGTACATACCATCCGTATCTATCTGGCACACAACTGCAATGCTACGAAAACAGCGGAACATCTGTACATCCACCGCCATACACTGATGAAGCGGCTGCAGAATATTTCCGCTCTCTGCGGCATTAATTTTACGGATTATTACATGCGTGTATACATGTCTTTAGCCATTCTGATCCATGATTATTTTACTTATTGATCCATAGGGGCTACAAAATATTTCAGAGGGTGAAACGAATTTTTTTACCAAAACTTTAGTAAAAAAACTTGACATCACCTAAAAACTGGTGTATCATTCGACACATCAAAAATAAATAAGCAAACGGAGCCGAAAAGGCATAAATGATTTCAAAGAGGAAATTCAGAACAATAGTCTGAGTTTCCTCTTTTGTTTTACCTGAAATCTTCCCGGCGGACCGCCGGGAGCGGTAGTTATCATTTGTTTTCAAGGCTCTGGGCAAGGAGGAAATGATTATGAAAAAAGGTTATGTGTATGCAATGATGGCTGCAGTTGCAGCAATGACAGTTTCCGGGTGTTCTTCCTCTTCTTCCGCACCGGCTTCTACAGCAGCGGAAAGCAAAACTGAAGCAGCAGCTTCTTCAGAAAGCGGCACTACTGCAGCGGACACATCTGATGTAAAGGCAGCGGTGGATACCATTAAATTCGGTCTGGTAGCTCCTCTTTCCGGTGATAACGGTGCTTATGGTACCAAGCAGGAAAAAGGTTATGAGCTGGCAATGGAAGAGATCAACGCAGCTGGCGGTGTGTTGGGAGCCAAGTTAGAGCTGGAAACATACGATGACGGCGGTGATGCTTCTACAGCAGCCAACGGAGCACAGAAGTTTGCAGATGATGACTCCATTCTGGCAATCGGCGGTTCCTGCCTTACCTCCTGTACAGCAGCCATGCTTCCTATTACAGGGGATGCAGAGATGCCTCAGTTGGTAGTAAGCTCCAGTGCAAAATCTTTAACAGGCATCAGTGATTATTTCTTCCGTATGGCGGTTCAGGATGCGGCAGTTGGTCCTCAGATCGCAAACCAGTTTACAAAAATGGGCAAGACCAAAGCAGTTACCCTTTACTGCAACAACGATTACGGCTCTGGTTTAAAGGACAGCTTCAATGCACAGTTTGAAGCAAACGGCGGACAGGTTCTTGACTCCGTACCTTATCAGGCAACTGACCAGGATTTCGCAGCGATCCTTACTACTGTAAAGAGCCTTGATCCTGACTGTATCGCTCTTTGCGGAACCACAACAGACAGCGCACTGATCATTAAACAGGCAAGACAGATGGGAATTGAAGCACCGATCATGGGACAGCCTGGACTTTACAGCCAGAATGTCATCGACATCGCAGGAGATGCTTCTGAAGGCCTTCTTTGCAGCGGCGTATTCGTAGCAGCAGGCGCAGATGAAAAGGGACAGGAATTCGTAACCAAGTACGGCGAAAAGTACAGCGGTGAAGTTCCGGACGGATTTGCAGCATTAGCTTATGACCAGATGTATGTACTGGCAGATGCAGCAGAAAGAGCCATGAAGGAAAACGGCGGTGAACTTACAAGACAGACTCTTGCAGAAGCATTAAAGGCAACTGAGTATGAAGGCGTTACCGGTACCGTTACCTTTGATGACAACGGTGACTGGGTAAGAGATTACCTGACACTGACTGTAAAAGACGGAAAGTATGTATTATATGAAGAGTAATTCTTCAGGAAAATAGATCAAAACAGTACAGGTGGTGACAATATGTTGGTATTTTTGCAGCAGGTTATAAATGGTCTGGCACAGGGAGGTATCTACTCCCTGATCGCCATAGGCTGGACAACGGTATTTGGAATTGTAGGAGTCATTAACTGGACCCACGGTGAGATCTATATGCTGGGTGCATATACAGGTTATTTTGTAACAACTTATCTGGGACTTCCGCTGATCCCTGCGCTTCTCATTTCCATGGCAGCCGGAGCACTGATCGCAATGGCAGTAGACCAGTTTGGCTATAAGCCATTAAGAAAGAAAGGGGTTCTGGCAGCAACCGGATTTATTACCGCTTTAGGTATTTCCACGATCCTGCGCTATACTGCCAACGCTGTATTTACAGTCAACCCCAAAGCGTATCCACAGCTGGTAGACCAGAAACTGATCACCATCTGTACTATTTCAGGTCAGCCATTAACCATCAGCTCCCTTCATTTATATATCCTCATTGGAACCATTATCATCATGGTATGTCTGGAGCTGTTTATCAAGCATACTCTTACAGGAAAGGCTATGTTGGCTGCTTCTCAGGATATGCAGACCTTAGGCCTTATGGGTGTTAATGCAGAAAAGCTGATCAAAGTTACCTTTGCGATCAGCGGTGCCCTTGGAGCAGCAGCCGGTTTCTTTATTGGTACCATCTACGCCATTAACCCAACCATGGGTGCTTTAGCAGGTCTTAAAGGCTGGTCCTGTGCCATCCTTGGAGGAATCGGAAGCATCACAGGCTCCCTGGTAGGCGGTATTATCCTTGGAATTGTAGAAAACCTGACAGCAGGCTTTATTTCCACTGGTTATAAGGATGCCATTGGATTTGCGGTAATGATCCTGGTACTTCTCATTAAGCCTTCAGGACTTATGGGATATAAATTTGAAGAGAAAGTTTAAGGAGGCAGCATATGAAAAAAGAACGTTTTTTCGGAAAAAACGGACAGACTGCCTTTCTTGGAGCAGCAGTTCTGGTCTTACTGATCTGTTATATTGACAATTTCCATGGTGGAAGCGCCTGGATCCCTACTTATTTTCAGCATGTGGCAGTTAACTGTCTGATTGCAGCCATCCTGGCATTAGGATTAAACTTTGTATCCGGCTATTTAGGCCAGACTTCCTTAGGCCATGCAGCATTTTATGGCATTGGCGCTTATACAACAGCCGTATTATTAAAATATACCAACATCAGTTTCTGGATCACCATTCCTGTGGGATTTCTTCTGGCAGCTCTTGTATCTATTCCACTGGCAATGGCTTCCCTTCGTGTAAAGGGACAGTTTTTGATCGTTATCACCTATGCATTTTGCGAGATCTTACGTTTCATCGCCATTAATACAGCAGCTTTAGGTGGAACAGCCGGTATACCGGGACTTAAATCCCCGGAGATCTTTGGTATTAAGATCACCAAGCTGGCAGCTTCCAGCAAAGGCGGTTACATCCTGATCCTGTTCTTGATCGTAGCAGCAGTAGCATTTTTCGCATGGAAAACAGAACATTCCAGGATCGGCTATGCTTTTTCAGCCATCAGGGAAGATGAGATCGCAGCTGTTGCCATGGGTATTAACACTAAGTATTACAAGGTACTTGCCATGGTGATCTCAGCAGTGATCTGCAGCATTGCAGGAAGTTTTCAGGCAGTGTTTGCAAGCATGGTCAGCCCGGAGCTTTTAAACTCTACCAAGTCCATTTCTATTCTTACTATGGTAGTTATCGGTGGACGCAGAAGCATCAAAGGTATGATCTTAGGAGGTATCCTTCTTACCATTCTTCCTGAGTTATTCCATTCCGTAAAAGACATTGCAGGACTTCCATTTGACCCATGGATGATCCTTTACGGCTTCCTTCTTGTATTTATGATGCGTTTCAGACCGCAGGGCATCTGGGGCGTGACTAAAAAGGAAACAGCAGAAGTGGAAGAGGGGTGATGGATATGCTGCTTGAGACAAAAAAAGTAACGAAAATATTCGGCGGACTTCACGCCAATAGTGATATTGATTTTTCCATTGATGAAGGCGAGATCGTAGCCATCATCGGACCAAACGGTTCAGGCAAGACTACATTTTATAATGTACTTACAGGAATTTCCCCTGCAACCAGAGGCCAGATCATTTTCAAGGGCAAAAGCATAGAAAAAATGCAGCCGGAAGCTATTACCCGCCTTGGCATGGCCCGTACTTTCCAGAATATCCGTCTTTTTGGAAATATGACAGTAGCGGAAAATATCATTATTGCCCGCCACTGCAGAAGAAAGACCGGTATCTGGGACTCTTTAATAGGAAGTCCAAGACTTAAAAAAGAAGAGGCGGAAAACCAGGAATACATTAAGAAATGCTTGGAATACGTAGGTATTTATGATAAAAAAGACTGGCTGGCTAAAAACCTTCCATACGGCATGCAGCGCCGACTGGAGATCGCCAGAGTTCTGGCAACAGAGCCGAGCCTGATCCTACTTGATGAGCCGGCAGCAGGCATGAACCCACATGAAAAGGATGAGCTGGTGGAGATCATTAACCGCCTGAAAGCAGAGAAATATTCCATTATCCTCATTGAACATGCCATGCGTATGGTCATGAATATTGCAGACCGGGTGGTAGTATTTGACCACGGACAGAAGATCGCAGAAGGACTGCCACAGGATGTAAAAAATGATCCTGTTGTGATTGAGTCTTATCTGGGAAAGGGGGCATCTGCAAATGGCGATGCTTGATGTAAAAGACCTGAATGTATATTATGGCAAGATCCATGCTATTAAAAATATAAGTCTTACAGTAGAAGAAGGAGAGCTGGTCTCCCTGATCGGGGCAAATGGCGCAGGAAAGACCTCTCTTTTGACGGCTATTATGGGCCAGATCCCGTCTACAGGCCAGATCAGCTTTGAAGGCCAGGCAGTCCACGGAAACGGAACCATGGAGATCGTAAGAAACGGTATGACCATGGTTCCGGAAGGCAGACGTGTATTTCCAAGAACTTCTGTAATGGACAATCTGCTGTTAGGCGCTTACAGCCGTAAGGATAAGGAAAATGTAAAAGGCGACTTAAACAAGATCTTTGAAATGTTCCCAAGACTGTTAGAACGTAAAAACCAGCTGGCAGGCACCTTATCCGGCGGCGAACAGCAGATGCTGGCTATGGGGCGCGCGCTGATGTCAAGACCAAGACTTCTGCTCCTTGATGAGCCGTCTATGGGACTTTCACCAAGACTGGTTGACCAGGTATTTGATACCATTGTTTCTATTAATAAGTCAGGAACCACCATTATGCTGGTAGAGCAGAACGCAAACCAGGCTCTTCGTGTGGCAAAAAGAGGCTATGTAATAGAGACGGGTGAGATCGTTCTTTCGGATGATGCAGATAAGTTATTGTCCAACCCGCAGGTGAAGGAAGCATATCTGGGCGGTTAAAACACGGGAGTAATTGGAAAAATCTGGAAAATACCACTTGAAAATTGCAATCTGGGAAATAGGATCTGGAAAGGCGGGAGCAAAGGTGAAAGTACTGGTATGGTGTGCTACTGCAGAGGACTGCAGGGTATTTGAACAGTATAATAAGGGAAGAATTGAGTTTGAATATACTCCGGATACATTAACAGAGGAAAATGTTTCCTCCTGTAAAGGCTATGAAGGGATCGTGATCCAGACCAGGTGCATGATCACGGAAAAGGTAGCAGCCCTTTTGGCAGAGGCAGGAGTAAAATTTATCGCCTGCCGTTCCGCCGGTTTTGACCATGTAAACTTGGCAGCCATAAAGAAATATGGCATCAAGGCCTGCAATGTTCCTTTGTATTCTCCAAATGCCATTGCGGAATACGCCGTCATGGCATCTATGATGGCGCTGCGGAAGGTAAAAAAGCAGTTGCACATGACAGAAAAAGGAGATTATACCTTAAAAGGTCTGCGCGGCCAGGAACTGCGTGACCAGACCATTGGTATTATCGGAACCGGCCGGATCGGCATGGAAAGTCTGAAAATATTTTCCTCTTTCACAAAGGATATTTTACTCTACGACCCTTATCCAAGAGAAGACGCGAAAGCAATGGGAACCTATGTTTCTCTGGATGAGATCTACGAAAAGTCAACGCTCTTAGTATTTCACTGTCCTTTTACAAAAGAAAATTTCCATATGGTAAATGGTGACAGCATCCGTAAAATGCGCACAGGTGTGGTCCTTGTAAACCCGGCAAGAGGGGGACTTTTTGATCATCAGGCTGTATTAGAGGGCTTAAAAGAAGGAAAGATCGGTGCCCTTGCAATGGACGTTTACGAGGATGAAAAAAATTATCTGCGTAAGGACCTGAAAGGGGAAAGTACAGGTGACGCTGTATTTGACCAGCTTATTTCAAGAGAAGATGTGATCTATACTGCCCATACTGCTTTTTATACAGACCGTGCGATCTTTAATATGATCGAGACCACAGTGGAAAATCTCTGGGAATACGGACAGACAGGAAGCTGTGCTCATGAACTGACCTAAGAGAGCGTTTACAGGGGTAAAGGGTACAAAATCAGGGAAAAGAGGGACCTAGATATGGAAAAAGAGTTTGATATATTAACAGGTGCAAAACGACTGGATGAAGTACGGTTTTCCAAGATTCGTACAGTGATGGATATGGTAGCGGACCTTCGTGCCAAAGGGGAGAAAGTGCTGGCATTAAGCGCCGGAGAACCGGATTTTGACACACCGGCTCCTATTAAAGAGGCAGTGATCAAAGCCTTGGAAGAAAATTATACCCATTATGGCTCCAACAGAGGCTATCCGGCTCTTAGAAAACTTCTGTCAAAGAAACTGGAAAAAGAGACAGGGGTTTCCTATGATCCGGAGACAGAGATCATTTTCACCACCGGCGGTGCAGAAGCCTTAAACAATGCCTTTATGGCAGTGGTAGATCCGGGAGATGAGGTGATCGTATTTTCACCGGCTTTTATCACCTATGAAAATCTGGTCCATATGTGCGGTGCAAAACTGGTAAAAGTGCCTTTAAAGAAGGAAAATAACTATCAGATCGATATGGATGATCTGAAGGCTGCTGTTACAGACAAGACAAAGCTTCTGGTGATGAACAATCCAAACAACCCAACGGGCGCTGTTTACAGCAAAGAGTGCTTAGAGCAGGTATGTGAGCTGGCAAAGGAGAAGAACTTCCTGATCCTTTCTGATGAAATGTATTCCAGACTGGTGTATGGAGACGGAAAATTCTATTCTATTGCCTCTTTCCCGGATATGAAGGAGAGGACCATTATCATCAATGGTTTTTCCAAGACCTATGCAATGACCGGCTGGAGAGTAGGCTACGTGGCAGCTCCTGCAAAGCTTCTGCCAAGTATCTTAAAGGTACATCAGTACTGCAGCACCTGTTGTCCTACCTTTATCCATGTGGGTCTTGCAAATGCGCTGAATCTGCCGGAAACAGAAGAGGCAGTGTGCAAAATGGTAGATGCGTTTGCAAAGAGACGGGAAGTGCTGATTGAAGGACTGGATCAGATTCCGGGAATTACCTATGTGAAGCCGGAAGGCGCCTTTTATGCCATGGTGGATGTATCCGCTTTTGGGGTAGACGGAGATACCTTTGCAGCAAAGCTTTTAAAGGAAAAACATGTGGCAGTGATCCCGGGCTCCGGTCTTGGGGAGAACTGCAAGGACGCAGTACGTATTTCCTTTGCAGCATCAGAAGATACCATAAGAAAGGCAACAGCGCGGATGAAAGAGTTTATCCAGGAGAAAGCTTATGAATCTTAGTGCAGTGATCAACCTTCAGCTGGTGATGTTTGCCCTGTTTATCTGTGGCTTTATCCTTACAAGAAAAGGAGTCATCAACAGTGAGCGGCGAAAAGGCATGTCTGACCTGCTCATCGACCTGTTCCTTCCGGCAAATATTATCTGCGCCTTTTTGACGGGCATCAGCAGGGACGTATTTGCAGAGGCCTTTCAGGTGCTTGTGATCGCTCTTGGGATCCAGATCATTTCCTATCTGTTGGGACTGGTATTATATAGGAAGGAAGTAAACGGGCGGAGAATGGTCCTGCGCTATGCAACTATCTGTTCCAATGCCGGATTTATGGGAAATCCGGTAGTGGAAGGGATCTATGGTTCCCAGGGCTTACTGTATGCTTCTGTTTATCTGATCCCCTTAAGGATCTTTATGTGGTCTGCCGGTCTTTCCTGCTTTACAGTGGCAAGTCCAAAGGATATTGTAAAAAAGCTGGTCCATCATCCCTGTATCATTGCAGTAGTTATCGGTATGGCCCTGATGCCTTTCCCTGAGTTTGTGCCAGGTTTCCTGCTTCAGACCATGCAGTCCTGCAGCAAATGTGTTCTTCCTGTTTCCATGATCGTCATTGGAAGTATTTTGTCGGAAGCAGATATCCGTAAAATGTTAAAGGGAAGCACCTTATTTTACTGTGTCGTGCGCCTTCTGGGAATTCCGGCTGTTACCATGGTCGTATGCCGTCTTCTTGGAATGGGGGCGCTGGTAACAGGTGTATGTACCATCTTAGCAGGAATGCCTGCAGGAAGTACCACAGCGATCCTTGCGGAAAAATATGACGGGGATGCAAAATATGCTTCTGAATGTGTCTTTCTGTCTACGGTACTTTCCCTTTTTACTATGCCTCTTTTGTATATGATACTGGCCTGAATATTTTTGCTGAACTGTAACGAAATAGTGTACAATAGCAGCCGGACTGTAATTAGTTAAAACTAACAAAAATAAAGAAAACCGCCTGCCAGCTCTGACATTTTCCGAAAAATCGTGCTAAACTGAAACAGGAAACTGTGAATGTGAAGCATGAGAAAATCTGGGAAAGTCTCAGATACAAAAGAAAGCAGGCAAAATTTTATGTACGAGAAAGGACAATATATTGTATACGGCATCCGTGGAGTCTGCCAGGTAGCAGACATTATCACCATTGATCATCCCGTCGGGCCCAAAGGGCGTCTTTATTATGAACTTCATCCTTATAATCAGAAGGATGGAAAGATCGTCACACCGGTAGACTCGGAGAAGACCATTACAAGGCTGTTGCTTACCAGACCGGAGGCAGAGGCGCTGATCCAAGAGATCCCTCAGATCAAAGAAATGACCGTGGCAAATGACAAACAGAGGGAAGAACGGTATAAAGAGGCTTTAAAAACCTGCGACTGCCGTGTATGGGTGAGTATGATCAAGGCGTTGTATCTGCGAAAACAGGACCGGATCGAGCACAAGAAAAAGGTGACGGATCTGGATGAGCGGTATTTTCGCATGGCAGAAGATTATCTGAATTCAGAGCTTTCCCTTGCACTTGATATATCTAAGGAAAAGATAAATGAATATATTAAAGAACGGATTGTGGTGTGAAAGCCACGGTCCTTTTTACTTTGTAGAAAAGACCGCCTGCGTTAGCAGGCGGCAATTTTTATATTCGGATGATTTATTCGATGGTAGTTCCGGCTTCGCCAGTCAGGCTTTCTTCTGCCTTGTCCAGAGAAGTGATGATCGCCTTACGGCCTTTTCCTGCCTCTAAGAAGTTTACAGAAGCGGAAACCTTTGGCAGCATGGAAGCAAATTCAAACTGTCCCTGGTCCATATATGCCTTTGCTTCGTCAATGGTCATATGATGGATCGGCTCTTCTTTATCAGTTCCGAAGTTTAAGGTAACATTGTCAACGCTTGTAAGGATCATCATAACGTCAGCGTCGATCTCTTTTGCTAAAAGGCCGGTTGCCAGGTCTTTTTCAATAATGGCACTGGCGCCTCTTAAGTTATATCCCTGTTCCATAACCGGGATGCCGCCGCCTCCGCAGGCGATGACGATCTGGTCTGCGTCCATTAAAGCCTTGATGGCGTCGATCTCAACAATGGCAACTGGATGAGGAGAAGCTACGATACGTCTGAAGCCGCCTTCTACGGCTTTTACATGGTTGCCCTTTGCCTCTTCTTCTTTTGCTTCTTCTTCGCTCATTACACGGCCAACTACTTTTACAGGGGTGTAAAATGCCTCATCGTAAGGATCTACGGTTACCTGGGTAAGAACGGTGCTTACCGGCTTGTAGATGCCACGTTTGATCAGTTCAGCGCGGATGCCGTTCTGTAAGTCATAGCCGATATAGCCCTGGCTCATAGCGGAGCATACAGACATAGGAGCGGAGCTGTATCCGTCGTGCTGCTTGCCGAATTCATTCATTGCTGTGTGGATCATTCCTACCTGTGGTGCGTTGCTGTGAACGATGGCAACCTGCCAGCCGTCCTGGATGAAGTCTGCGATCACTTTTGCAGTGCGCTTTACGGCTTCCTTCTGTTCCGGAAGATTGGTTCCCATATCTTTATGGCCGATGGCCATGACGATCCTCTTTTTTGCCATAATGCTTACCTCACTTTTCAGGAAATATTTTTAACATTATGATACATTATTATGATGATAATTGCAATGAAAAGCGAAAAAAGATGATAGCAAAAGGTTGATGGCTGTGCTATACTGACTGCATGTGTGTAAGGCGGAAAAAAGAGAATGTGAATAGAATGAGGATCTTGCCGGAAGGCTTCGGATGGAAGGTTCTGGCAGCCATGGCAGCAGCTGTGGCTGGGAATATCCTGGTGCAGTACGTGATCCCGTGGCCGGATTTTATGAAGGCGTCTTATGGGGCTGCAGCAGAGATACTGGGGGATTATCCTGTGGGAGTTTATCTGCTTTTGACGCTTCTTATAGCGCCTATGGTGGAAGAAGGGATATTTCGCAGAGGGATTTATGCAGTCTTTAGAAGATGGCTTGGTGTGACTCCGGCTGCGTTTTTATCAGCACTTGCATTTGGTCTGTATCATGGGAACTGGATCCAGGGAATTTATGGTTTTGTTTTTGGGCTGCTTCTTGCCTGGGGATATGAGAGCAGTTCTTTTGGAAAGTACAGGATGGTTGTGCTGATGCATGGGGCTGCCAATGGGGCGGCGGTGCTTTGCAGTATGGTTTTTAGTGGCTTATTTTAAGTAATGATGAAGTGTAGATAACAGCAAAATAAGAAAGAGAAGCGAAGGAGGAAGAACGTGAAGTTATTATCCATTGCGATTCCATGTTATAATTCAGAAGCTTATATGGAACATTGTATCAATACGCTGCTTACAGGCGGTGATGAGGTGGAGATCATTATTGTAGATGATGGTTCACAGAAGGATCGTACACCGGAAATTGCCGATGAATATGAGCGGAGATACCCGGGGATCTGTCGTGCAATCCATCAGGAAAACGGCGGACATGGCCAGGCGGTAAATACAGGTCTTAAAAATGCTACAGGTGTGTTTTTTAAGGTTGTGGACAGTGATGACTGGGTCAATGAAGAGGCTTATCAGAAGGTTCTGGAAACCCTGAGAAAGTTTGTGTATGGTCAGGAGACCATTGATATGTTGGTTACCAACTTTGTCTACGAAAAAGAAGGGGCAAAGCGGAAAAAGGTGATGAATTATCATACTGCTTTTCCTAAGGATAAGGTGTTTACCTGGAAGGACGTTAAGTTCTTTATGACAGGACAGTATATCCTGATGCATTCTGTTATTTACAGAACAGAATTGCTGCGTCAGTGTGGATTGGAACTGCCGAAGCATACATTCTATGTGGATAATATTTTCGTGTACCAGCCACTTCCTCATGTAAAGAATATGTATTACCTGGATGTGAATTTCTACCGCTATTTTATTGGAAGATCGGACCAGTCTGTAAATGAGCAGGTAATGATCGGAAGGATCGACCAGCAGCTGCGGGTTACAAAGCTGATGCTGGGATATTATGATGTGACGAAGATCCCGAACAGAAAGCTGAAGCATTATATGACTTCTTATCTGGAGATCATGATGACGATCTGTTCTGTGCTGGCTATTAAGTCGGGGACAGAGGAGAATATGGAAAAGAAGAAGGAACTTTGGGAGTCTTTGAAGAAGCAGAATTTGGCTCTTTGGCTGAGATTGCGGTTTGGATTTTTGGGACAGGGATGCAATCTGCCGGGTAAGGGCGGTAGAGAGTTGCTGATCTTGGGGTATAAGATTACGCAGAAGTTCTATGGGTTTAATTAATCCCCCACGGACAATCGAGAAATTAAAATCTGGGGATTATCTCAAGAATATAAAATAAAAAGGCGCTTGGTGTTTTAGCCAAGCGCTTTTTCTGTTATCTTCTTGTCTTCGGTGTCGGTTGCGTATCCGTATACTAAGTAGTGGATGGCATAGGCCATCAGGAAGGCACCGCATACATCGATGATGGAGTGTTGTTTTAAAAACATGGTTGCCAGACAGATGGAAATGGTGAGAAGCAGTGATCCTAACCGCAGGAAGCGATATTTTGCTAAGATCTGGCTTCTGCTGATGGCAATGTGGGCTCCTACGGCATTGTAGACGTGGATGCTTGGGAAGACATTGGTGCAGGTGTCTGTTTTGTAGAGGGCAGCTACGGCTGCGCTGAAAATGTTCTTGTTCGGGTTGATCACCGGGCGGAAGTCGGTACCGTTGTGGAAGAAGGTACAGATGATCAGGCTCAGGGTCATGCCGGAAAACAGGAATGTACACATTTTGTAGTAGTCTTCTTTGCTGCGGAACAGGAAGAAAACCAATGTTCCTGCTACGTAGAGGAACCACAAAAGGTATGGTATGATGAAGTATTCATTAAATGGGATCAGGTCGTCTAAGGACGCATGCATAATGTGATAATCACGGGTGACTGTCCGCTCCAGGTACATGAACCAGGGCAGGTAGATGAATGCGTAGGACAGCAGCCATGCATGCCTGTATTTGTGCAAAAATTCGCGGATCTTTTTCATAGTTTCCTTTCTTATCCTATATAGTATCAAACAAATTTTGAAATAGTGTTTACATAGTTTCTTTTTTATCGTGGAGATTATAGCACGGTAAATTTTGAAAAACAAGGGGAGTCAGGAAATATTAATAAAGTTCTCTTCTATTTTTATTTTTGTTATGATATATTTATTATTAAGAAATAAATTTACATGAGATTGGTGGCGTGAGAAATGAGTGAAGCACGAAGCGTTCTGGGAGTGATCTGTTCTGCCTATGACAGTTTTTTTGAAGCAGAGAAAAAGATCGCGGACTATATTATGGAACATAAAGAGCAGGCTGTGGATATGACAGTGGGAGAACTGGCAAAAGCCAGCGGTACCAGTGATGCTACTGTGTCAAGATTTTGCCGCAGATGTGGTTTTAAGGGATTTCAGAACCTGAAACTGACACTTGCAAGAGAGATTCTGGAGGAAGAGCATCAGAGCCAGGAAGTGACCAATGATATTGACAGGACGGATCTGGAACAGTCTTTAAAGAACATTCTTGCGAATAAAATTGCGGAACTGACAGAGACTATAAAGATGATGGACATTAAAAATCTGGAGATTATTCTGGATAAGCTGGAGCATGCAAGGATGGTGCAGCTGGCAGCTGTGGGAAATACGATCCCTGTGGCATTAGACGGAGCTTTTAAGCTGAACCAGCTGGGTATTCCGGCAGTGGCAGGGGATATCTGGGAAGCCCAGGCTGCGTATGCTTTTAATCTGGGGCCGGAGGATGTGGTTTTGATCATTTCAAACTCTGGTTCCTCCAAGCGGTTGGAGACGCTGGCTTTGGGAGCGAAGGAAAATGGAAGTACCCTGGTGCTTATTACGAATAACAGGGAGTCACCGTTAGCACAGATCTGTGATTATAAGATCATTACTGCTACCAGGGAAAAACTTCTCACAGAGGAATTCTGGTTTTCCAGAGTCACAGCCACTACTGTGATCGAGATCATTTACCTTCTTTTGATGGCGGGAAAGAAGGATGCGGTTGAGCATATCAGACGTCATGAAAAAGCTATATTATCTGATAAACAGAGGGGATAGATACACAAGATAATATATCAGGCAGCACCTAACAATCTGCACAAAAGAGAGTCGCAATTTACAGAAAAAATGCGGCTCTTTTTATATAAAATGCTGAAAAATGATGTGAAATTAATTTTCTTAAAGAACGATATTGACGAAAAAGAAAAATCATATTATAGTAAAGCCATAAGGATAAGAAATAAAATTTCTTAAAAGTAAGGAGAAGTGACGTATGATTTACACGGTAACTTTTAATCCGGCACTGGACTATGTGATCTCTGTGGATCATTTTACTCCAGGTAAGATCAACCGGACCGTATCAGAAAACATGATCTGCGGGGGAAAAGGGATCAACGTATCCGCTCTTTTAGCAAATCTGGGCTATGAGAGTACAGCACTGGGCTTTGTAGCAGGTTTTATAGGAGTGGAGATTGAAAAACGGGCAAAAGAACTGGGCTTTGCATCAGATTTCATTTATGTAAAGAAGGGCATGTCCCGTATCAATGTGAAGATGAAATCGGATGAAGAGACAGAGATCAATGGCATGGGACCAGATATCCGGCCTGAAGATGTAGATGCCTTATTTAAGAAGCTGGACGGTTTAACAGAAGGGGATGTGCTGGTACTTTCCGGAAGTATTCCTTCTATGATCAGTCATCATATTTATGAGGAGATCATGAAGCGGCTGGAGGACAGAGGTGTACGTATGGTTGTGGATGCGGAAAAGGATCTGCTGTTGGATGTACTGCCTTTGAAGCCATTTCTTATTAAGCCAAATAATCATGAACTGGGTCAGATGTTTGGAAGAGAATTGAAGACGGAAGATGAGATCATAGAGTGCGCAAAGGAACTGCAGGACCGGGGTGCTGTAAATGTCCTGGTTTCTATGGCAGGAGACGGCGCGTTGCTGGTTGCAGAAGATGGACATATTTATAAGGAAGGTGTCTGCAGGGGAACAGTGAAAAACTCCGTAGGTGCCGGTGACTCTATGGTAGCGGGATTTTTAGCCGGTTATCTGGAAAAAGGAGATTATGAGTACGCTTTGAAGCTGGGAACAGCCAGTGGCGGCGCAACCGCATTTTCCTATGGTATTGGTACAAAGGAACTGATCATGGAGTTGTTAGGACAGCTGCAATGATAAATGGTAAAAAATGAGGTAACTGTTCAGATCCAACCTCCAAAATGCTACGCATTTCGTCGGTGTGGCGTATCCGCCAAATAAAATTTCAAAAACAGTTTTAAAAATGCAAGCATTTTATACCTGTTTTTTGAAATTTTGCTTGGCTCTGAACAGTTACAAAATGGGCATGAAAAAGCAGATTGAAATATAGAAGGAGGTATACACATGCGTATTACAGAGCTGTTGAAAAAGGAAAGCATTGAACTGGGCGTGAAAGTGGCAGACAAGAACGCAGCCATTGACAAACTGATCTCGCTGATGGATGCTGGTGGACGGCTTAACAGTACACAGGGGTATAAGGAAGGAATTTTAGCAAGAGAGGCACTTGGAAGTACAGCCATTGGTGAAGGAATTGCCATCCCACACGCAAAGGTAGAGGCAGTAAAAGAACCGGGACTTGCAGCAATGGTAGTTCCGGAAGGCGTGGATTATGAGGCATTTGACGGCTCCCTGGCAAATCTGATCTTTATGATCGCAGCACCGGCAGCAGGAGATGATGTGCATTTACAGGCATTATCCAGACTGTCTACCTTATTGATGAACCCGGGATTTAAGGAGAGCCTGATCGCTGCAAAGGATACAGATGAGTTTTTAGATATCATCGACAAGGCGGAAAATGAGCGCTTTGGCGAAGAAGAGAAGAAAACAGAGGCAGCTGCAGAAAATGTGACAGAGGATAAGGCTGTGGAACAGAAGGCAGATGATGGGGCAGAAAAGAGTGCTTCGGCGGTTAATGCACATTACCGGGTGTTAGCTGTAACTGCCTGCCCTACAGGTATTGCCCATACGTACATGGCAGCGGAAAATCTGGAAAATACGGGAAAGAAATTGGGCATTTCTTTGAAGGCTGAGACAGATGGCTCCGGTGGTGCCCAGAATGTGCTGACAAAAGAGGAGATCGCAGCAGCAGAGGCGATCATCGTAGCAGCGGACAAGAACGTGGAAATGGCCCGTTTTGACGGAAAGCCGGTGATCATGGTTCCTGTAGCAGATGGTATCCACAAGGCAGAGGCTCTGATCAACCAGGCAGTAAGCGGAACCGTACCGGTTTATCATTATTCCGGAGATGCTTCCGGCGCAGCTTCTGAGGGAGAAAATGACAGCGTGGGAAGACAGATCTATAAACATCTGATGAACGGCGTATCCCATATGCTTCCATTTGTGATCGGCGGCGGTATCCTGATTGCACTGGCATTCTTACTGGATGATTATTCTATTGATCCATCCAATTTTGGTAAGAACACACCTCTTGCAGCTTATTTAAAAACCATTGGTGAGCAGGCATTTGGCATGATGCTGCCGATCCTTGCAGGCTTTATTGCCATGAGTATTGCAGACCGTCCTGGTCTTGCAGTTGGTCTGGTAGCAGGTCTGATCGCTAAAATGGGTTCTACTTTTGCAAATCCGGCTGGCGGAGATGTAAACGCAGGTTTCCTTGGCGCATTATTTGCAGGTTTTGCAGGTGGTTACATTGTATTAGGACTGAAGAAACTGTTTTCCAAGCTTCCAAAGTCACTGGAAGGTATCAAACCTGTGTTATTGTATCCGGTGATCGGTATTTTCCTTGCAGCAGTCGTTACTACCTTTATCAATCCATATATGGGCATGATCAATGACGGACTGACCCACTTCTTAAATGGAATGGGCGGAACCAGCCGTGTCGTTTTAGGTATGATCCTTGGCGGCATGATGTCTATTGATATGGGTGGTCCTTTCAACAAAGCAGCTTATGTATTCGGAACAGCGCAGTTAGCAGAAGGAAACTTTGAAGTAATGGCAGCGGTAATGGCAGGTGGTATGGTGCCTCCGATCGCGATCGCTCTTTGCACTACTTTCTTTAAGAAGAAATTTACGGAAAAAGAGCGTCAGTCCGGTGTTGTAAACTACGTAATGGGTCTTTCCTTCATTACAGAAGGCGCTATTCCATTTGCAGCGCAGGATCCTCTTCGTGTAATCCCGTCCTGTCTCATCGGTTCTGCCATTGCAGGTGGTCTGTCCATGGCATTTGGCTGTACGTTAAGAGCACCTCACGGCGGATTATTCGTACTGCCTACCATCGGCAATCCGGTGATGTATCTGGCAGCAGTTGTGATCGGATCTGTTGTTGGCTGCGTGATCCTGGGAATTCTGAAAAAGAACGTGGAAGAATAAAATATTGCATCTTCCCCTGCATCGCAGGGGAAAGCAGATATATACTTAAGGGAGTATTTTACAGCAGCCCGGCCAAGGGGAGAAACGGCCGGGCTGTTTTTGTGTAAGGCAGTCAATGAGAAAGATAGATCATTGATCGATGTTTTGATTTGAAAGCTTTCTGATGTATGGGATTACCAGAGCAGCAGAAACAATAAGAGAAGTTATTTCCGCCACAGGGGTTGCCCAGGCAACACCGTTAATACCGAAGATGTGGCTGAACAGACACATGAAGGGAACGTCAACGGTTCCTTTACGCAGCATGGATAAAAGAATCGGCTGATGCTTCTGACCGGTTGCCTGAAATACAGTTAAAGCGAAGAATGTCATGGTAGTCATAGGGCAGGCAGAACAGATAATATGTAAAAATGCACGTCCATATTGAACAGTTTCCTGATCGTTAATGAATAAACGGGTCACACCAGATGCATTTGTGTAAAGTAGGACAGCGATAATTATGGAAACAACAAGGCTGAACAGAAAGAGAGTACGGATCGCAGCCAGCATCCGTTTCCTGTTACCAGAGGTAAAATTATATCCGATCAGAGGTAAGGTCCCCTGCGTAATGCCCTGGGCTACAGCAAAAGCCAGCATGTTGATCTTTTTTGCTATTCCCATACCGGCAACTGCAATATTAGAGTATCCGGCAATAATGTGATTTAATACAGTGTTGGAGACAGTCCCCATCATGGAGATTAAAAAACTGGGAAGACCGATACTTAGTACTTCAGATGGGATATGGTCAGTAATCCGGTACATACGTGGTGAAAGAGTAAGTACGCTTGTGGCTCTTATTTTCCAGATAAAGTGCAGGAAATAAAGCAAGGCAATGGTATTGGAGATTAATGTTGCAATGGCAGCACCAGTGATCTGAAGCCGAAGACCGTAAATGAAAAGCGGATCCAGCAGGATATTTAAAACACCTCCGAAAGCAACACCGAAACTGGCTTGTTTAGAATAGCCTTCTGCACGGATCAGATGGGCAAGTGCCGGATTTAAAACGGTGGGTACAGCACCGATACCGATTGTCCAGAACAGGTAGGAAGAGGCAAGGGGAAGAGTTTCTTCATTTGCGCCAAGAACTGGCATAAGGACAGGACGGAACAGGAGCATAAAAATACCATATAAAAAGGCAGATACAGTGGTTGTCCAAATACAGAATGCGCAGCAATGAGATGCTTTTTTATGTTCATTTGCACCTAAAAAACGGGAAATCAGGCTGGAGCCTCCAACACCAAAAAGATTGGAAAGAGCTGTCATAAACATGAAAAGAGGCATATTTAATGTGGCAGCAGCTACTTGTCTGGGTTCACCTAACTGCCCGATAAAAAATGTATCAGCCATATTATATATGATAGTGATAATCTGGCTTATGACAGTTGGAACTGCAAGAACCAGGATCGCTTTGGGAATAGGCATACTGCAAAACAGCACCTCATTTTTTTCTTTCATTGTGCAAGCACCTCATTTCGCCTTGTTTTAAACAATCTATAAAACATTGAATAGAAAAATAAAAACTTTCTTCTACAGGGGTGGGATAATGGGAGAAAAATCCCTCCTCTTCCTGAGAAATAAAACCGTGTACAATAGCTCGGAATAACCGGCGGTAATGGACCAGTTCTTTATTTTGTAAATGAAAATCCTGAAATATTTTTTTTAAAGGATCTGTAATAAGAATAGCAGCATTATCAAGGACCTGATGATCTTTGGCAGCTGTGTTCATGATCAGCCAGTAGAGCTGCCGGTGTTCTTTAGCAAATAAGCGGTAAGTATCAGCAAGGATACGGACAGCTTGTTCACCATGCTGTTCTTTTACAGCATCCATTTCCATTTCCTTTTGCAGCTGCAGGCCATATTCACAAACGGCTGTGATCAGTTCGTCCATGCTTTTTATATGATTGTAAAGAGAAGCGGTTTTGACCTGAAGAGAATCAGCCAGAAGACGCATAGAAAAACATTCACGTCCCTGAGTTTCTATCAGATCTGCTGCAGCTTTTATGATTATTTCTTTATTTAATCCTTTGTGTGACAAAAAAACACCCCTTTCAAAAACTAATGACATTAGTTAAAATAATATACTAATGACGTTAGTTTGTCAAGATAACAAATAAAAGGATCATACAAAAAAATAATTTTCAAAAAATACATTTAATCAAAGTGAATGGACTGATAGTTGGAAATTATTCTATTGAAATATTTAAGATACGTTATCAAAATAAAAATTAATAAATTTGAAACTTCATCTCTCTAAAAAAATCATACATAAACTGTGATAGTTTTAGTATCTTTAATCTCGGAAACCTCTACGTAACCTTGTGCAAAATATAGCAAGTTTCCCGGTGGAGCAATAGCGGAAAATTACTTCTTTAGCTAAAAGATACATCAAAGATATTCAACTACTTATCGTTTGATTACGATTTATGGTGGTACCACAATAAATGTAATTAAAATTTCTCATCAAGTTCCGGATTCGTTTTGAGTCTTGGATTTTTTGTGCTATTTCGTTGTGCCGTGAGGATGGAGATGATACAGTGAAAGTCTGTTTCAATTTTCCAGTTTTTTTAATATAATGATGTCAGAATATACGCTTAAATCTTTATTGAAGCGAATTTATCATGTGCTTGATTTCAAGAAAAGCTGTGCATCAATGTTGTGAGAACGGTTGATGCACAGCTTGTATTATCCTGAATTTGTCGAACTCAAGACGTCATTTATCAAGACGAATATAGCCGCTCGTTAAATACTTATTACCTGACACATCTGCTTTGAGCTTTCCATTTACCCATACTTTTATTTTTATTAAAGTACTCTCATCATTGCATCTTGCTTCAATTGACAAGCCGTCATGCTGGGCATAAAAGCTTTTATCGTAGCTGTTTCGAATGACCAGACCTTTTTCAGGTGAGGTATTTTTTATACCATATATTCTTATGGGTTCGTTGGTATTGGCTTCTATATGAACACGAACTTTGTATGATTCCGGCGTGTCATCGGAACAGGCGTAACATACTAAAAGGCACAGAAGCGATAAAATGATGACGGATGATTTTCTTAAATTAGTGATTCTTTTCATTGTACAATAGCACTACTGTCCGGAGAAAATTCCCCAAGTCAGCTGTTATTAATTAACAATCAATTAGTTACAAGGATAATAAAATTTTTCGATTAGAAATCATAGTTTTGCAAGAAGGTATAAACAGCCAA